>Ga0070699_100001288_pt1 | contig 23122 bp, 15 predicted proteins | sample KBSK1503metaG_FD_65473 | JGI IMG/M metagenome (GOLD analysis project Ga0070699, IMG submission 65473) | Corn, switchgrass and miscanthus rhizosphere microbial communities from Kellogg Biological Station, Michigan, USA - KBS K1-50-3 metaG | ecosystem: Host-associated > Plants > Roots >...
GCAGCCCTTTTCCGGCTACTTCCATCTGGAGTGCATCCAGGGCGGTCTGTCCTCGCCCGGTAGCGAAGACGCGGTGACCGGCAGTGGCTAAGCGGAGCGCCTGGTAGCGGCCGATGCCTGATGTCGCACCGGTGATCAGGATCGTTTGCGAGTGAGTCATGGGAAAACCTCCAATTCCAGGTGAAGCTCACCATTTTCAGACCGATGAGCAGAGGTTGGATATCTGTACATAGTGTAGCTGACAAAGGGGGAGAGGACAGTACACTAAAGGAGTAATTGCACGGTTATTTTTGCAGGGAATGGACAAGAAAAAGTAGAATATAGGTAATTTCTTGTTCACATATAGGTAATTCTATGGGTAATTCGAGGGCATTTCCCAACTCTGAAAAACCAGGGTGATCGCTTCAGCCTTCTATACAAATCATCAGACTTTTTGGTGCCTTCTTGCAAGAGGAGCATTTGTATTTTACAATGATCTCGGTTCGATAACGTTGATGTTCCTCTTCGCAGTAGAAGAAGAGATGCCTCAAACCGTGGAGGGAAGTATGCCCACGAGTCAGACCACTGGTCCTGGTCTGCGCCTCGCAGAATTGATCGCCTCACTCTCGCTGGCGATCGACCTTGGTCTGGGCCAACCAATGGAACACTTCCTCCGTGCCTGCCTGCTCGCTGTGCGCCTGGGTGAACTACTTGACCTGAGCGAACAGGAACTCAGTGAGGTGTATTACCTGGGGCTGATCCGGCATCTGGGTTGCACTGCTCAAGCATGGGAGGTAGCGGCCGTCTGTGGGGACGACAATGCCCTGAATTCCTGGCTGCTAGCGGTCGACCAGGGGCGTCCCACGGAGATGCTCGCTGCCTTCTTTCAGCACCTTGGAAAGGGTGAATCAGCCCTTCGTCGTACCCGTCTGCTTGTCAACGCACTGGCTGCCGTACCATGGATGATCGGAGGATTGACTGTCGCACGCTGTGAAGTGGGGCAGCACCTTGCTGAACGGTTGGGATTGGTCTCTGGCATCCGGGATGCACTTGGACAAGTGTATGAGCGCTGGGATGGAAAGGGGTTGCCAAACAAACTCAAAGGCGAAGCCATCCTGCTGCCTGTCCGGGTGGTGCAGCTGGCACAAGATGCGGAACTCTTCTCCCGCCTTGGTGGAACGGAAGCGGCTGTCACGATGGCACGGAAGCGGGCCGGTGGTCTCTACGATCCCCATCTCGTTGAACGCTTTTGTCAGCAGGCGAGCCAGTTACTGGAGAAACCGTACCCATCGTCCCTGTGGGAAGCGGTGCTCACCGCTGAGCCTGGTCCGCACCCCTATCTTGCAGAGGCGGACCTCGACAGGGCCTTGCGGGCGGTCGCCGACTTCGTTGATCTGAAATCGCCCTACACCGTCGGCCATTCAAGTGGGGTGGCTGAGCTTGCGGCAGAGGCAGCGCAACAGTCTGGGCTGCCAGAGTCCGACGTAGAGACCCTCCGGCGAGCAGGGTGGCTCCACGACCTGGGGCGCATCGGCGTCTCTAACACGATCTGGGACAAGCCAGGGCCGCTTTCGGAGGCAGAATGGGAGCACGTGCGCTTGCATCCCTATTACACGGAGCGCGTGCTCGCCCACCTGAAAGGACTTGGGCAGGTGGGTGTCATCGCGGCACAGAATCACGAGCGACTGGATGGCTCAGGCTACCATCGTGGGATCCCGGCAACTATGCTACCCATGATGGCCCGCATCCTGGCAGTCGCCGACATCTATCACGCCCTAACCGAGCCGCGTCCCTATCGTAGCGCACAAGCGGCTGATGCAGCCGCTTCCGAGCTCCATTCCCAGGTGCGGGGAGGTCTCCTGGATGATGCGGCTGTGCGTGCCGTCCTCATGGTCGCAGGCCACCGCCTTCGCTCAACACGTCATCAGTGGGTGGCAGGGCTGACTGACCGCGAGATCGAGGTGCTCCGGTTGGTCGCTCGCGGACACTCCAATCGCCAAATGGCGACCCTCCTCTCGATCTCCGCATCCACCATCCACCACCATATTCAACACATCTACGCCAAGATCGGCGTCTCGACGCGAGCAGCCGCGACCCTCTTCGCCATGCAGCACCAACTCCTCAATGAGATAGACGAAGCAAAGAAATAGATCGAACAGTCGATGTTTCCGCGCAATGATCGGTGTACATTCCTTATAGCACCATGAGGCATCACTCGTGCCGCCTGACGAAGCGCTTGAAGTGCCGAGGTACCAAGTTCATGATGAGGTGCATGAGTCATATGGCACGCCATGCTATCCCCCAGGTGATCGATGATCGCCTTATCCCGTCCGAGAGTGCCCATCAGAGCTCCCCAGCTATTCAGGTTGGCTCTGAGGCCTGGTACGCGTGGCTCAGAGAGCCAGCTACCCGCTCTTTTGCCTTTCACAGCCTCCAGGGCACCTTGACCGCTCGTCGTGAGCACAACCATGGCTCCTGGTACTGGTATGCCTACCGCACCCGGAAAGGTCATCTCTACAAGACCTACCTCGGCAAGTCGGAGGAGCTCACCCTGGTGCGGCTGCAGGAAGCCGCTCACTTGCTTTCAGCAGAGAGAGCCACACGTCCACAGCCACTCGTCTCGAGCATCGGCATGTCGTCGCTCCCGCTGCTCACGACGAAAATCGCTGTACCGCCCACTCGCCTGAACATTGTACCGCGCCCACGGCTCGCGCAACTGATGAATGCAGCCATCCAGGGCCCACTCACCCTCCTCATTGCCCCTGCTGGCTGGGGCAAGACGACCTTGATCCATACCTGGCATGCTGATGCCGAACACGGTGCCTGGCCTCTCGCCTGGGTCTCACTCGATGCCGGTGATAACGACCCCAGCCGCTTCTGGACCTATGTCATCACCGCCCTCAATGCGCTGAACCCGGGGGTGGGCGGGACCCCCCTGACGCTGTTGAACGCCTCGTCGCCACCCCCGATCGAGGCCGTGTTCACCTCCCTGCTCAACGCCTTGACCTACCTCTCCACCCAGACTGTGCTGGTGCTGGACGACTATCACCTCATTGAGACGCAGCTCATCCACGATGCGCTTGCCTATTTCGTGGAGCATCTGCCAGCAAACGTGCACCTGGTCCTCGCCAGTCGTAGCGATCCGCTCTTGCCCCTGGCACGTCTGCGGGCACGCGGGGCTCTCTGCGAACTGCGTGCTCTTGACTTACGCTTCAGCGTTGAGGAAACAACGGCCTTTCTGAGGGAAGTGATGGGACTGCCGCTGTCAGCAGAGCAGGTGGCCGCATTGCAGGCACGCACCGAGGGCTGGATTGCCGGGCTGCAACTGGCGGCGCTCTCTCTGCAGGATCGCGAGGATGTGGCTGGCTTCATCACTGCCTTCACGGGTAGTCACCGGTACGTGGTCGACTACCTGGTCGAAGAGGTTCTCGTGCGCCAACCGGAAGATGTGCAGGACTTTTTACTGCAGACCTGCATCCTGGACCGGCTCTGTGGCCCCTTGTGCGATGCCGTGCGCGGCCGAGACGATAGCCAGGCGAGGCTGGCGCAGATCGAGCGGAGCAACCTGTTCCTGGTTGCCCTCGATGAGGAACGGCAGTGGTATCGCTACCATCACCTGTTTGCCGAGGTGCTGCTCACCCGTCTGCGGCAAACACACGCTGCCCTGGTACCTGAGCTACACCGCCGGGCCAGTGACTGGTTCGAGCAGCACCAGCTGTTCGACGAAGCAGTAACCCATGTGCTGGCCATTCCCGATATCGAGCGAGCTGTTCGCCTTATCGAACAGCACGGCTGGTCCAGCAGATTCCAGACGTTACTCGGCTGGCTGAACAGACTGCCCGATGCGTTCGTCCGTTCCCAGCCCTACCTCTGCATCATACATGCTGTCACACTGATGTTAATGCATCAGTTGAAGCGGGCTGCGGCTCGGATCCAGGATGCCGAACGCTGTCTGGAGGAAGAGATGCCCGCCGATCAGCGACGTAGTATCCTGAATGTGATAGCTGCGTCCCGCGGCAACCTGGCTCGTCTGCTCGGCGATTACGAATGGGGTGTCCCCCTTGCACAGCAGGCCCTCGAACTGATGCCTGAGACGGAGGAGACGCTCCTCATGCGCATGGTATATCCAAGTACACTCCTGACAGCTGCCAGCGCCTACCTGGTGGATGGGGATATGACTTCCGCGACCGAGGGCTTTGTCGAGACAACGGTGGCATCCGTGCGTGCCCTGGGCAACCTCCGGACGATACTGAGAAGTATCTCTAACCTGGCCAGGCTGCAGCTGCTACAGGGGAAGCTGCGCCAGGCTGCTAGCACCATTGAGCAGGTGATGCACCTGGCTTCTGGGCACAGGAGACTGCAAGCCCTGCTCAACGGCGCGGACTACTACTTCATCCTGGGCGATTTACTGCGGGAGTGGAACCAACTCGAGAGGGCCAAACAGCAGCTGGAGCAAGGCATGGACCTGGACAGGGGCAGGATGACGGCGGAAGCCGAGATGATCACGCGGGGCTACCTGGCGTTGGCACGCCTCCAGCAGGCCTGTGGACAGCGCGCCCAGGCACGCGAGACGCTAGACGCCTTCGCGAGGCTTTGTCATCAGAGCGGTTTTGCACCTGTCCTGTTGGCTCGTGGGGCTGCAGTGCAGGCCCAGGTGGCACTGGCCCAGGGGAACCTGGCGGCTGCCATCGGCTGGGCCGAGACGAGCGGCGTGTCAGCCAGGGATGTCCTGAGCTATCCGCGTGAGCAGGAGTACCTGACCCTGGCGCGGGTACGCATTGCCCAGGGGCGAGAGCAGCCAACAGGGCTCTTCCTCTCGGAGGCAGTGGCCTTGCTGGAGCGGATTGGAGAGGACGCTGAAGCCAAAGGGCGCATGCGCAGTGCGCTGGAAGTTCTCCTGCTGCGTGCCCTGGCATTGCAGGCACAAGGCAACCTGGCAGAGGCGCTCGCCGCTCTGGGTCGTGCCTTATGTCTGGCCGAACCCGAGGGCTTCATCCGCCTCTTCCTGGATGAGGGAACAGCGATGGTGGCCTTACTGCGTCAGGCCCACAAGCACCAGATCGCCCCAGCAGGCTACATCGCGACCTTGCTGGCGGCATCTGATGAGACGACCGCAACGGCTCTTGATCGTGCATCCCGCCGCTCCAGTCCGCTCTTGGATGCACTGACGGTCCGTGAGCGTGAGGTGCTGCGCCTGCTGATAAATGGCGCATCCAACCGCGAGATCGCCCAGCACCTGGTAATCAGCGTGAACACGGTCAAGAAGCACGTCTTGAACATCTGCGGTAAACTGGGAGTACAGAGCCGCGCACAAGCTATCGCCCAAGCCAGGACTCTCGACTTCCTGTAGGAACGAATCCTCAGCCACCAGCTTCTGCTCCACCAGATGCACGCTGATACGGGGAGAGCAGCGAGGAGAAGCAGTCATAGGCGACGAAGGTTTTGCCACCATCCTCCTCACACACTGCCAGCCGCAAGGGAGCATACAATGCGACTTCTGGCAGGTGTTCGACCATTTGGAGAGCGAGCAGCGAATTGCCAATGGCATACTGGCTCACTCGCCTGGGTTTTCCTGCCAGGGAGAGCAGGGCTCCATGATCGCTTCCATGAAAGCCAGTCCTTTCATGTTGTTTTCGTGGCGCATCGCGTAGAAGCGGGCGAGCGAAGGGGGCATCATGGACGTTGGCGGGGCGCGCGCATCCCGTCATCGGTGCGAGATGCGCGTAACCTGCAACCGTATCTATCTTTTAGAAGGGCGGAACATGGCTCCTGTGCAGTCTATGACCGCTTTGCTATTGCTCCCTCCGCAAAAACCCTGAGAAGAATGGAGTTTATATGGCACGCCATGCTATTCCCCGGGTGATCGATGATCGCCTGATCCCGTCCGAGAGTGCCCATCAGAGCTTCCCAGCTATTCAGGTTGGCTCTGAGGCCTGGCATGCCTGGCTCAACGAGCCGGATACGCGCTCTTTTGCCTTTCACAGTGCCCAGGGCACCTTGACCGCCCGCTGTGAGCACAGCCATGGCACTTGGTACTGGTATGCCTACCGCACCCGGGAAGGTCACCTTCACAAAACCTACCTCGGCAAGTCTGAGGAACTCACCCTGGAGCGGCTGCAGGAAGCGGTTACCTTGCTCTCAACTCAGAGAGCCACACGTCAACAGCCGCCTGCCTCAGGCACTGGTATGCCCTCCCTCCACCTGCTCACGACGAAACTTTCTGTCCCGCCAGTACGCCTGGATATGGTGTCACGCCCTCGACTTATGGAACGGATGAACTCTGCAGTAAGAGGCCCACACACCCTCATCGTGGCTCCTGCTGGTTGGGGCAAGACGACTCTCCTCCATGCCTGGCATGCTGATGCCAGCCGCAAGAATTGCCCCCTGGCCTGGGTCTCGCTCGATGCGGGCGATAACGATCCCATCCGCTTCTGGACCTATGTCCTCGCCGCCCTCAATACGCTGCATCCCGGGGTGGGCGAGACCCCACTGGCGCTGCTGCGCGCCGCGTCGCCTCCACCGATCGAGGCTGTGCTCACGACCCTGCTCAACGCCCTGATCGAGCTCCCCACGGAGACCGTGCTGGTGCTGGACGACTACCACTTCATCGAAGCGCAGCCCATCCACGATGCCCTCACCTATCTCGTGGAGCATCTGCCAGCAAACGTGCACCTGGTCCTCGCCAGTCGCAGCGACCCGCCCCTGCCCCTGGCACGTCTGCGGGCACGCGGGGCGCTGAGCGAGCTGCGTGCCGCCGCCTTACGCTTTACTGTTGAGGAAACTACGATCTTTCTCACCGAGGTGATGGGTCTACCACTGTCAGCAGAGCAGGTGGCCGCCTTGCAAGAGCGCACCGAGGGCTGGATCGCCGGGCTACAACTGGCCGCCCTCTCCCTGCAGGGGCGTGAGGAGGTGGCGGGCTTCATTGCCGCCTTCACGGGTAGTCATCGCTACGTGGTCGACTACCTGGTCGAAGAAGTCCTCGTGCGCCAACCGGCAGACGTGCAGGACTTTTTAGTGCAGACCTGCATCCTGGATCGGCTCAGTGGGCCCTTGTGCGATGCCGTGCTCGGGCGAGAGGATAGCCAGGCGCGGCTGGTGCACGTCGAGCAGAGCAACCTGTTCCTGGTTGCCCTCGATGATCAACAGCAGTGGTATCGCTACCATCAGCTGTTTGCCGAGGCGCTGCGCAGTCGGTTGCAGCAAGCACAACCCGCTCTGGTTGCTGAGCTGCACCGCCGGGCCGCACGGTGGTACGAGCAACACCAGCTGTTTGACGAGGCGGTAACCCATGCGCTGTCCGTTCCCGATATGGAGCATGTCGCTCGCTTGATCGACCAGTACGCCCTGCTCACCAACTTTCCCAGCCAGTTCCAGGCGTTGCGGGGGTGGCTGAATCGGCTGCCCGAGACTTTCGTCCGTACCCAGCCCCTCATCTGCATCATGCATGCCCTAACGCTGCTGTTTACGCATCAGTTGGAGCGGGCTGCGGCTCGGATCCGGGATGCCGAACGCTGTCTACTAGAGAAGGACATGCCCGCCGATCAGCGACGTACCATCCTGGGTGTGATCGCTGCATCCCGCGGCATCCTGGCTCGTCTTCTTGGCGATTACGAGCGGGCTATCCCCCTGGCACGGCAGGCCCTCGAACTGATGCCGGAAACGGAGGAGACGCTCCTTATGCGCATAGCATATCGAGGTACACTCTTGACAGCAGCCAGCGCCTATCTCGTGGATGGGGATATGACTCCCGCGACAGAGCGCCAGGTCGAGGCCACGGAGGCATTCATGCGTGGTCACCCGATGGCCCTGAGAAGTATCGCCAACCTGGCCCGGTTACAGCTGTTGCAGGGGAAGCTGCGCCAGGCTGCCAGGACCATTGAGCAGGTGATACACCTGGCGCCTGGGCACGCGGAACTGCAAGCTCTGCTTAACGGGGCAGACTACTACTTCATCCTGGGCGATCTGCTGCGGGAGTGGAACCAGCTAGACAGGGCCGAGCAGCAGCTAATGCAGGGCATGGACCTGGACCAGGGCACGGTAACGGCGGAAGCCGAGATGATCACGCGGGGCTACCTGGCCTTCGCGCGCCTCCAGCAGGCCTGTGGTCAAGGCACCCGGGCCCTCCAGACGCTCGATGCCTTCGCGCAGCTGGCTCACCAGCGCGGCTTTGCCCCCACCCTGCTGGCTCACGGGGCCGCCGTACGGGCACAGGTGGCGCTGGCCCAGGGCGATCTGGCGGCTGCCATCCGTTGGACGGAGACGAGCGGCTTGTCCACCACCGACGCACTGAGCTACCCCCGCGAGCGAGCATACCTGACCCTTGCGCGAGTACGCATTGCCCAGGGACAAGCGCAGCCCATGGGCTCCTTCCTCCCTGAGGCGTTGGGCTTGCTGGAGCGGCTGCTGGAGGACGCCGAGTCCAAGGCGCGCATGAGCAGTGTGATCGAAATCCTCCTGCTGCGTGCGCTGGCGTTGCAGGCGCAGGGGGAGCAGGATGAAGCGCTGAGGACACTGGGACCGGCCCTGGCATTGGCCGAGCCAGAGGGCTACGTCCGCCTTTTCCTGGATGAAGGGGCACCGATGCTGATCTTGCTGCGTCAGGCATACGTGCGCCAGGTAACACTTGGGTATGTGGTGACCTTGTTGGAAGCTGCTGGCGAGCAGGTGATACCGGCTCTACATCGCTCTACCTCAAGCTCCAGTCAGCTGATGGACTCGCTCACGGCACGTGAGCGCGAGGTGTTGCGCCTGCTGGTAGACGGCGCGTCCAACCGTGAGATCGCCAATCACCTCGTCCTCAGTGTGAACACGGCTAAGAAGCATGTCTGGAACATCTGTGGCAAACTCGGTGTGCAGAGCCGTGCCCAGGCCATCGCCAAAGCCAGAACACTCCAACTGCTCTAGCTCATGCGTGATTCCACAATCGCTGGGTCAAAAGGTCTTGACTTTCGCTTCGCGACACGCCTGGCGTTGCATAAGACGAGACCTCCTCATAACATGCTTTACATGCTTTACGTCGATGGGTACTCGAACGTGGCTCACTTCCTTGCCATATCCCTCTTGCTCCCTTTTACCGCGGTGAACACAAAGATTGAGCCGTTACTGAGAAGTGGATGTAACGTTTTTTATAGACTGGACTCTATCCTGTCCCAAAGGGGAGAGTTCACCCCTCTTGAGTAGTGATGATCACACATGGGGATCAGCACGACGATGTTTCTACCAACACAGGAATGAAAACTCTTCCTGTCATCCGTCATTCGAAGGAGAAAACAGCGATGATGAAAAACTACCACACTGCTCTTGTTACCGGCGCTTCGCATGGCATCGGACCTTTTATCGTGAGAGCTTTAGCAAAGGAGGGCATGAACCTCGTCCTGGCCGCACGGTCGGCATCTGAGTTAGAACAAGTAGCCACCTCTGCCGACATGCGCGCGAGCGGGGTACACGTTCTGACCGTTCCGACCGATGTGACGGACCGGGAGGCACGCAGCGCCTTAGTGCACACTGCCGAGCGCACCTTTGGCGCAGTCGATGTGCTGGTCAACAACGCCGGTGGGGATCTCCAACGGGAGTTTCACCACTCTACAACAGAGGATGTTGAGGCGCTCATCCGTCTGAATCTGACCGGGCCTATCGAGTTAACGCGCCTGCTCCTGCCGGGGATGCTCCGGCGCAAGCACGGGCACATCGTGAACATCTCCTCGATGGGAGGCCGCATCGGCTTCCCGTATACCGAAGTCTATTCAGCCTGCAAGGACGGCCTCATCGGCTTTACCCGCGTGTTGCGCACCGATTATCGCAAAGCTGGCGTCAGCAGTTCGGTGCTCATCCTCGGCAGTATCGGCGGGGCTGGCACTGGGGCACGGACGATGGAGGAGATGCACCTGCACCTGTCTGCCATGGACAAAGCCTTCCTGTCTCCACCAGAGGCCGTAGCTCAAGCGGTCCTCAAGAGCATCAGGCGTGATAAGGCAGAGATCGTGATCATGCCAGGACCCGGTCGGCTGCTGAGGGCGCTCATGGATCTCTTTCCGGGGATGGGGTCGATGATGGGCCAGATGGGGGCCCCTGTCATGAAGCAGGTTGTTGAGTTCCGCGAACGACAGCGAGAGCAAATGGATGCAAGTCAGCACCATCCAGAAGAGCAGCGATGACAAGTTTACCAACAACAAAGGAAGGATACCTATGTCTACACCAAATGATTCTGTCACGAGCCTCCGTGCTACCAACGTTTCCGGCACGTTGCCTCGTCCACCGTGGCTCGACGAGCAGCTCTACCCGTTCCAGAGCCGCTTCGTGGAAGTCGAGGGCAACCGCATCCATTATATCGATGAAGGAAGCGGTCCTATCGTGCTCTTTGTGCATCCAGGATTTGGTTGGTCGTTTACGAATCGAGAGCTTATCAAGGGACTGCGAGATCGTTACCGCTGCATCGCCCTGGATCTGCCTGGCTTTGGTCTCTCACCAGCTCCGCCCACGTACCGGCATACCCTTCTCGGCGATTCCCGGCTGATCGAGCGCTTCATCCAGACGCTCGGCCTCACGGAGATGACCCTCTTCGGGCAAGATATCACCGGCTCGGCGGCCTTTGGCGTCATGGGCCGTCGTCCCGAATGGTTCCGCGCTGCTATCATCTTGGAGGGATTCCTGTGGCCGGTGAAGAAGGAGCTGCGTGTCTACCCTGTGATCCAACTGCTTGGTTCGCCCTTCTTCCGCTTTCTGAGCACCAACTTTAATTTTTTCCTGGAATACTCTCTGGCGACCCTCAAGAAAAAAGGGCAGCAGAAATTCTCTGCTCTGGAAATGGAGGCCTATCGGGGACCGATGGTCAACCGGGCCGTCCGGCGTCACCCGCACGATCTCTTTAAGAGTGCAGCCAAGAGCGATGACTACCTTGTCGACCTGGAAAAGCGCTTGCAATCTCTCAAGGGGATGCCAGCCCTGCTGATCTTTAGCGACGCTGCTAGCATCGTCAAAATGGGCTGGTTGCAGCATATGGAACAGCTCTTCCCGGAGCATCGTTCCATCGTCCTGCAAGGCTCTCACCATTTCCCCCAGGAGTACGACCCAGCCAGCGTCGTGACTGCGATTCGCAGCTGGTTGGATGAAACGATCGCAATGTGAGTCGACGTATAGGAGGAAGCATGGCAGAATCCTTTGAAACCTACCGGCCCTACCTCTTTGCCATCGCCTACCGCATGCTCGGTAGCGCAATGGATGCCGAGGATATGGTGCAGGAAACCTACCTGCGCTCCCAGGGCACGCCGCTCGACACCATCCGCTCGCTCAAAGCGTTCCTGACCACGATCATGATCCGCTTGTGTATGGATCAACTCCAGCTTGCGCGCAGGAAGCGGGAAGTGTACGTGGGCCCCTGGTTACCGGAGCCGATCCTCACCACAACGACTCCTGCATCAGAAGATCCAGCAGAGCGCGTCGACCGGGAAGAGTCGATCTCACTGGCGTTCCTGATGCTGCTGGAGCAGCTCCAACCGTTCGAGCGAGCCGTCTTCCTGCTGCGCGAAGTCTTCGCGTACGAGTTTGCCGAGATCGCCACGATGCTTGGCAAGAGTGAAGCCGCCTGTCGCCGCTCCTTCAGCCGGGCGAAGCTGCATCTGCGTGCGCATCGGCCACGCTTCCCTGCCTCGCCCGAAACCCACCGGCAGCTGCTCACCGGGTTTCTGCAGGCGGCTCAGGGTGGTGAGATGATCCCCTTGATGGACCTGCTCGCCGAACATGTGACCCTGTGGGCCGATGCCGGTGGGAGAATCAAACAGGCTGCGCTGCGTCCGATTGTCGGGCGTGATGCGGTGGCACGCTTTAGCCTGGGAACGGTGCGCTTTTTGCCTAAGGACTATCATGTGGAGCTGGCAGAGGTCAATGGTCAAGCGGCTGTCATCATCCGCACTAGTGGTCAGGCCCTGTTCGTGCTAAGCATTGAGGTGGAGGCCGGGCATATTCAGGCGATTCGTATCATTGCCAACCCAGAGAAACTCGCACGCATCTAACAGGTAACGGACACCTAAGAGAAGAAAGGACATCTACTATGGAACAAACAAGAACTGTTCCCGATGACTTCCCGACCGATGGGGTAGAGCTGAGCTACTTCCTGGTGGTCAACGACTACGCTCGCGCGCTGGCATTCTATCGCGATGTGCTGGGAGCGACGGTGGTGCGCGAGCTTGCCGGGACCCTCGGTTTTCTGAACTTTCGGGGCAGCCAGATTCTGTTGTCAACTCCGGGCGGTCTCACGAAAGACCAGCAGACCTCAGGAAACCTCGCCATCGGCGAACTGACTATGCGGGTGCCGAACTGCTCGGCTGCCTACGAGGTGCTGCGCTCCCGCGGAGCCGAGTTCATCACGCCGCCCGTCGAGTGGGGTGATGAGATCCGGGCCTTCTTCCACGACCCTGATGGCCATCTGCTGGAGATCTCGGAGACGAGGGAAGCCCCAGAGCTACAGCGGTGAACACAAAGATCGAGCCATCACTGAGAAATGAATGTAACGTTTTTGAGAGAACTGACTCTATATCCTGGCGACTAGAATGCAGCAGCAGCAGCGGTGCTCGGAACGGTGGAGCCTCCAGCACCACGCAAGCGGACCGAGCCAGGTGATACAGCCGGGGCATGAGAACATCTTCTTAAAATCTTGGGGCTCACTATTTCTCAGTACCCCTATAGACAGGTATGGATTCTGACGACGTTGGCCGCACAACCATCCACCAGGAAAAGCAGGACGGACACATTCCGAATCATGCATAGGAAAGGAAGACAGAGCCATGGGACAGACCATCTCCATCACCATTGAGCATAATGTCGTCGCCTCAAACCGGTCGTATGAACAGGTGAAAGAATCGCTTGAAGCGCGACTGGGCGTGGCTGGGAACATAGATGAGCTTGTACGACAACTGGCTGCCGTCAAGGCATCCTGGGAGCAGGTCACGCAGGCGATTGAAAAGCAGCTGGGGACAAGCGGTTTTAGCCTCTTCAGTAAGGTCGATCATGGAGACCTGCTCTCCCTTGCAGGAAAACCCAGGCGAGTGAGCCAGTATGCCATTGGCAATCCGCTACTCGCTCTCCAGATGGTCGAACACCTGCCAGAAGTCGCATTGTATGCTCCATTGCGGCTGGCACTGTATGAGGAGGATGGTGGCAAAACATTCGTCGCCTATGACCGTTTCTCCTCACTACTCCCCCCGTACCAGCCTGCGGAGATTACTCCCATCGCGCAACTGGTGGAGCAGAAGCTGGAGGCGCTGGTGGCTGAGGTGACAGGAGGTGGGCAGGAGACACCGGCTTCCCACATACCACAGCATGCATCACCTCTACAAGAAGATATACAAACCAGTACGGTCGAAGAGCGCTCTTACACTGAGCACAGAATCCTGCGTGGAGCCTCTGCGATCTATGCACGCCACTATGCCGGGACCGGTCCAGCATTGGTTCTTATGCATGGTTTTCCCGATAACTTGCACATCTACGATCGCCTGATTCCGTATCTGCGTGGTCGCCAGGTCATCACCTTCGACTTTCTGGGCTGGGGAACTTCCGATAAACCGATGGACTACCCCTACACCTCCAAACAGCAAGAGGGGGATTTGCAGGCGGTACTTGATGCCCTGGGGGTGCAACAGGTCGTGTTGGTGCCGCATGATGCCTCCGGCCCGGTGGCCATCAACTGGGCCTTTGATCATCCCGAGCGGGTGTCCGCGCTGGTGTTACTCAACACCTATTATGCCGATGCACCGACTCTGCGCTTCCCCGAGTTCATTGCACTCTTTGCCGACCCGGCCTATGCTGCCTTGACCAGGGCTATGGCTCAGGAACCGATCGTGGCCCGGTGGCTCCTCACCTGGCAGGGGGAACAGTTCGGCGCAGGGAAGCAGGGGCAGGAAACCCTGCTGCCAATGGTTTTGCCCCAGTTTGCGGGCACGCCGAGCACTTTCCCAGCTTTCATTAGCCTGACGAGCGACCTGCAGGCCACGCTGCGAGCGGATACGCAACGCCTGCCTCTCCTCAAGAGCTTTGATCGGCCCGTCCACATCATCTTTGGAGCGGGTGATCCTTATCTGAATCCAGGAGTGGCTGAACACTTCCACGAAGCGTTTCCCGCTTCCGAGCTGTTCCTGCTGCATAAAGGACATTGGCCGCAGTTAGATGGTCCTGAGGAAGTCGCTCGCCTCTTGCTCTCAGTCCCAGTCACGACGAAAGCCTCGCAAGGCTAGCCGAGGCTTCTCCCCACGACCATTCAGATGGCAGGCCAATGCTCACCCTTACTCCTGGAGTGCCGAGAACAGATCGTTCAGCGACCTGGCCAGCGTTGGATGGGCAAAGACGCCATCGCGCAGGACGGTATAGGGTACTTTGCCCATCATCGCCACTTCCAGGATGGCCATAATCTCGCCGCCCTCAATGCCCAGGACGGCAGCACCGAGAATCTGGCCCGTTTCGCCGTCCACCACCGCTTTCATGAAACCTCGGGGCTCGTCCACCAGTACCGCACGAGTTACAGAGTTCATCGGCATCGTGGCTACTCGAATGTTTCGACCCTGGGCACGTGCATCCGTCTCGCTCAGACCTATGCGTCCGAGTTGCGGGTCGATGAAAACAGTATATGGTACCAGCCGTTCGTGTATGCTGGCATTCCCCTTCTCGAGGAGGCTTGTGCGAATAATGCGGAAATCGTCGCGGGCGATATGCGTAAAGGCCGGGCCACCTTTCACATCACCTACTGCATAAATACCGGTCACGTTGGTCTCCAACCGCTCATTCACCTGGATAAAGCCGCGTTTGTCCATCTGTACCCCAGCTGCATCCAGGTTGAGCCAATCTGTATTGGGGACTCGCCCCGCCGCCATCAGCAAGTGCGATCCGGTAAGGATACGTTCCCCTGTCTTCGTCTGCACTGCCAACGAGATAGCACCGTTAGCAGACTGTTCGACATGCACCGGCTTTGTCTCCAGTAACACCTCCAGGCCATCCTCGCGCATAATGTTCGCTACTTCCTCGGCGACATCCGCATCTTCACGTGCCAGCAGATACGCTCCCCGCTGGATAATGGTGACCTGGCTACCAAAGCGGCGGAACATCTGGCCAAATTCCAGCCCCACGTACCCTCCCCCCACCACCAGCAGGTGCTCAGGTACGTAGTCCAATTCCATAATCGAGGTTGAATCTAGCGTGGATACATTTTCAATGCCACTTATGGATGGTTTTGCTGGTCGAGCACCAGCATTGATAAAGATGGTAGGGGCCGTGAGTTGGCGTAGCTCACCATTGTTCAGGCGTACTTCCAGCGTCTTCGGACCTGTAAAGCTCGCTTCTCCCATCAGGAGGTCAAGGCCTTCAGTTGTTTCAATGGGACGCTGGTTGTGGCTACGAAATATCTCGACGATATCGCGTTTACGTTGCCGTACCCTGGTCATATCCACTGTTACTGGGCCAGTCTGCACGCCGTAGTCGGCTCCACGGCGCGCCAGGTAGGCAACGCGAGCACTGGCGACCATCGTTTTAGTGGGGTTACAGCCCTCATTGACACAGGTGCCCCCTACATGTACTAGCTCGATAATGGCGGTTCTCCACCTGGCTCGTGCCAACGCTGTAGAGAGCGGCCCTCCTGCTTGACCGGCACCAATTACAATTGCATCATAGGATGTGGTTGGAGTCATCAACGTTCATCTCCTTGTGTATTATTTTCTGTACGAGATGGACTTTCTCAGGGCATATTGACTTCCCTTCCGCCGATTCGTTACACATGGAAGAGCATGCAAGGGGAAGCTCCGACAAAACCAGGTAGAAGCTTGCCTTAAAATACCTGGAACTCCTACCGTCCCAAACTGTAACAAATAGACTCGGATTGAGTCTACTTCACACTGAAATCGTAATTCAATCGCTCCCATAACTATCACTTAGATTCGAGGTTATTATGTCATTCGTCGGATTGCTCATCGTCGCTGTGGTCGCCTTCCTGGCCCCGCTCCTGCTTGCAATCTCGCCAGCACGCCGCCTCTCCGCGGTTGCACTCGAAATCGTGGCAGGCATCCTTATCGGCCCATCCGTGCTCGGTTGGGTCAAGGTCGACCTTCCGATCTCCATCCTCTCGGTTCTTGGACTGGCCTTCCTCCTCTTTCTCTCGGGCTTAGAAGTCGATCTCCAGCGGTTGAGAGGTCGCCTGTTGATGTACGTTGGCTTAGCTTTCCTGGCTTCATTAGGACTGGCGTTGTTAGTCGGGTATGGCCTCTACACAGCCGGGCAAGTAATGTCACCGCTGCTCATTGCGATTATCCTCGTTGCGACCGCCCTTGGGGTGGTTGTGCCTCTGCTCGAAGACGCGGGCGAAAGCTCCACGGACTTTGGCCAACTCGCCATCGCCGGTGCCATGTTCGCTGAATTTGGCTCGATCATCCTGCTTTCGCTGTTCTTCTCCCGTGAGGCCACCGGCACCGCCACAAAACTGGTGCTGCTTGGGGGTTTCGCCCTGCTGGCTGCTGGCTTTGCCTTCGCCGTGCTCCGCCTGGAGCGATCGGCGCGTATAGCCGCCGTGCTGCTGCGGCTCCAGGACACGACTGCGCAGATTCGCGTTCGTGGTGCCTTCATGCTGCTGGTCGCCTTCGCTGCCCTGGCGGCAGTCCTCGGACTCGAAACCATTCTTGGCGCCTTTGTAGCAGGCGTGATTCTGCGATTAGTCGATCGAGACCGGATGATGACCCATCCGCAGCTTCGTCAGAAGCTTGAGGCCATCGGCTTTGGTGTCTTCATCCCGGTCTTCTTCGTAACCAGCGGTATACAGTTCGACCTGGCGGCGCTCTTCTCAAGTCCTTCGACTATTTTGCGCGTACCGATCTTCCTTGTGGCGTTGTTACTGGTCCGAGGTGTGCCTGCCCTCTTCTACCGCCCACTCGTCGGCAGTCGTCGTTCTGTCGTCGCGGGACTTCTGCAAGCAACATCGCTTACCTTCATCGTTGCGGCATCTCAAATCGGCTTGGAACTCGGCTTGATTACGAAGGTGACAAGCGCGGCCCTCATAGCAGCTGGATTGCTGTCGGTCCTCCTCTTCCCGCTTATGGCGCTGACGCTCTTACGTCGTGGTGAGCCCATCTCCACGCCTCCACAGGAGCAGATCTAATGCTGTTATCGTTTCCAAGATCGTCACTATGTGAAAAACGAGCGTGCCCCATGATCCGCAAAATCTTCATTAAAACAGAGAGAGGTCTCGTTGCCCGGGTAACGTTTATCCTCCCCAACAGTACCTGGGCTGATGCCATCTACCTTGTGGGCGATTTCAATGGGTGGAACCACTCATCGCATCCCTTTCAGCGTGGTCGGGAGGGCACATGGACACTGACGCTTGACCTGGAAGTCGGTCGATGCTATCAGTTTCGCTATCTGCGTGATGGAGAATGGATAAATGACAGTCAAGCCGACGGATTCGTGGGTAATCCCCACGGCAGCGACAATTCTCTCGTGGTGACCGACCCGAAATTCAAGCGCTATCCTAACGAACAAAACGAACGTCGAGGAGGCCAAAACCCTGCTTTGGAGATTGACGATCCGTAGGATGGAAGCATGTACAGAGCTAGAGGACTAACCTATCGAAGAACGGTCGTCATCGCCAGAAACGCGAAAATCACGACATCCCCGGCGATATGGATGAGTAAGGTCTATATGACCACCATTCGTATTTCCTCCTGATCTGGACGATTGGCAAAGGATTGTAGCTTTTCAGACATGGTAAGTCATGTAAGCTCAGTCTACAATGATCTTACTGCTCATGTATTGGCTACTTGGTATATCTGTTCTAGTTGAACTGAGAAAAGTATGAACTAAAGGCTGGTTACTGCTGAATTAGCGTGCAAGAGGAGTAATCTGGAATGCACCACTGCAAAGATGGTTTGAGAACGCAGAGAAAAGATAGCAAGTGAAAGTAGGAGACGTCGATGCGAAAGAACAGAGGTTCTATTAATAATAGAAAGATGTATAAATGATCGAACCGGAACCGACGGGCATCGAACCATCGGTCGCACCTGGCACGCATCCCCCTGGAAAAACTCTGCTCTGGGAGAGGCGATCTGCTCGTCTACCAGGAACGTGTCGCCACTTCCTCACCTCAAGAAGATCCGTTCACCTCTGCCCTTGACGACCCGAGGCTTTTGTCTCTGCCTGGCCACCTTCCCGCCGTGCCTGATCCTCGTTGGAAGATCCCTCACTCGGAATGGCCGGCCCTGCTGCAGCGGGTCGAGCAAGGTGAATCGCTGCGACAGGTCGCACGTGATTACGGCGTGTCCTATGAGGCGGTCCGGCGTGTACTGCGGGCGGCTTGTCGCCGCAAGTTGGGACGTGTGAGCACGGATCACCCACATGGCCAGGATAGCACGCAGCGCCTGCATGGGCAGGCAACGGACTGAGTGGAAGCAGATGCGCGAGGCGCGCTCACCTGTCCCATCGATCGTGATAAGGACACGCGTTGTGTTTTCTTCCTGATCAGGAAGGGATGTTGAGAGTTGAGGAACCAACACAGCGGAACACGGCCTTACTGACACAAAGAAGCAGAGCAGGTGAAGGTCGGTATACCGGGACAAATGGGCGCAGTCCACGTGGCGAACAGGCGGATAAGCCGTCGTGATCGAGACAAGCATGGCGTCCTGCAGCCTGTCAGACCCAGGGAAGAAGGCGGGAGAAGACGGATCGCTCTGGCGAAATTCGAGGGTGATACTGTCTCTTTTGAGAACAGACGTAGCCAGCACCGGTTCCCGCCGATGCCATTGAGCGCGCGGCACGGTTGGCGGCGGCCTCAGATGTCGCCATCGTCTGCGTGGGCTTCGGCGGCGAATGGCAGAGTGAAGGTTTCGACCGGCCTGATATGGAGCTGCCTGGGCAGCAGCATGCACTGGTCGAGCAGGTGGCAGCGGCCAACCTGCGCACGGTCGTCGTGCTCAATACTGGCTCACCCATCACCATGCCGTGGCTGAACCGGGTAGCAGCCGTTGTGAAGGCCTGGTATCCGGGCCAGGAGTGTAGCAACGCCATTGCCCATGTGCTCTTTGGGGATGTCACGCCCTCTGGGAAACTGCCCCAGACCCTTCCCGGTGCGCGTGGAGGATAACCCCTGTACTGGCTACTTAGGATATCCGTTCAGAAAATAGCCATCGTAAGAACGATAGGGCATCTCCACTGCTTGCAGATGTAGGTAAGACAGGGTAACATCGAAAGGTGTTATCATGTGCCTTACATGATGGCATAATACCTCTACCCATAGTGAAGGAGAAACTCTTTCTGTGAACCCCGCTCTTTCTTCTCTCAAGCGGCTGATTCGTCTCTGCTTGGACAGACTCCACACGCGCTTTGTACGTTGGACAAGGCCGCCGAAGACCTTACTGTTGCTCGGTACCATTGCTGATCTTGGGAGAAGCAAGTCCGAGCTGATGGCAGAAAACGCACTCTTACGCCAACAGCTCATCATACTGAAGCGACAAGTGAAACGACCAGCATGCACGAAGGCGGATCGATTGGTCCTCGTCCTCCTGGCAAGGATGGTTCGGACATGGAAACAAGCGCTTTTCATTGTGCAACCAGACACACTTCTGTGTTGGCACCGTCTGGGCTTTCGTCTCTTCTGGAGACAGAAGTCAAAGCCGAAATCAACACAAGCGAAGGTGTTGGCCGAAACCATTGCCTTGATCAAAGAGATGGCCAAGAACAATCGCCTCTGGGGAGCGGAACGCATCCGGGGCGAGTTACTGAAACTGGATATCCGTGTCTGCAAACGAACGATCCAGAAGTACATGCGGGGCGTACGTACGCCTCGCCAAACGGGGCAAAACTGGCGGACGTTTCTGCGCAATCATGGGGGAGAGATCTGGGCCTGTGACTTCCTCCAAGTGACTGATGTGTTCTTTCGCTCGCTTTTTGCCTTCTTCGTCATTGAACTGCGATCGCGGAAAGTCATCCATGTCGGGGTGACGCGCTCTCCCACCGATGTGTGGACAGCGCAACAATTGCGGGAAGCTACTCCCTATGGACAAACGCCCAGGTACCTCATTCGCGATCATGAGAGCAAGTTTGGGCCCCATTTCGCCCGAGTGGCAGCAACGAGCGGCATGAAGATCCTCAAAACGCCTTATCATGCTCCCCGAGCCAATGCGATCTGTGAGCGCTTCTTGAGGAGTGTGCGGCAAGAATGCCTCGACCACCTGCTGATCCTTCATGAGAGACAACTCCAGCGTGTCCTCAAAGCGTATGTGGTGTACTTCAATCAGGCACGACCTCATCAAGGGATCCAGCAGCAGATCCCCGCATCCTCTGGATCATCTGCTTACACTCCGCTCGAAGGAAGCAGGGTGGTTGCTGTCCCGATCTTGGCTGGGCTGCACCATGACTACCAAAAGGTGGCCTAAAGAGGGTAAAACTGGATCGACCATACGGTCAAGAGTCGAGGTGTGCCAAGATGACCTCGTCGTTTGTGAAGATCCTTGAGAAAGAAGACCTCTCGTGCTGGATCCGCATGGCTTCCCTGAGTACATTTTGCCAGAAAGCGCCAGTTTATCTTGCTAGATTGAGATTTCCTCTCTGAAGGAGCGAGAGGAACATGTACCCCTCGTCCCTCAATCGAGTTCCGTGCCAAGGGAAAAGATTGATCGGGTAGGCGAAGTTGGTCATTTTGCGAACGGATGTGCCAAGTAGCCATTACACGGCTCTTCCTGGACCCCAACTGTGCTTGCCAATCCTTCGAGACAGAAGGCAGTTAGCATCTTGTTGCCCGACTCTCGGCACAGCGCGAGCCCCTCCTCGAACAGGGAGTGCGCCATCCCATACTCTTGCTCAAAGAAGGCGATCCACCCCAATCCAAAGACCCCCCACACGATGCCTTGTCCCCATCCCCCCATCCTGGCGAGTGCGAGCCCCTCCTCAAGCAAGGCACGTGCTGTCGCACGCGCCCCCGCATCCAGACCGAGGCCAAGGGCCACCAGTCCCTTTGTCAGGAGCGCAAAAGCCATGCCTCGCTTGTAGCCGACTTGTCTGCAGAGCGCCAGGCTCTCTTCCAAGAGGCTATGGGCGCGCGCCAGCTCACCCTGGTACAAGAGCGCGAAAGCCAGGAGATTGAGCGCCTCGGCCACCCCCGAGGTATAGCCCACCTTCCTGTAGAACGTGAGACTCTCTTGAAGCAGCATGCAGGCCTTGGCGTACTCCCCCTGCATAAGGAAGATATTCCCTAAAGCGCGCAGAGCATCGCCGATCCCCACGCTATCATCCAGCTCTCGGAAGTGTGCCAGAGCCTCTTCGAGCAAGAGATGTGCCCGTGCATAGTCGCCCCGGAACATGGTCACCCATCCGAGGCGCGAGAGGGAGAGCGCGATGGCTGGTAGCTCTCCCGCTTCACGAGAGAGCGCGAGACTCTTCTGGCACCACTTCTCTGCCTGATCGTAGTCTCCCTGCACGCAAGCAAGCCACCCGAGTGCCGCGAGCGCCTTTGCCTCGACCTTTGCCTCCACCCCTCGACTCTTGGCGAGCGAGCGCGAAAGCCCGGTGTACCCTTCGCTGACATGACCTTCGATGAGCCAGAACTCGAGCAAGGCTGAGGCGATGCCCAGGGACAGCCGTCCCTCTTCGTGTTCCAGTGCCCACTGGAGTGCTACGCGCAGATTGCCGTGCTCCCGCTCCAGCCGTCCCAGCCACACTGTCTGCTGTGCCCCTCGCAGCTTCGGCTCCGCCTCCTCTGCGAGCTGCAGGTAGTACCGCGCATGCACATGGCACGTCTCCTCCATCTCCCCGCTTGCTGCGAGCGCTTCCAGCCCATACTCGCGAATCGCCTCGAGCATAAGCAGGCGCGACTCCTTTCCTTCCTGCTGGATGGTCTGCAGCAGGCTTTTGTCCAGAAGCGAAGCCATACGCTCCAGGAGGTGCTCGGCTCTCTCTTTCCCTTCAAGGGCCCTACACACAGCTTCCGCAGCCTCAAGCGTACAGCCCCCGGCGAAGACGCAGAGTTGCCGGAAGAGGCGCTGCTCCTGCGCATCCAATAATTGGTAGCTCCATGTGATAGTGTTGCGCAGGGTCTGCTGCCGGGTAGGCAGGTCCTGCGGACCCCCGGTCAGCACTTCCAGGCGATTGGAGAGCCTGGTGAGCAATTCCTGCGGGGAGAGGACTTTGCTGCGCGCGGCGGCCAATTCCAGGGCCAGTGGGAGCCCATCCAGACGCACACAGATCTCCGCGACGGCTCGTGCATTCGATGCGGTCACCCGGAACGTGGGTCGAACGGCTTGAGCCCGTTGTAGGAAAAGCGCTACTGCCGGAGTGGATGCGAGCATCCCCAGTTCCGGAAGGGGTTCGAGTTCCGGCAGAGCGAGTGGAGAGACCGTGAACTCGTACTCGCCCTGGAGATGCAACACTGAGCGGCTCGTCACCAGGATTTTGAGCTGCGGGCAGCCAGTGAGCAGATTTGCTAGCTGGGGTGCGGCTGGGAGCAAGCGCTCGAAGTTATCCAGTAGGAGCAGCAGATGCTTGTCACGGAGTGCGGCCTGCACCAGCTCGAGCAGCGTGCGGTGTTCGCTTTCCTTGAGCCCAAGCGCCTGGGCAATGGTGGACACCACCAGGGCCGGGTCGTCAAGCGTGGCCAGGGAAACGAAACAGACCCCATTCGCAAAGTCTGCGCGCGTATCTGCAGCAGCACGCAGCGCCAGCCGGGTTTTGCCGATGCCACCTGCACCGCTGAGCGTCAGCAGGCGCACTTCTGGCCGCCGTAGAAGCGCACACACAGCTGTCACATCCTCTTCGCGTCCGATGAGTGAGGTGAGGGGGAGCGGGAGGGGGTCGTCGCGAACGGTCAAGAGAGTGGCTCGATAGGCATCCTGAGCCGGGTGTTCTGCCATGGATGTAAGCACGCTCGGTTCGGCCCGCTCCTCCCGCACTGCTGAAGGGAGCGCCTGCTCGCCTGGGACCGGTGAGAGAGAGTGTTTGCTCTGCATCTCGCCTTCGAGCTGGCTCAACCCCAACTCGCGCACGCTTTTGCCGAAGAGCTGACAGAGCCGCTCAATGTAGTAGGCGCTGGGGTATGCGGTGCCGTTTTCCCAGCGACTGACATTGAGCGAGAGGGGAGCGCCAATGCGGTCGGCAACCTGTTGCTGCGTCCAGCCGTGTTCCTTACGTG
>Ga0070699_100001289_pt1 | contig 23122 bp, 21 predicted proteins | sample KBSK1503metaG_FD_65473 | JGI IMG/M metagenome (GOLD analysis project Ga0070699, IMG submission 65473) | Corn, switchgrass and miscanthus rhizosphere microbial communities from Kellogg Biological Station, Michigan, USA - KBS K1-50-3 metaG | ecosystem: Host-associated > Plants > Roots >...
GGTGATGTCGGCCTGTTGGCAGGGACATTCTCCGAACCGGGTGTGGACGTGTCATTCGATCATTTTGTGGTGATGCAACCGTGATTTCGTAGGGCACAATATATTGCGCCCCTATATTAGAAACATGAAAATTTATCTCGATACCATCGGCTGTAGACTCAACCAAAGCGAAATTGAAACCATGGCGCGGCAATTCCGTGCGGCTGGGCATGAAATTGTCGCGTCGGCTGAATTTGCGGATATGGCGGTCGTCAACACCTGTGCTGTGACCACCGAAGCTGCCTCCGATTCGCGCAGCAAGATTCGTCATATCGCGCGGGCAGGGGTGAATGAAATTGTTGCTACCGGCTGCTGGACAACACTACAGCCTCAAACAGCCAGAGAACTGCCTAATGTGTTGCATGTAGTTACCAATGACCGCAAGGATCATTTGGTTACTGATGTTCTCCATCTTCAACCTGAAATTTTCGATACCGAACCCATCTCGCGCTTGCCTTTGCCAGGTCTGCATCGCCGCACGCGTGCCTTTATTAAAGTGCAGGATGGGTGCGATAATCAATGCACGTTCTGTATCACGACCGTCGCACGTGGTGAAAGCCGAAGCCGCCATGTTGTCGATGTGATTCTCGATATTCAATCTGCATTGGCGGGTGGCACAAAAGAGATCGTGCTCACGGGTGTGCATCTCGGTTCATGGGGTTACGACTTCGGAATGCATTTGAAAGACCTCATCAAGGCAATTTTGCATGAAACAGATACGCCGCGCTTGAGACTATCTTCCCTCGAACCTTGGGACCTGAATTCAGACTTCTTTTCCCTGTGGACAGACTTACGACTCATGCCTCATCTTCATCTGCCTCTACAATCGGGCTCCGCCTCTACGCTCAAGCGAATGAGGCGCCACACCACGCCTCAATCCTTCCGCGAGTTGGTTGCAGCAGCGCGGGATGTCATGCCCGATGGTGCCATTACCACCGATATCATCGCCGGCTTCCCCGGTGAGACGGAGGAAGAGTTCGCCGAGACTCTCGAATTTGTGCGCGAGATAAATTTTGCAGATGGACATGTCTTCACGTATTCGGCGCGTCCTGGTACCGGGGCGGCTCGGATGAAGGGACAGATCAAAACCGGGCTGAGAAAGAAGCGGAATCATATCCTGCATGAGGCGTTGGAAGAGTCGGCAAAGTCCTACCGTGAGAGATTCATCGGTCAGAAGATGTCGGTGTTGTGGGAATCCACCTCAGAGATGGGTGAGTATGGCTGGCTCATGGAAGGGCATACGGAAAATTATCTGCGTGTCCAAGCCTTTGCACCCTCTCCGCGCTGGAACGAGTTGGATGAAGTGTTGTTGCAGGAATTAGCAGGTGACAAATTAAAGGGCGTAATTGCAAAGATGGGATAAGTATCACTGTGGGAAATAGGGGCATGGCTGTACAATGAATTCAACTTTAAAGCAGGAGAATAACCGTGACTGCTCAACTCATTGACGGAAAATTAATTGCCCAACAGGTGCGTGATGAGGTCGCTGCAAAAGTGGCGGAGCGTGTCGCAGCAGGAAAGTCAAAACCCACACTGGCCACTGTGCTGGTCGGTGAACGCATGGATTCGGCCACGTATGTTGCCTCCAAACAAAAAGCTTGTGCAGAGTTGGGCATGGGTTCGGTCAGCCACAATTTGCCCAGTGATATTTCACAGGAAGACTTGGAAAAACTCATTAAGTCCTTGAACGATGATAAGTCGGTGCATGGCATTCTGGTACAGCTACCTTTGCCTGCGCATTTGAATGAAGAGCGTGTGCTTCAACTGGTAAGTATTGAAAAAGATGTAGATGGCTTTTCGCCCATCAACATCGGTCGGCTGGCGCAAAAGGGACGCGAACCTTTGTTTGTTCCCTGCACGCCCTATGGCTGTATTTATTTGCTCGAAAAAGCAGGTGTAAAAATCGAAAGTGCCAATGCGGTGGTATTGGGGCGCTCGAACATTGTAGGGATGCCTGCAGCTCTATTGCTAATCAGCAGGAACGCTACTGTGACGGTTTGCCACTCGCGCACCCGTGATTTGCCGAATGTTGTGCGCCAGGCGGACATTTTGATCGCCGCCATCGGCAAGGCCGAAATGGTGCGGGGTGGTTGGGTCAAACCTGGCGCGGCCGTCATTGACGTAGGCATCAACTCCAAACCGGATGCAACCAAAAAGAGTGGCTACCGCCTCGTAGGTGATGTCTGTTTTGACGAAGCGAAGGAAGTGGCAGGTTTTATTACCCCTGTCCCCGGTGGTGTGGGCCCCATGACAATTGCGATGCTGATGCGTAATACCTATCGCGCGGCCGAAATTCAGGACTCTTAATCCTGGAACAGAAGCAGGCTGAAGTGTCGCGGGATACGGCGGTTTAGACTATTAATGCCTTTTGAGCGTGATGTCTATACCAAGTCCCGTAAATTTAAGCAGAATTTGCAAAGTTTATCGGGTTTAAGCAACCATCCTGCATGGTATACGTGCTTGCGCCGCACCTGTGGGGTTGTTATACTTGTGAGAAATGGCAGCTAGAAAGATTGGCAGGTACGAAATCAAGGATGTAATTGGTCGCGGGGGGATGGCGACCGTTTATATTGCCTTTGACCCGAATTCCAAACGGGATGTGGCGGTCAAAGTTCTGCCGCGCGAGTCTCTGGGCCGGGAGGCCAATGCCATTGACCGTTTTAAAAAGGAACTGGAGACCATTGCCTCGCTGGAGCATCCTGCCATTGTGCCAGTCTACGATGTAGGGGAGGAGGATGGCGGCCAGCCTTTTTTTGTCATGCGCCATATGGCGGGCGGGTCGCTTTCGGTGTTGATCGAGGAAGGCAAATTATCCCTTCAAGATACAGCCCGCATCATCGAACGGATTGCCGTGGCACTAGACCACGCCCACAAACAAGGCATTATCCATCGGGATATCAAGCCCGATAATATCCTCTTCGATAGCAACGATAATCCCTACATTTCCGATTTTGGTGTGGCCAAGTTCACAGAAGTTCCAGGCTCTGTAAACCCCGAAAGCCGGGTGGTAGGCACCCCCGGTTATATGAGCCCTGAGCAGGCCTATGATCAACATGTGGATGCCCGCAGTGACGTGTATGGATTGGGCGTTGTCATTTACCAAATGTTGACCGGTAAGGCAATTCAGAGATTTTCCACCAATACCTCGCTTGAAAAAGTCCGTGAGTATATAGAACAACCAGTCCCGGATGTTTTGAAGGATAATCCTTCCCTGCCTCCCGAAGTGGATACGATCATCAAGACTGCAATGGCGCGTGATAAGGCGGACCGTTACGCCTCCGCCATTGACCTGGCACGGGCCCTGAATCAAGTGGCCTTCGGTGAAGACCGACTTTTGAATCCTGCGGCGACATTGGTGGATCGTCCGGGCGTCCTGGCTGGCTCACGTGGCCGAACAGTAGGCTGGATGACTGCTGGACTCCTGATCCTGATTGCACTCGGCGGTTTCTTTGCCCTTAGTGGACAAGTCCCCTTCCTTTCGCCCGCTTCCAACCCAACCCCCAGCCTGACTCTTGCTGCGACCGATATTCCTGTCACTGCAACTTTGCCTCCACCTACCCTTACACTTGAACCTACTGTCACTGTAACTGTAATGCCCACTCCGATCCCTGCACCTGGCAATGCTGACCAAATCGCCATTGTTTCGGGCAATCAAATTTACTTGATGAATACGGATGGTACCGATTTGATTCAGGTACGCACCGATAATTCACCTAAATCAAACCTGCAATGGATCTCTGGTAATCGTCTGCTCTATATGGCTCGCAATTGTGTTTATGCTATCAACGGACAAACCAAGGCGAATCAACAGATCGCCTGCTTCGATTTGGATGAAACACTCGAAGGTTTTCGCGTATCACCTGACGAAAACCTTGTCGCGGTCAGTATCGAAAAGACATTGAATATTGTCCCGTTTAATCTGGATCTGTTTAAAAATGTGACTTCACGATTTAATTTATTGGCGATGCGGGGCATTTGTTTCTATACAGAATATTCTTTTAGAGATGTACTTTGGTCAGACGATAGCAAATACCTGGCTGCGCGTATCGTCGATACAGAGTTGACCAACTCCGACCAAATCTTGCTGTTTTATCTGGACATTTCAAACTGTGCCAATACAGGACCTACTCGTGTAGATAAATTCCCTGGCCTGAATTTCCTTTTTTCCAATTCCGAAAGCACCGATAAGATCACCAGCTTTAATTGGGATGGCGATAAACTCTTCCTTTTGAACGACTCAGTGCGCAATGATGGCTTTGGCGATCTTTATTTGTACGATATCGTTACTCAACAGGAAAAAATTCTCAACCCCATTGATGGTGTTTGTTGTTATCGAGATGCCGCCTGGAGCCCGGATGGCAAATATATTCTTTTCGCGTTCCAGCGCTTCGATGACAGTCATGTCCAAATCTACTATATCCCTTTTGCCGATGTCCAAAGTGGCAAGACCTTTGAACCCATTGAATTGCCAGACGAATTCTTCTCAACGCCGCGTGAAAGACCTCAACCTGTTTTGAGACCTGCTCAATAAAATTTCCCGGTTCTAAAACCCCTCCAAAGCAGGAGGGGTTTTGCATTTAAAACCCTTGACATATTCGTAATTTGATACTATTATCAATCTAATAATAGTATCATGCTCAGTCTACTGAAAGGAGTATTATGGTTGACTCACTTACTGTTACCAAGAAATTCCAGAAAGAGTTGAATGCTGGAATCGCATCACTGGTGTTACTCAGCGTGTTGGAGAAAAGCACGGAACCCATGTATGGGTATCAGATCGCAAAGCTGCTCGAGGATTATAGCGGCGATGCGTCTTTCATGAAACAGGGCGCATTGTATCCCGTGTTGCACTCGCTGGAGAATGGCGGCTTGTTGGAAAGCAAAGTGGAGCCTTCGGTCTCAGGTCCGCCACGCAGATATTATGAAATCACAGCTGAAGGCAAAGAGACCCTTGTCGTCTGGCAGGGCGTATGGAAACAAATGAAGTTGTTCGTCGACAAGGCGATCAAAGGAGCGTAAAGATGATCAAGTCTATTGAAGAATATTTAGATCTGTTGAAAAACGAATTACAGGGCAGTGATGCCGCCACAGTTCAAGATGCACTGTCAGACGCGGAGGAACATCTCAGGGCTGCACTGGCCAACTTGCTCGAGAAACAGCCTGAAAGGCCAGAAGAAGAGGCGTTGAATTCCGTCATTGAGCAGTATGGCTCTCCAGCCGAGACGGCCTCCGCTTATGGAGAGGTCGAGCGTCGGACGGTTCCACAGCTTGCTCGTGCGAATCCGAGTACTGAATCCGTGATCGCCCGGTTCTTTGGTGTATACGCAGATGCACGTGCGTGGGGTGCCTTGCTCTATATGTTGATCGCGTTTGTAACGGGAGTTTTTTACTTCACCTGGGCGGTGACGGGTCTTTCAATTTCACTATCATTCTCGATCTTTATCTTTGGTTTGCCGCTTGCATTGCTATTTCTGCTCTCGGTGCGTGGTCTCGCTTTGCTTGAGGGTCGCCTCGTTGAGGCGCTGCTGGGTGTACGAATGCCACGTCGCCCGTTGTTTACGCAGCAAAATTTAAAGTGGATTGACCGACTCAAGGAACTTGCAACCGACAAACATACCTGGTTCTCGATCCTTTACATGTTCATTCAATTTATATTAGGGATTGTTTATTTTGTTGTGAGCATCACAATATTCAGCGTTTCAGTTTCGTTGATCGCTTCTCCATTTTTGCAAGAGATCATGAAACAATCATCACTTATGGACCAGGGCCTATGCTGTATAGTTCTGGCGCCAACATGGTCGTATCCCTTGTTGATCCTTGGCGGTTTTCTGTTGTGGACGACATTCATGAATCTGGCGCGCGGTATCGGTCAGTTGCATGGACGGATGGCAAAGGGATTGCTGGTAACGGATTAAATATAAAGTCCCGCCTCAGTGCGGGACTTTTATTTTGTTTCCGTCCGAAGACTTTTTCCTCACTCAAAATGGAATCTCATTACACCTATACTGAAAAATATCACCGCGAACCCAAGCAGGACACCCGCTTCGGGTAACACATCAGTTAAGCCTCCGCCGCGTAAAACCAAGTCCAACATACCTTGCATGGCCCAGGTGGTTGGCAACACTTTGACAGCATTTTGTATCGAAGCGGGGAATAATTCCAGCGGATACCAACAGCCTCCCATCAATGCAAAGACCATGCCGAACATGATGCTCAATCCACTCGCCTGACCCTCCGTCTTGATGAACGTGCCCATCGTTGTGCCAAAAGCTGCTGCAGCCAGTGCCGATGCCAGCAGAATGATGAACAATGCCAATGGTTCACGTCCCCAGTTGAGTTTCATCACTAAAATCGCAAACCCAACCAGCAATAACATTTGAATCAGTGCCATCACCACCTGACCTGAGATCGTTCCCAGCAGGAAAGTTGCTTTTTGAGAGGGAGTCGTGAGCAGGCGGCGCAATGTCCCTTGTTGGCGTTCGTAAGCGAACAGCGCTGAAATCCCAAACAAAGGAATAAATACCCAGGTGATCAATTGGCCTGCGGATGAATTTGCACGTGGGTCATATTCCACCTGGTCAGGTGTGGTACCTTCCACCACTTTCACACGTTCGGGCGCATCTGTTTGAATGGATTGAGCAGTTTCCAATGAAGTCTCAAAATACATTTGTCTTTCTGCATCTGATGAAAAAGACTGTTTCACTTCCCGTTGATGGACCGCATTCTGCGCAGCAGAGATGGAGCTGCTTACACGGCGGATGGCAGTCAACACTGCACGTTCAGCAATTGTCGCGTTGAGGTTGTTAGGCTGTTGATGTAACTCCACCTCGGCTGACCCACTTTGGAGCGCTGCAATATCAATTCCGGCAGGAAGGATAAAAACAGCCGAGGCACGCCGCTCATCAAATTGGCTCTGCGCTTCGGCACGCGTTAATACCTCTGGGCGAACTGCTGTCGATTTTTCCAATTCTTCGACAATCTCTTTCGATACGGAAGTTTGTGCTTCGTCCACAACCAGTAAACGGATGCGGTTATCTTCATTTCCCGAAGGTGTTCCGCCTGCCAATAAAAAGGTGAAAACGATTGGCAGGATGATGAAGAACAATAACTCTGATGGACTGGCAAAGCGGATGATGGCGTCTTTCCGGGCGATGGCAAAGATTTTTTTCATTTCTTCATAATCCCGTTGCGGCTGAACACAACCACCGCAACTCCAAACAACACAGCACCCATAATGAGCAATGCTGAAATTGGTTCTGCTAAATTCTTCAGCGTGCCACCAAGAGCAAGCGTGGTAAACCCATCCAAGCCCCAGGCGTTGGGTGTGATCTTGCTAATGGTTTGCATGAATGGCGGGAAATTCTCAAGGCTGATGAAACTGCCGCCCATGATACCAAAGATGAGCATGACAGCAGAACCCGTACTGCCAACTTGGGCGGGTGTGCGCGCAAAGGCTGTGATCAACATGCCCCAGCCTGTGGCACCGAAGACCGCGGCAAGGATCAAAACGATGATTCCCAGCGCGTCTCCCCATTTCACCTGGAAGAATACTGTAGAGGCGAGTATGAGTATTCCAACTTGTGCAACGCCCATAAAGAAAATGCCAAGTACCTTGCCGCCTAAAACCTGTGCAGTGTGTGTTGGCGAGATCATTAGACGTGGCAATGTCCCTTGCGAGCGTTCGGCGAGAATGGAACGCCCGCCGTAGGAAACGGTATACATCAGGAACATCAAAGCCATGCCGGGAGCAAAATAAGCGAGCAGGTCAAACTCCACAGCTTGGGGGCCTTCAGTATTTTTCTTGAGCGTGATGGCGGTTGATTCGCTTTGATCCACGTTTTGAAATAGATCGCGTACTTCATCATCCGCATTTTGAGGGTCAAGCAAACCACTAGCCATGAGCTGTGAAATGGATGTCATACCACTGGTGCGCCCTTCTTCGACGCGCGAGACAAATTCGTCCACGATGGCTTTGAGAATGCCTGCACCAGTGGGACGTGATGGATTTGTGTACACCTCAATTTGCACAGGTTCAGGCCGGGCAGAGTCCGCGCTGAACATTGTCCCGTCGGCAGGGATAATGCTGTGAGTGAATCCTTCAGGGATAATGATCGCCGCTGAGGCTTCGTCTAAGTCAATTTGATGGCGGGCTGCTTCGGGGTCGGAGGAAGCGGTGGGCTCCACCAAGTCGGCCAAATCCTCCGAATTGAACAAATCTTCCAGTGCATTCCCTAATTCCTGTTTATCCAAATTGACGATGATAACGGGAATATCTGAAATGCCGCTGGTGCGTCCGCTAAAGCGACCGGTGACAAAGCCCATACCAATGGTGAGCAGAAAGGGCGCGAGGAGCATGAAAGTCAGCGCTGCGCGGTCGCGGAACATAAGTTTGAGGTCTTTGATACCAATAAGGAAAAGTTTTTTCATAATTTTTCCATATGTCATTGCGAGCCGCCGTTCGTTGGCGGCGTGGCAATCTCAGGCATACAGACTATTTGAGATTGCTTCGGGCTGCGCCCTCGCAATGACACTAATCTCTTAACGCTCTCCCGGTAAGATGTAAAAATACCGCTTCTAGATTCGGCTCACGAATATCCATCGAGCGAATCTTAATGCCGCGTTCGTTGGCTTTGCTCACAACCGATGCCAGAATATTTTCAGCCTGCGGTGTGATGATGGAAACTTCATGGTCAGCCGCATTGGCTTCAAGAATATCGTTCAAGCCCTTGAGTGAATTGGCAAGCGCTGCCGAGTCGTCATTCTCGCCGATATGCAGAATCAGTGTATCGGTTTCGCCGACTTGCTTTGTAAGCTCATCCTGTGTGCCCAGTGCGATGAGTTCGCCGTGATCGATAATGCCCACACGGTCAGAGAGTTCCTGCGCCTCTTCCATGTAGTGCGTAGTGTAAAGGACAGTCATGCCTTGTTTGTTTAGGTCTTTGACCGTATCCAAAATTGCTCGGCGGGATTGCGGATCGATGCCTACGGTGGGTTCATCCATGAAGAGCAGGCGCGGTTTGTGCAGCAGGCCTACTCCAATGTTGACGCGGCGTTTCATACCTCCCGAATAGGTTTTGACTCGGTTTTTAGCTTTATCCACCAAACCGATCTGCTCCAACACTTCGTCCACACGAGTGTTGAGAGACTTGCCACTTAGCCCGTACATTTGTCCCCAAAAGACGAGATTTTCGCGGGCCGTTAAATCTTCGTACAGTGCCAATTCCTGTGGCACCACACCGATTAATCGTTTCACGGCCATCGGGTCCTTTGTGATTGAGTGTCCACCGATGGTCGCATCACCCGAAGTGGGTGTGTATAACGTTGAGAGCATCGAGATCGTCGTAGTCTTGCCCGCACCATTCGGACCGAGCAAGCTGAAAATTTCCCCTTCTTTGATATCGAAGGATACTCCTTTGACGGCGATGAAATCACCGTATTGTTTAACGAGGCTTTGTACTTCGAGAATTGAGGGCATGATATCTCCTAAATTTGACTACAGGTTTTCTTCCAAGGAGTGGATGGTCTCGTCCAGCCACTTCGCATAAGTCTCTTCAAACAATTCTCCAAACCGTCGGGTAGCCTCCCAAAAAATTGCATCCTTCGCCATGGATGGGTTCTGTTGTACGATGCCTTGAATCATGTCGCGAGTTTCTGTGCGGTAAAAATCCGCTTGGCGTTGATGAAGATTTTTCTGCAAATGTAACAGAGTCATTGTTGCTTCCTTGTCTGTTTGTGCGGCGAAAAAGAGTTTGAGCAGCAGTGCATTTTTGTGGGGGGCCAGTTCGGTTAAAGGCTCAGCCAGCCATTGCTGCAGGTTGCTTTTACCTTCGGCTGTGATCGTGTAAACCCTTTTGTCAGGGCGGTCTTCCTGAGCATGGACGGTGGAACGAATCCAGCCTTTCTTTTCGAGGGCTTTTAACGTGGTATAGATTTGACTGAGCTTTGCGTTCCAGAAGTGAGCAGTCGAAACATCCATGTTTTGTTTGAGTTCATATCCGGTCATGGGGGAGTAATTGAGGAATCCGAGAAGAGCAAAGTCAAGCATACAACAATCCTTATATATAAATATAGATATATAATAATTTATATATCTTACTCTGTCAAGCCTAGACGAGACCATCAAACGAAAGGATGGCGAACAGACTTCACCCTAATTCTGTTGATAATGATGTGGATATTTTCCCCACTAAAATCCCCGCCTACTGCAATCTATTGTATTGTCTCAATATCTCACGCAACTTCTCATGTGGCAACGCGATGGCTGAAAAGCCTTTATGCCCAACCATGTCCTCCGCTGCAACCATCGAGTTGAGGATTGCTTCCTCGGCGGCAAAGACTGAGGCATGGAATAGGGGATTGAGATGCTCGTTATCAAGTGCGTGTATTTCAGCGATTCCTTTTTCGCCGCCATTCGCCGCGCTGGGGTTGGCTGTAGAGAACGCGATGAAGATATCTCCGCTTCCATTCCCGCCCAATGAGCCTGTGCGTGCCATTCCCAGCGCAGCACGTTTTGCAATCCGCCTGAGTTGATGAGGCAAAAGCGGCGCGTCCGTTGCGAGAACAATGATGAGCGAACCGGTATCCTGGTTATACGGATTCTCGCCATCCGTCCACACCGGATGTTCCTTCAGATGATGCCCTACAGGCACACCTGCAATCGTGAGTTGATAACGCACACCGAAGTTGGTCTGCACGAACGCGCCAACGGTCCAGCCGCCGAGTTTTTCAGGCAATTTGCGGGATGACGTTCCGCTTCCGCCTTTGAACTCATAACATAACATGCCAGTCCCACCACCCATGCTGCCTTCTGCGATTGGACCTGATTCAGCATTCTCGAGCGCTTCCATCACGTGAGCAGGTTTGACGAAGAATCCGTTGATGTCATTCAGCCAGCCGTCAGCTGTCTCTGTCACAAGCGGACAAGACCATCCCTGAAAAATAGAACTCTGTTTCACCTGCCATTCAATGATCGTATCACGCACGACACCTACCGAATGGGTATTCGTAATCCCAATTGGACCTTCCAGAAAGCCGCCTTCCTCCACCCAGGCTGAGCCTGTCATTTCGCCATTGCCGTTGAATGGAAACCACGCTGCGAAAACAGGATCATGATTCTTCTGTCCACGCGGGTGGATAATGGTCACGCCGGTACGGGCAGAGTCACCTTCGATGATGGTGGAATAGCCGACAGTTACGCCGTCCACATCGGTAATTACATTATGTTTTCCCGGTGTACCTTCAAAGGGAATACCGAGATCGCGGGCGCGGGGCTTGGTCATGGGAGACTCCTATGGGGAATGCTGAATGAAGAATGATGAAGGCGGAATTCAGAAAGTAGAAAGTGGGCGTTATTGATTTGCTTTAGCGATGGTTGTAAGTTGCCAGGCAATGTTCTGCATGATTTCATCGGGTGCGCCATCCACGGCTTTGGATTGGACGCGGGTATCGATCTGGTCATTGACGTAATCTACTACAACAAAATCTTCGAGCGTAAGGGCGATTTCGGTGGTGAACCAGTCCAGTTTGCAGAGGGAGGCAATGTGTTCGGTAATAGCATGAAGTGGCGCAAGTTCGTAGCGATTTTCTTCAGATGGGGTGACTGTGGCATACACATGCGTCAATGGATGCCACCAGCAGGGATAGGTTTTGCCCGCTGCGTAAAACACCCGGAACCAGGTTGGGCGTCCCTGAATGGTGCGGGGAACGACTGTGGCTTGAAGCAAATATTTCTGTTCGGGAAATTGCATACGGGCGCGCAGAATTTGCTCAAGGGAGGATGCCCCCAGGATAACGCCTTCGCCTCCGCCTTCGTTGGAGGGCTTAATAACGAATTGACTGCCAAGTGGCGCCAAATCTAAAGGCGGGATGACAGGTTGCTTTAGAAAAGGCGAAAGCAGAATTGTGTAGGGTGTGTTAATTCCTGCGGTTATCAGCTCCAGGTGCATGGTGGCTTTATCTTCCGACCACAGCGAGACTTCAATAGGATTGATGCGCTTTTTGTTGTATTCCTTTGCCCAATGATCAATTGGGAGAAAACGGTTTTCACCTTGGGAGCGGTCAAGCAGAGTGTTAAATGTCCTTTCGCCTTGGTATAAGGCATGAATGGCTTCAAGCAAATTATCTGGTGTGATTTGCCAGAGGGTTAAGCCCTGTTCATGGCAGGCACGTTCCACAAAATTCACGAAGTCAATATCGTGCTCCCAATACCAGGGCAGGCAGAGATCAGAGTGCATGGAGAGTATTTTAAGGGATGAAGGACACTTGCACCAGATGCAAGTGCGGATGTGAATCATGAAGGATGAATCTATGATTAGATGTTTCCCGGTGTACTTGTATTCTCATCGCTGATACAATGGGCGGACTATTTTACGAAAGGATTCTTAAAATGAGTACAGATGTAGTGGAAAATGGTGTAGTCGTTTCGATGGAGTATACGCTCCATGTGGAAGGTGAGTTGTTGGATAGTTCTGAAGGACAGGGTCCGTTGCAATTCCTGGCGGGCTATGGCAATATTATCTCTGGTTTGGAACATCAAATGATGGGCATGAAAGTGGGTGAGAGCAAGGACGTGGTTGTTCAACCTGTGAATGGATATGGTGAGTATGATGACGAAGCGTTCATGGATGTACCGCGCAATCAGTTTCCAAAAGAGATGGCTGTGGAAGTGGATTCTGAGCTAACGGTGCGCGATGATAGTGGGAATGCACGTTATGCCCGTGTGGAAAATATCGAAGGTGAGGTTGTCACTTTGAACTTCAATCACCCGTTGGCCGGAGATGAACTGCATTTTCATGTGAAGGTTGTGGCATTACGTGAGCCAACGGCTGAAGAATTGGAGCATGGGCACGTGCACGACGCAGGGCATCATCACTAAGTTTTGGAATCGGACGACTTACCGTCCGATTTGTGATAGCAAGCTATCACAATCCAGAGGAGGGAAAACTTTTCGGACGGAAGCAAGTTTCGGCTGCGTGTGAGGCGTGAGTCAAATAAAAAGATGGATGCGTTTTTGGTGCATCCATCTTTTTATTGAGGATTGCTTCGGGATTTCGACGCTACACCTGCACTTGCGTGCGGCGCAAGTGTCGCGTCTCAACCCTCGCAATGACAGATATGTTATGGCTGATACGTCACTTTGACCGCAATGTAATCGAGGAAGAAGTCACGATTAGCATTGTTCGATACATCTGTTATGCGGACACGGAAATTGGTATTTGAGAGCTGGCTGGCCGTCCACGTGCGTCCCCATGTATCTGCCGCGCCGCCAAGAATGTAAGTAGTTTGGGTGGAAGTGAGGTTCGCGCTCTTGGCAACTGTCCAGGTTATACCTCCGTCCCAGGAGAGCTCAACACATATCTTGGGTGCACCAGCGTTGGAGTCTGCGCGTGCATCGAGGCGTACTTCAATGCCTTGAATTGCACTGGCGGCGAATGTGAAGCCGTAGTTGTTGTAGAGATGTTTATCCTTGCCGATGTCCGTGCAGGATGTGCTCTTATTCGTGCCGCTGTTCATATCGGCGGCCTCGGTTCCTCCATCAACAAAGGCATTTGCAGGACCTGACTCATAACCGTTGTTATCACCTCCGCTGGTTGCAGCTTGCGCAGCAGGTGCGGTGAAGCCAGTGTTTGTTGTTGGCACAGGCGTGTTGGTTGGTGTTGGAGTAAAGGTCGCAGTTGGTGTATTGGTGGGTGTGTTGGTCGGGCCCGGTGTTGGGGTAGGACCTGTACCTAGTGAGCCGCCATCGACTGCCAAAGCAAATTTCTGTGGGCCGTTCGGAACGTTGAAGCCAGTCACTGTGACAGTATATGTACCGGCTGCAGGATTTTGGATGTAGATGTTTTCCACATTGTTACGTCGGTCTGCAGAGCCTCCGGGTGCACTCCAACCGCCAGAGAAGACGTTACCTTTGAATGTGCCACTTGGACCAGAAACGGTAACATCAAGGTCGTTGACCAGGTTCACTGAGGCTGTATCGGTTGATGGAAAGTCGGTCCATACGACGGTCACTTTGAACGGACCACCGGTTGAGGTCACATTGAAAACTTGCGAGCCGCTAGTGCTTAGTCCTGTAGCCTCATCTATATAAGCAATCGTTCCGTCTGTTGCACCGTCGAGATTGACACGCCCCCAACCTTCGTTATTATTTGGAATGGGGAAGTCATTGTCGTTTACACCATCATTATTCTCGTCGAGGAGATCGACGGCGGAGTTAATGATGGTGGCTTTGACGAGCGCAGCGGTGGCATTGATGCCATAGGCTTTACTGTAATAGTCTTTGACCACTGCCGCGCCACCCGCTGTGAGCGGGTTGGACATGGATGTTCCGCCCATATACTTGTAATAGGAATTGTATGGGAAGCCCCAGCCATCATATTGCCAGGCATTGTTGCGCGGGTTGGTGGAGGGATCGTAACCCTGCTCATACAAATCTGAATAAGTAGAAAGGATCCAGGTACCAGGAGCAACTACATCAGGTTTGATGCGGGTATCATCGGTGGGTCCGCGGCTGGAGAACGCCGCCATTTGTTGGGCATTGCCTGCGGCCGGATCACTATTGATGGGGTTTGCCGGGTAATCACTGGGCCATGAGGAACCATACGTAGCGATGACATTGGCTCCACCCTGCGAGGCACAAGTTGTATACGTGAGACCTGTGTCACATGGGTAATTATCTGTACGTTGGTTTTCGCTTGCGCCCACTGTGATCACATTCTTGGCTGTACCTGGTGCGCCAATGGAGTCGTTGTCTATCACGCCATCACTGTTAGCGTCGATTCCTTCATTACCTGCTGAGAAGGTAATGACCATATCACGGTTATTCCACATAAAGGTATCGGCATTGGCAGAATCAACGGTGTAATCGCCTGCAACCGCCGCACCCCATGAATTGCTATGGATGCGCGCACCCGAGTTATAAGCTTGTTGGAACAATTGATTCAAATTGCTGGGCAGGCCTGTCAGGAAATAGCCATTGGCGGGATAGCCGCCAAAAATTTGACAGAACGAGGTGATCGTTGCCCAGTTCTCAGTGGATTGGAAAACCAAATGGGCAGCCGGGGCAATACCACGACCAATTCCACTTAACTCCCCGCCGCTTAAAACAGAACCAGAGGTATGGGTGCCGTGACCCGAGTCCACATCAATTGAGCCATCATTCACGACCGTTTGGAAACATCCACCTGCCGCACCCGGCCAGTTGAAAATAGCAGTGACGCGACTTGATGGGATATCGCGATGGGCTGTCGTGGTCGTTCCGCCACCAAGACCCGTATCGGCAACTGCGACAGTTTGAGTGGAACCATCGTAACCACGTGAATTCGCCACTGTAGCTCCGATGATATCCCGGGCTTTATCATTGGCAGGTGGCATAGATGAATTACTTAAAGTTTTATTGAGAACATAATTACTGATGGATGCCACATCATCCACTTGAGCAATTGCATCTACAAAAGCCCCGTTCGCCGCCACGTAAACAGTATCATTCTCAAAGCCGAGAATTTCTGCACCAGTCTGGGCAACCAACGAGCGAACAAAGCCAAAATTGGAACCTTGCTCAATTCTAATAAGATACAGACGTGTTTCCCCATCCCGTTTCAAATCGGTGCCCAGCTTAAACTCTGGTTGATAAGCCACTACTGCGCTGACAAAATTTTTCCCCTCCACGCGTCTGGCAATGCTCGGATTCATGCGCACTTTGAACGCAAAATCCGGAATATAGGCCAGAATTTCCGCACCCTCTACAGTCACCGCATCCTTCCAGGATTGCTGAACGGGACCTGCAAATTGCACAACGAAGTACTTCTGGCTTCCCGCAGCGAACTGGCTCTGTGAGGGAACAAAAGAGCCGCCCTTCAGATGAATTGGAGCATCTGAACGTGCGGCCGGAACCATTGCCAATGACCCAAGCAATAAAGTCAGAACGACAATGGCAGAAGCAAGAAACCTGACTGCTTTACTCATACACACTCTCCTCTTGGTGTTGGTATTCAAAACGCTGACCTACGCAAGTCAACATTTAGGGACAGGATTAAGACTGATATTTGTTTTCGATTTATATAGAATGGACGAATTCTACTCCCGATTGTTACGCCGTCAATCAAGTGAAAGGTTACAAAAAACTCCCCCGCCTCATTCAGACGGGGGAACTGCCCGGCCTCCATCAACCTTTGCCTCGCTGACAGAGACTCGCGGTGCTTGCTCTTTTGTGGACTTCGCGCTTGTCCCCACGAAGGGAGGATCCGCAAAAGAATCAAACCAAAACTAAAGTTGTTTCAGCGTCTCAACCCACAGATCTTGGACGAGATGATTGTTAATCAGAGGCAGCAGAGAGGGTTTGTGCATCAGAGTTAACAGGAGCAAATTGAGGCTTGGTCTTGAAGTGCAGATGTAAAAGATAAAATCCGATGACGGAGACCAGGGTCAATAATCCGCCGAGATACCACAGCAGATTCGGATTGTAATTATCCAAAACGTATCCGGCAGCACCCGGGCCGATGATGGATGGAATGATCCATGAGAGGCCACCAACAGCCATATAGCGCCCGCGCATGTCTTCCGGGGCAAAACGTGCCACCAGTACTTGACTCGTGGGCACAACAATCATTTCACCGATGGTAATAATGACAATGTTTAACGCGAATAGAGGTAGATTCCCAACGATGCCAAATAGGGTGAAGCCAATTGCGTAAAAGAATGCACCGAGTGCCATCATTTGGAAGGGAGGGCGATCTTTGATTCGTGTTGTTGTCCAAAATTGGAATAGGATTACGGTTACTGCACTGGTCGTCATCAACAGACCATAACCCTGCGGGTTGACATGGTGATTGTCACGCAGAAATACGGATAGGGAACTATACATCTGCATATACACGATGCCCATTACAATGGATGAAAACAGAAACGCCATGAAAGCCAGATTGCGAGCGATCGCACCATAGCCGCCCATAGATTGTGCAATTGTTTGCTCAGAATGTACTTCATCTGTTTCTGGTTTTGTCTCCTTGATAAAACGATATACGATCAAGGCCACAATGCAACTGATGATCGCATCTGTAATGAAAAGTGCCAGAAAAGACCTTGATGCAACAAAGCCTGCAAAGGTTGGTCCAATAATCCAGGTCATGTTACCAACCACGCGTAAAATGCCAAAGCCCTCTGAGCGTTTTGACTCTGGGAGAATATCCGCAATCATAGCTCCGTGGGCGGGATCTGCAATGCTTCCGATGAAACCAATCAATGCTGATACTGGAAACATTAGCACAAGGCTGTTTGTAACCCCTAGCAGGATACTGCTCAGTGCGCTGAAAACCAGACCAAACAGAATCAGCTTACGCCGCCCAAATTTATCAGTCAGCGCGCCGCCAATTCCACCACCAAACATTCCCGCGAGTGAGAAGGTGCCAAGCAAAATTCCTGCCTGTGTCATACCAACGTTAAATTTCTGGGTGATGTATAGGGCAAAAAAAGGGAACACCATTGTCTTCCCAATTCCGTCGATAAAACTGGTGATCACCACCACCCAGAACTGAGTTGGGAACTCATGGTAAAGTTTTTGAATACGATTGACCATAATGGCCTTTCATTAAAGTAGGGAGGTGTATATTTTAGCACAAGTGTTCTATTTAAACAAGACGATCATTTACCTACCGGTCTTCAATAAATAACCATTACCGCTGCTAACAGGATAATGAGCACTAAGACCCAGCGCGCAATCTTATAGTCGCCGTATCCGAGTAGCCTATGCTGTCTGTAAGTTTCTGCTTCTTCCATGCGTTGCTGTCTGTGGGCCTTGCCTTCTTCAGTAGCCAAAAACTCGTTGAACATGATGCATCTCCTTTCAGTTACACGTCAGCTGAACAATCCGAGCAGCCAGAAAATAATTGGAGCGGAAATAGCCAGCGTAACAAGTAATTTTCTGGTGCGCTTGTCTCTTGCGATCTTTTGCTCTATTATGACGCTCATCTTGTTGCCCCTTTTGAGTATCGGAGCCTAGTTCGAAGGGCGCGGAATTCCTGATCTAATGCTGGCCCAAAGTTCCTAATCTGCGGACCTTGCGCTCAACCCGATGAAAGATCCACGAGCCAAACCATAACATTACAAACATAAAGACTACGAGAATCGCCACCTCCACATTGAGAGGGAGAAGTGTGTTCGTTTTTAACAACCAACCGCGCACCGCGTCGAAACCGTAGGTTAGTGGTAGCATCAACGAGATAGGGATAAGCCAATACGGTAAAGACTTTACAGGGAAGTTCGCGCCGGAAAATCCTTGCACGAGGAAACTGCTGACATCCACCATGGTGTTGGCTTCACGCATCAGCAAAACAAGCGCGCCGAAGGCGAAGCCAAATCCATATAGCCCAACCAGCATAGGAATGGCGGTCAGAACTGCGGCTACTACATTGCCTGTAGGTCTAAAACCAAACAGAAAAGTTGCCATCACAAGCATAATGAGCGATGTGATTGTGGTAGTGAGCAGACTGGTCAATGTTCTGCCAACCAAAATTTGCAAGCGTGAAACCGGCGTCAGCCAGTTCGACTCAAGTACACCCGCATCCATATCTTCTTTGAGCGCAAAACCCATGCCCCAAAATACAGTGAGGATAAAGTTGCTCAACGCTGTGCCCAGCAAAACATAGGACATATAATCACCCGTGCCGCTATACTGGGCAAATCCTAGTGCCTGTCCGTTAGTACTGAACGCCTTTCCCATGAAGTACACAGGTGTCACCCAGATAATGGGTTGAAAGACATGCGACACTGCATTCAATGGATAGCGCCAAAAGACTTTCCAATCTTTGCGGGCAATGACGAACAACGCGCGCATTTGTGTGGCGAAGGAGGGTTGCGATAAATTCGTAGTTTCCATATCAGCCTCTAATATTGGCCAATCGAGCCAGTTTGCCGGGCACGGCGTTCCATCATGCGGAAGAGAACGTAACCCAGCGTTAGCCAGAACGCTCCGAAGAGGAGCAGAGCTCGTAAATCAGGCCACAAATCTGTCAGGCTTGCGTTTGAGAACGCAGCGGCGCGCATCGCATGAATCATATAAGTCTGTGGGAGCCAATTTGCGATGGTTTGCATCCAACCCGGTAAAAGACTGACTGGAAACGTGATACCACAGAAGATCATCACCAATCCACGCACGAGAAAGACAAACGTGTGAGCTTCCTTGGCCGTGATCACAATACTGGCGAAGGCGAAACCGAGTCCATACACAGCAGGGATGGAAGCCAACATCACCAATAAAGCTAACCCAGCGCTGCCATGCAGTCGTACGCCGAAGAGCAAACCAAACTCGATTGCAGTGATCAGAATAAACAGCGACATCGAAACCAGTTGTGGACCCGTGTGCCCAAGCAAATAGGCAAAACGCCAGGTGGGGGAGAGCCAGTTCGATTCAAGCGTGCCACGCATTTGTTCATTGCGCAGTGCAAAGCCCACGTCCCAGAGCACGATGTTTTGCCACATCCAGACGGTTGTACCAACGATGATGTAGCCGATGTAGTCTTGAGCGCCTGTATTTTGGAGAAATACTTGTAGACCACTTCCATCTATACCTGAGAGTGCACGCGCTGTAAGGATGTACATCATTGGGAAGATCAACGGCCAGATGAACAACGCGATGATCCAACTGGGATAGCGCGTGAAGATCGTCCATTCACGTCGGACAACAGCCCACAGCGCGCGCAGGTCTGAGGCAATACCGGGTTTACCGAGTGATTGAGGAGAAAGGGTTGCTTCCATGTGATTTACCTAGTCTCTTAAGGCTTTACCGGTGAGATGAATGAAAACGTCTTCCAGTGAAGGTTTGACGATGTTCATATTAACCAGACGCGTTCCATTACCGCTGATATGTTCCACAATGCGCGGAATCGCTGTGCGGCTGTTCTGCGCTTGCATATTCACCTCCCACAAGTCCGCTTCACCCTGACGGCGTGACATCAAATTCTCGATTCCTGAGATGCTTTTGATCTTGTCACCGATTTCATCATGCCAGCCTGTGACCTCAAGCTTGATCACTTCCTTTTGTTCGATGCGGCGCTTGAGGCCTTCGGGAGTATCCAGCGCGATCACTTTGCCAGTGTCAATGATTCCGATTCGGTCAGAGAGTTGATCAGCCTCCTCCATGTAATGAGTGGTGAGCAGGATGGTGTGGCCCTCCTGTTTCAGTTGCGCGATCAGTTCTCTTAAATTGCGAGCAGCTTGCGGGTCGAGTCCGAGCGTGGGTTCGTCCAAAAGAAGAATGGGCGGGCGGGCAAGCAAAGCCTTGGCAATCGCGATGCGTTGTCGCATCCCAGTGGAATATTTTTCAACAAGTTCGTTTGCGCGGTCTTTGAGTTCAATCCGCTCAATGAGTTCCTCCACGCGTTTCTTTGCGATGGGTTGAGGGATGTGATAGAGCGCGGCAAAATATTCAAGGTTTTCACGTCCGCTCAATTTCCAATAGATACTGCGTTCACCCGCAAGAACAGTGCCCAGACTGCGGCGTACATCGTTCGCCTGTTTGACCACATCAAAACCATGGACGCGCGCTGTGCCGCTGGTGGGTTCGAGCAACGTGCACAACATGCGAATGGTAGTGGACTTTCCCGCGCCATTCGGACCCAGCAAACCAAAAATCTCGCCACGTTGAATTTGCAAATCCACACCATTGACCGCAGTGAACATGGCCTTTGGTTCCTTCTTGCCGAAGGGCCATAACTTGCGCTTTGGGGTAGGAGTAGTTTCTGCATTAGCAGACTTATCACCAGTCCCTGGACGCGCAGGAAATTTTTTAACAAGCTGGTGGGCCTCAATCGCAAAATCGGACATGACAAGCTCCTTTTTAATTCAACATTCAAGAAAACAAAAGTTTTCTTGAAAATAAATTTATTTTCTCAATCTGGTAATTGAATATTACAATATTTTTTTCAAAATGTCAATAGGCATTTTGAAAATCCTGAACTTTCTCATGAAAAATCTTAATTTCAACACTTTGTCATTGAATAAGCTGATATGTTGATAGGTGATGTAAAATGGAATCATGTCGCTTGCTCCAACATCTTTAGTGCTTGTGTGCCTGCTACCTACTCCACGGGATATGGAAATTGCGCGGCTTTTAGGATGGTATCGAATCCCGCTTTGGACTTCGCCCAAGGTTGTCGCGGTGGACTATTTGGCTTTTTACCAACCCTCAGCTTTTGGCGAACGTGGCGGACAGATTGAATTCATTGCCGAGGTCAAGGGACATGAACTCACAACGCGCGGCGAGCTATTAAGGGACGAAGTCAATCATCCACGTGCCAAAGAGGAATATTACAAAATCCAGATCGGGGGATTGGAAAAATTATCTCATCCTATTACTACCGATAAATGGAAACGCCTGACTTTTCTTTATACAACCGGAGAATACTTGCTCAATGCGAAAACACTCAATGATTTGGTTGTAGATGGCGATGAGCGGCAACTCTTATGGCAATCCCTGCGCGAGCGGGCCGAGAATGCACAGTTATACAAAGTGGATTTGCCCGAAGCAGATATTCCTCCGGAAGTTTTGATCGCGTTATTGGGGATAAAGGAGATGGAAACACCATACGACGTGAAGGATGATTCCAATGGCGATATTGATTAAGAATGGAACCCTTATCACCGCCTCCGAAACTTTCGAAGCCGATATATTGATCGAAGCCGAAAGAATATCCCTTATTGGAAAAAATCTCGAATACCCCAATGCAGAAGTTATAGATGCGACCGGAAAACTCATCATGCCCGGTGGAGTTGATCCGCATGTACATTTGGATTTGGCAATGTTTGGCACGGTCTCATCGGATGATCATTACACAGGCCATAAAGCCGCGGCCTTTGGCGGGACGACAACAGCCATGGATTTTGTCGTCCTAGAGTCCCCCTCTCCAAGTGGGAGAGGGGATAGGGGTGAGGGAGATTTCAAATACTCAGTTGACTTGTGGATGAAGAAAGCCGCGAAAGCCGCGATTGATTATTCCTTCCATATGAATCTGACAAAGTTCAACGAGAAAATTGCAAAAGAGATTTCATCTTTACGCGAGATGGGAATTCAAACGCTGAAAGTCTTCACTGCCTACAATGGACGATTGCGACTCGATGATGGCAGCATCTTCAAAGCTTTGCAAATCGCCAGAGAGAATGGCATGTTAGTGATGGCTCACTGCGAAAATGGGGATGTGATTGAAACGTTAACTGCTCAAGCATTGGCTGCTGGGCATACATCCCCTGAATGGCACGCTTCAACAAGACCTGCCTATAGCGCAATCGAAGCGACTTTCCGCATGGCTGCGATGGCAGAGCAAGCCGATTCGCCCGTATATATTGTCCACATGAACGCAGGCGGCGAAGTGGATATGCTCAAGTACGCGCGCGAACACGGCTTCAAAGTAATGGGGGAGACATGCCCGCAATATTTATTTTTCACGATTGATCATTTGCGTCGACCGGATGGTGCCAAATGGATCTGTTCCCCGCCCATGCGTACAGAAAAAGATAATGCGCGTTTGTGGGAAGGGTTGTCAAATAATATTTTGCAAACGATTGGCACAGATCACTGTCCCTTTTACTTTGATGGAACCAAGTCTATCGTTTACGAAGGAAATAAAGTGACGATTCCAGGGAAAGAGTTGGGGATGGATGATTTCACCAAGATTCCTAATGGCTTGCCGGGTATTCAGGATAGAATGCCAGTCTTGTGGACATATGGAGTCCGCGCTGGGCATATTACTCCGAATCAGTTTGTGACTTATATGTGCACAAATCCCGCGAAGATTTTTGGCTTGTATCCGCGCAAAGGTACATTGTTGCCCGGTTCTGATGCAGACGTTGTAATTTGGGACCCTGAAAAGCGTGTGAAGTATGGTGTGGCTCATTCACATCAACGCACGGACTATAACTTGTACGAAGGCTGGGAATTGGTGGGTTACCCCGAGAAGGTTTTTCTACGGGGAAAACTTATAGTGGATGGAAATGTTTGGAAGGGCGCGGCAGGTCAAGGTCAGTTTTTGAAGCGAGGAGATGGGGAGATTCTATAGGAGACCTAGCAGGTCTTCTATATGTCGATGTTAACGATGAC
>Ga0070699_100001290_pt1 | contig 23120 bp, 20 predicted proteins | sample KBSK1503metaG_FD_65473 | JGI IMG/M metagenome (GOLD analysis project Ga0070699, IMG submission 65473) | Corn, switchgrass and miscanthus rhizosphere microbial communities from Kellogg Biological Station, Michigan, USA - KBS K1-50-3 metaG | ecosystem: Host-associated > Plants > Roots >...
TCCGGGGGACTCGGCCGGTGCCGGTCCGGCGCCGACCGCCTTGCTGTCGCTCGAGGAGATCGAGCGGCGCCACGTGATGTGCGTCCTGGAGGCGACCGGCGGGAGCCGCGAGGAGGCTTCGCGGATTCTGGGCATCTCCCGCCGCACGCTTACCCGGATGGTGCAGCGCTGGGGCTTGCCGCCCCGGCGGCACGTGGGGGGTTAGGCACGCCGCCTGCAGCGCAGCGACTGTCCTCATTCACGGAGACGCTAAGATGTCGCTGCGGAATCCGCTCATCGCGGCCTCGTTCCTCGCAGCCCTGGCCGTAACTCCGCTCGCCGCGCAGGCGAAGCCCGCGCCGGCACCGGCCGCCGCGCCGGCACCGGCGCCGGCGCCGGCCGCGGACAAGATGGCCAAGCCAGACAAGGTGACGGGCCAGAACGGCGCGCTGCTTGACCTCAACAGTGCGACGCGGGAGCAGCTCGAATCGCTGTCCGGCATCGGGAGCGCGTATTCGGACAAGATCATCAAGGGCCGCCCGTACGCGCGCAAGGACGAGCTGGTGTCGAAGAAGGTGCTCCCGAAGGCAGTGTACGAGAAGATCAAGGACAAGGTGATAGCAAAGCAGAAGTAGCCATTAGCCATTAGCCGTTAGCTATTAGCCGTTAGCTAAAGGGTAACGGCTAATGGCCAACGGCTCCCCCCTACTTTCCCGGCCACCGTTTCCTGAATCGCAACGGGTTCTGGAACAGATGGCTCGGGAGCACGAACACTAGCGCGAACATCGTCACCGAGACCACCAGGCCGAGGGCGAGGACTTCGAGCCGGCGGCTGGCCGCGTACACGATGCTCGCGATCACGCCGACGCCGAGCGCGAAGATCGCCAGGAGTCCCCGGCGGACCTGCTGGGCCAGGAACCGCTGCAGCTCGACCGTGTCCCGCGGGTGCCACCGCACCCGCAGCTCCTCCCGCTCGACCCGCCGCAGCAGGTCCCGCACCGTCCGCACCGCGGCCGCCGCATCCAGTCCCCACTCGGCGACGCGGGCCCGCCCGTCCCCCGCGAGCAGCCCCTGCACCAGCCGTCCGGCCGCGCGGGCGACGACCGGGCGGGCCGCGGCGACCGCGTTGAAGTTGGGGTCGTAGCGAAGGCCGATGCCCTCGACCAGCACGGCGGCGCGGCCGAAGTACACCAGGTCGGACGGCAGCATGAGCGGCCAGTCGTAGAACGTGCGCAGGACGTCCTCGACGATGCGCTGCATCTGCCGGGGTGAGACGTCGTCCCGGAGCGCCACGCCCATGAGCTGGTGGGCCGCGTCGCGCACGGTCCCGCGGTCCACGTCGGGGTCGAGGATACCGAGCTCGTAGAACCCGTTGATCACACCGTCCACGTCCTGGCGCACGGCCGCCGCGACCGTCCGCACCATCCGCGCCCGGGTCTCGCGCTCGACCTGGAGCACCATCCCGAAGTCGAGCATCACCAGCCGGCCGCGCGCATCTACCAGGAGGTTGCCCGCGTGCGGGTCGGCGTGGAAGAACCCGTCCTCGAGCATCATCTTGATGTAGACCTCGACGATCGTGGCGATGAGCGCGTCGATGGACAGCTCCCCGCGCGCCAGCCGCTCGTGGAGCCGGTCGATGCGCGTGCCCTCGACGTACTCCAGCACCAGCACACGCCGGCGGGTGAGCCCCCCGATGACCTCGGGGATCACCACCCGCGGCTCGTGCGCGAAGTTGCGGCGCAGGATCTCCGCGTTCCGCGCCTCGTCCCGGAAGTCCAGCTCGCTCGAGATTCGCTTCGCGAACTCGGTCACGATCGTCGTGATCGCGCGGGTGTGGTGGTTGGGGAAGAGCAGATTGACGAGGAAGAGAATCCGGAACGAGATGTCGAGATCCTGCCGGACCGTCTCCTCGACGCCGGGCCGGAGCACCTTCACCACGACGTCGCGGCCGCCGTAGACCGCGCGATGGACCTGGCCCAGCGACGCGGCGGCCAGCGGCTGGCCGTCGAACCACTCGAAGACCGTCCCCGCGTCCTGCGCCAGCTCCGCCGCGATCACCTGCTCCGCCACGCCCGGGGCGAGCGGCGGCACCTGGTCGGTCAGCGTGCCGATGGCGCCGAGGTACGGTTCCGGGAGGATGTCGGCCCGGGCGGCGAAGACCTGGGCCAGCTTGATGAAGGTGGGGCCCAGCGCGGCCAGGGTCCGGGTCAGGCGCTCCGCGCGCCGGCGGTCCCGCGCCTCGGTGCGCGCGCGGGGGCGCCCGAACAGAATGAAGCGCCGGCGGTCCCGAAGGAACCCGACGACGAAAGGCAGCAGCCGGACGAAGACGATGAGCGCGCGCACGCGGTCACGGCGCGAGCGGCACAGGCGAGGCCGGACCGGGGCGGATCAGGAGGCGCTCGATGCGGGTGGGCGACGCCTGCAGCACGTCGAACTCGAGGCCGAGGAGCGTGAACCGGTCGCCCGCGTTGGGGATGCGCCCGGCCAGCTCCGCCAGCAGCCCCCCGATGCTGGCGGCGTGCCCCGCCGGCAGCGTCACCCCGAAGCGCTCGGCGATGGCGGAGACGGGCGCGGCGCCGTCGGTCTCGAGCATCGACGCCGGGCTCGCGGGCGCCCCTTGAACGCCTTCGTCGTGCTCGTCGAAGATCTCGCCGACCAGCTCCTCGAGCAGGTCTTCGAGCGTGACGATGCCGAGCGTCCCGCCGAACTCATCCAGCACGACGGCGAGGTGCCGGCGCTCACGCTGCATGTCCAGGAGCAGATCGCCGCAGGTCCGGCTCGCCGGCGCCATGGCCACGGGCCGGATCGGGAGCGGGTCGCCGGCCCGCAGCTTGAAGAGATCGAATGCGTGGAGCATGCCGATGATCTCGTCCAGCGTCCCGCGGTAGACCGGGATGCGGCTGTACCCGCTCTGGGCGAACACCTGGGTGATGTCGGCGAGCGCCGCATCCTCCGCGATCGCCACGAGCTCGGTCCGGGGCGTCATCACCTCGCGGACCGGCCGCTGGGTGAAGGTCACGACGCCGCCGACCAGGGCGAGCTCGCCGTCGGTCGTGAGCCCGACGGCCGCGCCTTCGCGCCAGATGGACCGGAGGTCGTGGGGACGGTCGGCCACCCGCGCCGGCAGCACGACGCGGAGCACCGACGACCACCGCCGGAGCCCGGGCACCAGGCGGTCGGCGAGCCCTTCGGGGAGCGATTGGGTGAGCCAGCGGGGGATGAAATAGCCGCTGAAGAGCACGAACGGCACCGCGACGAGCAACAGCAGGATGAGCGACCGCACCGCGCCCGACCCGACCAGGAGTGCGGGGGTCGCCGCGCCGAGCACCAGCACCCCGAGGGACGTCGTGGCCGACGCCGCGGTCAGATGGAAGTCGATCTGCCCGAGGGTCGCCATGGATGGCGCCGCCCCGCGGAGCCGCCGAGAGATGACGCGGGCGAGCTCGGAGCGGCTCAGGGCAATGAGCGCACCGCCCGCGGTGGCGCCGAACACCGACAGAATCAACCCGGCCGCGACGACGAGCCAGATCATGTCGTGCCCGGCGCGGGAGCGCTCGCTGGAACCGGAGCCCGGCGGACGGAGACCCGCTTCACCCGCCGGCGCACCACCTGCTCCACCGTGACTTGGAAGCCGTCGAGCTCGAGCGTCTCGCCGGTGCGCGGCACTCGGCCGAACTCGGCCAACACCAGACCGCCGACCGTGGTCACGTCCTCCCGCTCGAAGCGGTGACCCAGCGCCGCCTCGAGCTCGGCCAGCGCGGTGCCGCCCTGCACCCGCCACTCGTCGTCGCCGGCCTCCTGAATCGGAGCCACTTCGTCGGTGTCGTATTCGTCGCGGATCTCCCCCACGATCTCCTCGAGGATGTCCTCCAGGGTCACCAGACCGGCGGTCCCGCCGAACTCGTCCACCACGATCGCGATGTGACTGGGCCCGCGCTGGAAGTCCCGGAGCTGGCGATCGAGGGTCTTCGCCTCGGGCACGAATGCGGCCGGACGGATCAGGGCGTGCCAGGCGGGCTCGCTGTCGTCGAGGCGGGCAAGCATGTCCTTGGCATAGATCACGCCGGCAATCGCGTCCGGATGGCCGTCGTAGACCAGGAGCCGCGCATGTTCGGCGCTGCGGAGCGTGCGCACGACCTCCTCGCGTGAGGCGGCGAGGTCGACGCCCACGATGTCAATGCGGGGTGTCATGACCTCCGACACCGTCGTGTCGGCGAGCGAGAAGACTCCGAGGAGCATGTCCCGCTGGGCGCTGCCGAGGTGCCGCTGCGCCTCCGGCCGTCGCGGTGGCCGCATCCGCGCGTCGGCCCACGCGACCAGCCGGAGCAACGGCTGGAAGGGGCCCAGCGTGCGGACCGCCGCCCGGCGCACCGGGCCCGCGAGGTCCGGCGCCACCGCGGCGACGACCCGGGGGAGGAGATCACCGACGACCCAGACGAGCCCGACGGCCAGGACGAGCCGGGCGAGCCCCGGCACCGGGGCCCAGGCCCACCAGACGGTGGTGGTGCCCGCCGCCGCGCCGGCCAGGACCAGGCAGGCGAGATGGGCGACGTGCAGCTGGCGCGACACGCCCAGCGGGCCCTCCTCGGCCGGCAGGGCCCCGGGGGAGCGCGGGAGCTCCGCGTCGGCCTCCGCCGCAAGCGCGAGCCACGCCGCCCACAGCGTGAGCCCCGTGAGCACCAGCGGGCCGATGAAGAGCTGGAGCATGGCGATCATCTGAGCGCCTCCACGTACCGCTCCTGCCGCCGCCACATCGCGGAGCGCACGCGCTCGGGCCCCTCGGGGTGGTCCCGCCCCAGCACGTGCAGCGTCCCGTGCACCACCAGCCGGACCAGCTCCTCGCGGACCGGGATCCGGTTGGCGCGGGCCGCGCGCGCCGCGGCCCAGGCGCAGACGTACACATCGCCGAGCCGCGCGCCGCCGGGCGGCCGCAGCACGAAGGCCAGGACGTCGGTCGGCCGATCGTGCCCCCTGAATCGCGCGTTGAGCCGGCGCATGCCGTCGCGGCCCAGGAACGTGACCGACACGAGCGCGCGGCGGCGCTCCCCGCGCAGCACCGTTCGCACGACGCGCCGTACGACCGGCGCCGGCAGAGGCAGCCGTCGGCCGTGCACGGTCACGTCAGCTACGCTCGGCCGGCTCGAACTCCGCACCGATGCCGCCGCTGGCACGGGGATAGCCGATTCGGTGATGGTACATGCCGGCCATCGCCCGGCAGAACACCTCCTTCACCCGATCGATGTCGCGCAGGGTGATGGGCGCCTCCTCGAGCTGGCCGGCCGAGAGCTTCTGGCCCACCAGCTGCTCGATGGCCCGCCGGACCGACTCGGGCTTGCGGTCCTCCAGCACGCGCACGGCGGCCTCCGACGAGTCCGCCAGCATCGCGACCGCGGTCTCGACCGACTGCGGCCGCGGTCCCGGGTAACGGAAGTTGCGGATGTCGATCTCCACCGCCGGGGAGCGGCGTCGGGCCCGGTGCAGGAAGTAGTTGATCTCGCTGGTGCCGTGGTGCTCGGGGACGAAGGCCCGCACCACTTTCGGCAGCGCCGCCTCCTCCGCGAGCTGGATGCCGAACGCCACGTGATCGCGGATGATCCGCGCGGATTCCTCGGCTTCCAGGGCGTCGTGCGGGTTGTCGCCCTGCTGCTGGTTCTCCACGAAGAACCGGGGATTCTTGAGCTTGCCGATGTCGTGGTAGTAGCAGCCCACGCGGGCGAGCAGCCCGTTGGCGCCGATGGCGTTGCAGGCCGCCTCGCACAGGTTCGCCATCGCCAGGCTGTGGGCCCAGGTGCCGGGCGCTTCCACCGCGAGCCGCTGGAGCAACGGGCGGCGGAGGTCGGACAGCTCCAAGAGCGTTAGGTCGGTCGTGATCCGGGTCGCTGACTCGGCCAGCGGCACCATCAGCAGGGCGAACGAGGCGCTGGAGAGCGCCACCATCGAGCCGGTGATCGCGGTCGTCACGATCACGTCGCCGGCCCAGCTGCCGACGAGTCCCATCGTGAAGGCCGCGAGCGTGTACGCGCCGGCGACGATGACGATCGTCAGGTATAGGTGTCGCCGGCTCCGCACGAAGCGCATCCCGAGCGCGGCCGCCACGCCGCCTACGACGCCGAAGAAGACCGTGTGGCTCTCCCGGAGCGCCCACTGTCCGCCAAGGAGGATGGACAGCGTCATCGCCGCGAACACGGCGGTGCGCCCGTCGTAGAGCATTGTGACCAGAATCGCGGCGAAGGGGACCGGGATCAGCTCGGGCCGCCACGGGAAGACGTGGGTCAGGCCGCCGGAGAGCAGGACGACGAAGCCGAAGAGCCCCCCGAAGAACAGCATCTCCCGCAACTGCTCGTAGCTCTCCTTGCGGTAGAGCAGGATGATGAGCCAGAAGGTGGAAAGGATGATCGCGTTGTAGAGCAGCCCGCCCACCACGGTGCGGGCCATCACCCGGTCCTCCCCCCGGCGGCGCAGCTCCTCCTGGAGCCCGACGAGCTTGTCCCGGGCCTCTTCCGTGACCGGCTGGCCCTTCAGCACGATCCGCTCTCCCGGCTGCACCGCGTACTTCACCGAGTCCACGCCCGCACGGAGCTCCTCGCGCCGCGCGGCGGTGAGCCCGGCGTCATACACGACCGTCGGCCGGTAGAACGCCGCGATCAGCTGCCGCAGCACGCGCCGCCCGATCTCGTCGTCGACCCCCGGACGCGGCGCCTCGGCTTCGGCCATGAGATCGGGGAACGTGGGGATCGAGTCGCGCTCGAGCGCCCGCTCGCTGTCGCCCCGACGCAGGGTCACCCAGCGACCCGGCTCGGCCCGGAGCGCGGCGGCGTCCGCGACGCCCCGCGAGAGCGCGCCGCCGAGGACCTGGGTCAGCGCCGCCTGGATCGCCCGCCGCCGCCCCGGGTCCGCGAGGTAGTCCGCTTCGTCCGGCGCCAGCCGCACGCCGACGGCGGCCGCTACCGCCCGGACGTCCTTCGGGCCCCGAACTCCGAGGCCGTCCAAGCGCGCGAAGAGAGTATCGGCCTGCATGGTGACCGCGTTGTACGTGGCGGCGTCGAAGCGGTAGACGGGCCGTGACCCGCTCGCCCGGCCCTCTCCCTCGAGGGCCTGCTCGGCTCCCGATTTCGGCACGAGGAAGTAGAAGGGGGCGGTGACGGTCTGCGGCGCCGCCTCACCGACATGGACCACCGGGGTCGCCAACCGGGCCGGCAGCGGGAAGGCCCAGTACGCGATGCCCGACACGACCACCACGGGCGCCCACCTCAGGGCGTGATGCAGCACCCGGCCGGCGAGCGACCGGCGAACGTCCAGGTTGCCGACCCGCGGCAGCTCCACCATCAGCCCGCCTGGTCTTCCGCGTAGGCGCGGATGATCTCGCGCACGATCCGGTGCCGTACCACGTCGGACTCGGTGAGATAGCAGAACGCGAGCCCGTCGATCCCGGGCAGGATCCGCTCGATCTGCACCAGACCCGAGTCCTCCCGCTTGGGCAGGTCGATCTGGGTCTTGTCGCCGGTCACGACGGTCCGGCTGTTCACCCCGAGCCGCGTGAGGAACATCTTCATCTGCGCGCCGGTGGCGTTCTGGGCCTCGTCCAGGATGATGAACGCGTCGGCCAGAGTGCGCCCTCGCATGTAGGCCAGCGGGGCGATCTCGATCGTGCGGGTCTCCAGCGCGCGCTGGACCCGCTCGTGCGGCATCATGTCTTCGAGCGCATCGTACAACGGGCGCAGGTAGGGGTCCACTTTGGCCTGGAGGTCGCCGGGAAGGAACCCGAGCGACTCGCCCGCCTCCACTGCGGGCCGCGCGAGGATGATCCGCTTCACACGCTTCCGGGCCAGCGCCTCCACCGCCTTCGCCACCGCCAGGTAGGTCTTCCCGGTGCCCGCCGGACCGATGCCGACGACGATGTCGTTGGTCGAGATCGCCTGGAGGTAGTCACGCTGACCCTGCGTCTTCGGCACGATGGCGCGCCGGAGCCCGGGCAGCAGGATCTTGCCTTCGCCCGGGGCCGCCGCGCCATCCGCCGGGGGGCCGTCGGCGGCGAGCCGATAGACATCCTCCGGTGAGACCGACTCACCCATCCGAGCGAGGTCGAGCAACCCCTGCACCACCGGGGTCGCGCGATCCACCTGCTCGGGTGCACCGGTGAGGGCAAGGGCGTCTCCCCGGAACGAGACGCGGACGCCGAGCGTCCGCTGGAGCTCCTGGAGGTTCGCCTCGTTCACGCCCGCGAAGAGCAACGGGTCGGCGCCTTCCGTGGAGAGCCGTTGGGTGATCTCTTCGCTCACCGTTCCCCCTCAATCGTCACGAAGCACCGCCACGTGCAGGGTTCTGAGATCGTCCGCGTCGACGGGACTGGGCGCGCCCTCGAACAGGGCCCGTTGCGCGGTCGTCTTGGGAAAGGCGATCACGTCCCGGAGCGACTCCGCCCCGCTCAGCACCATCGCGATCCGATCCACGCCGAACGCGAAGCCTCCGTGGGGTGGCGCCCCCTCCCGCAGCCCCTCCAGCAGGAAGCCGAACCGCTGCTCCGCCACGCCCTCGGCAAGGCCAAGCAGACCGAAGATCCGGCGCTGCAGATGCGGATCGGCGATGCGGAGGCTGCCGCCGCCGAGCTCGGTGCCGTTCAGGACCAGGTCGTACGCCAGGGCCCGGACGCGCTCAGGCGCCGTCTCGAGGAGCGGGAGGTCCTCCGGGTGCGGAGCCGTGAACGGATGGTTCACCGAGCTCAGCGCGCCCGTGGCCGGGTCGCGGTCGAACAGCGGAAAGTCGATGATCCAGACAAAGCGGTGGACCCCCTCCGGGACGAGATCCATCAGCCGGGCCACTTCCTGACGGACCCGGTCGAGCGAGGGGCTCGACACCTGGTCCGGCCCGGCAACGAGGAGGCAGAGCTCTCCATCCGCCAGACCGAGTCGGTCGGCCGCGCCGGGAGCGAGAAACTTGGCCGGGGGACCCTCGAGCGCCTCGCCGGTGCGCTTGAGCCGGAGCAGCCCCGCCGCCCCGAGGCCTTTGGCCGCCGCCTCGATCTCGTCCACCTGCTTGCGGCTCAGCCTGCCGCCGCCGGGCACGCGGATGCCGCGGATTCGCCCACCGGCCGCGATAGCCGACCGGGTGACGCCGAACTCGGCGGGTCGGAACACCTCGGTGGCGTCGAAAATCTCAAGCGCGTACCTGAGGTCGGGCTTGTCGCTGCCGTAGCGCTCCATCGCCTCCTGGTAGCGCATGCGGGGCAGCGGGGTCTCGACCGAGTGGCCGGCGGCGGCCCAGAGCGCGGCCACCATCCCCTCGCCGAAGCCGAGGACGTCCTCGAGCGTGATGAACGCGGCCTCGATGTCGATCTGGGTGAACTCCGGCTGGCGGTCGGCCCGCAGATCTTCGTCCCGGAAGCACCGGGCGAGCTGGAAATAGCGATCGAACCCGGCCACCATGAGCAGCTGCTTGTAGATCTGGGGTGACTGCGGCAACGCGAAGAACTCGCCCGGGTGCAGCCGGCTGGGAACGAGGTAGTCCCGGGCGCCCTCGGGCGTCGGCTTGGTGAGAATCGGCGTCTCGATCTCGAGGAAGCCCAGCCCGTCGAAATAGCGGCGGGCCGCCTGCATCAGTCGGTGCCGCAGCATGATGTTCCGCTGCAGCTCCGGACGGCGAAGATCCAGCACCCGATGGCGCAGGCGGAGCTCCTCGGCGGGGAGCTCCTCCTTCTCCTTGCGAGCGACGGGAATCGCCGGGGTCGCCGCCGGGCCGACGACCTCGAGCCCCGTCACATGAACCTCCACCTCGCGCGACAGCAGTCCCGGGTCGCGCGCGGGCTCGGGCCGGAGCGCCACGGTGCCTGTGGCCAGAATCACAGTCTCGGCCCCGAGTCCCGCCGCCCGCTCCATCACGTCGGGCGGCGTCCACGCCGGGTTGCAGGACAGCTGGACGATCCCGTCGCGGTCCCGCAGATCGATGAAGACGAGGCCCCCGAGATCCCGACGCCGATGCACCCAGCCGCCGAGGCGAACTACCGTCCCGACCTGCTCGCGGGTAAGCGAGCCACCGCGATGACTCCGGAGTCCGGTTGCCGTCATGCGCATCCTACCGCTCCTCGGCGACGAGGAGGGCTTGCTGGAATTCGTCGGGGGTAAGGGCGCGCAGCAGCCGCTCCCGCAGCTCCTCGTGCCGGATCAGGCGGGCGATACGGCTCAGCACCTTGATGTGCTGCCCCGCCACGGCCTCGGGGCCCACGCTCATGAAAAAAAGCCGGACCGGCTGGCCGTCCAGGGCGTCGAACGGCACGGGCGCCGTCGCGACGCCGGCGACGACGCCCAGCTCCGCCAACGTAGGAGACCTCCCATGGGGGATCGCGACGCCGAACCCGATTCCCGTGCTGAGCTCCTGTTCCCGCCGCATCACGGAACGGTACACGTCATCGTAGTCGCCGCCGGACCGATCAACCAGCCGCCGGGTGAGCTCCGCGATGACCCCCGGCTTGTCGGTGGCCGCCAAGGGCACCACCACATGCCCGGGCGTGAGCAACTCGCTCAGGAGCACCGATGAGCCGAGTGGTGCATGCGACAAACGTAACTCGTCGTCAGGGTGGTCACAAGCGCTTCAGTCCATTGAATTTAGCGCTTCTACCCGTGACCGGATCGTGACCCGCAGGCAGCGGGGGGGCCGCAGACCTCCCGGGGCACACGCCTGTTATCTTCTCCCCATGTCCGCCCAACGCGCCCCTGCCGTCCCTACCACGCTGCTCGACCTCACCCCGATCGCCGCCCGCGAGCGCCTTCGTGGCTGGGTGGTCGCGCGGGCACTGCCGGCCTACCGCGTCGGGCAGATGTACCGGCGGCTCTGGTCCGCCCCGGTCGCGTCCTGGGTGGACGCCACCGAGCTGCCGCTGGACCTCCGCCGCGAGCTGGACACGGAGCTGCCCCTCGCCCGGCTGGCAGCCGACACGGTGCAGCAGTCGAGTGACGGGACGCGGAAGTACCTCTGGCGCCTGGCCGACGGGGAGGCCATCGAGTCGGTGCTCATCCCGTCGGGCGCCCGCCGCACGCTCTGTGTCTCGTCGCAGGCGGGGTGCGCCCTCGGCTGCGTCTTCTGCGCGACCGGCCAGATGGGCTTCCGGCGCAACCTGAGCGCGTTCGAGATCGCCGGGCAGATCCGGGAGATCGTCGTCCGCGACCCGGCAGACAAACCGACCAACGTCGTGTTCATGGGGATGGGCGAGCCGCTGCTCAACTGGCCCGCCGTGAGCGACGCGCTCACGATTCTCAACCATCCCGACGGCTGCGGCATCGGGGCACGCCATATCACCGTGTCCACGGTGGGGATTCTGCCCGGGATGGCGGAGCTCGCGCGCCGGCCCGAGCAGTTCCGCCTCGCGATTTCCTTGCACGCCGCCACCCCGGAGCGGCGGCTGGCCCTGATGCCGATCGAGAAGAAGTACAACCTCGCCGCCGTGCTCACGGCCGCCGAGGCGTTCCGCAAGCGGATCACGTTCGAGTACGTGCTGATCGGGGGGAAGAATGACGCCGACGCGGACGCGGACGCGCTCGCCCGCCTGGCGCGCCGGATGGGGGCGCTGGTGAATCTCCTGCCGCTGCATCCCGGCGGCGCGCCGGGCCTGTCTCCGGCGCCGGGGGTCCGCCTTCGGGCCTTCCGCGACCGGCTGGCCGGGCAAGGCGTTGAAGCGACGGTTCGGCGAAGCCGCGGCCTCGACATCGACGCGGCGTGCGGGCAGCTGCGGGTGGCGGTGGAGAAGAAGGGGAGGAAGACGACGGTGAACAGTGAACAGTAAACAGTAAACAGGGGGCTCCCAATCAGAGGCAGCCCCCTGTTCACTGTTCACTGTTTACCGTTCACTGCCGTTCACCCCGTCGCCCCGAACCCCGCCGCCACACAGTTGATCGAGAGCAGCAGCCGGTGTAGCGCGTCGTTCCGCTCCTCCTCCCCCTCGGCCGCCCGGTAGCGCCGCAGCAGGTCGATCTGGAGGCGACCCGCCTGGTCCATGGTCGGCAGCCGGCGCGCGAGCTTGCGCAGAAACCGGGGGAACCGGGCCGCCAACGCCTTCCCCTCGCTCACCCGAAGAACGCTTTCGACCGTCCGATGGTATTCCTCCTCGATCATCTCGAACACCGCCTCGCGAACCGCAAGATCGGGATGCAGGCCCGCGAACTCCCGCGCCATCCCGAGGTCCACCTGACAAAGCGTCTTCTCGACTTCGTCCACGATCAGCCGGAAGAGCCGGGAGTCCCGGAACATTCTGCGGAGCAGCGCCTCACCCCGGGCCCCCCGCACCTGGAGGAACGTCTCGAGGCCGCTGCCCATGCCGAACCATCCGGGGACGAAGTGGCGGTTCTGGGTCCACGCGAAGACCCAAGGGATCGCGCGCAGGTCGCCGATGGTTCGCGCGCCGAACCGCCGCGCGGGGCGCGAGCCGAGGTTGAGAAGCGAGATCTCCTCGAGCGGGCTCGCCATCTGATAGTACGGCAGCAGCATCGGATGATCGATGAGACGCCGGTAGGCGGCCATGGACGCGCCCGACATGGCCTCCATCGCTTCGTCGAACTCGCCCACCGGTACGAGGGCCTGCTCCCGCTGGGACTTGAGGGAGTGCTCCAGGACGCTCGACGCGAGCAACTCGATCTGGTACGCCGCCGTGCCCCGGTTGGCATACTTGAACGACACGACCTCGCCCTGCTCGGTGAGGCGGAACCGGCCGTTGATTGAGCCGGCGGGCTGTGCGGCGATCGCCCGGCCGGTCGGAGCACCTCCCCGGCTCACCGAGCCCCCGCGCCCGTGGAAGAATGCGATCGGCGTGCCCAGCTCCTCGCCCAGCCGGGTGAGCTTCACCTGGGCCTTGTAGAGCTCCCAGTTGGCCGCGAAGTACCCGCCGTCCTTGTTCGAGTCGGAGTAGCCGATCATGACTTCCTGCACCCCGCCCTGCTCCCGCACGCTCCGGCGGACGACCGGCACCGCCAGCAGCTCCCGCATGATCGTCGGCGCGCGTCGCAGATCGTCGATCGTCTCGAAGAGCGGGACGATTGGGAGCACGCAGCGCTCCACGCTCGCGGTGTCGGGAAAGAGCCCCCCCTCCTTGGCGAGCAGGTACGCACCCAGGATGTCGCTCACCGAGTGCGTCATGCTGAGGATGAAGCTCCCGAACGCCTCCCGGTCCACCCGCTCCTTGAGCTCGGCCACCAGCCGGAACATGCCGGCGGTCTCCGCGGCGTCGGCCGGCAATCGAGCCAGCTGGAGCTCCTCGCGTCGCGGGCGCGCGAGCTCGGTCTGCACCCATCGGGCCCAGTCGGCCGACGCCGGCTCCGGCGGGTCCCCCGTCGCGCCGGCGCCGAGACGCCAGAGCGCGCCCAGGGCCTGGTTCAGCTTGGTGGTGTTTTCCCGGAGGTCCAGCCGGACGATGCTGAACCGGAACAGCTCCACTTCCCGGCGCACCGGTCGCACCAGATTCATCGCGAGGGCGGATCCCGCGGCATCGGCCAACCCCCGCTCCATCGTGCGGAGGTCGCTCGCGAGCTCCTCGGCCGAGACGTAGCCCCCGGCCTCCGGTGCCAGCTCGCGTCGCTCCGCCGCGACGAGCGTCAGATCCAGGCGGCGCAGCACGCACGACAGGAACTGCCGGAAGACCTCGCCCGGATTCCGGGTGGCGATTCCGGTCGCGTCGGCGCTGGCGGCGAGCATCCGGTCGAGGTGCCGGCGAAAATCCTCCGGCACCTGGACCGCCCGCTCGCTGATGCTCAACGTTCGGATCAGGTCGCTCAGGCGCTGGCGATAGCGCCTGAGCGCGGCTAGCCGGTACTCGAGCAGCGACTGGCGCGTGACCTCGTTCGAGACGAAGGGGTTCCCGTCCCGATCCCCCCCGACCCAGCAGCCCAGCTGGAAGAACGGCGGCACATCGAACCGCTCGCCGGGATAGAACTGAGCAAGCGCGCGGTCGAGCTTGTCGTGCAGCTGCGGAACCGCCTCGAACAGCGTCTCGTTGAAGAAGTGGAGCGCCCAGAACACTTCCTGCTCGACGGTGGGCTTCTCCAGGCGCAGCTCGCCCGTCATCCACAGGAGCGCGATCTCCTGGCCGATCTGCTGGTGCAGCTGGAGCCGCTCGCGCGGGGTCCAGCGGGGCGACTCCAGCTCCACCAGCAGCCGGTAAATCCGGCGATGCTTCTCCAGAACCGTCACCCGCTTGGCTTCGGTCGGATGCGCGGTGAGGACGGGACGGATGCGGAGGGTCCGGAGTCGCTCCCGCAGCTCGTCGGCCGGCACGGCCGCTGCCGCCGCCGCCCCGACCACCTGTACCATCGTGCCCCGCAGGGCCTCGTACCCGCGCTCCGCCTCGATCTGGCGGCGCCGGCGCATAGCCGCGTTCTGCTCGGCGATGCTCAGGAGCTGGAGCCAGATCCCCAGGACCTGGAGCGCCCGGGTCTCGAGCTCCGGCGAGCAGGCCTGGGGGTCACCGGCGAGCACGGGCTCGAGCTCCGGCGCCCGGCTCCGGACGACATCCAGCAGTTGGCTGAACAGCAGGTCCGCGACTTCGGTGGCGTAGGCCGCCGCGCTCTCGGCCAACGGATCCGCGGAGGCAGGGAGCTCGGTGACGAGGTAGGAGTGGAGGGCTTCCTGGGTCACGCCACGCGATCGCGCAGGGGAGACCCGGCGAAGTGGAGCCGCAGATTCTCGAGCGCGCGCATCCCCATGGCCACCCGGGTCTCCTCCGTCGCGCTGCCGAGATGGGGGAGGACGACGACGTTCTCCATCCCGAGCAGCGCCGGCGTCACCTGGGGCTCGCGCTCGAACACGTCGAGGCCGGCGCCCGCGAGCCATCCCTTCGTGAGTGCTTCGACCAGGGCCTGCTCGTCCACGACGTCGCCCCGGGCCGTGTTGATCAGGTAGGCGCTCGGCTTCATCTTCGCGAGCCGCACGCCATTCATCAGGTGCCGGGTCTCCGGCGTCGCGGGACAGTGAAGCGAGACGAAGTCGCTCTGCGACAGCACCTCCTCGATGGAGCCGCGCTGCTCCGCCCCCAGCTCCTTCGCCACCTCGGGTGGCGGCGGAAAGGGATCGGTGTACAACACCCGCATTCCGAAGCCGTGATGCGCCCGCCTGGCGACCGCGCGGGCGATGCGTCCCATGCCGATCAAGCCGAGCGTCTTGCCCGACACCATCCGGCCGAGCAGCTGGGTCGGCCGCCAGCCGGTCCAGTGGCCGGCGCGGAGCTGCCGCTCCCCCTCGCCGGCCCGCCGCGCCGCCATGAGAAGGAGCGTCATCGCGAGGTCGGCGGTCGCGTCGGTGAGCACGTCCGGCGTGTTCGACACGGCGAGCCCGCGCGCCTTGGCGGCCGCCACGTCGATGTTGTTGAAGCCCACGCCGAAGTTGGCGATGATCTTGGCGCGAAGCGGCTCGACGCTCAGCACTTCCGCCGTGATCTTGTCGGTGACCGTGGGAAGCAGCGCGTCCGCCGTCCGGAGCGCCTCCTGGAGCTCGGCCGCGCTGAGCGGACGGTCCTCCCGGTTGAGCCGGGCGTCGAACTCCTTGGCCACCGCCTCCTCCACGGCGGCCGGCAGGCGCCGGGTGACGACGACGACCGGGCGGCTCACGTGGGGACCGCCACGCGTTTCGGCCTGGCGCCGAGGACCTTCGCCACCGTCGCGCCCAGCTCGGCCGGGCTCGGGGCCACGGTGATTCCGGCCTCACGCATGATCTCCACTTTCTCCGCCGCGCTCTCGCCGAATGCCCGGATGATCGCGCCGGCGTGGCCCATCCGCCGGCCCTTGGGCGCCGACAACCCCGCGACGTAGCCGATGACCGGCTTCCGCAAGTGGTCACGGAACAGGCGGGCGGCCTCCGCCTCCTGGGGCCCGCCGATCTCGCCGATCATCATGACGGCTTCGGTGTCGGGGTCGTCCTCGAACAGCTTCAGGACGTCCACGAACGAACTGCCGTTGATCGGGTCGCCGCCGATGCCCACGCTGGTGGAGACGCCGATCCCGAGGGTCTTCATCTGGGACGCGGCCTCATAACCCAGGGTCCCGGAGCGGGTCACGAGTCCGACCTTGCCGCGGGCGTAGATGTGTCCCGGCATGATGCCCATCATCGCCTTGCCCGGGCTGATGATGCCCGCGCAGTTGGGGCCCACGAGCATCGTCCGGCGGTCCTTCATATAGCGGAAGAGATAGCGCTTGACCATCATCATGTCCTGCGCCGGGATCCCGTCGGTGATGGCCACGACCAGCCGGATGCCGGCGTCGGCCGCCTCCATGATGGAGTCGGCGCAGAACGCCGCGGGCACGAAGATGAGGCTGGCCTCCGCCCCGGCCGCCTTCACTGCCTCCTTGACGGTGTTGAACACCGGCCGGTCGAGGTGCCGCTGGCCCCCCTTTCCCGGCGTGACGCCGCCCACCAGGTCGGTGCCGTAGGCGATCATCTCCTTCCCATGGAACGTGCCCTTGTCGCCGGTGAACCCCTGGATGATGACCCGGGTCTTCTCATCGATGAGGATGCTCATGCGTTCGCGCTCCCGGATTTGGCGCCGGAGGCCTTGAGAACGGCCACGACCTTCTGGGCCGCCTCGGTGAGGGTGTCCGCCGTGACCAGCTGCAGGCCGCTATCGTCGAGGATCCGGCGCCCCTCCTCGACGTTGGTGCCGGCGAGGCGGACCACCAGCGGCACGGGCGGCTTGAGCTCGCGCACCGCCTGCACGACGCCCTGGGCCACCCAGTCGCACCGGTTGATGCCGGCGAAGATGTTCACCAGGATGGCGCGGACCTTCGGGTCCGCCAGCACGAGGCGGAAGGCGTTGGTCACCTTGTCCGGCGACGCCCCGCCCCCGACGTCCAGGAAGTTGGCCGGGGAGCTGCCGGCGTGCTGGATCAGGTCCATCGTCGCCATGGCGAGCCCCGCGCCGTTCACGATGCACCCGATCTCGCCGTCGAGCGCGACGTAGTTGATGCCGTATTCCGCCGCCTGCGATTCGCGCGGATCCTCCTCGGCGTAGTCGCGGAGCTCGCTGACCTCGGGCCGGCGGAAGAGCGCGTTGTCGTCGAAGGTCATCTTCGCGTCCAGCGCGAGCAGGTGGCCGTCCCGGGTCAGGACGAGCGGGTTGATCTCCACCATCGTCGCGTCGAGATCCCGGAAGGCGCGGTAGCAGCCGAGAAGCGCGGTGGCGCACCGGTTCACCTGCGCGGGATCGAGACCGAGCGCGAACGCGATCTCACGCGCCTGGAACGGCGTCATCCCCACGGCGGGCTCGACCACGGCCCGGATGATGGTGTCCGGCTCGGACGTCGCGATCTCCTCGATCTCCACGCCGCCGTGGGGCGCGGCGACGACCATGATCCGCTCGCTCTTCCGGTCGAGCACCAAGCCGACGTAGATCTCCCGCTCGATCGGGACGGCGGCCTCCACGTACAGCCGGTGCACCACCCGCCCGTCCGGGCCCGTCTGGTGGGTCACCAGGCGCTTGCCGAGGAGCGCCTTCGCCGCCTGACGGACCTCGTCCTCGCTGGTGCAGACCTTGATGCCGCCGGCCTTGCCCCGGGCGCCGGAGTGGATCTGGGCCTTGACCGCCCAGCGGGACCCGCCGATCTCCGACGCGCGGTAGACCGCCTGCTCCGGACTGTACGCCACCCCGCCGCGGGCGACGGCGACGCCGAAGCCGGCGAGGAGTTCTTTGGCTTGGTATTCGTGAATATCCAAGGGAGCATCTCCAGGGTGAGCTGTTAGCTATTAGCCGTTAGCCATTAGCAGCCATTAGCTAACGGTTAATGGCTAACGGCTAATAGCCAACGGCCTCCTCTTCCCTATCTCCTCCGCCATCCGGACGATATTCTCCGCCATCCGCGCCGACGCGGCGTCGATCATCCGCCCGTCGAGCTGCGCGGCACCGCGGCCCTCGCGCGCCGCGGCGTCGAGCGCATCGAGGATCCGGCGCGCGCGGTTCACCTCGGGCTCGGGCGGTGTGAACACCTCGTTCGCCAGGGCGATCTGCGACGGGTGGATGGCCCACTTCCCCTCGATGCCGAGCGCCGCGCCCCGGCGGGCTGCCGCACGGTAGCCGTCGGGATCCTTGAAGTCGCCGAAGGGACCGTCGACGGCGCGGAGCCCGTAGGCCCGGCAGGCGACCGTCATCCGGCTCAGCGCGAAGTGCCACTGGTCGCCAGGATAGTCGGGGTTGAGGCCCCCGATGCTGACGGTCCGGGCCCGGTTGCTCGCGGCATAGTCGGCCACCCCGAAGTGCAGCACCTCGAGGCGGCTCCGCCCGGCCGCGATCACGTCCACGTTCGCCATGCCCAGCGCGGTCTCGATCAGCACCTCGATGCCGATCCGGTGCGGGATGCCCTTGGCGGCCTCGATCTGCGTGAGCAGTGCCTCGACCAAGTAGACGTCCGCCGGCACGCCGACCTTCGGGATCAGGACCGTGTCGAGCCGGTGGCCGGCCTGTTCGACGACGTCCACGACGTCGCGATACATGTAGTGGGTGTCGATCCCGTTGATCCGGACGGACACCGTCTTGCCGTGCCCGCGCCAGTCGAGGTTCAGCAGCCCCTGGATGACGTTGCGCCTCGCCTGCTCCTTGTCCGCCGGGGCGACGGCATCTTCGAGGTCGAGGAAGACGACGTCGGCCTCGCTCTCGAGCGCCTTCGGAAACATCCCCGGGTTCGACCCCGGCACCGCCAGCGTGCTGCGCTGGAGGCGCGGGGTCACCGGCTCGTATCGGGTGTGGCTCATCGGCCGGCGGCGACGGGCGGCCGGGCGGCGGGCGTCGCTGGCTGCGCATCCGGGGCGCGCGGCGGCATGTCCCGCTTCTCGATCGGCTTCGCCGTGCTCCGCCAGTACTCCTCGGCGGCGCCGACGCCCGAGCCCGGCGTGACCTTGATACCGACGTCGCGCATAGCCATTTCCGCCCCGGCGATGGCGCCCAGGAGCATCAGCTCGTTCAGATCCCCCAGGTGGCCGATGCGAAACAGCTTCCCGGCCATGCGCGCCAGGCCCGCACCCAGGGCGAGGTCGTACCGGCGGTACGCGATGTCGATCACCTCGGCGCCGTTGAACCCCGGCGGCACCATGATGGCGCTCACCGTGTCGGAGTGCCACTTCGGCTCCTTCGCGCAGAGCGTGAGCCCCCAGGCCTTCACCGCGGCCCGGGTCCCCTCCGCCAGCCGGTGATGCCGGGCGAACACGTTCTCCAGGCCTTCCTCAAGCAGCATCGCCAGCGACTCGCGCAGCCCGTAGAGCATCGGCAGCGAGGGCGTGTAGGGGAAGTAGCCGGTCGCGTTGGCCTTGCTCATGTCGCCGAAATCGAAAAAGACGCGCGGGAGCTTCGCCTTGTCGTAGCAGGCGAGCGCCTTCTGGCTCGCGCAGACGATGCCCAGGCCCGCGGGGAGCATCAGACCCTTCTGCGAGCCGGTCACCGCCAGGTCCACGCCCCATTCGTCCATGCGGAAGTCGATGCTCGCGATGGAGCTCACCCCGTCCACCATCAGGAGGGCCGGGTGCCGGGCGTCGTTCAGCGCGCGGCGAACCCCCGCGACGTCGCTGGTGACTCCGGTCGCGGTCTCGTTGTGGGTGAACAGCACCGCCTTGATCTCGTGCCCCTTGTCGGCCGCGAACGCCTCGTGGTAGCGCTCGACCGGCGCACCCTCCCCCCACTCGGTGTCGAGGATGTCCACCTTGAGACCGAACCGCTGGGCCATGTCGATCCAGAGATGGCTGAACTGCCCGAAGCGGGCGGCGATCACGCGGTCCCCCGGCGACAGGGTGTTGCTGAGCGAGGCCTCCCAGGCGCCCGTGCCGCTCGCCGGAAAGATGAAGGCCTGCCCCGTCTCGGTCTTGAAGATCTTCCGTAGGCCCTGCAGCACCGGGGTCGCGAGGCCGGGGAACGACGACGAGCGATGGTCCTCCATCGCGATGTGCATCGCGCGGAGGATGCGATCCGGAGTGTTGGTCGGCCCCGGAACGAAGAGGAAGTTACGACCCGGCATCGCTGGACCTCTCGACTAAAAGGAATAGAAAACCCCGCGGGAGCGGGGGTGCTCTCGCCCGACGCGGCGCGCGTTTTGAACTTGCTGCGTAATGTATATTGTATCAGCGCCGCCCGTTACACCAGCCTTCGCCCCCGGTCCAATGACCCCGCCCCCTGTGGTGGGAGCGCCCCGCCGGGCGCTCCTGGAAGACCTCTATGCCGCCGCGGTTGCCGCCGCCGCTCCCGGTCCCGCGGTCGAGCGGGCGCTCGCCGACCTGGGCGATCCCGGCACGAGACGCATCTGGCTCTTCGCCCTGGGGAAGGCGGCCCACCCGATGGCCCGAGCCGCGGTCGCCTCCCTCGCACGCTGGCGCCGGGAGCCCGCCGGCGGCCTCCTGGTGCCCCCTGCCGGGGGTGCCGCTCCGCACCCGGCGCTCGCCCTCGTCGTTGGCGACCACCCAGAGCCAGGACCCGGCTCGCTCGCCGCCGCCGAGGCGCTCAGCCGCGCGGCAGGCCGCGTCGGCCCCGACGACGAGGCCTGGGTCCTGCTGTCGGGCGGCGCCACCAGCTTGCTCGGCGCACCGGTCGAGGGAGTGCCGCCTGCCGACCTCACCATGCTCTATGGGCAGCTCCTCGGCTCCGGCCTCGACATTACGGCGATGAACCGCATCCGCAAGCGGTTCTCCCGTTGGGGCGGCGGCCGGCTCGCCGCCGCGCTGGCGCCGGCCCGGGTCCGGGTCTTCATCGTCTCGGACGTGATCGGCGACGACCTCGCTTCCATCGCCTCGGGCCCGTGCGTGCCCGACCCCGCGTCTGCCGCGGACGTCCGCACCGCGCTCGAGGCAAGCGGCCTCTGGACCCGGATTCCGCCGTCGCTTCGGGAGCGGGTGGCATCCGCCGAGCTGGGCCGGGTCCCGGAGACGCCGAAGCCGGGCGACCGCGCCTTCGCGCAGGTCGAGACCCGGCTCATCGCCAGCAACCGCTTGGCACTCGACGCCGCTGCGGCCCACGCCAGGACGCTGGGGCTCGTGCCCAGGGTCATGGAGCCCGCGCTGTCCGGCGAGGCGGCGGAGGCCGGCCGGCGGATCGCCGCGACCGTCCTAACCTACTGCCAGTGTTCCGGTTCGCAACCGGAAACTGCTCCGGCCTGCCTCATTTGGGGGGGCGAGCCCACCGTCACCCTCGGCTCGGCGCCGACCGGACTCGGCGGCCGGTGCCAGGAGCTGGCCCTCGCGGCCGCGGAGCAGCTCGCGACCACGCCGGTCGGAACGGCGCCGACGATTCTTGCAGCCGGGACGGACGGGCGCGACGGACCCACCGACGCGGCCGGGGCCGTGGTCGATGGCGCCACCTGGACCGCGATCCGCCGCGCCGGCCGCGATCCGACCCGCGACCTCGGGGCTCACGACGCGTATCCCGCCCTGGACGCGGCTGGCGCCCTGCTCCGACCGGGACTCACCGGGACGAACGTGATGGACGTGGTGTTTGGGGTGAGCTGACCTGCAGAGAACGGTAAACGGTGAACGGGGAACGGTGAACGGGAGGCGCCGATGCGGCACCGCGCCCCCCGTTTACCGTTCACCGCAGTTCAAGGGTGCCCGTCTGCCGACGCCCGGTAGTCGTCCCCCAGAATGACCGTCACATCCACCCGCCGCAGCGTGTCCTTCCTGATGCTCACCACCCCCTGGCCGAGCGCTTGGGCAACCCGTTCCGCCGCCGACCGATCACCGCGGCGCGCGATGACCCGGGTCGAATCGGACGGTGCGCCGCCGTCCGCGTTGCCGAAGAACACCACGTCGAGGCCCCGACGGCGCAGCACGCGCGTCGCGGCGCGTGCGAGGCTGGGCCGCGCCGTGGCGTTCAGCACCTCGACCAGGATGCGCTGCTCGGGCGACGGGATCGGGTAGGCGTGCTCCACGGCGGCCGCGAGCGCGGGGGCACGCCGGCCCCGGACCGCGAAGGCCGCGCCCGTGGCGGCGATCACTCCCAGCGCGATCAGCGCGGCGACGAGGGGACGACGAGCGAGTTCCAAAACCGGACGGTGGGCTCGGGCAAGGGCCAGCGGGAAGCCACGACGTGCGCCAGCCGGTACCGGGCGACCTCCCGCAGCACTCCGCGGGTGTCTTCGGGAAACCGCCGCGCCAGCTGCGCGCGCGACGCGCGGTCGAACTCGCGACCGGGCTCGAGAAAATCGGCCGCGTAAAGCATCCGGCCCACCATGTCCCATTCTGCGAGGCCGACGGAATGATATCGGACGGCGTCGAGCACACCGCGATCCACCTCGCCCTCGGCCTTGGCCCGGGCCGCCGCCGCCGGGCCGTGCTTGAGCTCGACCGGTCCGGGCGCGGACGAGGCCCAGCGCTCGAGCTCCTCGGCCGGGGCGTCCCGCAGGGCGTCATGCAGCCAAACTGCGCGGAGCCAGCGGTGCCGTTCGCTGTCCGGCACCCCCATGGCCTCGGCCCACGACGCGGCCAGCTCCGCCACGCGCTGGACGTGCTGGAGCCGCTCGGGCGTAAGAACGGCCCACGTCGGTAACGTGGGCCGCAGACCTGGAGGAGTATGACGCACGGAGGGCATGCGCGACCCGGGCCGCTCAGCTTTCGGCGCGGAGCGACGCCCGCACCACGCGGTTTCGCTCGTCGACGAAGACGACCCTCGGTGTGTGACGCTGCGCCTCCGGCTCGGTGAACACCCCGTAGGCGATCAGGATCACCAGATCGCCGGGATGACCCAGGCGCGCAGCGGCCCCGTTCAGCTGCATGACGCCCGAGCCGCGCGGGCCCGGAATGACGTAGGTGGTGAAGCGCGACCCGTTGTTGACGTTGACGACGTGAATCTCCTCGTGCGCCACCAGGTCGGCCGCGTCGAGCAGGTCCTCGTCCACCGTGAGCGAGCCCTCGTAATGCAGATCCGTCGCGGTGATCGTGGCGCGGTGGACCTTTGATTTCATGAGATGGCGCTGCATACCGTTCCCTATTCCAGAATGACATTGTCGATCAGCCGCGTCGTCCCCACGCGCGCGGCGAGGGCGACGATCGTGCCCGCCGCGGCAACCGGCACCGGGCGCAGCCACTGCGGGTCGACGACGGCAATATACTCGGCGCGCACGCCGGGAGCAGCGTCGATGCTCGCCCGGACCAGTGCCTCGAGCGCGGGCGCCGAGCGCTCGCCCGCGCGCCACGCGGCGGCGGCGGCC
>Ga0070699_100001291_pt1 | contig 23104 bp, 18 predicted proteins | sample KBSK1503metaG_FD_65473 | JGI IMG/M metagenome (GOLD analysis project Ga0070699, IMG submission 65473) | Corn, switchgrass and miscanthus rhizosphere microbial communities from Kellogg Biological Station, Michigan, USA - KBS K1-50-3 metaG | ecosystem: Host-associated > Plants > Roots >...
GCCCAATCCAGCCTCAAGCGCGTCACTTCCCCAAACGTTCCATCGGACGACTCCCAAGCTTTAGTGGAGGGGAACAACACCTTTGCACTGGACATCTACCAAACATTGAGCGGTGAGGATGGGAATTTGATTTTGTCGCCGTTCAGCATGTCGCTTGCATTAGCGATGGTGTATGCCGGAGCGCGCGGCGAGACTGAGTTACAGATGGCGGATACGCTTCACTTCGATCTGCCGCAGGGACAGTTGCATCCCGCCTTCAATGCACTGGATCAAGATCTGGCATCGCCTGGCAAAGCAAAATCGGATGATGAAGAACCGCTTCAGCTTAACATCGCGAACGCGGTCTGGGCAGAACAGACCTATCCATTCCTGCAAGATTTCCTAGATGTGATCGCCTCCAACTACGGCGCGGGAATCGCTCTGGCGGACTTCATCAACCAATACGAACGCATCCGCAAAGACATCAACGATTGGGTCTATGATGAGACGCAGGAGAAGATCAAGGATCTCATTCCTGAGGGAATACTTAACGCCGACACGCGCATGGTTTTGGTTAACGCAATTTACTTCAAAGCAGACTGGCTGGATCAGTTCAGTTCCTACGAGACACGCGATTTACCTTTTCACTTGTTGGACGGGTCGGAAGTCACTGTCAAGATGATGAAACAAAGCATAAGCGCGCCCTACTATCGCGGTGACGGCTTTCAAGCAGTCGAATTAGCGTATGCAGGCGATACCGCCGCAATGGACATTCTGGTCCCTGACGAGGGCAACTTTGAAGCATTAGAATCAACATTCAATTCGAACCTGTACGATCAAACATTGGATGGACTACAACACCCATCCTTTTTCGATATCTATATGCCAAAGTTTACATTTGAGAGTTCATTCGATCTGTCTGACACTCTGAAGTCCATTGGCATGGTCGATGCGTTCGACCCAGACTCAGCAGACCTCTCTGGTATGACGGCTCAAAACGATCTTTTTATCAGCAAAGTAATTCACAAAGCCTTCGTCGCTGTGGACGAAGGAGGTACCGAAGCCGCTGCGTCAACTGCTGGCTTCGCGCAAATCACCAGCGCGCTGGAAGGGGGCAGTTCAACTTTGGTGATTGACCGTCCCTTCATCTTTATCATCCGCGATATATCAAGTGGACAAATCCTTTTTATTGGGCGTGTGCTCAACCCAACGCAATAACGAAAGATATGCAATGAAAAAATTCATACAAGATACTCAGGCCGGTTATGATGCCGTCTCTCACGAATATGCTGAGAAGTTCAAAGACGAAATGGACGATAAGCCCTTCGACCGCGATTGCCTTGATCGATTGGCGCGTGAAGTCGGAGAGTTGGGTCCGATTTGCGATATGGGGTGTGGACCCGGTCAGATTGCGCGGTATTTACACCGTCAGGGTGTGAAAACGCTTGGGGTTGACCTTTCAGCCAAAATGGTGGAAGAGGCGCAGAGGTTGAATCCCGAAATCCATTTTCACCAAGGCGATATGCTGTCTCTGCCGGATGAGGATAATGTTTGGGGTGGTATCGCGGCGTTTTATTGCATCATCCATATCCCGCGTGAGCAAATTGTGGATGCACTGCGTGAATTGAAACGCGTGCTCAAGCCAAATGGAGTCTTGTTGGTCACATTTCATATTGGGCAGGAAATCAAGCATCTCGATGAATGGTGGGAGAAATCTGTCAATTTGGATTTTGCTTTTTATCTGCCGAGCGAAATGGAGGGGTGGTTAAAAGAAGCGGGGTTTGAACTCATGGAAACGTTAATCCGTGAGCCAAACCCTGAAGTGGAAGTTGCTACGCAAAGAGCGTATGTGTTTGCCAGGAAGCCAACTAGAAACTAATCTTTTACGATATCTCCGCCTCGGCATGTAATTTCCCAGCACTGTGATAAGCCGCGTCCTGAATTTGAGGACGCGGCTTCATTTTATGTTCCAGACCACGCTGGTTTTTTCTGAGGTTGAGGCGGATACTGTATTTTTGTAGTTTTGTGGCATCCAGCGGAGTCTAGCGAGAGGCGTGAACCAATGGCTTACCTGCGGGAAGCTCGTGATTTTTCAAGCGGAAGCCAAGCACGATCAACAGAATACCGAAGAGCACTGCATACGAGCCGAGTACCCAAATCAGGGCCAGACCACCTGCCGCCGGCCGCAAGACCAGGAGAGCGCCGAACCCGATCGACAGAAGGCCGCTCAAAAGCAAGAACCATTCATTATCAATCTCACGTCTCAGACGAACGGCCGCGGCAATTTCGAAAGCGCCTGTCAGCACAGCCCACGCCGCGATCAAAGCGATCAAGGCCACAGCAACGGTTCCTGGCCAGATCAGGGCAGCGACACCGGCCCCGATACCAATCAGGCCTTCAAGCAGGAAGACCCACCAGCGTGGTGTATCCTTGACGTGTGTCAAGCCAGTTGCCACTGCTACCACTCCGTCCGCCAGGGCGTAAACCCCAAAGAGCAGTACCAATACCAGGCCAGTAAGACCTGGCCATAAAAATGCGGTCAACCCAAACAGGATCGCCAGAACACCTCTCAATACAACCAGCCCCCAGTTTTTCGTTAGGCTAGTCATCTTTCACTTCCTTTCTACAACGATGATACTTTCCCTGTATCACTCATCGCCGCTTGTACGTTAATTTCATTTTCGGCGATACGCGTTAATTTGTCATTTGCCTGCTTTTCCTCTTCCAGTGTTTGACCAAGCAGGTCAGCAATTTCGGTGAAGCCTAATTGACGAGCATGGGCCCGCGCAGTACCGTAAGCCGCAATCTCATAGTGTTCCACACGTTGCGCGGCTCCGATCACACCAGCGTCCAGAGGTTCATTCTCACCCTGGCTATGAAGGATTTCATTTCCTTCTTCAAGCAAGCCTTCCATGCCCATGCACTTCTTACCCTTGGGATTGATTTCCAATTTTTGGCATATCGCTTCTAGGCGCTGGACATGCTTCTGAGTCTGCTTAAGGTGATTTTCAAAAGCAGATCGCAGGTCTTCTGAGCTTACCGCTGAAGCAATTTTTGGCAAAGCCTTTACCAATTGAGTTTCGGCACTGTAGAGGTCTTTTAGTTCGTCGGCCAGGATATCTTCAAGTGTAGTGAATTTCATAGCATCTCCGTTTCTACTTGGGTGATGTTGATTTTTATGGGTAACCAGCAAAGCACAACCCTGTTTTCATTTAAACCATGAAAAGTTAAACACTTATTAAAGTATGATGATATTCAAGTGAATTAGCATAGGTCTTACCCTACTTTCGGCGCATAGACCAAGGAAAAAAGCCAAAGGAAATCGAGCATTTATTGAGCCATGGAATTTTCCATTCTCCAGTGGGGTGCGCTTTTGGGGACTTCCCGTATAATTTGGAGAAACTTTCCCAAAATCAAGGAGTGCAAGATGTCAGTTGTAACTGCTGAAATTTCGGTCAATGCGCCTCTGAAACTCGCTTATCGCGCTTTCACCAACTCCACAGCCATTCGAGAGTGGCTATGTGATGTAGCGACGATCGCCCCGCATCCGCAGGGACGGATGTATTTATGGTGGCGTGGAGATTTTTACTCCAGCGGACATTACCTCGAATTGGAGGAAAATAAATGCATTAAATTCCACTGGTACTCAAACATTGACCCTGCCCCCACCGAAGTGAATGTCACGTTCAAGGAGCAGGATGGAGGTGTCAATATCCTCATGGATCATGAAATTCCGGACGACGTGTCATGGAATGGGAAGGCAGAGACATTCCGTGAGAATTGGGTGGAGAGTCTGGAAAATCTCAAATCTGTGTTGGAAACTGGCATTGACCTGCGCATCGCTAATCGTCCCATGTTGGGAATTGCGCCCGGAGATTTCACTGCGGAACAAGCCGCCGCGTTGGGAGTCCCAGTTCGAGAGGGATTAAGGCTCGATGGTTTGGTGGCAGGCATGGGAGCAGAAAGAGCCGGTCTGCAGAAAGACGATGTCCTGGTCGGGATGGCAGGTCATCCAATCACAACTGATTTCAATAGTTTGCCAACTGCCATTGCCGGAAAAAAAGGCGGCGACCAGATCGAAGTCATTTTCTATCGCGGCCCCGAAAAGAAAACGATCACCATGGAGTTAACAAAACGCCCGATGCCAGAGGTGCCGTTCGATGCCTGCGAACTTGCCAAACAGGCCCGTGCGTTATATGAGCCGGCGCTGGCTGAACTGGAACAATGCTTTGACGGCTTCAGTGATACGCAGGCCATGCAACGGCCAGAGCCAAACGAATGGAGCGCGCTGGAAGTTGTGGCACATCTGATCCATAATGAACGCTTCAACTTGACGTTTCTTGCTGGTCTCATTGATGGAATTGAACCGTACTTCGATGGCGGTGGAAATAATGTCACTGCATATTCGGAGGCAACAGTGAAAGTCAATCCATCCATCAGGCAAATGCTTGGTCTCTTGCGGCAAACTGTTGAAGAAGTGCTGGCGTTCACAGAGTTAATGCCAAATGATTTTGCAGCCAACAAGGGCAGTTTTTATCGTTTTGGTTTCGGTCTGCTTCAACCAAATTTCCATATCACTGGGCATGTGCAACAAATCAAAGATGCGCTTGCTGCGGCAGGCAAGTAATATGAAACGGACAGCCAAATGGCTGTCCGTTTTTTGATGTAAATGTTTACAAAGAATTTAGCTGAAAAGTAATTCAGGGTAAAAACAACTGCAGACGCTCATTCGCAGTTGTTTGTTTAACTCGGATGATATAATGCCGAAACTCAACTTAGGATATCACTCATGAAAATCGGCATCATCGGCGCGTTGGATGAAGAATTGATTCCCATCCGGGCCGTCATTCACAATCTGGAAAAGTTCGAGAAAGGCACTGGCACTTTTTGGAAAGGCGAGATTTACGGGCACGAGATTTACCTGACCCGCTGCGACCATGGCAAGGTCAATGCTGCCATCGCGACTCAGCAAATGGTCGACCACTTTGCGGTGGATGCCATTTTCAATATGGGTAGCTCTGGTGCGCTTGACCCACGTCTTGAAGTAGGAGATCTGGTGGTTGCCTCTGAATTTATCCAGCACGATTTCGACGTCACCGATTGGGGCATGAAACCTGGCGAAATGATGTTTGGCATTCTCATGTCCAATAGCACCGGGCAAATGCAGTTTCGTTCACAACAAATTTTCAGGGCAGACCCTGGCCTCACACAATTGGCCGTGGAGGTTGCCCAAAATACTGAACTCACATGGCTGAATGGACACTCGCCTAAAATATATACAGGGCGTATTTTGAGTGGCGATCAATTCATTTCCAAACTGGAGAAAGCTCGTTCCTTGTGGGAAACTCATCAAGGTCTCTGCACTGATATGGAAGCCTCTGCCATTGCCCATGCCTGCGAAGTGAATCGCGTGCCTTTCCTTTGCATCCGCGCCATTTCAGACAAAGCCGACCATTCAGCTGTGGTTTCATTTACAGATTTTTTAGTTGGAGCCACAACCAACTACGGAAAAATCTTCGAACATATATTCAAGCAGCTTTAAACTGTCCTAATTGGCCTTAATCTGACCATAAGGGGGCATTTCCCTTCCATGCCAAAGTAACCAATTCTCAGGAAATTGTGCCCTACTTTGGGTATAATTTAAGCTTATGAATGAATGGGTCGGTAAAATGTTGGGGAAGGTCCGCATCGACTCTCTGATCGCTCGTGGCGGTATGGCAGAGGTCTATTTAGGCACGCATACCACCCTTCAACGGGAAGTGGCGGTTAAGATCCTCCGCAACCAGTACGAGGATGATGAGGATCTGCTGGAGCGCTTCCAACGTGAAGCGCGCGTCGTCGCCAAGTTGCGCCATCAAAACATCGTTCAGGTCTTTGACTATGATGCCATAGACGAGCGGCCGTACATTGTGATGGAATATGTCTCTGGTCCATCCCTCTCAAAGTACCTGAGCGTGTTATCCAAAACCAAGGGAAAGCTTGAACTCCCTGAAATCAGCCGAATTTTGGTGGGCGTTGCCAATGCGCTCCAATACGCCCATAACAGCGGGGTTATCCATCGGGATATAAAGCCCGGCAACATTATTTTGACATCGCACTCCCAACAGGTCAAACCAGGCCTGCCTCTGCCACAGGACTTCGAACCGGTTCTGACTGATTTTGGGCTGGTTCGCTTTCTGAATTCCTCCCGCCAAACCTCAGCAGGTCAGACTGCCGGTACACCGGCGTATATGAGTCCCGAACAGGCCCGCGGCGAAACCACTGACGGCCGGACCGACATTTATTCTCTTGGTATCGTGCTGTATGAAATGCTCACCGGCAAGGTCCCCTTCGATGGGGAAACAACCATGAGCATTCTGTTGAAGCACATCAGCGAGCCTCCTCCACCCATTCCCGGCCTTTCTAATCCCATACAAAAGGTTTTGGATAAAGCGCTTGCAAAAAATAAAGAGGAACGTTTTCAGAAACCATCTGAATTCGCAAAAGCCTTCCAGGCGGTGGTCAATACTGAGACCGAGACAGAGCAGAGCACATTTATGGGCATCTCTCCTGTTGTGGAGCCTGTTGCCATCGAAGTCGCTGAACCAGTTGACTCAATAATTATCGTCAACTCTCCGCCTTCTCAGCCACGTGGCAGAATATTCACAGTGGCGTTAGCCATCCTAACACTGGCCCTGCTTGGAGTTATCTATTTTGTTTCAAGTGGTGCAACTTCTTCACCACCCGCCACCAACTCCCCAACTGCTTCTCCACCGCTGGCAACCAATACAAAATCGATTAACCCATTTTCAACTGGTTTAGGAAGCACTGCCATTTTGCATTTTCGAGATGGGAGCGCAATCATGGATCAGGTTGTGGTTGAAGCTCTGGCAATGCCTGCCCCTCCCATCGGTAATCAGTATGAAGCCTGGCTTGTAGGCTCTGAAAGCCGCCTTGGCCTTGGCACTTTACTGCTGGACCCATCAGGTAAAGGCTCTCTAACTTATGACGCTCCTCAACAAGAAAACCTTCTGATGGCATATGATCGAGTTGAGATCACCACAAAGCCCAACGAAGCCAACACATCTGACCTGGAAAGACTCGCCTATGCTTATACCTTACCAAGCGATGGTCTCGTATACTTAAGACAATTGCTGGTTTCATCTGCTGATATTCCTGGTCAAGCCCCTGTCATTCAAACCTTGTCTTCAGACACGCAACTCCTGGCTGAAAGCATCAAGGATATGTTGAATGCCTATGCAAATAACGATCTGGCCAGTACCAAGAAGCACGGCGAATCGATTCTAAACCTGCTGGTTGGAAATCAAGGCCCTGAATATCAGGATTGGAATAAAGATGGGAGAATCACCGATCAGAGTGATGGGTATGGTTTTCTGCAGAATGGAACCAACCTGGGATATTTGCAGGTGATTTTTGCCCAGGCAGGCTACGCAGCCAATTCCTTTGGCGCCAGTCAAAATATGATCCTGCATGGGAATGAGATAAAAATCTGTGCTGAAAATCTGGCATTGTGGACAGCCTCTCTAAAAGAGGAGCTCATAAAAATCGTTTCTGGAATATCTCTGGCCGAGATTGAAACACCCGTGAAGGAAGCTGGCAAATTGGCCGAACAAATATGGAACGGTATTGACCTGGATGAGAACGGAAATATTGAAACGCTTCCAGGTGAATGCGGAGTTGTGTCCATGTATACTGCCGCCTATGCCATGGCTGATATGCCGTTGCTGCCCCTGGGCTTTGGTACACCCACCGCGGTTGGGTCTGGCACCCCGTCACCTATAGGTACATTCTTTACAGCCACTCCCACAAATGATGCGTCTGGCGGTGGAGGTGGATCATCTGCCACCCAAGCTCCTCACGTTCCTCCCGGCCAGCAAAGGACAAGGGAACCGAAACCTACTCATTCCGGCGGTGGAGGGGGTGGCGGAGGGAATGGTGGTGGAGGAAGTAACGGGGGTGGTAATGGTGGTGGCAATAATGGTCAGCCTTAACCGAATCTGCAACTTAGAGAAGAACGCTCCTGAAAATCATCAGGAGCATTCTCTTTGAACCAAGTCACTGGGTATTCACAATTTATTTAGCCTTACCCTGGTTTGCCACAGCAGCTGCTTTCCTGGCGGCCTCTTCAGGGTCACCAAGATAATAATGTTGAAGGGGCCTCAAATCTTCATCGAGTTCGTACACCAGCGGCAAACCGGTGGGGATATTCAGCTCGGTAATTTCAGATTCAGAAATGTTATCGAGATATTTCACAAGAGCCCGAATGGAATTTCCATGCGCAACGATCAACACGCGTTTGCCAGATTGGATCTCGTGCGCCAATGTCGAGTGCCAGTAAGGCAGAACCCGGTCAAGGGTAATCTTAAGCGACTCGGTGGCTGGTAGCTGTTCGGGAGTCAGCGAAGCGTAACGCCGATCAAATTTGGGGTGACGCTCGTCCGTCAACTCCAATGGTGGAGGCGGCACATCATAGGAACGTCGCCAAATCTTTACCTGGTCCTCACCAAACTTTTCAGCCGTTTCGGCTTTATTAAGTCCCTGCAGAGAACCATAGTGACGTTCATTTAATTGCCATGCACGGATAACCGGCAACCACTCAAGGCCCATTTCCTCTTGAATAATAGTCAACGTTTTGATGGCACGCTTCAACACGGATGTATAAGTGATATCAAAATCGTACCCACCTTCGCGCAGCATTTGACCTGCGGCCTGTGCCTCTTCGCGGCCCATTTCAGTAAGGTCAACATCCGTCCAACCAGTGAAGCGGTTTTCAAGATTCCACGTGCTTTGTCCGTGACGGACTAATACAAGTTTGTACATTGTGTCACTCCAGAAAAATATAAGCGAATTATATCTCCTCATAGTAAAATCATGTCATGCATAACGATGATGCCTCCCCCGCCCGGCAACAATATCTTGAAATTAAACGTGATTACCCCAATACTATTCTATTCTTTCGGCTTGGTGATTTTTACGAGACCTTTGATGAAGATGCAGAGATCACAGCTCGCGAACTCGATATCGTTCTAACCTCACGTTCGGTGGGCAAAGGTGTTCGTGCCCCGTTGGCAGGCATTCCATATCATGCAGTTGAAAATTATCTGGCACGACTGATTGAAAAAGGTTATCATGTCGCGATCTGTGAACAAATTGGAGAGGTTCCAATTAAGGGACTTTTTCCTCGCAAAGTTGTGAGAGTGGTGACTCCGGGAACTGTGACCGAACCGGGACTGCTGCCCGGAGACTCGAACAACTATCTTGCGGCCGTCTTTCTGGACGAGCGGTCTGCTTCAGTTTCTTTTGCCGATATCACCACTGGAGAATTTGCTGTCACCGAACTTCCACTCGAAGCCCTGCGCGCTGAACTGACGCGTTTACATCCCGCCGAAATTTTGCATTCTGACCATCAAACTCTCTCCGAAGGAATCAACGCACATTTAACTTCATATCCATCCTGGAAATTTGAACCTGGAAAGTGCCATGAAACGCTGCTTGCCCATTTCAAATCTTCGACATTGGATGGTTTTGGATTAAGAAATAACAGTCTCGCTGTGCGTGCAGCAGGTGTAATTCTTCAATACATAAAGGATACTCAGCCTGAGTCCTTATCGCTGCTTACCAATCTAAGATCCTATAGTATCAATGAATTCATGACTTTGGACGCGGCTACGCGTCGCAACCTCGAACTGGATGAGACCTTACGCGGCGAACGCAAAGGCTCCCTACTGGGCACACTAGACCAGACAGTTACCCCAATGGGCAAACGCATGATGCATCAGTGGGTTAGTCAGCCGCTACTCAATGTGGAACGGATCAAACGCAGGCAGAATGGGATTCAATACTTTTTCGACGACGGTATGAAACGTGCTGAAATCCGTGAAGCGCTCAAGCCACTTGCGGATCTTGAAAGGCTGGTCAATCGTGTGATGGCAGGCTATGCCCAACCGCGCGATCTGGTGGCCATGAGAGACACGCTGGGGAGATTGACCAATATCGCGAATATCGTTGGGCAGGAATCAGCCGTGCCAAAAATCGAGCTATCAGATAGTGAATTATCTCTACTTCAATCGGCAATTGATGAGGACCCACCATCCACTCTGCAAAATATCGGTATCATCCAACCAGGATATTCACAGGAATTGGATTCAGTCATTGAAGCATCGAAACATGCCCGCGAGTGGATCGCAAATCTGGAAGCTGTTGAACGTGAAAAGACCGGGCTTAAGACACTTAAGGTTGGCTATAACAAGGTCTTCGGCTACTACATCGAAATATCACGCGGAGCAGCAGATAAGGCGCCGGAGCATTACATCCGCAAGCAGACATTGGTAAACGCTGAGCGCTTTATTACACCTGAAATGAAGGAATATGAGACACTCGTGTTGAACGCCGAAGAACGTATCCGTGAGATCGAGCTGCGTCTGTTCAAGGAGGTCTGCGCGACGATTGGAAAATCTTCGTTTCGGTTGTTGCAAATTGCACGCGCACTTGGCACGTTAGATGTACTGGCGGCTTTGGCGGAGGTCGCAGCACTCGGCAACTACAGCAGGCCTGAAGTCCATGAAGGCAGCGAACTGGAAATTTATGAAGGGCGGCACCCAGTTGTGGAACAGTCCCTGCGCAGCGAACGCTATATCCCGAACGATGTCATCTTTGAAAAAGGAGAGATTGTCCGCGTGATCACCGGACCAAATATGGCTGGCAAGTCTACTTATTTACGACAAGCAGCTTTAATTGTGCTCATGGCACAAATGGGGTCGTTTGTCCCAGCTGATTCGGCAAAGATCGGACTTGTAGATCGCATTTTCACCCGTATTGGCGCACAAGATGAAATCCACGCGGGGCAATCCACATTCATGGTGGAGATGGTGGAAACTGCGAATATCTTGCACCACGCATCCTCGCGCTCATTGCTCATCCTAGATGAGATTGGACGCGGTACGTCAACCTATGATGGCTTGTCCATTGCGTGGGCCGTGATTGAGTTTATCCACAATCATCCGCATTTGCGAGCAAAAACTTTGTTTGCCACACACTATCACGAACTGACTCAACTCGCCGAGTTGCTACCCGGAATTCGAAATTACAACGTGGCAGTCAGTGAGGCGGATGGCAAAGTTGTATTTCTACACAAAATTATCCCCGGTGGTGCAGATCGTTCTTACGGTATCCATGTTGCGCAATTAGCTGGCTTGCCCGCGCCCATCATTCAGCGTGCAAACGAAATCATGACTGAGTTGGAAAAGACATCTGGGCGCGCGGTGAAGATTGACCCACATGCCGCACAACAGGCCATGCTGTTCCCGGAAACTAGTCCCTTGTTGGAGGAGTTGAAAGGAACAGATATAAACTCCCTCTCTCCCATTGAGGCGTTGAATAAATTGTTCGAGTGGCAGAAGAAGTTTACAAAGTAAGCTTTCTGAATATTCCACGAACATTATTGCGCATTGGCAAAATTACCACACGCGAAGACTGCATAATAACTGTTTTCATATAATGCGGTTCTTTGTTGATCGAGAACCGGGAGTCGCGTCCATACAGGATCCTGATCACTGACCACCAGCACATCAATAAAATGATTTCTACAAAGACGGTCGATCTGATCCCATGAATTTTCATGCTCCAGCTGAAAGATACCTGAAATCTGATCCACCTTTGTTTTCAGTATGGGAATGGGAACATTATAAGGTGCATTGAATGACACTGCGAATTGCCTGTTCCCATACAATCCGCTCGGGCGGTCAATACGATATACTTTTGAGATGGGATTCTGTTGAATGACAATATTTATTGGCAGCCTATTGTCAACAAATTCATAGGCGAGCCGCGCATCAAACGTTCTGAGACCCAACTGCGTGTCGGAACTCAAAGCGTTGGGGAATCCAGTAACATTCAAATCAATCAGAATAGGCCATAATCTTAATAGTGTCAGATCAACTACGCTGGTCAAAATACCCATCAGCCATAAAAACGCCAGCAGGTTAGAAATTTTAGGCTTTTGGGCGTCAGCCTTGGGCTGCTGAAAGCCCCGAAATTTTAGGAAAAAAGGGAATTTTTCATAAAGATCAACAGCCCATATCAATAAGATAAACTGTCCAAACAGCCATCCTCGCCAGCCAAGATCATTGGCAGCGATCACGGAGCGGACAAACGAACAGACCAGGAATACGACGCACAGCAAGACGACTTCGGGAATTAAAAAGGAGCTTTCCGGTATATCTTTTCTTCGATATTGTTGAAGCCATATGACCCCAATAACAAAGAAAAAGCCTAACTCCATCCAATAGTTAATCGGCAAAACCATCATGTAAAAGAGATTCATCAAAATGCTTGGCAGACCTGCAACAAATGGCGCGACAGGTAAGTATCTGCGAACGGCCACAGTAATTGGTAAGCCGGATGCACCTGTGCCTCCTTGAATTATCCCAATCAGGAAAGGACTGGCTGCCAGAAGAGCGACAATTCCTGCCAGTATTATTAGTCTAATCATTTCCCGATCTGTCTGCTGTATAAGCAATATAGCGAGCCACACACCCAAAAATAACGCAAAAGTGATGGTGACCCAAATGGACAGGCCTGCCGCCGAAGCAAATGCCAAACCTGCTATAACGATAGCAGGAATACTCGAATTAACCGAACGCCTTCTGTAATATTGAAGGATCATAAAACCAGTTATACAGGCGATCAGCGCAACGACATGATGAGGTACCCAAAAAATCGAACCGATCCAGGCAGTTATCTGCTCATTCCAATGTTCAATATCGCCTGGCGGCCACATGAAACCATAAGAAAATCGATTTTCGAGCATGTTGCCCAAAGCCGGAATGAAATCTAGGCCACTGACAGCCAGCAGGCTGATCCCAACCAGAGTCATCTTCCAGACAGATTCACCTGTCGCATGGTTTCGAAGTTTGATATAGAAAGCTATCGAAGCCATCAAGGCCAGTCCACACCATATATCTCCGGCGATTAAAGACATACGCGCATCCACGAAATCTCCCCCAAGTCTATCAATTACGCTGCAAAGGATGTACCAAAAATAATATAGAGAAGTAATAAATGTCGGCTCGCCCGAAAAATAGCTTGGATTGACTGGAGGAACACCCGTGCGCGAAATGGCATTTATTACGGTTGCCCGCGTTGCGAAATCCAGGGAAACATAATTATTGTATAACCGATTCCCCCATTGGAGGTCCACCAGTAAGACTATTGAAAGAGAGACCCAGATAACGATGATGAAGAATGCAGCCCTTTGGTAGTGAATGGCGACTCCAGTCGCCCATTCCATGCTCGATCGCCTTAATTCCACGACAGCAATTAATCCGTATAAGATAAACAGGGATAATACAAATAATTCAACCGCCCGAAAAGAAACAAAGAGGGCCAGCAAAAAAAACAGAATCGGGGTAACGGCTACCGAGGCCAGAATTGCAATGGTGTATCTGCCAATCACTTGTCTGGCTCTGAAATCGAACAAATTCGTGAGCCAACCTAAAACATATCCCGGAAACACCAGTACGGCAGGAAAAATTAAACAGGCAAGGCAGATACCGATTGTGTCCTGAAATGTAAAATTCAACATCTACATAGTTTCCGACAAAGCTCAGACAGATAGCAAAGAATTAACTGTTGGAGGGCCTTTTTGCGATTACAAGCAGCGATCCACCATACGGAAGGGATATTTTAAGATCAATGAGTGCTTCATCGATTCGCATCGCATTATCGAAAAACCGATTAAGCATCCTGGGGAAGCTGACCCGGTTCTTAAATTCCACCTCGGTGGATTCGCTCTCTTTTTTGTTACGATCGAATATTCTTGAGATCACCATCATCGGAAAGAGAACAAAAAGAAAGGAAGAACAATACTCAACAACAAATCCTTGTTGGCGAAGTTTTGCAAGTATTTCGGTTCGTGAATATCTGCGTTTATGCCTGACGATTTCATCAAGCCGACTCCACAGGAACATGTATTGAGGGACAGTGACCACAAAATAGCCACCGTCCCTCAACATCTCATAAATATTAGCGATAGCCGAACGATCATTCTCGATATGTTCAATAACATCGAATGCGCCAATGATATCGAAATCTTCCGGAAGTCTTCCCTGGGTCACATCATATTGGATGAATTCCGCATCGGGAAGTTTTTTTTTGGCATAAAGAAGGCCATTCAGGTAAATCTCTGATCCGGTTATTTTGAGATTGGGATTCGTGCCAATGGTCCTGATAACCTCCCCCGTACCGCAACCGATATCGAGAAATTTGGTCTCACCACGTCCCCGAGAGTATTGGTTGATAATATTTTTTATCAATCTGTTTCTCGAGCGCACCCAAAAGCTCTCGGACTCAAGCTGATCCGTAACATCGAACCCTTCATCAGGATAATCATCATAGCTCTCCGCCACCCCAGGACTGTAGCACTTAATACCGCTAATTATTTTGTATTGCAATTCTCGACCCATAGAGATTTTCTCCAAAGACCCAAATTTTGCATCCGATAGCAGTTCAGTAAAATCAGCCAGTCATAATCTGAAGTGCTCAAAGCAACGATTCTATTCAAAAATATCCTTAATAATATAGTTCGGCCTGCCTTTCACTTCATCCAGAATGCGCCAGATGTATTCGCCCAACATTCCCAGCATCAACATAATCAACCCACCGATCACCAGAATTAATATCATCAGTGGGGCCCAGCCTTCAAACGGCGTCGCATGCACCCAGTAGGCCCATACAATGGTCAAAGCATACGCAAAACCGCCAAGAGCCACAACAACTCCGGTGGCAGCCATCATGCGTAGCGGCCAAAAGCTTACACTCAAGAAGCCCGAGTAAAAATTTCCAAATCGCTTGATAAAGTTGTATTGTGATCTTCCAACCGCTCTCTCCCCTTTGTGATAGGGAATATACTTAACATTAAATCCTGCCCACAAGATATCATATTGATAGAAGCGATGGTGCTCTTTTAACGAGTTGATCGCGTTCAACGGTGTTCGTCCTAGCAATACAAAATCAAACCCGCCGGGAGGAGCATCAGGAAGCATTAATCTGTAAAACAATCTGGAAGTGAATTTCTTGGACATTGAGGTAGCATGCGAGATTCGATAGCTTATCACTATGTCGCTACCCTGTTCCCACTCCTTGATCATTAAGGTGCACTGTTCAGGCGGATCCTGTAAATCGGCTGCCATGTTAATAACACAGTCACCCGTTGCCCTTTCCCACCCTGCAAGAATCGCTGCCATCTGACCAAAATTCCTTGAAAATGAGACGACTTTCACACAGGGATCCCGGTCTCGGAGGGCTAACAACTCCTTCAACGAGTTATCTTTTGAGCCGTCGTTCACAAATAATAACTCGTACGAATGATGCGGAAAGTTCGTTTTCAATTCATGGATCATTCGCTCATAAAGCGGGGCGAGCGATCCTTGATTTTGATATACGGCAAAGCAGATGGAAATATGACTCATAAAAATCCTAAATGCGATTACAACTTTTACTTATGGTTTCCTTTTTCACACATTAAAAAAATACTCGAGCACAAATCGGGATATTGTTGTCCCAGTTGATAACAGCCCTCCAGGTATTCGGGGGAAATAATGTCAGTATTTAACAAGCGATCCCATTGAAAATTGGCCAAGGCCTTAAAAAATATCCCTGTACGATAAATTACATTCAGACCTGCAGTTCTCGCATCGCGCTCTAGGGTATCAAGAGTATAGGTGATTCTATGTCCATGCTTTTGTTCAGCGGGTGTTATCGCGGAATTATGGCTGATTAGGCCCATTTTTACCGCGATTTGCCGGGAGGGAGAATTGGCATTGGGACAGACCAGAAAAAATCTCCCATGATCGGACAACCATTCATCATTAACTCTCTTCATGAGCGAGACCGGATCATCCACGTGCTCCAGGACATGCGTAAGTATTATATTGTCATATCTGACTGGAAGTATGACATCTTCGAACAGCGAGTGGACGAATTTGACTTTATCGCCTAGTTCCTCCTTTGCGGCTTCGATGGCTTCAGAGGAGGCCTCCACACAAGTAATATCCTTGAAGAAAGGAATAACACGTTTTGTGAAATCTCCTCTAAAACTGCCCAATTCGAGTAGATTTCCCGATCGAAAGAATGGAATAAAAGATCTCAGCATAAAAGGATGCATTACATCAAAGTCGAATTGATAAGCATACTTATGCTCTGAAGTGTCCTTGGATTCTTTGTCATAATCTCGCTTGGAGTTCATCTTGCTATCCTACATGCCTCATTTCTGGAGTTCTTACAAGATCATTTTTCAAATTGATCAGGATCGTGTGATCAATTCCAGTCGCATGGTCAGCACATCCTTACCGGTCTCATCCAGCGCAAAATTGAACTTTCGATACAGGTGTATCGCCCTGACGTTTTCTTTATTTACCTCCAGCCTGATTTCCCAAAAATTTTCTTGAACAGCATATTGCTTGCATTCCTGCAGCAACCTGGATGCGACACCCATTCCCATAAAATCCTCCAGCACGCTTACATTCGTAATAAACACACAACGTTTTGAGTCATTACTGAAATATGCCGCCAACAATCCTACCAGAATCTTACCGTGCCAAGCCTCGAACGTTATAGCCTTGTCACAGATCTTTCGTGCATATTCTTCAATATTAACTCTTTTTGTCAATATCGGTTGGAAACTGTCATCACATTTCCTTAAGTGCTCCAGAATTTCTTGTGTGTTTGCAGTTTTTATTCTATAGGTTACATCAACAGTTTCCATAGGGATTCAAGAACGCTAATTCGCCAGCAAAGCAAGCCCAAATCCAAAACGCCCAAACTCGTTGCCATTATATAGCAAATAGATATCGCCTTCCCAATGGAAAACATGAGGATAGCACATCATATCAGAATCCCACTCGCCAAGAGAAATATCCAGTCCAGCGCCGGCATCGTCTCGCACCCAGTTCGTTAAGTCCTCTGAAAAAGCATAGCCTATCCGATACGCACTATCCCGATGATCCCTAAACCCGATAGCCTGTCTGTAACAAAAAAACATATGGTACTTATCGTCAAAATAAATGACTGTAGGAAGGGCCTGACATTCATCAGAATTCAACTTATCATCAATCAGTTGCCTGCCAGTTTTTGCCCACCGAACGCCGTCTGTCGACGCGGCATGTCCAATTTTGTATACACGATCTGGCAGCGCCTGGCTTGAATGTCTGAGCCAACGTGTTCCATAGATGTACCACATATGATACTGGTCACCATAAAATTGTACAAATGGGTCCCCCACTAAAAAAGGCTCATTGAGTGAAGCAGAGAGTATGGGTCCATCCCCAATTCTTTTAAATGTTAAGCCATTATCATCGCTTACAGCCAGACCTATGGCCGTTTCGACAGAAACAGATGTCCTTCTGCTCCAGCCACCAATATAGCCGAATAATTGATCCCTAACCTTCAAAACATTTAGAGGAAAGATCCCGTGTTCGTCGAAGCAGCCAACATTACCCAAGGGTATTACGGTATTCTCCGATACTTGAAGGATCTTCTCAAAGCTTTTACTGAAATCGACAAATGAAATATGACTCCGGTACTTTCCAATCGAATCTTTTTCTCTCGTAGAAAAATAAACCCTCACGAAATCATCAAACACGAGCGTTTGCGGTGATTGAGCAAACGCAAAGCAGTTGTTGGGTAATTTATGCTCTGTTGGGTCAAATATTTTGCCGAGTTTTTTCCACTTCATGCCGCCACGTCCTCTAATCCTTGTGTTGCCAACTGCGCCAGCCCAAAACCATACCGCCCAACTTGATTTCCCAAGTAAAACATATGAATTTTGCCGTCTAATTCAAAAACGTGGGGATAGGCGATTGATTCATTGTCCCATCCGGTTTTGGAAATATCCAAGCCTGCCTTCGAGTCATCTCTGATCCAATTCGTCAGATCATCTGAATAGGCGTAGCCAATACGGTACCCTCTCAAGCCTCGATAATCCGTGCCATGCCGATAACAATAGAACATATGATATTGATCCCGATAGAAAAAAACATCAGGGCTTGCTTGAGCCTCATTCTCATCCAACTTATCTGGAATGAGATCCCTGTCTTCTTTGTTCCAAACGATACCATCCTTCGAATGCGCCATGCGGATTTTATAAACAGGTTCCATCCTTCCGCCGCTTTCTATCCACCTTCTCCCGGCGATATACCATAAATGCCAGAGCCCGTTATACTTTCTGATCTTGGGGCCACTAATGATGAAGGGTTCATGAACGCTGTGCGTCAGAACCGGCCCATTACCAAGTCGAGTAAAGGTCTCGCCATTATTATGGCTCAGCGCCAATCCGATTGACACATTGAAAGGTACGGATTCACACCTTGTCCAGCCACCATAATATGCAAGAATCTCATCTCCATTTCTTATGACGGAAGTGGGATATATGCCAAATTCGTCGAAAGTACCTGTTTCACCTAATTCCAGAATTGGCTTTTTGGAGATGTTGACCACTTCAAACAAATTGTTGCGATTGAGATCGACAAAACCCGTATAGCTCACGTACTGCCCATTTTTATCAGGCAAGGGCCTGCAAGAAAAATATACACGGATGAAATCATCAAAGATCAAGACCGAAGGCGCCTGTGCAAACTCCTTCATCCATTCGATTCCTTTAATTTTCGTCGGATCAAAAACTTTCCCAAGTTTTTTCCATCGAAATTCCCGGCCGGTCAGAGTATTCACGGTTTCATCCTTTAGATCAATTCATAGGATGTCAGATATTGTCGTACACTATCGCTGGAATTGAACATCATGACATCGATGATGGAAAGCCAGGATACAAAGGTATGATTAAATTGCTTATACAGTACATCTTTGGATTTTAAGAAATGTAACGTGATCCCTGAAGCATGGAAATCATCTTTTTGATACAGAGCAACTCCACCAATGGGATTTATGTATTCAGCTGCATTCAACGCCTTACAGCATGCCTTCACTCTTTGTTCAGCCTTAAGTTCATGGTCAATCGGAATCGTCGAAGAGATAACAAGAGGCGTTTTTATCTGCAAATATTCATTAATCCTGATCAATGAATTGAAAATAAATCGAAATAGATTCTTTTCGTTGAATAATACACAAGTTTCAACCAGCGGGTAGACCAGGTCAAATTTCGGCGCCTTTCGATAGGCCTCTGCGATCCGGTTCAATATTGACCTTCGCTCGCTTGGCCAGTTATCAGCTAAAGACCGATCACGGATATCCAGAAAGTCTGAATCATGCTTAAGCGGGAGAGTAAAGTACGCGTCCCTTCCATGCACCAGGATCCTATTTCGGTTGATCCAACCTTTTTTAGTGAATTGAATATTGTCATAAACCACAAATTCATCAACAGCATTGATGAGTTGAAAATATCCAATATACGGAAGGAAATACGGTTGCATGATCGCAATTCGCATACTAAATCACACCCGTTTTTGGTAATCTAGCTGGAACTTAACGCTTCCTTTATTAGGGCCGAGATTTGCAACACACTACTTTGTTCCAAACTGTCATAAAGCGGCAGGCATAAGACACGGGAACTGATATCTTCTGAAACGGGACAAGGTTGGCGAGTCTTAAGAAAGGGCAGCATATTCAATGATGGATAAAAATATCTTCGAGGATTAATTTGATGTGCATTCAGCGCCCTTTTCACTGCGAGAAGCTGTGCTTCATCACGAAATACGACGGGATAGTAAGCATAGTTATATTCGAATTGCTCTGGTGCGCTACACAGGACAATTCCCGTATTACCGAATTCAGCATCATAGGTCTCACAAATTAAGCGTCGCATTTGGATGCTTTCGGACACCCTTGGTAGCATGCAAAGCCCCATGGCAGCATGGAATTCTGAGTTCTTGCCGTTTACACCCAGAGTGTAATATTCGTCGCCTAAATGACCAAAACTCTTGATTTTGTTTATGGTGTCCGCCATTTGAGGTGTGTGCGCCACGATTGCCCCACCTTCCACAGTATGAAATAATTTTGTAGCATGGAAACTGAGGGTTGAAAGATCACCATGATTTAACAACGAAGAGCCATTTAACTGGGAGCCAAAAGCATGAGCCGCATCGTAAATAACCTTCAAGCCGTACTTTTCACCTAAATGCGCAATGGCTCTGACAGCAGATGGATATCCATATACATGCACTGCCAAAATGGCTTGCGTGTTTTCTGTGATTGCTGCTTCTATTTTTTGCGGATCAATGCAAAAAGTATGGGCATCAATATCCACAAAAACTGGCTGACATTGTTCCCATAAAATGGCGTTGGTAGTGGCAACATATGAAAAAGGAGTGGTAATAACTTCGCCTCGGATGTCCAACGCTCGCAAGGCAATCTGAATCGCAATAGTACCATTAGAAACATAATGAATGTAGGGTACATTCAGATATGCCGCGAGTTTTGCTTCCAATTCCTGAACTAGGGGCCCATGATTGGTGAGCCAATGGGAGGCCCATATTTTTTCAAGATATTCGACGTATTCAGCAAGTGGGGGAAGGGATGATTTTGTTACATTAATCATGAGTGGTCTCTTTTTAGTGATGCAGAAAAAGGAAATGGTAATAACACAGTAGCATCAGATGCTCATAGTACACTACTTGCCGGTAATACTTACCTAGTTAGCTATGACCGTTATCGGGCAGTGAACAAATTATACATGCACCTGGATAGGCGACTATTTTCAATCATGAAAGGCCCAGATTGCCAGCATGAAGTCTAACAGTATAATTCCGCAATTACATTTCATATTGATGATTCATCGGTAATTTTTGATGGAAGGGCAAGCATCACATGCCCATTATGCGCATCATTTTGGAGGACAACATGCCCGTAAAAAAGTGGGTAGTTTTCTTTATTGTTCTAAATCTAATGATCGTCAACGGGTTGGTGCTGGCGGTTATGAACCTGAGATACCCGCTGGTCGGGCATGATTACACCTATTCACTGCCGAGCTTTCTGGACACAGCCATCCATTATCGCCTCAATGGGCTTGTCATTCAATGGTTCACCCCAACGTTTGGCGGCGGATTACCAGCTTTTCCCAATCCCAACCACATGCAGTATTCCATCCCATCATTGCTGGCCGTAGTGCTTCCCCCATGGCCCGCCATGCTGACATCCGCTGTTATTTATGTAAGCGCAGGTTTTCTTGCTTCCTATTATTTTTTTCACAGAACCCTAAGACTGAACTGGACAGCCAGTCTGCTGGGTGCCTTCTTCTTCTCGGCCAACGGGTTTGTGATTACGCGCTTCGCCGCCGGACAACTTGGTTATTTCTCCTTCCCACTTCTGCCACTGTTTGTAATTCTTTTATTGGACACGGATCTGCCAGTAAATATTGCACTCGCATTATTCGGAATACTTTTTGCGACATATATTTATTCGGCAGGATATTTTATTATCATCATTTTCGGCTTGTCGATCCTGATATTGCTGCCAATGCTTTTTCTGTTCAAACCTGAACTGTTTCAATGGAAACGGTTGTTCACCATTACTGTACTCGGCGGTGTCATTGGTATTCTCATTTCGGCATCCAAGTTGGTCGCTTTCTTCTCGTTGATGCGATACTTTCCACGCCTGGTCGCCGATAATTACCCGGTATCGGCCTTTAGCGGACTCTTAGGAATTATTCTTCAGCTATTGGGGACGCCATCCATGGTCCCGTTATTCACCCTCGCCGGGCTGGACCCTTCATCCTATCCGACTCTAACCCGGGCCGCCACCGGAACTCATTACGGAATGTGGGAATTGGATATTTCGATGACGCCGGTTGTCTTTATGATCATGCTGGTATGCATGATTAAGTTTCTCCACAATCCGCGGAAATATGTTCGTCTGATCGACAACAATCGTGGAAGGATCGCCCTCCTTCTACTGGTTTTCTTCATTTGGGTGGCTGTCGAGTTCATCCTTGCGAAAGGATTTATCTACCCTGTATTAAGACAGTTACCGGTCCTTAGTTCCCTTCGGGGAAATGTCCGCTTCACGGGAGCGCTTCTCTTTCCGCTGGCGTTTCTTGCCGCAGCATTTTACAACCATTGGTCCAGGAACCTGGCGGAGAAAAATCGGTTTAGAACTTTTCTGCTGGTTAACCTGCTCGCCGTCATACCTCTGGGTTCTTATTTTCTTTTCGATCAGGATATGTTTCGGATGTTTTACGACATAGCCGGACCACAGAAAATCTACGAGGAGATTCAGTTAGGTGACTCATTTGAAATCATTGACATCGGCAAGCCCGAAGGAGAAAACACAGGCGCCTTGCTCCACCGGACCAGCAACCTGAATCTCTATGAACCCATCTTTGGATTTGAATTGGAATACTTCCATCCCCAGGTGGAAAGCGGCTCGATTTGGGATTTGTCAGATGGTCACTACAACATGACCGACCCTACAGGCTATATTTATCCGGATCTTAATAACAATAAGGCTTTCGATCGCTTTCGCGTCGAAGATAAGAAAACGCTTGAGCTCTTTGCCAAGCATATCCAGCCAAATTGGAAAATTCCATCCTATCAACGAGTACTAAACTGGGTCTCAGGAATCGCCTTTATTTCTGCTCTTCTTTACGCCAGCTTACAGTTGATAATTCGTCGGCGTAATAATCTTTCACTGTGAATACCCTTGATCGGCCGCAGCGATCGCTATTATGTGGCACCCTTGTAATATTCCAACAGTTCAGGGCGATTTTGAAACCATTCCAGCGTCTGTCGAAACCCCTCTTCAAACGTAAATTCGGGCCGCCAGCCAATTCCCAGTATGTTGGCATTATTTGCTTTCCAAACGTTCGTATCCCAGGCCCGCTTCTGCATTGTCCCCCATTCTGGTTCAACATTCAGATTGAATACCTGGCGGGCCAAGGTGACTACATCCATCAGGGATGTCTGTATACCTGTTCCAAGATTATAGACTTCACCGGCTCTGCCTTCCGGTTGACTGGCTAAGAGAAGATAGGCTGCCTCCACATCCTTCATATAGACGAAGTCCCGCGCAATTTCGGGGTCTGCCAAAGGAGGTAACGCACCATTCAAACAATGCAGAATCACTTTTGGAATAAGCCGATCACGATCTTCATAAGGACCATAAACAGAATAGAGCCGCAGTG
>Ga0070699_100001292_pt1 | contig 23093 bp, 17 predicted proteins | sample KBSK1503metaG_FD_65473 | JGI IMG/M metagenome (GOLD analysis project Ga0070699, IMG submission 65473) | Corn, switchgrass and miscanthus rhizosphere microbial communities from Kellogg Biological Station, Michigan, USA - KBS K1-50-3 metaG | ecosystem: Host-associated > Plants > Roots >...
GGTCGTGCCGGCGAAGAAATCGACCTTCGCGATCGTCGCGCCGGCGCTGCCGCTCGCGTTCGCGCTCACCGTCATCGAGGCCGGAGATGTGTAGGTCGCGCCGGACGCGGGTGACGTCAGCGAGACCGTCGGAGGTACGGGCGTCGGCGCTGGAGGAGGCGCCGTCGACGTGGACGCCGGCAGCACCTCGCACATCGTCAGGTTGTAGCGATCGCCGGTCGGCGCCGTGTCGTTGATGGTGACGCGCGTGCCGCTCGACGGCGTCGGCGCGTTCATCCGCTGCACCCAATACGTGTCGCCGACCGACGGCATGAACTGGTGAACCATCGTCTGATTCGGTCCGAGGGTTCTGGCGGTCGGATGATCCCAGTCGTTGCCGACGCCGATCACCCACGAGTTGTTGCGCGTCGTGGTCAGCGACGCTGTCGGCGCACCCGTCCTCGCGTTGCCCGATCCGGTGGCGCCGATTGCGCCGGAGCCGTTCGTGCCCGACGGATCGGTGCCGGTGAACGTCACGACGGTGATCGATCCGGCCTGCATCGAAGACAGCGTGGCGCTGACCGACACGCCGCTGAGACGCGATGCCGCGAACGCGCGCCAGATCTCCGCGGTTCCGATCTGCACGTTGGTTCGGCCCACGAGCTGCCACGTCAGGCCGGCGCCCGATATCGACGACACCACCGTGCCGCCGGTCGCAGCATCGTCGGCAGAGATGAACGCGAGCAGCAGCTCGGAGGGCGCGCTGGTCGAGAACGTGCCCGTCTTGAGCGTGCGGCTCGACGCGCTCGTCTGATCGCCCGACGCCACGACGTCGATCGCGAGCGAAACGGCCGGCGGTGGCGGAGGCGGCGGCGGCGGCGGTACGGCCAGGGCGGTGAAGTTCGCGATCTGATTCGCGGCGAGGCCGCTGAAGAACGCATCGGTCGGCGTGAACGTGTAGCCGCTCCTGGACGGCGTCACGGTGTACGTGCCGCCGGCTGCAAGAGAAGAAAACGAGTAGGCGCCGTTCGCGTCGGTCGTCGTCGTCCGCGATTGCGATCCGCTGACGGCCACGGACGCCGATGCGACGGCGGCGCCGTTGACGTCGGCGACGCGGCCGAGGATGTAGTAGGCGGTCGCGGTCGCGCCGTACTCGTCGGCGCCGATGTCGTACGCCAGGCCCTGCGGCCGGATCTCGCCGTCGAAGTCCGAGGTCACCGCAGACAGCGTGACGCCGCGATCGATCGCGCTCGTCGCGCTCGACGCGAGGTGGAGGTCGCCCGCCGCCGCGTTGACGAAGAGCGACGCCTGGGCGCCGGTCAGATTGCCCGACTCGGCGCCGGTCGCCCCGTCGCGCGCCCAGATGGCGCCGTCGAGCAGGTTGTTGGCGATGACGACATTCTGCGTTCCGGCGAACCGGTATTCGATTGGCGTTCCGTACGTGCCGGTGAGGAACACGGTGTTGTTCAGCACCTGCGTGTTCGGAGAATCGGCGACCATGATGCCGACGTCGCCCGACTGGCCCGCGCTGCGAAAGATCATGTTGTTGCGGATGATGCCGCCCGAGTGATCGAACCCGGCCACCTGCAGTCCGTACGAGATGCCGCGCGAACAGTTGATGAACAGGTTCCGCTCGGCGATGGTGTTGCTCGAATGATTCCACATCAGCAGCGCGGGACCGGCGAGGCCGCCGGGCGGCGCGACGAGGTTTCGGAAGACGTTGTCGCGGACGATCCAGTTGGCGCCGGTGTGCACGTCGACGCCGTTCACGTACGAATCCCTGGCGGTCGTCGTGTACTCGATCACGGAGTACTCGACGATGCCGTCGTTGACGCCGCCGCCGGCGCCGTCGGGATTGCTCTTGACGAACTGCTGGCCGGCGTCGATCAGGTGCACGTTGTACACGCGCGGACGCTGCGTGCCGGCGTTGAAGATGATCGGGTGATAGTAGAAGTCGCGAATCGTCAGGTTCGCTATCGTGATCCCCTGCACGTTGCCGCCGGTCCAGATGCCGTACGGCGCCTGGCCGTACGCCGCGACGTTCATGCCCGGGCCTTTCAGCACGACCGAGTCGCGATCGTCGACGCTCCCGCGAATGGCGACGTTGGTGTAGGTGCCGTTGATGTACAGGGTGCTCGTCAGCTGGTACGTGCCCGGGGCGACCAAAATCGTCGTGTTCGACGCGAGCTGACTGATCGCCGCCTGCAGCTGCGCCTCGGTCGACACGGTGACGACGGCGCCGCTCGGCGGCGGCAGCGCCGGAACCGTCGTCGCGGCGCGAACGTGCCCGCTGTACGGCGACCACGATGCGGACGTCGACACGAGAAGCGCGGTTGTGAGAGCGAATCGATAGCGAATGAGCATGCCCGCCGAAAGCGCAAAAGCGCTTCCAGCGACCAGCGTGATCACCGCGATCGACAGGAGTATTCGAAGCGAATAAGGCCCGTGCGCAAAGGCGTGCAGTGGAACGTCAGAGGCGTCACCACTCGCGAACCGACGTGCAGATTCGTCGCCTGGACACCAATCTGTAACGCGACGCGTCGCGGCGATCGGGCGCGCCATACCTCAGGATTATGCCGTCACGCCGCAGTTTCGTAACCGCGGGAGCGAATCATCCAGTCGATACCGTCAAGCGATGATCGCCGCACGATCGGTCTCCAGATGCAGCTCGCGGACGAAGCGCGCCGGGTTGCCGGCGACGACGACGCCGCCAGGCACCGGAGTCGAGACGACGGCCCCTGCAGCCACCATCGCGCCGGGACCGACGTCGGCGAGGACGAGCGCGGCTTCGCCGATCCAGGCGTCCTCGTACACGTGAATCTGGCGCATCTGCCGCACATCGGTCGCCGTCCACCGGCGGTTTGGGCCGAGCTGGTGGAGCGCGCCGCCGCTGAGGAGACTGACGCGGCTGCCAACGAGGCAGCGTTCGTGAAGCCACGCCGAGCCGATCAAGCCGTAGCTGCCGATGTAGGCGTGCGATTCGACGCGCACCTGCCGGTGCGTGAAAACCGTTCCGAAACCGACGTAGCAGTCGGCCGCACACGCATCGAGCGTCAGCCGATAGAACGCCCGTCGCAGATACACGCCGGGCGGTCCCGGCGCGAGCGCGAACACCTGGGCGCAACCGCCGAACACCGTCTCGCCGCAGACGGTCGCCCTCGCTTCGATCCAGCACAACGCGGCCCACGGCGCCGCGACGACGAGACACACAGCGTTGGCGACGCGCTGGAGCGGATGGCGCAGCCGGCGGGCGGTCATGGTTCGATGTGAGATAGCGTCGCGACGACGCAATCAGCATGCCCGCTCAAGCACCTTCGTGTCCTATCGAATGGCGGTCAGATCAGCCGCGCTTGCTGTTGGCGCGCAGACTGTTGTCGGCTCGGACGGAGAAATCGAACATTCGGGCCCTCGGGCCGCGATCGCGCCTGGCCGCCGCCAGTTCCTCGTACACCGTCTCGAGCCGTCGCGTGCGCTCGTCGAACGACAGCTCGCGTTCGACGCGCGCGCGCGCGCATTTGGCGCGAGCGAGAGCGGCGCCGCGATCGGCTGACGTCCGCGCGATGGCCGCGGCCAGCGCACCGGCGTCGCCGCACGGCACGATCAACCCGTGCAGATCGTCGGTCACGATGCCTCTCGTGCCGCCGGCGTTGGTGGCGACGACCGGCGTCTCGAGCGCCATCGCCTCGAGCACGGCGTTCGGCGTCCCTTCCGAATCGGAGCTCTGGACGAAGACGTCGAACGCGTGATGGAGCCGCACGACGTCGGCGCGATGACCGAGGAATGACGCGTCGACGCCGAGCTTCGTCGCCAGCGCGCCGAGCGTCGCTCGGAGCGAGCCGTCGCCGACGATGAACAAGCGAGGCGGCTGCGCCTGCTGCTGCAGCCGCGCCACGGCCTCGAGCAGCACGTCGAACCGCTTCACCGGCTCCAGACGTCCGACGGCGCCGATGGCCAGCTGCCCCGGCTCGAGCCCGAGCTCGCGCCGCGCCTCGGCGACGTGCGCGGGATTGCGCCAGAAGCGGAGCGGATCGATTCCATTCAAGAGCGTCGTGATGCGCTCGGCCTTCACGCCGCAGGAGACGAGCGTGGTCCGGATCACGTCCGAGACGGCGATCACGCGCGGATAGCAGCGCAGCAGCCATCGGTCCGCGGGCGCGTAGATGCGCCGCTCGCGCCATGAATCGTGAATCCAGCCGTGCGCCGTCGACAGCGGAATCGCGCCGGTCGCGTGCGCCAGTGCGAGCGCGATGACGTCGGTTTTGTAATCGTGCGCGTGAACGATTTCGATCGCGCGGCTGCGGACGATGTCGACGAGCGGCCGCCAGACGGACGGATCGAACGAGTGCCGCTCGCGGACCTCGACGTACTCGACGTCCAGATCGGCCGCGCGCCCGTCGATCGCGAAAACGGAATCGCGCTCGTCGCGCAGATAGCAGACCGTGACGGCGGCGCGCGCACGATTCGTGCGTGCGGCGCCCGCGAGGATCGTCTTCTCGGGCCCGCCGCCCGTGCCGCGCACGCTTCGCAGCTCGAGGACGCGGATGGGATTTCCGACTTTAGTCATCTTGCCGGCAGACAACCCGCCGCCGATCTGACCGTCGGCGCCACAAAAGATCAGGAATGGCGACTCGACGCGATGTGGCCGCTTCTTTGCTCAATCGAGCAGCACACAACGTGCCGACAACTGCGGAAGCTGTTTCCATCGCCGACGGTCGACCGTCCCCGCTTGCCTGCGTCGCGGGCAAGCGGGGCGGCCGCATCGTGTTGCTCACCGAGTTGTACCCGCCGGCCGTCGGCGGCAGCGCGGTGCTGTTTCACGGCATCTACTCGCGCCTCGCCGACGCCGACGTCACCGTCGTGACGCCGCCGGCGACGAGCCGATGGGGCGTCGTCGATCCGCGCAGCCTCGCCGGACATCTCCGGCTGGCGGCGCAGCTTCGCCGTCTGCTTCCGCGACGACACGGGTTCGTCCACTGCGCTCGCGCCCTGCCGGAGGGCGTCGCCGCGATGATGGCGCAGGCGGTCGGCGGACCCGGCTACGTGTGCTGGGCGCACGGTGAAGATCTGGCGAGCGCGCTCACCTCGCGCGAGCTCACGTGGCTGACGAAAATGGTGTACCGCCGCTCGACGGCGGCGCTCGCCAACAGCCGCAACACCGCCGGCATGCTCACCGAGCTCGGCGTCCCGGAGACCAAGATTCACATCGTCCATCCCGCGGTCGACGCCGACCGGTTTCATCCGCGCGTCGACGGTTCGGCGGTCCGTCGGCGCTTCGCACCGGACGCGAGCGGCGTGCTGCTGCTGTCGGTCGGCCGCCTGCAGCGGCGCAAAGGGCACGACGTCGCGATCCAGGCGGTCGCGGCGCTGCGATCGCGATGCCCGAACGTGCGCTACGTGATTGCGGGCGACGGCGACGAGCGACGGCGGCTCGAGCAGCTCGTCGCCGAGCATCACGTCGCGGACCGCGTCACGTTCGCCGGCATCGTGGCTGACGCCGATTTACCGGCGTTCTACGCGGCGTGCGACGTCTTCCTGCTGCCCAATCGGGTCGACGACGGCGACATCGAAGGGTTCGGCATCGTGTTCCTCGAGGCCGCGGCGAGCGGCAGGCCGGTCATCGGCGGCGACAGCGGAGGCGTTCCCGAGGCCGTCGAGCGCGACGTCACCGGGCTGCTCGTCGACGGCGCCAGCGTCGAGGCGGTCGCCGACGCGATCGCCGAGCTCGCGACGTCGGATGAGCGGCGCCGGCGCATGGGACTGGCGGGACGCGTCCGCGCGCAGCAGTGTTTCAGCTGGCAGCATGCCGCCTCGCGCGTTTCCGATATGCAGCGCCGCATCGTCTGCCGCGCGTGACGGCGATCAAACGATGCTGAGAACCCTCATCGTCCTGTCGATTTTCGTGCCCGGGATGCTGCTGTCGCTGAAGTACCGCTTCGTGGCGCTGCTGCTCTATCTCTGGTTCGCGTTCTTCCGGCCGCTCGACTGGATGTGGCTCGACATCTCGGCGCTGAGACCGTCGCTGCTCGTCGGCATCGTGCTCATCGTGCCGTGCCTGCTCACGGGCGTGATGCCCAACCTGTCGCATCCGTTGAGCATCGGCAGCCTGCTGTTCCTCGCCTCGAGCATCGTCGCGCAGGTCAACGCGGTGAACCCTGACGTCGGCTGGGACTGGATCGACTTTTACGCGCGCCTGCTCATGGTGTGCCTGCTCGCCGTGACGCTCATCAACACGCAGCGGCGCCTCGCGACGGTGATTGCCGTGATGTCGGGCTCGTTCGGCTTCCACGCGGCCAAAGCGGGGCTCGCGTCGATGCTCGGCGGCGGCGTGCGCTTCTTCGACGGGCTGTCGGGGGCCTTCGTCGACAACAACGGCTACGCGTGCGGCACCGTCATGATCATGCCGCTGCTCGTCGCGGCCGGCGACAACTTCCATCTCGTCGTACCGGAGAATCGGCCGCAGCTGCTGCTGTGGGGACGCCGAGCGTTCCGCATTGCCGTGCCGCTGTGCGCGTTCACCGTCGTCAGCACGTTCTCGCGCGGCGGATTCCTCGGGCTCGCGGCGGCGACGCTCGTCTACATCGCGTTCCACCAGAAGCGCGTGCGCCTGGCGCTCGGCGTGTCGGCGCTCGCGGTGATCGGGCTCGTGTTCGTGCCGATGCCGGAGGGTTACGCCGACCGGCTCAACACGCTGAACAGCTACGAGCAGGACGAAGGATCGGCGATCAGCCGCTTTCATTTCTGGCAGGTCGCGAAGGCGATGGCCGACGCGCAGCCGCTCGGCGTCGGCCTTCGCAACTTCGAGTACGCGTACGACACCTACGATTTCTCGAACGGCCGTTTCGGCCACGGCCGCGCGGTGCACAGCAGTCACTTTCAGGTGCTCGCCGAGCTCGGCTATCCAGGGTTGGCGATTTGGCTCGGCCAGTTCGCGTGCGCCTTCCTCATCGCCCTTCGCGTGCGACGCCGATCGTGGACGCCGGATCTGTCCCCCTCGTCGGCACGACTCATGTCGACGACGGCCACGGCGCTGATGGCGTCGATGACGGGATTTCTTGTCGGAGGCAGCTTCCTCGGGATGGCGCTGAACGACGTCACGTGGCTGACGTTCGCGATCCTCGCCGCGCTCGATCGCGTGTCGGCCGACCTCTGCGCCGAAGCCAAGCAGCAATTGACGCCCGCACCGGCCGCAGCCGCGGCCCCGCTCGAAGACTTCTGGTCCACGCGCCCGCTCTCGGCGCCATCACGCAGTGGCGCGGCTCTTCTTGACCGCCGTAGCTTCGGCGAAGGCGGTTCGGGGACGCGTTCCGAGCCGCACCCCTGGTCGAGGAAGCCGATATGAAGATGCCCCGCGTGCTCCAAGTCGTGTTGAGCCTCGACACAGGCGGCACCGAGCGCCTCGTCGTGGACATCTGCACGCGTCTGCGACAGCGCTTCGAGATGGCCGTCTGCTGCCTCGACACTCCGGGCGTGCTGGCGCGCGATCTGACGGACAGAGGCATCGAGGTCGTCGCGTTTCATCGTTCGTCGGGCTTCCGGCCGTCGCTCGGTTACCGAATCGCGCAGGTCGCCGAGCGAGTCGACGCCGACATCATTCACTGTCATCAGTACTCGCCCTTCGTGTACGGAAGCATTGCGGCATTGCTCCGGCCGCAGCTGAAGGTCGTGTTCACCGAGCACGGCCGGCACTCGGACGCTCCGCCGTCGCTCAAGCGGCGATTCGTGAATCCGCTCCTCGGCCGGCTGCCGGGATCGCTCCATTCCGTCTCACGTGCGCTGCGCGACTCGATGGTCGCCGAAGGGTTCCCGCGCCAGCGGATCGCCATCATTCACAACGGCATCGAACCGGGTCCGCTGACGACGCCGGCCGATCGGCGGAGCGCGCGCCGCAAGCTGTGGATTCCCGACGACGCCTTCGTGATCGGCACGATCGCCCGGCTCGATCCGGTGAAGCACCTGACGTCGCTCATCGAAGCCTTCGCGATCGTCCGCGCTCAGACGCTGCGCTCGATGCTCGTCGTCGTCGGCGACGGCGAGGAGCGCAAGATGCTCGAATCGTTCGCGCGCGACGTGGGCGTCGCCGACGCGGTCCGCTTCCTGGGCGCACGCCACGATGCGCGACGCATCCTGCCCGCGTTCGACGTGTACGCGAACAGCTCCATTTCCGAGGGCGTGTCGCTGACGATTCTCGAAGCGATGGCGGCGGGACTGCCGGTCGTCGCGACCAGGGTGGGCGGCACGCCGGAGGTCATCGAGAACGGCGCCACGGGTGTGCTGGTGCCGGCGCGGTATCCCGCGCGGCTCGCCGACGCCCTGCTCGCGCTCACCTGGTCGGGCGAATACCGGCACGGGCTGGGCGCGGCGGCGCGGCGCAGCGTCGAGGTGCGGTTCGCGCTCGACAACATGGTGGAGCGTTACGCGGTCGTGTACGACCGACTGGCTGGCTGAAGCATGTGTGGCATCTGCGGCGCCGTCGCAACCGACGGTGAGCTGAATCCGGCGATTCGCGCGGCGATCGGGCCGATGACGGCGACGCTTCGTCATCGTGGTCCAGACGGGCTGTTCTGTTTCGACGACGTGGCCGCGGCGCTCGGTCACGCGCGCCTCGCGATCATCGATCGCGCGGGCGGCGACCAGCCGATTCCGAACGAGGACCGCTCGTTGTGGATCGTCTTCAACGGCGAAATCTACAACCATCACGCGCTTCGCGCCGATCTCGCGGCACGCGGCCACCGCTTCCGTACCGCGAGCGACACCGAAGTCATCGTGCATGCCTACGAGCAGTACGGCACCGGCTGCGTCGAACGGCTCGAGGGGATGTTCGCGTTCGCCATCTACGATGTCCGCCGGCGCGAGCTCTTCGTCGCGCGAGACCGCCTCGGCAAGAAGCCGCTGTTCTGGGCGCTCCTCGGCGGCGCGCTCCACTTCGCCAGCGAGATCAAGGCGATTGCGGCGAGCCCGGCGTGGGACGGCGCCATCGACGCGTCGGCGCTCGAGAGCTACCTGTCGCTCGGCTACATCGTCGCGCCCCACACGATTTACCGGCACGTGCGAAAGCTGGAGCCCGGACACTGGCTGCGCGCCTCGCGCGGCGGCGTGGAGATCCGGAAGTACTGGGACGTCGAAGAGTTCGACACCGTCAACCTTGCAGACGCCGCGCTCGATCGGCAGGTCGAGTCGACGATCGGCGAGGCGGTACGCGAGCGGCTGGAGAGCGAGGTCCCGCTCGGTGCGTTCCTGTCGGGCGGCATCGATTCGGGACTCGTCGTGTCGTTCATGGCCGATACGCTCGGCGATCGGCTGCAGACGGTGAGCGTCGGCTTCAGCGATGCGGCGCACAACGAGCTGGAGAGCGCCGGGCTGACGGCGCGCGCGTACCGGACGCGTCACGAATCGGCGGTGCTCGAGCCGAAGCTCGACGAGGTGCTCGACCCGATTGTGCGCGCGTTCGACGAACCGTTCGCCGACGCGTCCGCCATTCCGACGTACTACCTCTCCGCGATGGCCCGCCGGCACGTGACGGTCGCGTTGAGCGGTGACGGCGGCGACGAATCGTTCGGCGGCTACGACTTCCGCTACGGTCCGCACGCCGTCGAAGCGCGCGTGCGTCCGATGATCCACGCGGCGGGACTGCAGGCGGCGACGGGATGGCTCGGCAGACGGTGGCCGCGATCGCGGCTTCCGCGGCCGCTGCGCCTCGGGACGGTGCTCGAGAACCTGGCGGGCGATGCGGCCGCGGCGTACTACGCGGATCTGTGTTTCCTGAAGCCGGCGTCGGCGCGAGCGCTCCTCGGCCTCGAGGGCGACGTCCGCGACACGTCGCTGTACGAATCAGTGACAGCGCCGTACCGCCTCTGCCCGTCGACCGATCCCGTTCAACGCGCCGAGTACGCAGACCTCAAGGTCTACCTCCCGAACGACGTGCTGGTGAAGGTCGATCGGATGACGATGCAGCACGGGCTCGAGGTCCGCTGTCCGCTGCTCGATCGGCGCGTCGTCGAGCTCGCGTTCCGGATTCCCGCGCGGCGGAAATTCTCACTGGACACGTCGAAGGTGCTGCTGCGCCGCCTCGCACAGCGACGCCTGCCTGCGCCGCTGCTGTCGAAGCCAAAGCACGGGTTCACGGCGCCGATCGGCCGCTGGATCGCGAGCGCGCACGCCGGGCAGTTCTGTGACGACGTGTTCGGCGCCGCGTCCGCCATCGGCGGTCTGATGGATCTCGGCGCCGTGCGGCGCATGTTCGACGAACACAAGGTAGGCGCGAGGAATCACTCCTACGCGCTCTGGGCGATATGGATGCTCGAACGATGGCACAAATTGCAGTCTCAGTCACAAACCTCGGCGTCGGCGCCAGTCCTGGTCCACGCGTGATCAGGGGTCGCGACGCCATCCGGGAGGCGTACCGCGACGAGACCGTCGCGCGCGACTACGTCGACACGCGGTTCCGCGAGCCGCTCGGCGCGCTGCTCCACGCGCGGCAGGTCACCGCCATCCGCCGGCTGATCGACGAGAAGCGGCCGAGCCGCGTGCTCGAGATCGCGCCCGGCCCGGGACGGCTGACCGTCGACGTGTCGAAGGGGATCGACGGCTTCGTCATGATGCCGGTCCTCGTCGAGGCGAGCGCGCAGATGCTCGCCGAGGCGCGGCGACGCCTGGCGCGCTCATCGCTTCGGTGGCGGACGCTGCAGGGCGACGGGTTCACCCTGCCGTTCGCCGACGCGTTCGATCTGGTGTACGTGTTCCGCTTGATTCGTCATTTCAAGTCGGCCGAACGGGCGCTTCTGTATCGCCAGATCGCGAAGGTGCTGCGTCCCGGCGGCACGCTCGTCTTCGACGCGATCAACGAAGTCGTGTCGGCGCCGCTGCGCGCCAACGCGCCCGACGAGTACCAGCACTACGACGCGCTGATGCGGCCGGACGTCCTGGAGACGGAGCTCGCTGAATCGGGGCTCGAGCTCGTCTCGCTCGAGGGCGTTCAACGCCGCTACCCGGTCCTCGCGCGCATCCAGACGCTCGTCGCGCCGCGCTCGCGGCCGGTGGCCCGGCTCGCCATCGAGCTCGTCGATCGGTTTGGTGGCGGAGCCCCCCTCGAATGGATTGTGACGTGCCGCCGCAGGTAACCTACTGGACCGGCGTGTGGCGCCCGGGAAGCGAAGCGCTGTCGAATGAAGTGCAGGCGCTGCGCGATCTCTACGGCGGTCGTGCGCCGGTCGTGTCGTTTTCGTCGGGCCAGCGATCCGCGGTATCCGTGCGCGACCGCGTCGTCCGGTTGTCGAGCGCGCGGTGGGCGGCGCTGCGCGCCGTCGCGGCCGCGGTCGAGCGGCGTGGCGACGTGACGCACGTGTTCGGCGCGATGGACGAATGGCATCTGCTGCGCGCGGTCGGCCGGCGGCCTGTCGTGTTCACGGTCGCGCTGCCGGGCAGCGCGCTCGACGCGAAGCTGGCGCAGAAAGTCTCGATGTTCGCGGCGGAGACCGAAACGCTCGCCTGCGCGCTGATCGAAGCCGGCGTTCCCGCCGACAAGGTCGCCGTCGTGTACCCCGGCGTCAACCTGCAGCACTACTGTCCGGACCCAGGCGTGCTCGTCGCAACCGACGGACGGTTTCGCCTGCTGTTTGCGAGCACTCCGGCCGATCCGGCGGAGTTCTCGCGCCGCGGCATTCCGTTCCTCGTCGAGCTCGCGCGCGCGCACCCGCAGGTCGACATCGTGCTGCTGTGGCGCGACTGGGGCAACCAGCGCGCCGCGAACCGCGCGCTCGCGCGCCTCTCGCCGCCCGACAACATCGTCGTCGAGACCAAGGGCGGGCGATCGATGCCCGATATTTATCGCTCGGCGGATGCGACGGTCATCTGCTACGAGGAGGGGTTCGGCAAGTCGTGTCCGAACTCGATTGTCGAGAGCCTGGCCTGCGGACGGCCGGCGCTCGTCGCCAGCACCTGCGGTCTTGCGCCGCTCATCGCACGCTGCGGTGCCGGCGCGGTGTTCTCGCGCGACGTCGACGCCGCCGGCGCGGCGCTCGATGCGGTACGCCGCAATTACGCCACCATGGCGGTACGCGCGCGCATGCTCGCGGTCGAGCACTTCGACATCGATCGCTTCCGGCTGCGGTACTGCGAGTTGTACGCGCGCCTGGCCGCTACCGGTACGGATTAGTTCAGATTTCGCACGTATCCGGCGCAGGCCACGCGGCGGGTGCCGTGGCCCGTGCGCAGCACGATCGCCGCGGCACGCGCGAGGTCGTACACGATGGCGACCGCGAAAGACTGCGCGACGGCGACAGCGCCGAAGCGCCGACGAATGCTGAGGATGCGAAGAGCCCGGAGCGACGAGACGAGCGGGATGGCTGCGAGCGCAACGGCCGCCATCATCGCCCCTCCGAGCGGCGCCGTCACGAGGCCCGCCAGGATGACGGCGAGCGCCACCAGGTGAATCACCGGAATCGCGACGCTCGGTACGTCGCGCCACGAGTCAGCCCCTCGCATGCTCATCCGCAGGTTGTCGCGGCCGCGCCACAACTCGCTGAGGAACAGTGCGCGCAGCGTCGGAGGATCGCCGAGATGGACGCTTCGCAGCCGGTCGTCGCTGACGACGCGGTATCCGGAGGCCCGAACCCGCGCGCACAAATCGACGTCTTCGCACGTCTCGAGGGCCGTATTGAAGCCGCCAATATCGCGGAACACCTCGGCACGCATTGCGAGATTGCCGCTCCCGAGCCATGTGACGTCCCGCCGGCCGGACGTGCGCGGACGCAGCCCATCGTACACGCGTTGCACCCAGGTGCCGTCGGCCGGCGCATGGTACGCCGCGCCGACAGCGCCCGTGTGATGATCGGCGAGCGCGTCGACCGCGCCTGCCACCCATGTTGAATCGATTTCGTGATCCGCGTCGACGAACGCCAGGATGTCGCCGGCCGCGACCCGCGCCCCGCGGTTGCGAAGCTCGGCGACGGTGACGCCGGTCACTCGAAGAACCATCGCGCCAGCTAGGCGTGCCACGCTGCCCGACCCGTCGCTCGATCCGTTGTCCACGACGATCACCTCGATGTGGCGCTGCGGATAGCCGTTCACGGCGATGCTGTGGAGGCATCGGCGCAGCCGCTCCGCGTCGTCACGTACTGGAATGACGAAGGAGATCGACGGACGCGAGCCGAGAGGTCGTGAGATGCGCGTCATCGCTGTGACAGACACTCGCCCGGGTGGCGGGTCCTCGACGTTGCCATGCTCGTACGATTACGCCGCCCCTGGACCACTGGTCCCGCGATTGCCTGTTCGTAGAGCGCTTCGACCTCCGTCACGAGGCGTCGCACCGAGAAGTGCTCCTGCGCGCGGCGCATCCCCGCAATGCCCATTCGACGCGCGAGGTCACGATCCTTGAGGAGCCGCAGCATTGCGGCCGCGAGCGATTCGGAATCGGCCCGCGGAACGAGAATCCCGGTCAGCTCGTCGACAACCGCCTCCGGCACGCCGCCGACCGGCGTCGCGACCACAGGCTTCGCGCACGCCATCGCTTCGAGCACCGCCAGCGGCAGCCCTTCGTCGAGCGACGGCAGCACCACCATGTCGGCGGCGCGGAGGACGTCGGCGACGTCCGATCGGAATCCGAGGAAGCGCATGCGATCGCGAATGCCGAGCTCACTGGCGAGCGACTCGAACCGCGCAAGCGGTCCGGGTCCGGTCGTCTCGCCGCCGAGCGCGAGGAACAGACTGTCGGGCAGCTCCCGGGCGATGCGCGCGGCGGCGCGGATGAACGTCGGGTAGCCCTTGACGTCGCTCAGGTGTCCGGTGATCAGCACGACGTGGCTGGACGAACCGCGAAGCTCTTGATGCGTGTCCCAGTTGACCGGCGCCGGCCTGTACACGCGCGTGTCGATCCCGTTCGGGATCGCGACGACGCGGCAGTCGGACCGCACCGCGCGGACGTCGGCGAAGACGTCGCGCGCCTGCCCTTCGTAGCAGGCCACCACGGTCTCGGGCGCGAACTGAAAGCTCCGGGCGAGCTCGCCCGGCGACGGCGGAAAGCCGAGATGGCAGATGCGCGGCAGACCAAGCACGCGTCCAGTCAGGCCGAGCGCGCGATAACACATCGGCGCCATCGCGTGAAGGACGCCGACGCCAAGGCGGCTCGCCGTCCACGTCAGCATCGCCGCGCGGCGCAGGAGGCCGCCGCGGCCCGACCAGTCGCCGTCGGGAATCGCGCACACGTCGATCCCCTGCTCCACCGCCCATGCCGAGAGCGGTCCCGGACCGGGCGTGACGATGTGGGGCACGAAGCGATCGCGGTTCAGCCCTGAGGCGATGTCCATCAGGACGCGGTTGCCTCCGCCGATCTTCTCGGAGTTGGCAACATAAAGGACGCCGACCGGTTTGCGCGCCGACGAGTGCCACATGGCGGTCATATGCCCACCATCGCCGCGACGCGCGTGCTGCGCAGCAGCTTCAGGCGCGTCTTGATGTCGTGCGGCCTCTCCTTGAGCGCCGCCCGATACCACTGCCTTGCGCTTCGCGCATCGTCGGCCTCGTAGTACTGGTCCGCGACGAAGCCGTAGGTGACCGAGCGCATGAAGGCGCGCTCGCGTGTGCTCGGGCAGTGCTCGGCCAGCGATCGATCGAAGTCCTCGAGCGACATGCCGAGGCGCCAGTCGCGCGAGATCTTGAACGCGACGTGCGTGGCGTAATACCAGGCGATGGCGCGTCGATATCTGCGCGCGACCGCCGGAGCGCGGACGGATTCGGCGAGCGCCTTCATCCGCCACATGACGGCGATCTCGTCGCGGACGAGCGCATCGGTGCGCCGCTTGAAATCGAGCGTCATGTTGCCGGTGTGGACGCGATACGACACCATCGGCTCGGCCAGATAGACGACGTTCGTGTGAAGCGCGAAGGCCGACCACAGAAACCAGTCGGCCGCGAACGGCAGATCGAGCGGGAACATCGAGATCCGCTCGTAGCAGGAGCGCCGGACCATGCCGGACGGCGCGGGCACCGAGTTCCCCTCGACCAGCACGCGCAGGAAGTCGTGCCCCTCGAACACCGTGTCGGTACTACTCTGAGAGCCGTACACCTCGGTCTCGCGGTCGCCCTCGAACTTCATCACGGGACAGAAGACGTAACCGGCGTCGCGGCGCGCGTCCATCCGCTTCACGAAGCGCTCGACGACATACGGGCGGCGCAGCCGATCGTCGGCTGAGATCAGCCACAGATATTCGCCGCGCGCGAGCGACAAGCCCTTGTTGTAATTCTGCAGGTGCCCGAGGTTCGGCTCGTTGCGGATGTACTGCACGCGCGGATCGGTGAACGCCGCGGCGACCTGCGGCGTGTCGTCCGGCGAGCAGTCGTCCATGACGAGGACCTCGAGGTCCTTGAACGTCTGCGACAGGATCGAGTTGACGCAGTCGGCCAGCAGGTGCCCGAGCCGGTAACAGGGAACGATGAAGCTGACGCGGGGCATCAGGCGCATGCTCCTCGCAGCGCCGCCGCGACGCGCTGCTGATCTTCGACCGTCAGCGTCGGGTACAGCGGCAGCATGATCGAGCGATCCTCCGCGCGCTCGCTCTCGCGCAGATCGTCGCGGCTGCGCCAGACGGTGTTGAGATACGCCGGCGAGCGATGCGTGCACATGACGCCGCGCTTCGACGCAATCCCCTGATTGAGGAGCGCCTGCATCACGCCGCGCTGATCGGCGCCGTCGGGCAGACCGACGCAGTAGCTTTGCCAGTTCGTGCGCGCCCAGGCCGGCTCCTGCGGCAGCCGCAGTCCCGCGACGTCGCCGAGGAGCGCGCCGTAGCGCGCGGCGGCGGCGCGGCGCTTCTCGAGGATTTCGGGCAGCCGCTGCAGCTGGACGCGTCCCACCGCCGCCTGCAGATCGGTTAGGCGATAGTTGTAGCCTATTGTTTCGTAGGTCTCGAACACGACCTGGGACGCACCGTGCCGGACGGTGTCGGGCACGCTCATCCCGTGCTGGCGCCAGAGGCGGAAGCGGGCGTCCCATTCGGCGCGCGCCGTCGTGATCATGCCGCCGTCTCCGGTGGTGATCACCTTTCTCGGATGAAACGAGAAGCAGGCGACGTCGCCGTGAGGCCGTCCCACGCGCTCCCACGAGCCGTTGACGAGCAGCTCGCTGCCGATGGCGCACGCCGCGTCTTCGACGACCCACAACCCGTATCGCCGGGCGATCGCGACAATCGCCGTGATGTCGCACGGCATCCCGAGCTGGTGGACGCACAGGATCGCGCGCGTTCGCGTGGTGATCGCCGGCTCGATTGCCGCCATGTCGATGTTGAACGTCGCCGGATCGATGTCGACGAACACCGGCGTCGCGCCGCAGTAGCGCACCGCATTGGCGGTCGCGATGAACGAGTGGCTGACCGTGATGACCTCGTCGCCGGGGCCGACGCCGAGCGCGAGGAGCGCGAGGTGCAGCGCCGTGGTGCAGTTCGACACGGCGCACGCGTGCGGCGCGCCGACGTACTCGGCGAACTCGCGCTCGAACGCCGCGACCTCCGGACCCTGCGTGAGCCACCCGCTGCGCAGCGGAGCGGCGACGGCTGCGATCTCGCGATCGTCGAGGAGGGGCGCCGTGATCGGAATGCGCGTGAGGACGCCGGATGCGGACGCGTTCATGATGCCTTCGCCAGCTGTTCGTCCTGCCACCAGGCGACGAGCTGGCGCAGCCCGTCCTCGAGGCTCATCGTCGGCTCGTACCCGAGCATCTCGCGCGCGGCGGCGATCTCGGCGAGGCGCCGCGGCACCGGGTTCACCTTTCGCGCCTCGGCGTGCTGCGGCACGAGCGGAGAGTCCATCGCTTCGAGCAGCTTCGCCGCCAGCGCTTTCAGTGACGTTTCGGTGCCGCTGCCGATGTTGAACGCGCGGTCGCTGACCGGCGCCTTCGCGGCGAGCACGTTCGCCCGCGCGATGTCCTCCACGTGGACGAAGTCCATCGTCTGGCTGCCGTCGCCGAAGATGACGGGCGGGCGCCCTTCTGCGATGTTGTTCATCCAGCGGATGAAGACCTCGGTGTACGCACCGAAGATGTCCATGCGCGGCCCGTACGCGTTGAAGTACCGCAGCGCGACGTAGTTCAAGCCGTACATCTCGTTGAAGCTGCGCAGCAGCCCTTCGTTGAACGACTTCGCCGCGCCGTAGATCGTGCGGCTGCCGTAGTGATGGTGCGACTCGACGGTCGGAAACTCCTCCGCCGCTCCGTAGACCGACGCGCTCGACGCCGCGACGATCTTCCCGACGCCGGCATGCACCGCCGCTTCGAGCACGTTGAACGTGCCGTCGACGAGCACTTCGAGCGCGAGACGCGGATCCTCGGCGCACTGCGTGATCCGGATCGCCGCCTGGTGGAACACGACGTCCACGCCGCGCATCGTCTCGGCGAGGAGCTGCCGATCGCGGATGTCCCCTTCGACGATGGTCACGCGCGCCCGCGCCCTGGCGGCGGCGAGATTCTCGCGGCGTCCACGCACGAAGTTGTCGAGCACGATGATTTCCCCGACCCCTTCGCTCGCGAGCCGGTCGGCGATGTGCGATCCGATGAATCCCGCACCGCCGGTGATGAGAATCCGCTCCAGGTTCATGCCCTCTCCTGTCAGCCGCGCCGAATCCGTGCGCGGTCGCCGTCGATCTCCACGGTCCCGACCCTGCGGGCCGGGTTGCCCGCGATATAGCTGTACGGCTTGAATGGTCCCTGCACGTAGCTGCCGGCCGCCACGAACGAGTGCTCGCCGATCGTCGTGCCCGGACCGATCGACACCATCGGCGCGATGAAGCAGTAGTTGCCGATCGTGATCGGTCCCGTCGCCAGCGGCGCGCGGCCGCCCGTGAGCGCCCGCTCGATCGAGTCGTGCGTGTAGAGCTGCGCGCCCGATCCGATGTCGACCCAGTCGCCGATGACGAGCGGCGCGTGCTGCCCGTCGAGGATCGTGTACGGTCCGATCCAGCAGTGGTTGCCGACGCGCACCGTGCCCTTGATGAGGCACTCGTCGTAGACCGAGGTCCCTTCCCCGAAACCGTGGTCCTTCGCGAGCCGCCAGCGATCGCCGAGCAGCGTCCCGATCGGCACGTGTCGATCGAATTTGCCCTGCATGCGCGCGCGCAGCAGCGTGAGCATCTCCTGCATGTCGCGGTAAATCGGCGACGCCAGCAGCGCGTCCCATCTCGCTTCGTCTTCGGGCGACGGCGCGCGAGCCGGTGAAGACGCGGCGGCAACCGCCTGCGTCGCGAGGTAGTCCTCGACGTCGGACGCCCTGACGACGCTCAACGCGGCGAACGGCTCGCGACAGCCCGTGCTGCTCGATCAGCGCGCGAGCGCTCTTGGTCACCACCTGGGTACCGGCTGCCGGCTGTTGTGGACCCGATCGGGATTGGACGGCCTTAAGGCCGTCCCCTACAGGACCCGATCGTGAGGGGACGGCCTTAACGCCGTGTCCTACAGCGGGACGCGACGGCGTGTCCGACACGACCGCGATCGGCGCACCGACCGGGACTTCCGCGTCAGGCTCGACGAGCCGGAACACGTAGCCCGCACTCTCGGCTTCGATCTCGACGCTCGCCTTCGTCGTCTCGACGATGAGGATGAGCGTCGACGGCTCGACCCGCTGTCCTTCTTCCACGAGCCACTTGAGCACACGAACCACGTCGTCGTTGGTGCCCGTGCGCGGCGCTGACACGATGCGATAGGGCGTCGGTGCTGTCATAACGTCTCCGGTCGAAACGTTACAGCATGTCGGCGACAGCACGGACCACCTCGTCAGCGGTTGGGAGCACCTCGTCCTCGAGGTGCCGGGCGCTCGGAATCGGCACGTGCCGCGAGCCGACGGCGCGCGCCTTGAAGGCGCTGGATATCTCCTGTGCGACCGCCGCGATGACGGCGGCGGCGACGCCAAAGGCCGCAACGCTTTCCTCGACGACGATCAGGCGCCCGGTGCGGCGAACCGACGCCACGATCTCGGCCACGTCGAGCGGCCAGAGCTGCGTGAGGATGATGTAGTCGAACCGCAGCTCGTGCTCTTCGACGAGGGTCTGCATCGCCTTCTCGACGAGCGCGGTCGTCCCGCCGTAAGTGACGACCGTCACGTCGGCTGCGCCGTTGCGCTTCGGCGCGTAGCAGAGCGGCGGATAATGGCCGTTCGCGCGTTCGGCCGGCACGATTTCGGCGTCGATCGGCGGCGCCGACGCGAGCTTCTGTCCGTAGAGCGCCTTGTGCTCGACGAAGACGACGGGGCTGTCGTCGGTGGCCACGACGTCGGTCAGCAGCCGTGCGGCATCGTGCCTCTGCGACAGCGCGACGACGCGCAGGCCGGGGACGCCGCAGAACAAACGCTCGAGGCTCTGGCTGTGCGTCGGGCCGTAACCGCGCCCGCCGCCGGACGCGAGACGCACCGTGACCGGACACGTCACGCCGCCGGCGTACATGTAGTGGAACTTCGCCGCGAAGTTGACGAGCTGATCGGTCGCGAGCGTGACGAAGTCGGCGAACATGATCTCCGCGATCGGCCGGAGCCCCGCGAGCGCCATGCCGTTGGCGACGCCGGCAATGGCCGCCTCGGCGATCGGCGTCGAGAAGACCTGATCGGGAAAGCTGGTCGAGAGGCCGCGGCTCACCTTGAAGGCGCCGCCGTACGGATCCAGCAGGTCCTCGCCGAGGAGGATCACGTCGGGGTCGTCGCGCATCAGCGAGTGCAGCGCACGGTTCAACTCTTCGGCGCCGCGTCCCCACGTCGCGTCGCCGCGGTCCGCGTGCAAATCGAGGCTGCGACGCACGACCGGAGACGGCGGAAGGGGCGACACGTCGCCATGACGCAGTGGCGGACGCGCGATGATCGCCGCCGCCGCGCCCGCCGTTTCCGCTTCCGCGTGCTCCAGCAGCACGCGCAAATCGTCGTCTTCGGCCGCAAAGCGCGCGAGCGGATCGGTCCGCCACAATGCGTCCACTAATTCCTTCGGGCGGTTGTCGTCCCCTTTGCTGTGCGCCATCAGACGGCGCGTGTCGATGATCTGCAGGAACGGTCCGCCGTGTCTGACGCGCTCCACGACCTCGCCGAGATGCGCGGACAGGACCGCGGGATCGTCGTCGCTCATACGGTGCGCGGGAAGCCCGAAGCTCGCCGCCCGCGCGAGAAGATGGCCCGGGGTCGTCGTGCGGACGTCGGTCGACTGCGCCCAGCCGTTGTATTCGAGCAGGAACAGCACGGGCGCACCGAGGAGCACCGCGAACGTGAACGCCTCGTAGACGGTGCCTTCGCCCATCGTCCCGTCGCCGATCTGCGCGACGGCGATCCCCTGCTCGCCGCGGCGCTTGAGCGCCCACGCGTAGCCGGTGGCGATCGGCGTGCTGCCGCCCTGAATCCCCGCCGAAAAGAAGCGCTGGTGCCGCAGGTTCTGCGTGCCGCCGCGGCCGAGGCACAGCGCGCCCTCGCGTCCCATCAGCTCGGCGAGGAGCGCGTCCTCGCCGCCGCCGTACGCGAGGTAGTGGCCGTGCCCGCGGTGCGTCGCGAAGAACGCGTCGACGCCTGGCCGCAGGTGCGGGTGCAGGGCCGCCGCACACAGCTCCTGGCCGATGCACGTGTGCACCGTGCCCGACAAGTGGCCGCCCTTGAACAAATCGAGCAGCGTGCGCTCGAACGCACGGATCCGGAGGGCCGACTCGACGACCGATCGGACCGGCGACCAACGAGCGGGCGCTGCGACGAGCACGTCCACTTATCGAGCCCTCACGGCGACCCGCTCGGCACGCTCGACGCGTTCGACGCTATTTACAGCCGCCGCGACGACTTCGATCTGGCTGTTCGACAGCTCGGGATACATCGGCAGCGACAGCACCTCGTTGGCGGCGCGCTCGGATTCCGGGAACATGCCGGCGGTGTAACCGAGGTCGCGATACGCTTCCTGCAGGTGCACTGGAATCGGATAGTGGATGCCGGTCTGCACGCCGTAGGACTTCAGCGTCCGCTGCAGCTCAGTGCGATCGGTCGTGCGCACGGCGTAGACGTGGTACACGTGGCGCGCGTACGGCATCTCGCACGGCACGACGACGTCGGCGTCCTTCAGGAACACGGCGTACTCGGCGGCGCGGCTGCGCCGCAGCGCCGTCCACGCGTCGAGGTGGCGCAGCTTCACGCGGAGAATCGCGCCCTGCAGCCCCTCCATCCGGTAGTTGTAGCCGCGCAGCGTGTGGTGGTACTTCTTCGCCTGACCCCAGTCGCGCAGCATGCGGATCGTCTCGGCGTAGCGGGCGTTGCTCGTCGTGACGATGCCGCCCTCGCCGCACGCGCCGAGGTTCTTGCCTGGATAGAAGCTGAAGCACGCGAGGTCGCCGATGCCGCCGGCGCGGCGGCCGCCGTACTCCGCGCCGTGCGCCTGGCACGCGTCCTCGATGACGATCAGATTGCGCTGCCGCGCGATGGCGAGAATCGGATCCATATCGGCGGGCTGCCCGTAGATGTGGACCGGAAGAATGGCCTTCGTTCTCGGCGTGATCGCCGCCTCGAGCTGCGTCACGTCGAGCGTGAACGACCGCGGATCGATGTCGACGAACACGGGGCGCGCGCCGGTGTAGCAGATGGCCGCGACGGTCGCGACGAACGTGAACGGCACCGTGATGACTTCGTCGCCCGGGCCGACGCCCGCGGCGAGCAGCGAGAGATGCAGCGCGCTCGTCCCGGTGTTGACGGCGATGCCGTGACCGGCGCCGACGTACTTCGCGAACTCCGACTCGAACGCGGCCACTTCCTCGCCGAGGACGAACTGGCCCGACTCGAACACACCGGTGACGGCCTGCTGAATCTCGTCTTTGATCGACGAGTACTGCGCGCGAAGATCGAGAAACGGAATCATGCGGCACATCCCATGGCGTCGAGCTCGACGATGCGGCCGCGCGCGGCAATGGACCGCGTCGCCGCCTCGAGGATCCGCACCACGCGGAGGCCGGCGTGGCCGTCGGTCAGCGTCGGCCGTCCGCTTTCGACGCAGGAAATGAAATGTTTGGCTTCGGTCGTCAGCGCTTCGGTGATGTCGAGCTGCGGCGCGAACATGTCGCCGGACCGGTAGTCGACGAGCATCCGATAGCGCTGGTTGGCGTTCACGTCGCCGTTGTTGGCGTGGCCGTTGATCGTGACGCCCTTGTCGTAGACCTTGACCTTCTCGCTCGGCTCGAGATCGTCGTAGACGATCATCTTGCGGCTGCCGCCAATCAGCGTGCGCCGCACTTTGACCGGGGCGAGCCAGTTCACGTGCAGGTGCGCGATGAGGTGGTTGTCGAAGAAGAGCGTCAGGAACGCGATGTTCTCCGGCTTGCCGCTCAAGTGGCTCATGCCGGTCGCCGAGACCGCGCACGGCTGCAGCGGCAGGACGTGGTCCATGATCGCGAGGTCGTGCACCGCGAGATCCCACAGCACGCTGACATCGTGCTGAATCAGCCCGAGGTTCACGCGAACGGAATCGTAGTAATAGATGTCGCCGACCTCGGTCGCGATGAGCTCGCGGATCTTGCGGACGGCGCCGGTGTAGACGAACGTGTGGTCGACGCTCAGCACCACGCCGCGCCGCTCCGCCTCGTCGACCAGCCGCGCCGCTTCCTCCGACGTCGCCGCGAGCGGCTTCTCGACGAGCACGTGCTTGCCCGCCTTCAGCGCCTGCATCGTGAGGTCGTAGTGCGTCGACACCGGCGTGACGATGGCGACCGCGTCGATGCGGCGGTCGCTGACCAGCGCGTTCGGGTCGGCGAACGTCTTCACGGCCGGGAAGCGGCTCCGAACGGCGGCGAGCCGCTCCGGCCGCATGTCGCAGACGGCGACGACCTGACATCCGGGGACCTCGGCGAAATTGCGCACGATGTTCGGTCCCCAATACCCGTATCCAACGACTCCCAGTCGAATCACCGCTAACTCCTTTGCTGTGCTGCGCCGCGCGCGCTGCCGACGACGCGGGCGGGTACTCCGGCGACGACCGCGTAAGGCGGCACGTCGCGTGTGACGACGGCGCCGGCGCCGACCAGGGCGCCCTCGCCGATGGTCACGCCGGGAAGAATGGTGGCGTGGCTGCCGATCGAAGCGCCGCGGCCGACGCGCGTCGGCACGAGCTCCCAGTCCGCGTCGGTCTGCAGCCGCCCGTCG
>Ga0070699_100001293_pt1 | contig 23092 bp, 19 predicted proteins | sample KBSK1503metaG_FD_65473 | JGI IMG/M metagenome (GOLD analysis project Ga0070699, IMG submission 65473) | Corn, switchgrass and miscanthus rhizosphere microbial communities from Kellogg Biological Station, Michigan, USA - KBS K1-50-3 metaG | ecosystem: Host-associated > Plants > Roots >...
GCAGCCCGATGGACGGACCCTGCCAGACGCCGAGCAGGCGGAATACACGCGACGGGTCGATGCCGTCGCGGTTCGCCGGACGGTGCAGGGCGTCGAAGCTGACCTGGAACGCGGCGCGTACGGCCAGGTCGCCAGCGGCGAGCTCATCCATCCTGCGGCGCTGGTCGGCGAGGCGGTCGGCGAGCGTCCGCACGCTCCAGCCGCGCCGGGCGGTCAGCCGAGCGCCGGCGATCCTGATGGCGAGCGGCAGGCCTGCGCAGACGGTGAGCACGTCGCGCACGGCCCCAGGCTCCGCGCCCGCTCGCTCGGCCCCGATGATCCGGGCGAACAGGTCGGCCGCCTCGCGGTCGTCGAGCACGTCGAGGTCGACGAGCTGGCTGCCAACAAGGTCGTAGAGCCGGTGCCGGGAGGTGACGATCACCGCGCACGAGCCTGTTCCGGGCAGCAGCGGCCGGATCTGGGCGGCGTCCCTCGCGTCGTCCAGCACGATCAGCATCTGCCGCTCGGCCAGGCGCGTGCGGTACATGGCCGCTCTCTCCTCGGCGTCCACGGGTACCCGCGCCCCGTCCACCCCGAGATCCCTGAGGAACCTGGCCAGCACCTCGTCCGGCGGCACGGGATGCTCGCTCCCGCCCCGCAGGCTGGCGTAGAGCTGCCCGTCGGGAAAGTCGTGCCGCAGCCCGTGCGCCGCGTGAACCGCGAACGCGCTCTTGCCAAGCCCGGGCGCGCCGGCCACGACCGCGATGGTCACTGCCGGGTTGTCCATGCTCTGGGCCTCCGCCACCAGGCCGCGCAGCCGGGTCAGGGGCGCGTCACGCCCGGTGAAATCGGGAACGTCGGCAGGCAGCTGGGCGGGCGCCCGCCGCGACGGGCCGCGCGGCGGGCGCGGAACTGCCTCGGGGTTGTCTGACGATCCGGGGGACTGCCCGGCGGGTGCGCCGACTGCCCCCCGCTCCGGGATTCGGTCGGCGGCGAGCATCTCATGGTAGAGCCGCTGCAGCTCGGCGCCTGGATTGACGCCGAGCTCGTCGGCGATCACCTGGCGGGCGTGCCCGTAGGCCGCCAGCGCCTCGGCATGGCGCCCGGCGCCGTTCAGGGCCCGGATCAGCAGGCTCCACAGGCCCTCACGAAGAGGCTGGTCAGACAGCAGCCTGCGCAGCTCGGGCACCAGCTGGGCGTGCAGGCCGCAGCCGGCGTCGGCCTCGATCCGCAGCTCCAGCGCGGCGAGCCGGGACTCCTCCAGCCGGCCGGCCTCGGCCGTGACCAGCGCCGAGGGCGGCACGTCGGCCAGCGCCCGGCCATGCCACAGCCCGAGCGCCTCGGCCAGGACCTCGGCCGCGCGCTGGAAATCGCCCGCGGCCAGGGCCCGCCTGCCCCGCCCGGTCAGTTCCTCGAAGCGCCCGGCGTCCAGGTCGCCGGGCTCGAGGAGCAGCTGGTACCCGGGCGCACGGGTGGTCAGCACGCGGCCGTCGGGGTCGCCGAGCACGCGACGGAGCCGGAGCACATAGACGCTGATCAGGTTCAGCGCCCGGTCCGGCGGCTCGTCACCCCATAGTTCCGCGATCAGCCGGTCGGTCGACACGGCCTGGCGCTGGTTCAGCAGCAGCGCAGCGAGCAACGCCCGCCACTTTGGCGCTCCGATGCCATCCCAGGCCTGGCCGGTCCAGACCTCGAGCGGTCCGAGTATCCGAAACCTCACCACGACGCCTTGTCCGGGCCCGCTCTTTGCGCCTTTGCGACACGGACCCACCGTTCCCCGCTCGCGCCTCGCCATCGGACCGATGCCGGGCGACGGAAGCTCCTCAATTCCCACTCAACCATGGCGTAACGGCTACTCGCACGCTGTTACATATCTGTGATCACGCTGTCACCCATATGGGCAGTCATACCGCCGGGCTCTTATATCAGCTGACGGCGCCCGCGTCTCAGCAGCCAATCCAGGTCCATTCCGCCACAGCCCGGTGCCGCGAGGGTTGCCGGGTGCCGGCAGGCTTCATCGGTACTCAACGACCGCGCAAGACCCCGGCGGAATGCTGGGCCTCAGCCGCGCCCACCCGCTCCCCGCCAGCGGCGGTCCGCCCTGGCCGGCGAGCACCCAGGAAAAGCTGCCACGCTCTCAGACCGCCGCGCGGGGCGCGGTCTGGGAGCAGCTGAGATGGTGGCCGCTGGCCTCCGTTCGCGGTTGGGGGGCGGGGCCAGCGGTCACCTTCTGAGTCGGCCAGCGGGCGCGGTGAGTTGCGCCGGCCCGGCAGGCGCGGCGGGGGCGTCGGCCGGGCCGGCGCCGTCAGGCCCGCCGCGGAATAACCCGTCGCTCTGCCTCCAGGCTGCCGCGGTGTCAGTGTGGTCGATGGGCCGTCAGCTGTGCCCGTCGAACAGGCTGGTCACCGACCCGTCGCTGAAAACCTCGCTGATCGCCCGCGCGAGCAGCGGCGCGATCGAGAGCACGGTGAGCTTGTCGAACCGTTTCTCGTTCGTGATCGGCAGCGTGTTGCAGACGATCACTTCGCTGATCCGGGAATTCTTCAGCATGTCCACCGCTGGGCCGGACAGCACCCCGTGCGTGGCGGTGACGATCACCTGCGCGGCGCCCTGGTCGAACAGCGCCTCGGCCGCGTTCACGATCGTCGCGCCGGTGTCGATCATGTCGTCCACGATGATGCAGGTCCGGCCGGCCACCTGGCCGACGACCTCGAGGATCTTGACCCGGTTGGCGACATCGGTGTCCCGGCGCTTGTGGATGATCGCCAGCGGGCTGCCCAGCCGGTCGGTCCACCGCTCGCAGACCCGGACCCGCCCCGCATCCGGTGCCACGACGGTGACCTGGGACAGGTCCAGCTGCTTTTCGATGTAGTCGGCCAGGATCGGCAGCGCGAACAGGTGGTCGACCGGGCCGTCGAAGAAGCCCTGGATCTGGGCGGTGTGCAGGTCGACAGCCATGATCCGGTCCGCGCCCGCGGCGAGGAAGAGGTCGGCCATGAGCCGGGCCGAGATCGGCTCGCGGCCACGGCTCTTCTTGTCCTGGCGCGCGTAGCCGAAGAACGGCGTCACCACCGTTATCCGCTTGGCCGACGCCCGCTTGAGGGCATCTACCATGATCAGGTGTTCCATGATCGACTGGTTGATCGGCGCGGTGTGGCTCTGCAGCACGAACGCGTCGCAGCCGCGGACGGACTCGAGGAACCGGACGAAGATCTCTCCGTTGGCGAAGTCGTAGAGCGTGGTGGGGGCCGGCTCGATGCCCAGGCAGCTCGCTACCTCGTCGGCAAGCTCGGGGTAGGCCCGGCCGGAGAGCAGGATCAGCCGCTTCTCGTTGGGGGCGGTGTAATCGGTCACTGGCCTCGCCCTCCGCTCAGGTGGGCAAACGGGCCCACCGTGACACCCGCATCGACCACCGCCGACTCGCAGACCGAGTTGAGGACCGTGGCGCCAGCCAGGACCGTGGTGTCCCGCAGCAGGCATCCGGGGCCCACCCGCGCCGTCCCCGCGACGGCGGTGCTGCCCTGCAGCTGGGAGCCGGGGCCGATCGTCGCGCCCGGCTCCAGCCTGACGCCGACGTCGATCCAGGTGCTCGCGGGGTCGACGATCGTTACCCCGGCGCGCATCCAGTCCGCGAGCAGCCGCTCGTTCAGCGCTCGCCGGGCCCAGGCCAGCTGGGCCTGGTCGTTCACGCCCAGGACCTCCTCGGGATCCCCGCACTCGACGGTGGCGACGGGATAGCCGTCGCCGTGCAGGATCGACACGACGTCGGTGAGGTACTCCTCGCCCTTGGCGTTGTCGGTCGGCACCCGCTTGACCGTGTCGGCGAGCAGGTCGCCGTCGAAGGCGTACAGCCCTGTGTTGATCTCGCTGATCTCCCGCTGCCGCGGGCTCGCGTCGGCCTCTTCGATGATCCCCGTGAACGCGCCGTCCTGGTCGCGGATGATCCGGCCGTACCCGGTCGGGTTGGCCAGCGTGGCGGTGAGGACGGTGACCGCCGCGCCGTGCGCCCGATGCGCCGTCACCAGCTCGCTCAGCGTCTGCCCGCGCAGCAGCGGCGTGTCGGCGTAGGTCACGACCACGGTGCCGTGGATCAGGCCGACGGTCTCGATTGCCGTGCGCACCGCGTGTCCCGTGCCGCCGCGGCGTTCCTGGACCACGACCTCCGCCTCGGGCGCGTACTCGGCGAGGTGCTCGGTGACCTGATCCCGCCCGTGCCCTGTGACCACGATGAGGCGCTCCGGGCCCAGCTCGCGCGCCGCGGCCACGACGTGGCCGAGCATGGTCCGCCCGCACAGTTCGTTGAGCACCTTCGGGGTGTGGTTCTTCATTCGGGTGCCCTCACCCGCCGCAAGAATGATCACGGCGGCCGGACCGGTCTGGCTCACTCGGCTCGGCTCCTCGAAATAGCTGCAGGCCACCAGCCTGTGGCGCGCCGCCGGTGCGCGCCCCCCGGACAGTTCACGCTCCCGACTCTCGCAGGATACCGCCCGGCTGCCCGGCCCGACCCGTCATGCGCGCAGTTGCGTGGCCTATCACTCGTGCCCCATCCATGACATCGATGGACCGCGCACGTCCCACCCGCGCCGTCGATGGGAACCGCCCGCCGACCGCGCGAGCGCACGGCCGCAGCAGGGCAACACCCAGTTTGACAGAGTGGTGAACTAATATTCGAATATGACACAAAGGATTGAGTTTTCTCGGTTACGGGAGCAGGCGATCGCGCTCCGCCGCGCCGGCAAATCCCGCCGCGAGATCAAGGAACTGCTCGGCATCACCAGCAACTGGACCCTGAACGAGTCGCTGAAGGGCGAGCCGCCCCTGCCGCAGAACTTCCGCCCCAACGCCAAGGACGACGTGCGGGCGAAGGCCAGAACACTGCGCGAGCAGGGTCTGAGCCTCAACCAGATCGCAGCCGAACTCGGCGTCTCCAAGAGCTCTGCCTCGCTCTGGGTCAGAGACCTGCCTCAGCCTGAGGGCCTGAGTTATGAAGAATGCCGCCGGAGAGCCGCCGAGGGGGTCCGTAAGTACTGGGCCGCAGAGCGACCACTTCGCGAGGCGGAGCGCGCGGCGGTCGGCGCAGCCGCCGCCGCCCAGATCGGCCAGCTGAGCGATCGCGAGATCCTTATCGCCGTGGCGGTCGCCTACTGGTGCGAGGGAGGCAAGAACAAGCCACACAGGCGAGACGATCGAGTCAGCTTCATCAACAGTGATCCCGCGCTAGTCAAATTCTTCCTGCGATTCCTGGATGTCGCAGGCGTCGACTCAGGGCGGCTCGTCTTCCGGCCCTACATCCACGAGAACGCCGATGTCGACGCGGCTCAGCGGTTCTGGCTCAACGTCACGCAGGCTCAGCCCGCTCAGTTCCGGAGTCCTACGCTCAAGAGGCACAACCCTGGGACGGTGCGGAAGAACTCCGGCGATGACTACCATGGCTGCCTACGCATCGACGTCCTGTGCAGCACCGAGCTTTACCGCAAAATCGAAGGCTGGGCCACGGCCACCATGGCGTCATCGGATCGCGTACCTGACGTCCGTGGGCGCGCCTCGAACTAGAAGTGTTGCTCCCGGGCGAGGATTCGAACCTCGGTCGACCGGACCAAAACCGGTAGTCATGCCAGCTAGACCACCCGGGAAGGATTCGAGCCCCAGCCTACCGAGGCCCGGCCGTTCTCGTTAGCTGATCAACGTCGGGTGCCCTGCCGTTGGCTTGGCTGGCTGCGGCTGCATAGACGGCGATTTTCTGGGTAGCTAGCAGCGCTCACTCTTTGCAGTCGGGTGGCTGCGGACGTGAGTTACGCCACATGCCCAAGAAAAGTTTGCCCAGGTACTTGCCTAACCTACGGTACCGTAAGTTACGGTTACGTAAGCGTATGTGCATCACCCCAGACCTCGGTTATGTGCGGAGCGCACATCATCTGGCCGCAACCTCCAACACCAAGCGAGGACAGCCGTGACCACTTCCGCAAACGCCACTGGAGCAACCGCAGCCGTACTGACGCCGCCGGCGCCCGCGCCCAGCCGGGCCCGGCCGGATCTGGAACCCGAACACGAGAGCATCAGCTCGCGCATCCTGGTCGGCGTGTTCGTGGCCGTGCCGCTGCTGGCGGTCCTCGCCGCGGTCCCGCTGGCCTGGGGATGGGGCGTGGGCTGGCACGACGTGGTGATCGCGGTCGCGTTCTACTACGTCTCGGGGCTCGGGATCAGCGTGGGCTTCCACCGCTACTTCACCCACGGGTCGTTCAAGGCCACTCGCCCGTTCAAGATCGCGCTCGCGGTGGCCGGGACGCTGGCCATCGAGGGGCCGGTGCTCACCTGGGTCGCCGATCACCGCAGGCACCACAAGTACAGCGACCGGGAGGGTGACCCGCACTCGCCGTGGCGGTTCGGCACCGACTGGAAGGCGCTGGCCAAGGGACTGGGCTACGCCCACGTCGGCTGGCTGTTCGAGCGCGACATCACCTCGCAGGAGAAGTTCTGCCCGGACTGGCTGGCCGACTCCGACATCCGCCGGATTTCACGCTGGTTCCCGCAGCTGACGGCCGTGTCGCTGCTGGCGCCCGCGGCGATCGGCGGGCTGTGGTCGTGGTCGTGGGCCGGAGCGCTCACCGCGTTCTTCTGGGCCAGCCTGGTCCGCGTCTCGCTGCTGCACCACGTGACCTGGTCGATCAACTCCGTCTGCCACACGTTCGGCAAGGAGGAGTTCGAGGTCAGGGACAAGTCGCGGAACGTCAACTGGCTGGCCATCCTGTCGTTCGGCGAGTCGTGGCACAACCTGCACCACGCCGACCCGACCTGCGCCCGGCACGGAGCACTCAGGGGCCAGATCGACACCGCGGCCAGGCTGATCTGGGTGGCCGAGAAGCTCGGCTGGGTCCACGACGTCCGCTGGCCGGACGAGGCCCGGCTGAGCAGCAAGCGCACGGGATCCAGGAAGCTGGGCTCCATGACCAGGCGGGCGACGAGCGGCTCGATTGGCTGACTTGCCGGCCGGTTGACATGATGGGGAAGTGACAAGCCAGCCAGGGTCCGGCCGCAGGAGGATGACCGGCAAGGAGCGCCGGGAGCAGCTGCTGGACATCGGCCGCCGGCTGTTCGCCGAGCGCGGCCTGGACGGCACGTCGATCGAGGAGATCGCGGCCCAGGCCGACGTCTCCAAGCCTGTCGTGTACGAGCACTTCGGCGGGAAGGAGGGGCTCTATGCGGTCGTCGTGGACCGTGAGGTGGAGCGCTTCGTCGCCATGGCCACGAGCCTGCTCGGCGGCGAGAACTCCATGGAGAAGTTCGAGGTCGCCGCCGTCGGGCTGCTCAGGTACATCCAGGACAACGCCGACGGGTTCCGCATCCTGGTGCGCGACTCGAACCCCTCGTCGGGTTCCGGGACCTTCGCGAGCCTGATCAGCGACATCGCCAGCCAGGTCGAGTACATACTCGGCGACCTGTTCGAGGAACGGGGCTACGACGCGAAGCTCACCTCGATGTACGCGCAGATGCTGGTCGGGATGGTCGCGTTCGCCGGACAGTGGTGGCTGGACGCGCGGAAGCCGGAGCTCGAGGAGGTGGCGGCGCACCTAGTGAACCTGGCCTGGCGCGGCCTGTCCGACCTGGACCCGAAGCCGCGGATATCGCCCGAGGCCATGCGGCGGCTGCGCGAGCAGGCGTGACCATACCCGGCGTCGCCACCCTGGACGCGTGCGAGGCGTGCTGCTCGAGTGTCTACCGCCGCCGCGGCCGTGCGACTAGGGTCGCCGACGTGGACCAGCTTGAGAGACTTGTCGCGGTGCAGGCGATCCGCGACCTGGTCGTCACGTACGCGATGGCGTTTGATGACCACGACTGGGACCGTCTCTGGTCGCTCTGGACCGAGGACGCCACGTTCGTTGCTGCCGGTCAGGCGTTTGAAGGACGCGAAGCACTCATGGCCTTCCTGAGCACGTGCCTGTCAGGCGACTACGAGGGCAAGCACATGAACCCGCAGACGCTGGTCCGGGTCGCCGAGGACGGGCTGACCGCGGTGGCGGACACCGATGTGGTGTGGATTCCGCAGAACTTCCAGAACACGATCCTCGCCCGCTACCACGACGATGTCGTCAAGCAGGGCGACCGCTGGCTTTTTCGCCGCCGCGAGGAATTCCCCGTAGCGCATCGGCCAGGGCCGCCCCCGATGTCCGATACCGCGATGTCAGTCAGCTCCCCGACGATGCTCGGGGGAGACTGAGCAGTCACGGCCCAGAGCGCCGGTGCGCGCCGGCCATCGTCAGGCGGTAGGCACCGCGTGCTCGGTGTTGGCGCGGGCCGCGGGAGGCCGGGCGGCACGCGCTGCGAGCACCTTGTCATTGGCCTGGTGAATGGCGCGGTAAGCGTCAACCGTCCGCAGCTTGTGCCACCGGGCGTAGTTTTCGACTTCCTCCTTGCTGCCGCTCTCAAGCAGGTGGATCAGGTGGAGATGCTCTTGAAGCGCCTCACCGGAGCGATGTGGCAGGTAGACGAACATTGTCGACCGCAGCCGATCGAGGCGCGCATTGGTCTGCTCGAGCAGATCGACCAGATAGTCATTGGGGCACCGGGCGACTATGGCCGAATGGAGCGCGCGGTTCAGCTTGCTGAACCGCAGCGGATCCGCACGACCTGCGGCCTCCTCCATCGCCGCTGAGATCTTCCGGAGCCGGGTCATGTCTGACCTGCGCAGATTCTTCTGGGCCTCCGCGCTGGCCGCACCCTCCAGGATCGCAAGGGTGATCATGGCCTGCTCCCAGGAGGTGGCATCCACCGGAGACACCACCGCCCCGACGTTCGGCGTGAAACGTACCCAGCCCTCGGCCTCCAGACGGCGCAGGGCCTCCCGGACCGGTATCGGGCTCACACCCAGCTCGCGGGCGAGCGCGTCGATGTTGAGCCGGGCCCGAGGCGCGAGGCTGCCGGAATGAATACGGTCCCGGAGAATCGTATAGGTGCGTTCCTGCTTGTTCACAGCTTCCCAGCGTAGCCCCAGCGGCGGCCTGAGCCGGGCGCACTGCCGTCCGACGGCAGCCGTCCGAACGATGCGGCGCCGGGCCGCCGCGGGCACGACTGCCTCACGCCAGTCCGGGCTTCGCCGAAAGCTATACGATGCGGATATGACCGAGGTCGCCCGCGTAGATCTGCCTGACTGGATCAGGGCCCTGGCCGCGTCGCGCCCGTTCGGCGAGGGCGACCGGCGGGGGACCGCGAACCTCATCGACGCCGCCGCCCGGGCCCGGGCCGCCGCCTGCATCCGGACCGGGAACTCCGTCAGCCTGGCCCGCCCGCTGCGCGGCGGTGATTACAACGTCACGGCGGCACGCCCGGGTTTCCTGCACGAGACCTGGTACGCCCCCGCGTCCGACGGCATGGGCTGGGGCCAGGACCATCTTGTCCTGAACCCGCACGGGCTGCAGAACACCCACCTGGACGCGCTGAACCATGTCGCCGTCGACGGCACCTACTACGGCGGTCGGCCCGTCGACCAGGACGGGCAGGGCTCGGCGGACGTGCTGGCCCCGGCCGGGCTAGTGACCCGGGCCGTCTACGTCGACATCCCCGGGCACCGCGGCACGGACTGGGCCGATCGCCCGGTGGACGGCGCGGACATCGACGCGGCGCTGGCCGGCTCCGGGCTCGTGGTCGAGCCTGGCGACGCGCTCTGCCTCGACATGGGGCGCGACCGGTTCGAGGCGGCCAGGGGCCACATGCTCGGCGGCCCGGAGACTGACCACGATGCGGGCGGCGGGCTGTCAAGCGACGGGGCACGCTGGGTGGCCGAGCACCAGGTTTCCCTACTGGCCTGGGACATGCTCGACTCCCGGGAGGCGAAGGCGGCGCACGCCACCGCACACATCCTTACGTGGGCGATCGGGCTACTGCTCCTCGACAACTGTGACTTCGCCGCGCTGCGCGAGGTGCGTGGCCCGGGAACGAAGGTGGCCGGTGCCCTGGTGCTGTCCTTGCTCGCGGTAGCGGGGGCGAACGGGGTGAACCTCAACCCGCTCGTGCTGAGCTAGCGGAACAGAGCACGCCGTGCAGCGAGCCGTAAAAGATATAGGATCTAGCTGAGCGGTTTTGCGGCAGCCTGGGCTCACAGACTGGTGAGGGCGGGCGCCAGGCGCCGCCACGCCTCGAGCTGGATCGTCTCACCGGTCCCGCCGATAACATAGATGCAGACGTGGTCGGCTCCCGCGTCGTGGTGCGCGTGGACGCGGTACATGATGGCCTCCTCGTCGCCGTGAGCGACCAGCGCGTCCACGAGCCGGTCGCTGCCGCCGCCCGAGAAGTCGTCGTCGGTGAAACCGAGGCGGCGCAGGTTGGCGACGTAATTGGGCAGGGCGAGGTAGTCGCTGACGAAGGCCCTGGCGCGCTCACGGCCCCGACGCGGGTGGGCGTCAAGCAGGACCGCCTGCTCGGGGGCCAGCACCGTGCCTGGGCCCAGAGCCCGGCGGGCCAGGGCCGTGTACCTGGGCGGGACCAGGTACGGATGCGCCGCCGCGGCGCGGTCCCTGGCCAGCGACAACATCCGGGGGCCGAGGGCGGCCAGCATGCGGTCGGCCACGGGCACCGGGGCCCTGGCCGCGTCCAGCGCATCCAGGTACCCCAGCATTCTCGAGTAGGGACGCGTGTACGGCCCGCGCATTGCGGACTCGACCAGCGGGGCGTGGCTGCTCCCGAGGCCGAGCAGGAACCGTGGGCCGAAGCGCGCCGCGATGTCGGCGCGCCGGGCCGCCACCGCTACCGGGTCGTGCATCCATATATTCAGGACCCCGGTCGCGACCGGTATCCGCCGCGTCGCCGCCAAGAGGTGCTCGGCCGCGCCCAGCACGTCACCTCCCGCGTCCGGGATGAAGATCGCCGAGTAGCCGAGATCCTCCAGCTCGGCCGCTGCGGTGGCCCGCGCCCCCCGATCCGGGTTGTACCGCAGCTCACGGCTCCAGATGCCCACCTTGCCCAGGTCCACTGTCATCCGCGCAACCCTCCGCCAGCTCGGTGCCGCCGGTCTCGAAGCGGTGCTGACCGCTCCCGTTCCGCTGGTCAGCGCCGACCACGAGACAAGATCGTGATTCTCTCTCCTGCGGCTAACTCTCGACGCCTCCGCGACCTGTCGTCTACAGTTTCATATACGTTTCTGGCGCGTTACGCCATCACCCTGGGAGGTCGTGGCTATGGTCCGCTCGCTAGACGCAGCCGCGGTAAGGGCGTTGCCACCGGATGCCGGAGCGGATGCACCCTCTGGATCTCAGTGGCTGGGGAACACGTGAGAGAAACGGCGACCTCTGGCGGCGCCGGGATCCCTGGCTCCGCCCCAGGCGGGATGGTGACCTCCGGCGATCTCGCGGTACCGGGCTCCGCCCCAGCTGACAAGCGGGCGCGCCGGAAGTCATATATCGGTGCCGGGTCGGCGCGGTGACGACGGAAGAGGGGGCTGCGGTCATCGACGCGCCCGGTGCGCCCAGCGCGCCCGACGTCCTCGTCCGAGTTGAGCACCTGGCGAAGGCCTTCGGCGCGACGCAGGCGCTCAACGACTGCTCGTTCGAGCTGCGGGCAGGCGAGGTGCACGCCCTGGTCGGCGAGAACGGCTCGGGCAAGAGCACGCTGGTGAAGGTCCTGAGCGGCGTCCACGTGCCCGACTCGGGCCGGGTCGAGATCGCCGGGGCCGAGGCGCAGCTGCGCAGTCCGAGAGCCGCCCAGGAGCACGGCATCGTCACCGTGTTCCAGGAAGTTCTCGTCGCCGAGGCCCGCTCCGTGCTGGACAACGTCTGGCTCGGCGCGGACGACACCTGGCGGTCTCGGGTCTCGACCCGCGAGAAGCGGCGCCTGGCGAGGGAGGCCCTGACCGAGCTCCTGGGCCGGCCCGTCGACCTGTCCACACCCATGGAGGATCTTTCGCTCAGCGACCGGCAGGCCTGCTGCATCGTGCGGGCCCTGCTGCGTCGCCCGCGCATCCTCATTCTTGACGAAGCGACGTCAGCGCTCGACGTCGCCACGCGCGACCGGCTCTTCGCGCTGGTTGGCCGCCTCGCCGCCGACGGCGTGGGAGTGATCTTCATCACCCACCGGATGGACGAGATCGAGGAGATCGGCGATCGCATCACGGTCATGCGCTCGGGAGAGACGGTTGCCGACCTCAAGCGCGCGGCGTGGACCCCGCGCGAACTGGTGCGCCTCATGACCGGCTCCGACGAGCTGGCCGGCTTCGGCGGTCTCGAGAAAGCGTCAGCCGCTTCTCGCCGCGGAGCACCGGTCTTGAGCGTCCGCGGCCTGAAGCTTCGCCCCGACGGCCGGCCGGTCGACCTGAACGTGCACGCCGGAGAGCTCATCGGCCTGGCCGGTCTCGAAGGTCACGGCCAGAACGAGTTCCTCGAGGCGCTATGGGGCCAGAACATCATCGCAGGCGAGATCGTCCGCCATCTCCCCGGCGGCGATGTCGTCATCCGCTCGCCGGTCCACGCCGCGGACTGCGACATCGCGTACGTCCCGCGAGAGCGGGGTCTGGACTCGCTGTTCAGCTGGATGACGATCCGGGAGAACTTCGCACTGCCGACGCTCGCCGCCGACAGCCGGTTCGGCTTTCTCAGCGTCCGGTCCTCGCGCCGGCGCTTCGCCTCCTACGTCGACCGGCTCAAGATCGTCCTGGGCTCGCCCGAGGACCCCATCACGACGCTGTCGGGCGGGAACCAGCAGCGTGTGATCCTTGCCCGCTGGCTCGCCTTCGGGCCGCGGATCCTGCTGCTGAACGATCCCACACGGGGCATCGACATCAACGCTAAGAACGACCTTTACGGGCTGCTGCGCGCCCTGGCCGGCGAGCACCTGGCCATGGTGATGCTCTCCACCGAACTCGACGAGCACGTCGAGCTGATGGACCGGGTGCTCGTGTTCCGAGAGCACGAGCTGTTCCGCGAGCTCGACCGGACTGAGCTGTCCCGGGATGCGCTCGTCGCGGCGTTCTTCGGCGAGACCGGCGAGGACTGAGATGGCACAGACATCCACACTGCCGGTCCGGCCCCAGAGCGCAACCGCGCGGCTTGGCGTCCAGCGGGCGGTCCGCACCCACAGCTTCGGGTTCGCGGCCGTGCTTAGCATCGGGCTGCTCCTGGCGAACATCGCCACCGAGCACGGCGGATTCGGGGTGGCCGACCAGCTCGCCAACGTCGCGCCCATGGCGATTGCCGCGCTGGCCAGCGCACCCGCGGTCATCGGCGGCGGCTTCGACATCTCGATCTCGCCGCTGATTCTCCTGACGAACACCGTCTTCGTCGTGTGGCTCGCCCCGCACGGGCTCGGGGGCGCGATCGCGGTCCCGCTCATGCTGGGCCTCGGGCTCGCGGTTGGCCTGCTCAACGGCCTGCTCATCCTCGTGCTGCGGGTCCAGGCGATCGTCGTCACGCTCGCGATGTTCTTCAGCCTCCAGGGCGTCGACCTCCTCCTCGCCCCGAACCCGGTCTCGCTGAGCAGCACCGGGTGGGTCGATCATCTCGCCGGGTCCGTGGGCCCGATACCCGGCGGCCTTTTCACCATCGGGCTGCCCCTGCTTATCTGGTCCGGCCTGCGGTTCGTGCCGTTCCGGCGCCTTCTGTACGCCGTCGGGAGCAACGACGCGACGGCGTTCTCCAGCGGCGTCAACGTCAACGCGGTGCGGCTGGCCAGCTACGCGCTGGGCGGCCTTTTCGCAGGTTTCGGCGGCCTGGCGCTGACCGCCCTGGTCAGCTCGGCCAACGCATCCAACGCCACGGAGTACACCCTGGTGGCGATGGCGGCCGTCGTGCTCGGCGGCACGTCTCTGGCGGGCGGCCGGGGCGGGCTGGTCGGACCCCTCCTGGGAGCGTTCTCCATCTACCTGCTGCAAAACCTCCTGGCCACGTTCGCAATCAATCCTGCGTACCTCCAGATCGTCTACGGCGGCATCCTCATGGTCGCGGTCGTCCTCAGCGGGGCGGTCTCGCGGCAAGGCGGGGGCGGGCTCCGGCGCACGGGCGCATCCTCGAGCCGGCGGCGCAGGCGGGTCGGGCAGCCGACCCTGGCCATCCCGGGCACGCTGCCGTCCAAGCGCGCTCAGGGGCGCGAGCCGGCCGCCGCCCACGCGGCCGGCCAGCGCCAGGAGACCGGGCGTGCGGAGCCGCTCCGCACGGCCTGGACCAGGCTCGGCGCGCTCCAGGCCAGGTTCCCGATCGCCCAGGTCGTGGCGCTCATCGCGGTCTTCATCTACGGCGTTATCACGCTGCCCGGGCTCGGTGCCTGGACCAGCATCCGCTCGATCCTCGTTCTCGCCGCACTGGTGGGGCTTGCCTCCGGGGGCCAGACCCTGCTCATCCTGATCGGCGGCTTCGATCTGGGGGTCTCAGGCTTCATCGTGGCCGGCGCCCTCACGGTGACCGCGCTGCGGTCGAATTACCACCTCCCGTTCGGGGTGGCCCTGCTGTTCGCGGTCATCGGATCCGGCGTCCTGGGCGGGATCGCCGGCTACGTCTGCCATCGCTTCGCGATCAACCCACTGGTCGTCACGCTAGCCATGGGCACGCTCGCCGTCGGGATCGTGGCGGTCCAGAACCACGGCCTGGTCGACGGCAACGCACCCCCCTGGCTGTCCACCCTGGCCGAGCCCGCGACCAGGACCTTCGGCCTGTCGGTCCCTCCGGTCATCGTCATCTGGGTCGGCGTCCTGATCGTGTTCGCCGTCTTGCTGCACCGGACGAGACTCGGCCGTAGCCTGTTCGCGACCGGCGCCAACCCCCGGGCGGCCGACTACGCCCTGGTCAGCACCCGGCGCGTCTGGACCGCCACGTTCGCGTTCAGCGCGATCGCGTCGGCTCTCGTTGGCCTGCTGATCGGCGGCTTCGCCGGCACGGTCAACAGCGCGCTGGGCGATCCCTATCTCTTCCAGAGCGTGGTCTCGGTGATCGTCGGAGGGACGGTGTTCGGGGGCCCGGGTGACTATACGCGCACCTGCATCGGAGCCCTATTCCTCACCGTCCTCACCACGGTGCTCATCGGCCACGGGGCCAGCCCGGCCGTCGAGGAGATCGTTTACGGCCTCATCATCCTGGTCGCCATCGCCGTCTACGGGCGGCAGCGGCGGCTTCGCGACCGCCTGTGACCGCGTCCGGCCCTCGGACACGGCTCCCCCGCAACGGCTCGCCAGATCAACCAGACGAAGCCACGACCAGTCCAACCGAAAGCGAGGGAAGTACCTATGAACGGTGCTAAGAACGGGTTCAAGGCCCGGCGCAGACACACGTGGGCCATGCTGGCGGGCGTTCTGCTCGTCACGGCGGTGACCGCAGCGTGTTCCTCGTCGTCATCATCATCATCAACAACATCGGCCGCCAACAACGGCGGGAACAACGCGAACTCCAAGTGCGGGACCGCCGTTCCGGTTGGCCCGTCGAACCCCAATGGCGTCTACAAGACCCTCTCGCCCGGGCTGCAGAAGATCTACACGAGCTATCCGGGAGAACTCGCACAGAGCCCGTGGGCGACGAAGAAGATCACCGCCAAGCCACCGTGGAAGATCGGCTACATCGCCTTCGCGATCACGAACCCGTACAACCAGGACTCCCTGAACGGGCTCAAGCAGCAGTTCGCCAAGGCCAAGGCGGCGGGCCTGGTGCAGGGCAGCCTAATCACAAACATCCCGGCAACCTTTGCTGCGTCAACCGGAGAGCAGCAGATCGCCGCTATCCAGCAGATGGTGCGGCAGGGCGTGAACGCGATCATCCTGGAGCCCATTGACAGCGTCGCGGTGGGACCGGCCATCAACGCCGCCGGGAAGGCGGGCGTCCCCGTCATCCTCGCCGACACCCCGCCCGCCCCTGGCACGGACTACGGGGTCGCAGCCTGGACCCAGAACCAGGTCCAGCCGGACGCCGGGGCCCTCGGCCTGATCCAGAAGGGCAACATCATCATCGTCAAGGGCATCGCGGGCAACCAGAACGACGTCGTGCTCTACAACCAGAAAATAGCCAACCTGAAGAACTGCCCTGACATCCACGTCGCGGCGACGCTCTACGGTAACTGGGACCAGGGCACGGCCAAGACCGTGGTCTCGCAGTACATCGCCTCGCACCCGCAGCCGATCGCCGGCGTCCTCCAGGACGGCGGGATGATGGCGGGGGTCGTGCAGGCCTTCGAAGCGAACGGCCTGAAGGTCCCTGTGATCGCCGACGGTCAGTGCGGCGGCGGCGACCTGTCCTGGTGGCTGGCCCACAAGGACACGTACCGGACCGTGGGCGGCTGCATCAACGGGTTCCAGGGCGCCTACACGTACTTCAACGTGACCCTCCGGGTGCTCGCCAACAAGGGCCCGAAGCTGAACGTCCTGGAGATGCCGATCACGCCCATCACGAACGCCAACCTGGCGACGTTCGCGCAGCCCGGCCTGCCGCTCAGCTCTACGGCCGAGGTCGGCGGCCCGGAAACGGCGTGGTGCGACAACACCTGCCTGGACAATTACTTCAACATTCCGGGCGCGGCCGCCAAGAGCTAGACGGTTCGCGGAGCTTGCTCCGCGCCGGGGGGTTGAAGGGTGGCCCTCTCTAGAGAAAGCACGGCCCGAGTTGGCCCGCCGGGGGCAGCATCTCACGCCGGAAGCGCGGGGTGCTGTCCCCTGCACGGGAGAACGGCCAGGGTTTGCCCGACTACAAGGGCAAGGTCGCGGTCGTCACCGGTGCCGCCAGCGGCATCGCTCGACCGGCCGGGCCCCGTCTCAGGGAAGGGGCGAGCGCAGGTGGCCGGACGGGTTGAGGGCAAGGTCGCGTTCATCACCGGGGCGGCGCGTGGCCAGGGACGCAGCCATGCGGTGCGGCTGGCGGCCGAGGGCGCCGCCATCATCGCCGTCGACATCTGCCGCCCGATCGACTCGGTCCCGTACCCGATGGCGACTCCGCAGGACCTGGCCGAGACCATCAGGCAGGTTGAGGCACTGGACCGGCGGATCATCGCCTTCCAGGCGGATGTGCGTGATTACGCAGGCCTGAAGCAGGCCCTGGACGAGGGCGTGGCCCAGCTCGACGGACTGGACATCGTGTCGGCCAACGCGGGCATCCTGTCGTACGGGCTCGCGGCCGAGCTGGATGAGGCCACCTGGCAGGACATGATCGACGTCAACCTGACCGGAGTATGGCACACGGCCAAGGCGGCGATGCCGCACCTGATCGCCGGCGGCCGCGGCGGGTCGATCATCCTCACCAGTTCCGGTGTCACGCTGAAGGGGACCCCCAACTTCGCCCACTACGTGTCGGCGAAGCACGGCCTCGTCGGCCTGATGCGCACGCTGGCCCTCGAGCTGGCCCCGCACTCGATCCGGGTCAACTCGCTGCACCCCACTAGCGTCAACACCGACATGGCCCACAACGAGCTGACCTACGGACTGTTCCGCCCGGACCTGGAGCATCCCACGGTCGACGACGCGAGCGCGACGTTCCAGGCGATGAACGCGCTGCCGCTCCGGTGGGTGGAGCCGGCGGACATCAGCAACGCCGTGCTGTTCCTGGCCTCCGACGAGGCCCGCTACATCACCGGGGTCCCGCTGCCGGTCGACGCGGGCTTCGCCATCAAGTAAGCAAGGGGAGCGAGATGGCAGGGAGAGTAGCAGGCAAGGTGGCCTTCATCACCGGTGCGGCGCGAGGACAGGGCCGCAGCCACGCGGTCCGGCTGGCCGAAGAGGGCGCCGACATCATCGCGGTCGATATCGCCGAGGACATCGACAGCGTCCGGCGGTTCTACCCGGGCGCGACCGAGGCGGACCTGGCGGAGACCGTCAAGGAGGTCGAGGCCCTGGACCGGCGCATCGTCGCGGCCAAGGCCGACGTGCGGGACTACGACGCGCTGCGCAAGGCGCTCGACGACGGGGTGGCTCAGCTCGGCCACGTCGACATCGTGAGCGCGAACGCGGCCATCTGGATCTTCGGCGACCTCGCGCACGAGGTGTCCGAGCGGGACTGGCAGGACCTCATCGACGTCAACCTCACCGGCGTCTGGCACACCGCCAAGGCGGCGATCCCGCACCTGATCGGGCAGGGAACGGGCGGGTCGATCATCATCACCAGCTCGGCCGCCGGGCTGAAGGGCACGCCGTACGCGGCGCAGTACACGACCAGCAAGCATGCCGTGATCGGCCTGATGCGCACCCTGGCCCTGGAGCTGGCGCCGCACTCGATCCGGGTGAACACGGTCAACCCCACGGGCGTCGACACCATCATGATCCAGAACGAGGCCACGTGGAAGCTGTTCCTGCCGGACGTCGAGCACCCGACCAAGGACCAGGCGGCCGAGATCTTCGCGACAACCAACGCGCTGCCGGTCCCGTGGGTGGAGCCGCGGGACGTCTCGAACGCGGTGCTGTTCCTGGCGTCGGACGAGGCCCGCTACATCACCGGTGTCACGCTGCCGGTGGACGCCGGGTACACGCTCAAGTGATGCCCGCCGCTGGAATGTCCATCGGCGCCTCGCGCCGCAGGAACCGCCACCGGCCGCCCTCGCGCACGAGCTCGTCGTCGTAGTGCCCGAGCTTGGACAGCAACGGCCCGCCGTCCTCTCCGATGACCACGTACACCCAGGTAGACCGGGCGCGGGCCCGGTCCGCGTCGCGGGGGTCCAGCTCGACGTGCGGGTTGAGCACCAGGTGGAAGTCCTCGCCGACCTCGGCGCCGAGCAGGTCGGTGCCGGGCATCGCCTCGACCAGCGCCTGGATCGCGGCCCGCCCCTTGGCCCGCTGCGGGCCCGCGACGAACTCACCGTCTTCGGCAAACAGCGCGGCGTAGGCGCTGAAGTCCTTCCCGTCCAGTACGGTCTTGTAGTCGAAAAACAGCTGGTGGATCTGCTCGAGGTCCTCCAGCTCGCGCAGGCGCGCGCCGACCCCGTCAGTGGCGGCCCCGGTCACCGCGCAGCCGTCACCAGCCGCGCGGATCGCGGCCCGCTCGGTGGTCCAGCCGGCGGGGATGTCCAGCTCGCGGCGCGGGATGTCAGTGTGGGCGATGCGCCGCTGGAACCGCCACCGGCCGTGCTCGCGCACGTACGTGTCCTCGTAACGTCCGAGCAGCCGCATCACCGGCGTGTCCCCGTCGCCGCGTCCCACCAGGGCCCAGGTGACCGCGCCCGCCGCCGCGTCGCCGTGGAGCTCGATCTCCGGCTCGGTCAGCAGGTGCCAGGACGCCTGTCCGGAATCGCCGGTGTTGCCGGGCAGCCGCTCCCGCAGCATCGCGGTGATGCCGGCAGGCGTCCTGCCGTACCCGGTCCCTCCCAGCCACTCGCCATCATGGGCGAACAGCAGCCCGTACGCCTCGAGGTCTCTGGCGTCGAGCTGGCGCCGGTAGTCCTGGACCAGCCGCCGGATCTCCGCACGGTCCTCGAGCCTCCTGAGCCGCTCCTCCACCGTGTCGCCCGAGCGCGCCATCCCTTTCCTCCTTCATTACGGCTCCACGGCCCACGCGGAAAGGCTCTTCATTCATGACTACGCCGGGTCCCGCGCGGAACGGTCATTGTCAGTGGGACGGCAGCGGCGCCGGACCAACAGTGGTCCGGATCACGTGCATGGTGGTCGAGGTGCACACGAACAGCGAGCGCAGGTCGTCGCCGCCCCAGACCAGGCTGCCGGCCACCTCCGGCGTCTCGATGATGCCGAGCAGGTCGCCGGAAGGGGCGATCACCCAGATGCCGCCGCGCGCGGTGCACCAGATGTTTCCGAGCGCGTCGCATTTCATCCCGTCGGGGTTGCCGTTGCCGGGCATCTCGGTGCTGCCCATACCGTCGTGCACGACCCGCCGGTTCGCCAGCGATCCGTCCGGCGCGACGTCGAACGCCTTGAGGTCCTGGCGGTCGTTGATGTACAGAACGCTCTCGTCGGGCGAGAAGCACAGCCCGTTCGGCTGCTCGAACTCCTTCTTGTCCACGACCAGTTCGGCGTCGCCGCCGCCCGGCGGCACCCGGAACACGCCCTGGAAATCGAGGTCGCAGTCGCGGGCGACGCCGACTGCGACCGGCCAGCGGCCGTAGTTCGGGTCAGTGAAGTAGATGCTCCCGTCCGAACCCCGGGTCACCACGTCGTTCGGGCTGTTCAGGTACCTGCCCTGGTAGTGGAAGGCCACGACCTGGCGCAGGCCGTCGGGCCGGATCCGGATCAGGCAGCTCGTCACCTGCTCGCACACCAGCAGGCTGCCGTCAGGCTCGTACACCATGCCGTTGCCCTTGAACGTCGGCCGCGCGACCAGCTCCATGCCCCCCTGCTCGCTCCAGCGCCATCGCGCGTCGCCGGGGATGTCGCTGAAGATGAGGTAGTTCCCTGCGGTGTTCCAGGCGGGTCCCTCGGTGAACAGGAAGCCCGAGCCGAGCCGCCTGAAATCCTGCGCGGGGTCGATGAGTTGGTCCAGCGCGTCGCTGGCCTGGGCGAACGAGAGCATCGCCAGCTCCTGTCGTCGGAGATCACACCGATGATAATCGTATATGAACGTCCGTGGATAGACCCGGAACGGCGAGATCAATGGGCCACCAGCGCTTGTGTGCCTCGGAATGGTCGGCAGCGAAGCCCAGCGCGGCGGCGGCGTCCGCCCACCGGCGGCGGACAAGCTGGCAGGCCGGCGCGTCGACGCCCACCGCCTCGGCCAGGTCGGCCGCTATGCCTACGTCCTTGGCCAGCAGGCCGAGCGCGAACCCGGTGCCGTACCGGCCCGTGATCACGTCCTGTTTCAGCACCACCTCGGTGTTGAAGCTCCGGCCCGTCGACGCGTTGACGACGTCCAGCATCACGCCCGGGTCGAGGCCGAACTCGTGGCCGATGGCGAGCGCCTCCGCCGCGGTCGTATACGCGGCGGCGCCGAGGAAGTTGTTCAGCGCCTTCATGGCGTGGCCCGACCCGAGCGGCCCGGTGCGGAAGATCCGCTCACCCAGGGTCTCCAGCACGCCGAGCACTTGGCTGAACGCGTCCTCGTCCTGCCCGCCGACCATGAGAGACAGCGTGCCAGCCTCGGCGCGGGTGATCCCGCCCGAGACCGGCGCGTCGACGAGCCGGACGCCGGCCGGGGCGAGCTCGCTGGCCAGTGCCTTCGTGCCGACGGGGTCGGATGAGCTCATGTCGAGCGCGACGGCACCCGGCTTGAGCGCGGCGGCGATGCCGCCCTTCCAGCCGAGCAGGGCCTCGCGCACGGCCGCCCCGTCGGGGAGCATGGTGACGACGACTCCCACGTCGGCGAACGACTCCGGCGAGGCAGCGGGGACCCCGCCATGCTCAGCGGCGAACCGCGCCTCCGTCTCGGCATTACTGTCCCTGACCACCAGGGTGAAGCCAGCGGCCGCGAGGTTGGCCGCCATGCGCCAGCCCATGTTGCCGACGCCGACGAAGCCGACGGCGGGCCCGGCCGATCCGGGCGTGGTCCCGGCGTCCCTCGCCACCTTCACTGCGTCCTGCCCGCTCATTCAAGCCCCAGCTCGGCGAGGACGGCGGAGGCGTTGCGGAAGCCGTCGACCGCGGCCGGGATGCCGCAGTAGATGGCCGAGTGCATCAGCACCTCGCGGAGCTCGTCCTTCGAGACCCCGTTGTTGATCGCGCCCTTGACGTGCACCCGTATCTCCTGGGCGCGCCCGAGCGCCACGAGCATCGCAACCGTGATCATGCTCCGCACGCCGCGCGCCAGCTGCTCTCGTCCCCAGACCGAGGCGAAGCAGTAGCGGGTGACCAGTTCCTCGAACTCCCTGGTGAAATCCGTCTGGCTCTCCACCTTGGCCCGGCCGTGCTCCGGGCCGAGCATCTCCTCGCGGATCGCGATCCCCTTCTCGTAGAGCTCATCCCCAGCCATCGGTCCTCCGATCTCGGTTCGGGTGGAACGGCCGTGCCGCCCGGCAGCGCGCTGCCGGATCGGGTCACAAGGTGATCGTTACCGTCTTTTCCTCGGCGCCGGCCTCGATCCCGGCCCGGCCAAGTTCGCGGCCCAGGCGGGCTCATCGTGGCGCCGCCCCAGGCCAGGAGCGCGTCCGCTCCGCCTACGGCACCGGTCAGGTGCGGGTCGCTGGTCATGTCAGCCAGCGCCGCCATCGCCGCCGCAGCGGCCCCGCCCACTAGTCAGCACCAGGCAAACGATATACGATTTCGCCAGCCGGGGCAGTGCCGGGTAGCGGTTTGACAACGCTCCGGCGTGGGCGGCGGGCATTGCCTGCATCACCGACCACGGGAGGGCCAGGATGTCCGAGAACCTCCACCTCGTGTTCAGCAAGCCGCCGGAGTGGCTCTCTGACGAGGAGTACAACCGGTGGTATGACTTCCACCTGGGCGAGATCCTGGTGGTGCCGGGGTTCGTGGCCGCGCGCCGCTACCGCCTGCAGACCGTGAAGGGGGCGTGGACTCCCTCGGGCCACAGGTACCTTTCCGCCTACGAGCTCGAGGGCAGCCCACGGGACGTCATGCGGGAGCTCGACAAGGAGATCGCCTCCGGGCGGATGCAGCTGCCCGGCTGGTTCCCGGAGATCACCTTCGCGTCGTTTAACTGCTACTCGCACGGCAACCCGACCGACGCGCGGCTGGCGGATCACCTGTACCTGGTGTTCAGCGCGCCGCCCGAGGGCCTGGACAACGGTGAGTTCGTCAGCTGGTACCGTGAGCACGCGGACGAGAACTCGCAGGTACCCGGCTTCCTGGTCAACTGGCGGTTCCGGCTCGAGCCCGAGGTGATCGACGCTTCATCACCGACCGTCGCGACCCACCTGGCGATCTACGAGGTGGACCGCGACCTGGCTGCGCTCCGAGCGAACCTCGAGGCCGCGCGGGTGACCAACGAGGCCGGCTGGCCCTCGTGGTTCGACCCGACCCCGTGGACGTCGCTCGATGCCAACGCGATCGGCGACCGGGTGCCAGCGCCGGCGAAGACGCCGGCCTGACCGGCGCTCGCCCGGCCACTCCCGACAATCTCGCAGAAAGGGTCCCATGTCCGTACGCACCACCCCGCCGTTCCGCGCCGACCACGTGGGCAGTCTGCTGCGGCCCCGCGCCCTGCTGCAGGCGCGAGAGGACGCCGGGCGCGGCGCGATCTCGCCCGATGACCTGCGCGCGGTCGAGGACGAGGCCATCCGCGACGCGGTCAGGATGCAGGAGGAGATCGGCCTGCGATCGGTCACCGACGGCGAG
>Ga0070699_100001294_pt1 | contig 23090 bp, 21 predicted proteins | sample KBSK1503metaG_FD_65473 | JGI IMG/M metagenome (GOLD analysis project Ga0070699, IMG submission 65473) | Corn, switchgrass and miscanthus rhizosphere microbial communities from Kellogg Biological Station, Michigan, USA - KBS K1-50-3 metaG | ecosystem: Host-associated > Plants > Roots >...
GCGGAAAACGTCGCGTCCCAGCCCGCGCGGTGCTCCATCGTCGTTACGGTGTCACCGCGGGCGTTCTTCGTCTCGCGAGTTGTTTGATGCCGGACCAACTGCTCGCCGGTGATCGGATGCTGGCCCTCGGCAAGCCGTTCGAACTGGTCCTCGTGCACATTGCCGGCGAGCCCCCACCGCTCGGCGAGCTGGCCGTGCCAGACGCCGCGAATCACATTGCCGTGGGTGTAGTAGTTGTCGCGGGCGTTCCGAAACTCCTCGGCGTGATAGCGGCGTGCTTGTCCCGCGCTGAGCGGCTTCGAGATCGTGAGCATCGGCATCCGCTATTGGAAGAACGGCTGCTGTTCCACAGCTGGCGACAGCGGCCGTTCGTGCGCAATAAGCGTCTCAGGCACGGGCGACTGAATGACCGGGGCGGCTGGCTTCGCGGACGGCGTCGCGACCGTCGGCCGACGCGTTGTCTCGATCGTGGACCGTTCCACGAAGGCGGGATGCCGCGCCGGCACATTCACAAACGGGAAGTAAAGGCGGACGACGAGGTTTTCTAGTTTCAAGAAGCCGCGCAGCGATGGCAGCCCGCTTATCTCGCTCGGCATGACCAGTGGCTCGACCTGGCGTTCCAGACCGAAGCTCCGTTGGCCGTGCTTGCCTTTCGAGCGACTCTCCCGCATCCGCTCAATCTCCACGTCGCCGATGGTGTCCGAGATCCATTTCGCCGCGTGGGGCTCGCTCGTCCGGAGAAAGATCTTTGTCGCGGGCTGTGACAGCATCGCCTCGGCATCGTGGCCGTACCGCGTTTCCAATTGGCTCCGGCCCTGGAATCCGAGGACCACCGGATTGTTCGACTTGCGGTTCTCGGTCACCGCGGTATGGAGTTGCGGCAGGCGCTGCAAGCTCGCGAGCTCGTCGAGGATGAACCACACCGGCCGATGGCCGGGTTGGCCGCGATTCATCAGGCGCAGCACGAGAATGTCGAGCCACAGACTCGTGAGGGGCACCAGGCGCGTCCGCGTTTCCGGCGTGCTTGTGAGAAATAGCCAGCCACAACGGTCGCGCGCCCACGACGCAGCACTCCAGCGTCGATTGGTCTCCGGTTCACGAGGGAGCAGCTTCAACGTGTCGGCCACCATGTTGAGGGCAGCCAGCACGCCGCTGCGCTGCGCGGGCGCTTGTCGGTCGATGATCGAGGCGTACGGTGTCCCATGCACACGACTATCGAGTTCCTCGTCATGACAGAGCCATGACGCGAGGTCTTCCGCGGTCGGCCGGAACGTCAGCAGGTGGGCAAAGATGCGGCGTGGACCCTCCGTGAAGAATGGGTTCTCGTTGACGCGATCGGGAAAAAGCGACGTCGCCAGCGTGAGCGCTTCGGCCTCGTGGCGCAACTCATCGCCTGGGCTCCAGTAGGGCGAGCGCGCGTCGATCGGATTGAGGATCGCGTCACCGCGCTCCGGCGTGTAGAACTGCGGCGTGTATTCGAGCGCCGGGTCGTACACAATCGCGGTGTCGCCGCGGTCCTCGAGCTGCCGGAGAAGCTGCCGGATCAGTGCCGACTTGCCAGTGCCCGAGTCACCCATGATCAGCAGATGGCTCGACTCGATCGTGCGCGGAATTCCGAGCGCAGATTGGACGCCAAGCAGCTTGCCCGGCAGGCGCGCCGTCTGAGCGAACGCGATTCCATCGGCGCGCGTCCGGCGGTTGAACTGCCGGACGGACACCAGCTCGGGTCCCTTCAAGCGCCGGCCGTGACGCCTCGATCGCGACCATTGCACGTCCTTGGGAATGGCGATCAGGAGGCCGGCGATCAGGACGACGAGCACCGTGATGAGCGATGGTCGCGCCAGCTCCGTCAGCGTCTGGTTTCGGTAGATCCACACCTGCAGGTCCGCGTGAAGACGGGCGTGGCTGACGACGAGATCCCGCCACACGAGATGGCCGCTGCCGGCCTGTTGGGCGAGCTGCGAAAGCCCGAACGTCGTGTCACCCGTCGGCGATAAGATCGGCACGACCTCCTCATCAATGGCCAAGCGGCTCCCGCGCCGATTGTCCATGAGCAGCAGCCGATAGCGTCCGGTCTGAATGGCCAGCGAGCTGGCCATCGCGCTGCGCGTGTAGGCGGAGAGATAGAACTGCTGCAGCGGCGTCCAGACGAACATCTGACGGACCCACCAGACGCCGATGCCGCTGGCGAGCGCGAGCACAATCACGCCCGTGAACCAGACCGGCATAACGCGCTGCCATTTGCCGGCTTCGGCCGCGCGGCCCCATTCGTAGCTCATGGGTCCCTCCGATGTGGTGCGGTCACTCGCGCCTCGGCCTGCTGTTGCTTGTCCTGGTCCGCCCGCTCGATCAGGCGCTGCATGGTGTCGGCGGTGACAGGCGAGCCGCTGCACAGGTGGAAGTGAAGGTTGAGCAGGATGGTTCGGAGCGCCAGCAGCTCGGCGAGCACGACTGAGTCAACCGGTGAATCGTCCGCCGCGTTCAGGAGCGCGGCGCGGACCCATTCGCTGATCGGCTGGTCGCCGGCGAGCGCATGGATGCGGTCATACTCCTCCGGCGTGACCTTCGTGCCGATCGACTTGGTCCGTCGCGATGCCATGCGAGGACTCCTTGCAGCCTGACGCACAGCCCATACTGCGCACAGGCCGAACGTGGTTACCGGCGGTTCCCGTAGGGGAACCGACTCCAGCGAGTGCCACGAATGTCGAACAATTCGTGCGGTTCCTATCCGGGAACCGCCGTTCCCGTGCAGCACCCGAAACGGGGTGACGTGTCACCCGTAACTGCCGGTGCCGCAGGCACCGCGTCTTTTGGCCTAGCGTCACGCTTCTCCGCCGTACTCCTGCTGCAACTCGACGAAAGGAAATCGCGCAGCGCGATCCACTGGCTCGCGAAATCGACAGGCATTGCGCTTCGGCCACATCGTGGGCGTCCCGATTGGGCTTTGTGCGTAGACATGATCGTCGAGAAATGACCAGCGCGCGATTAGCACGCAACCGATATCGCGTGGCCTCAGTACGCCTACGCGTCTCGCATGTGCCGATTGCTCATCCATCGTTTCAGGCCCGATTCGGAATAGCGAACGGCGTGCTCGGAGAGACGCCGCGCGAACGGTAAGCGACGGGCTCGCCGCTGAACCCACCGCCGGGTAACGCCGAGAGCCTTCGCCACCTCCTCCGCGGTCAGGAGCTGGTCGACTGATTCGTCCGTCACGGCAGATTGCGACTCGAAGAGGCGTGTCATCAGCACACCTTGAACCGCCGCCAGTCTTGCTTGCTCTGACGCGAGCGACGCGAGCAGAGCGGCGATCTGATTCACAGGCACGTCGACCACGCGATCGGGATTGGCCACGAGGGCGGCCACCGACGCGTGGTCCGTCGGTCGACCGGCGTGCGACGTTTCCTTGGCGGCCTGCTCGGTGCCCGCGACGTTCCCCTTGCCACGCGTCTCGGACGTCGCCAGAGAGGCTCTTATGCAGCGCGGACGGCGCTGTCGGCGGCGTTGGCGAGTGGGCCCCGCTGACGTCGTGGGTGAAGCCCGTTCGGTTTCATCGAGCATCGCCGATCACCACTCGATTCGTACGGTGTGCTGCCTGGACGTGATATCGAAATGAGCAAGATGCGTGCTCGGTTTTCCACCGTCTGCCTGCTAAAAACGTTCTTCAGCGCGCGTGATTCTTCGAGGTGGTGTGCGGTGGCGTCGGGTGGTGAGTGATGACGGCTGGTGACGTGAGGTGGACTCGGGTGGACTGTGATGGTGTGTGATTTCGTCGACTCATTTGACATGTTGAACTGAGAAGTTGAACAGCACAACCACGTCTGTCGTCGTTCACGACACGCAGCGTGAACGGATTTCCGACGCGCCGTCCGATTCGGTTGTTTCAGGTGGTCTCATGTAGTCCGACGTGATCAGCGCCATCCGACTTTCTGACGCAGGCGGGCAAAAACTATACGATTTGACAGTCTGCCGCTCCGAAGTACTCACGTCGATCGTCATCGCAGCATCACGATCTCGAACTCGGCGTCCTCTGACGGGAGGGCGCCGTCTGTTTCTTCATTGACACGACAACCGGCCGACTCCCCCTCTGCGTCTCCTGCAACATGTCGAGCTTCGACGTTCCCATTTCGAGCATGGCCTGGTCGACGATACTGTAGCGCCGGTAGATCGACTCCGTCTTGTGACCGATCATCGCCATCGCGGTCGTCCGTGGCACGCCCGCACGCTCCAAGTTCCTGACCGCTGTCCGGCGAAAGTCGTGCGGGATGCGCTGGATTCCCGCGGCTTCGCAGGCGGCCCGCCACGGTTCGTAGAAACGGTAGATCCGCACGCCGTCTGGTCGGCAGAACACCCAGGGGATCACTGCCTTGATCCGCTTCTCCACCTTCGACACAAACTTGCGCTGACGCTCGAGCGCTTCGCGCATCCATGTCGTGAACTGGAATTCGCGCCCGGCGGTCGCGTCCTTCGCCTCGCCCGCGTCGATTCGCAGCCAGCCCTTGCCGCCGAAGTCGACATGCCGCCACTGACGTGTCAAAAGTTCCGACTTCATCCGCCAGCCGGTGATGTAGGCGATCTCGAACAGCGCGCGATATTCGCTCGGCAGGTGCTTGAGGATCGCCTCGAACTGATCGAGCTCGAAGAAACCCTTCCGGACGTTGTGCTCGGCCAGCATCGCGATGTACGGCATGGTCGCTACGATGCCCTGGCGCAGCCCGAGCCTGAACATACGTTTTAGCGACGCGAGCTCGCGATTGACGGTCGCCGGTGCCGCCTTTTCTCTCAGTCGGAGCGTCTTGTACCGCTCGACCGACGTGGTCGTGACGTCGATTGCCTTCGTTCCGCCGAACACCGCATCGAGTCGCGGCAGTCGCGTCGTTTTCAGATCGCCGAGACTCTTCCGCCCGTTGTTCGTGTAGTCGGTGATGATCAGCGCGCGGAGGTCGTCGTAGGTGACGTTGCGCGACAGAACGATCTTGCCGCCAAGCGCTTCGGCCATGCGCTTCTTGAGGAACTCCGCGGCATCCGATCGCTTGGTGAACTCGGTCGCCTCACGGACCGTGCGATTCCCGGCGACGAACTCGATGTACCAGTTAGTGGTCTTGCGAAGCTTCTCTTTGCCGTCGCGGTAGGTGCGCTGAAAAACGCTTCCGGATCCCCTGCGGCTGCGGGCCATCTTGCGGCCTCCCCTGCGGCCGTCAGGCTAACATACCTGCCAGTTACCTGCCAGTACGCCTTTGCGGTCGTTTCGGGCTCAGCCGCAAAATGTGCGATCGGTAGCCGTGTTCATTGACTATTTTTGGTGCCGAGGGTGGGAATCGAACCCACACGCCGCTTGCGCGGCCCAGGATTTTAAGTCCTGTGCGTCTGCCAGTTCCGCCACCCCGGCATGTCGCTCAGTGGGTGGAACTTGAAGATTCTACAGGAACGGGCAGCGCCTACCCGCGCCACTTGAAAACCGACAGGAGATTCGAAAAATCGTCGGTCCAGATCGGACGGCCCACGCGCGGCACAACGTGCTCCCAGCGCGCGTCGTTTGCCAGTTCTTCCAGCTGTTCACCGCCGCGTGCCATGACGAGCCATCGCGAGCCGAACTTGCCAGTCGCGATTTCGCTTTCGGTCACCTTGAGATCGTCTCGCTCGAAGCACACGAGCCCATGCGTCATGCCTGCGTCAGCGAGAACCTGCTTCAACTCGACGTACCGGCTCGAGATGTGGAACAGCAGGACGCCGGTCTCTGAAAGCTTCCGAACGTAAAGGTCGAGCGCCTCACCCGTGAGCAGATGCATCGGTATCGCATCTGAACTGAACGCGTCGAGCACGAAGAGATCGAACCGGTGATCGGGCGCATCGGCGAGCTTCAATCGCGCGTCCCCGAGAACGATGTTCATGTGTGCGGGAGAATCAAGGAGATACGTGAAGTATCGGGGATCGCGCGCGATCTCCACGACGCCGGGATCGATTTCAAAGAACGTCCAGTCCTCGCCGGCGCGGCTGTATGCGGCCAACGTTCCGATGCCAAGACCGACGATGCCGACCCGCAGCTGCGGTTTCCGCTGAACGCTCGCAAAGATCTGCCCGGCCGGCCCGCTGCGCTGAAAATACGCGGTCGGTTCACGCCGCAGCGCCGGATTCGTGCTCTGCATGCCGTGAACGATGCCTCCGTGCACCAATCGCCGCTGGCCGATCTTGGAATCAAAGGTCACGCGATGGACGCTGAAGAAGCTGCGACTGCGGAAGACGACGTGCTTGTTCATGAAGGTAGCACTCGCAATCATGAGCGCGGCGACGGCCGCGGCGAATCGCAACGGGCGCCGCCGAAAGCCGAACACGACGGCACCGGGCACGATGAAGACCATGAGCACTCCAGTCACGGTCTTCGAATCGGCGCCGTCGAATGCGAACATCATCGCTACCGCACCGGCACCGAGCAGCAGAGGCAGCACGAGATCCATCGCGCGCGTCCATCGATCTGCGTTGGTAGACGCCGCCGGACGGAACAGGCAGGCGATGACGACGGCCAGCGGATACTCGACGACGGTCTTGAATAGCACAGGAGCGATGACGGCGTTGAAAAGTCCACCGAGGCTTCCGCCAGTCGCGAGGCAGATGTAAAACGTGGTCAGGTACGCGGGCTGCGGTTTGGTCCGGGCGAGCTCGCCGTGGCACACCATGCTCGCGACGAAAAACGTCGCGAGGTGGAGAACGATCTGTGCCGGCGCGGGCATTCCGCTGTCGAAAATGATCAGGCTGATGATTGGCACCACCAGAATAGGCAGCAGCCGGCCCATGAGCGCATGCGACACGATCGATCGCTCCATGAAGACCAGGACGAGCGTCAGGAGGTACAAACCAAGCGGAAGGATCCAGAGCAGTGGAACCGCGGCGATGTCGGTTGTCAGGAACGTCGTGACGCCCAGCATCAGGCTCGAGGGCACGGCAGCGAGCACAATCCAGCGCGCCAGCGTGGCGGCGGCAGGCGGCGCTTCGGTCGGCGCGACTTCGTCTGATGGTTGGAACTGCACCGAAGCCATACCCCGACTCGACCAGGTCCACGCGGCGCACGCGAGACTCAGTACGCCGAAACCGAAATACGCCGTCGTCCACGTCGCGCTCTGCTGATGAAGCGTCAGGAACGGCTCGAGCAGCGCCGGGTACGACACGAGCGCGAGCATGCTGCCGGCGTTGCTCGCCGCGTACAGCGCATAAGGGTTCGTTCGCCGTCCCGACGCGATCCAACGCTGCAGGAGCGGTGACGTCGATGACACGACGAACAGCGGCACGGCGGCGGTCCTCACCAGCACCACGAGTAGCCAGGGAATCGGCGAGCGATCGGCAGGCGGCGTCATCCCGGTTGGCAGGATGACGGGCAGCGCCACGATCGACAATCCCACCAGCCCCGCATGGATCATCACCTGCCGCCGTTGACTGAACATGCGGGACAGCACGTGCGCGTAGACGTACGCCGCCAGCAGGACGACTTGATAGAACACCATGCAGGTGTTCCAGACCGCGGGACTGCCGCCGAGAAGCGGCAGCATCATCTTCGCGATCATGGGCTCGACGATGAAGAGGAGCGCCGCACTTGTGAAGACCGTCACCGCGAACAACGCAACCATCCGAATACTCCTGGCGCACCAATGTCTGGGGTCAGAGTGCCCGTGCCCGGGACCCTGCGCGTGGCCAAGGCAATTGAAATGCCAAGATCGCATTTGAATTGACTTCGTCCCGATGATCGTCGCCGCGCTTTATCGTGAATGCATGCGAAGTCTTATGAACACAACTGTGCGACAGATGATCTGAGAGTCAGAGGGCGCCCACCGCACCGAATACATTTTCGAGGTTCGGTAACATAATCGGTTTCAGCGGTGGTTCCGATGAATGACACGTCCGAGGTCGGTCGAATCGAGTCGATCAACGTTTCACGCGGCGGGGTGCCGAAGACGCCGGTCTTCGAAGCGCTCGTGACCGCTAATGGCGTCGACGGCGACCGTCAGCGCGATCTGCGCTTCCACGGCGGACCCGAGCGCGCCGTCGTGCTGTTCTCGCTCGACGTGATTCGCGCGCTGCAGCGCGAGGGGCATCCGATCAACGTCGGAACGACCGGCGAGAATCTCACCGTCTCGGGCGTCGACTGGGCGGCGATCTCTCCGGGCGCGGAGCTCGAGGTCGGCGGCGTGCGTCTCGTCATCACCAGGTACGCGAGCCCGTGCGAGAAGATCCGCCGCTCGTTTCTTGATGAGGACTTCACGCGGATCGCGCAGAAGCTGCACGCCGGCTGGAGCCGCCTTTGCGCTCGCGTCGTCGCTGAGGGCATCGTTCGCATCGGCGACCACGTGAAGCTCATCCAGCCTCGACGGATGAGGGTTTAGCTCTTGTGCGTCGGACGCTGACACCGCTCGGCTGAGCCCGCACCCGCTACCGGCGCTCCGGACAACCTCAGACTCCGCCTGAACGCATCAGCACGCCCGGTATCGTTCCTGCTTCGACAATCGTGATTGTCAAAGGAGAGGAGCGTCGGCTGCCTGCAAGCCGCGCATCGAGAACCCGAACCGCGATCGCGCGCGAGGCGACCTGGGATCGCACCGGCGATCATCACGACGAGGACGTTTCTGATCAATGAACCGTCGAAGACGAGGGCGCGTTTGAAGCCGCAAGCACTCGGGCGATCATGGCTTCGAGCGCGCCTTTCTCGATGTCGAACGGACCGGCGACCGCAGCGCCCATCGTGATCTCGATTGCGATCACGACGCCACCCTCCTCATACGGATTCACGATCCAACTCAGTCCTCTCAGGGAGATGCCTCGATCGGCTTCGCCGGGACGCTTCTTCCGATCCATCGCGCGGAGCATCCCTTCGAGCACGGCCCGCACATCGTCGTCGGTCCACGCCGCGGGCTGACGCGCGACATCGTCGATCGATTCGGTCGTCGCGAAATCGTTGCCGCGAAGCCACACGTCGACCGAGACCTTCATGCGGTCGCCCTCAGCTGCTCGTGCAACGCGTCCACGGTGGTCACCGGCTGTCGGCAGGCAAAGCGCTGGCAGACGTACGCGGCGGCGGCGCCGTCGATCGGCCGCATCGACGCGATGAACGGCAGGCTGCCGGCCAGCGAGCGTTGTCTCTCGGCCGACACGCGCAACACGATCGCGAACGGCAGATATTCGCGCGCGACCGCACGCGCGAGATCGGCGCCGCCGCCGCCCTGTCCGGCGCCGGGCGGCGGCTCGACGATGACGATCTGCTGAAGTCCGGCGACGTGGGCCGACAACGCCGCCCCCATCATCGGAACCGCGCGCCCTGCCTGCTCCAGGCGCGTTGCGAAGTACCGCAGCGTGCGATCGATGCGATCGGGCCAGGCCGGATCCTGAACGAGGTGCGACAGCACGAGCAGATTCGACACCGAAACGGAACTGGGCGTCGGCTCCGCGCCGTCGTAGTCCTCTTTCATGCGGAGCAGGACGCTCGGATCCTGTCCGGTCGTGCTGAACCAGCCGCCGGCGGCGTCGTCCCAGAACAAGTCATCCTGCCGCTGCTGCAGCGCAATCGCCCATTCGAGCCACATCGGATCCGCGTCCGCTTGAAAGAGCTCGAGCAGGCCGAAGATCAGGTACGCGTAGTCCTCCGCGTACGCGTCGATCTCCGCGTGGCCGCCGCGGTATCGGCGCAGGAGCGTGCGTGAGTCGGCGCGCCACATCCGCTCGCGGATGAAGGCGGCGGCACGCCGCGCGGTCTGACGGTACGATTCGGCGTCGAGAAGGCGGGCCACGCGGGCGAACGCGGCGATCATCAGGCCGTTCCACGCGGTCAGAATCTTGTCGTCGCGCTGGGGACGGGGCCGTTTCATCCGCGCGAGAAACATCTTCACCCTCGTATCGTTGAGAATGTTGATGATCTCGTCGCGCGTCTTTCCCGTCTGACGGCTGATGTCGTCGATCCCGCGGGCGACGTACAGAATGTTCTTGCCGGTAAATTCCTGCTGCGGATCCTGCGGCGCGTTGCCGCCCAACTCGATGCCGTAACGGAGCTTCACGATCGCCGCATCGTCGCCCAGGAGCGCGTCGACTTCATCGGCGCGCCAGAGATAGAAGGCGCCCTCGCGTTTGTGGGGCTCGCCGCCCGCCGACTGATCGGGTGCGAGCTCGACACTGTCGGCGTCTTCCGCAGAGTAGAACCCGCCTTCGGGATCCGCCATCTCGCGCTCGACGTACGCCAGCGTGTCCTCGGCGACTTCCAGATAGAACGGATCGCCGGAGAGCTGCGCCGCCTCCGCGTACGCGAGCACGAGCTGCGCCTGGTCGTACAACATCTTCTCGAAGTGCGGCACGCGCCAGGTCGCGTCGACCGAGTAGCGATGGAAGCCGCCGCCGATGTGATCGCGCATGCCGCCGAAGGCCATCACACGCAGCGTGCGCAGCGCCATCTCGCGCGCGTCGGCGTTGCCCGTTCGTGCGTGCTCGCGCATCAGGAACAGCAGCTCTGATGGACGCGGAAATTTCGGCGCGGTGCCGAAACCGCCGTACCGTTCGTCGAATCCCTCTCGGAACTGCTGCAGCGTGCGCTGCAGCGCGTCAGCCCCGGGCGCCGTCCAGGCCGGAGCCGTCTGCTCCATCGCGCGAAGCTGCGCCGTCAGCGATTCGGCCGACTGCACGACCTTCGCGCGCTCCGCACGCCATACGCGTGCGATCTCGCCGAGGATGTCGACGAATCCCGGCCGGCCCCATCGCGACGTCGGCGGGAAATAGGTGCCGCCGTAAAACGGCTTCAGGTCCGGCGTCAGCCACACGCTCATCGGCCAGCCACCGGAACCGGTCGTCGCCTGAACGAACGTCATGTACACGCGGTCGACGTCGGGCCGCTCTTCACGATCGACCTTGATCGAAACGAAGTGCTCGTTCAGGATCGCCGCCACGTCGGCGCTCTCGAACGATTCGTGCGCCATCACATGGCACCAGTGGCACGTCGAATAGCCGATCGAGAGGAAGATCGGTTTGTCCTCGGAGCGCGCCCTGGCGAAGGCGTCGTCGCCCCACTCGAACCACTCGACCGGATTGTCGGCGTGTTGAAGAAGGTACGGACTGCGCGCCGCGGCGAGACGATTCATTCGTCAATTATGTAATAGAATCGCGGCATGAATGATTCTTCGGCACTCGCCGGCAAACGGATTGCGATGCTCGTCGAAGAGGGCTTCGAGGATCGCGAACTGACGGGTCCGCGCGACGCGCTGCGCGCGGCGGGCGCAGTCGTCACGCTCGTCGGTCCCGCAGAGGGAACCGAATTTCGGGGGAAGCGCGGCCAGGCGGTCGTCACCGCCGATGTGGCGGCCGACGCGGCCAAGATGAACGAGTTCGACGCGCTCGTCATTCCGGGCGGCCATGCACCCGACGAGATGCGCATGCGCCACGCGATGGTCGACCTCGCGCGAGAGGCGATGGACGCCGGCAAGCCGGTCGCGGCGATCTGCCACGGACCTCAGGTGCTGATTTCTGCGAACGTGCTCCGCGGGCGGACGCTCACTTGCTGGCCGTCGATTGCCATCGATGTGAAGAATGCCGGCGGACTCTACGTCGACAAGCCGGTCGTCGAAGACGGGAACCTCATCACCTCGCGCAAGCCGGACGACGTGCCGATGTTCAGCGAGGCGATCATCCGCGCGCTGTCGCGGGTCCACGCGTAGCAGGCAACCGGAGAGATCACGAAGCGCGCCGAGAAGCGATCTCTGCGCGCTCCACGGTTGCTCTTGCGGAGCGCGGGCTTCAGCCGGCCGTCACGTTCGGGGCGCCGGCGCCGCAGGCATTTCTTCGGGGCGCCCGCGTCGTAACCGCGCGTACGCGGCGGTGAACTCCGCGCCGTAGAGAAGAATGACCGCCTGCACGTAAACCCAGGCCAGAAACACGACGACTGCGGCAATCGATCCATTGACGCGCGTGAAGCGCGACATGTCGCGCATGTACCATGAAAATGCTTCGAGCGCGCCTTTCCAGAGCAGGCCCGTCACCAGCGCCCCAATCCAGACGTCGCGGAACCGTACCTTCGCGTTCGGCACGAAGTAATAGATGAATCCGACGACGACGATGAAGAGGAGCGTCGTCGCGTAGCGAACGGCGAAGCTGCGCAGGACGCCGAGGCCGGGAAAGCGCGCCAGCACACCGGCGAACCACGTCGCCCCCACGATCTGCGACGCGCTCACCAGCAGCAGCGCGACGATGAGGATGAGTCCGGCGACGAGCAGCATGAGAAACGAAAAGAGCTTGTGCTTCCAGAAGCTGCGCTGCTTCTCGACGCCCCACGCGTAGTTGACGGCCGTGCTGATGGCGCCGAACACGCCGAGAGCGCCCCAGACGAGCGCGATCGTTCCGGCGACACCGAACGTCGTCGTGTGGGCGTTGAACGCGTCGAGCTGGCTCCGGACGAACTCGAACTGCGATGGAAAGTACCGCAGGACGAACTCGAGCACCCCGGCGCGATCGTGTTCGTCGGCAGTGACGCGTCCGAGCAGCGCGAAGGCGAGGAGAAAAAACGGAAACAGCGACAGCAGCGCGTAGTAGGCGATCGATGCCGCGTACGTCAGGTTGTCGCTGTGGTAGAACCCCTGGAGGCCGCGCGATGCCGATTGCGCGGTGAGGCGAAGGATGTCGCGCGCGCGCCAGCCGATTCCGCGAGCCAGCGCGACGCTCTCGCCACCGGTCACGGCGCCATTATGTCAGGCCGCTCGCGCCGACTCCACCCACGCTGTGTGGATCTGGCTGGCGAGATACACGGGTACACTGGCGCCGAGCCAGACGCGAGCCGCACGAACCGCGAGGCGCCGCAACGGCGGCGTCGTGATGATCACGTACGCCGCCGCGATACCAGCCGCCGCGAGCACGATGTTCGCCGCGGTGCGTGCCCCGCTCTCGGTCACCTATCAGCTCCGGCGGGATCCGGCCGGCGATCCGGTCGAACCGACTCCAGTCGGGCGCTCTGACGAGCTGCTGCGCACGCTCTCCGAGCCGCCTGCGGTCGCCGTCGATCCGCTTCCGGTCATGTTCCCGGCCGTTTCACGAACGTACCGTTGCGCTTCGTCGACGCCGCGCGCCGCGGCGTCGCGCGCCTTGTCGTACACCTCGCGGCCGCGATCGGCCCAGTCGCCCGCCGCTTCCGTCGCGCGACGATAACCTTCCGACGCCGTGTTCGCGAGATTCCCGGCCTGCTCGGACAACTGGTTCCGCAGTTCGGATCCGGATTTAGGGGCGAACAGCATGCCGAGGCCTGCGCCGAGCACCGTGCCAGTAAGCAGTCCCATCACGAAACTGCCGCCGCCGCCACCTTCGTTCTCGAACCGATCGTATCCGTCTGCCATGTCTGCCTCCATTTTCTTCCTAACTCCGTCCTTCAGCGGGGGTGCGTAGCATCGACTCGATCGCGACGCGCAGCCCGCGGATGAAGCCGACGACGCGGCTCGTCTTCGCGCGGACATTGGATCGCACGCGATCCGCCGTGTCGTCGACGCGATCCATCGTCGTGCGGATCGCCTGATCGACGCGCTCGGTCTCTTCCTTGACCTTGGTCGTCACGCCTTTCACGTCTTCGAGGATCGCGTTGACGCGCGCCATCGCCGGCGCGATCTGGCGTGCTTCGAGGCCGTTGATCAAATCCATCATGCGGCGATAGACGATGACGCCGGCGACACCGACGCCGATGAGCAGCAACGCCTCGAGCACGCTGACCGCCGCCATGATGCCTAATAGCAGGTTGGTCGTCCCTAGTTCCCCTGACATCAGATGCTCCTCAGAAAGGCGACGTCTGGTGTGTTCCCGGATAGCGTGGCGGCTGCCGACCCGCTTCGCCGAGCGCCTCGTTTAGCAGTTTCCACCCCTCGTTGGCCACACCTGCCGCCTTCTGCACCGTCGCCCGGAAGCTGATCAACTCGCGCGCCAGGTCCTCGAGCGCCGGTTCGATCTGACGCCGAAGCGATCGCCCGCGTTCGGTGAAGAACAGATACCCGACCGCGCCTCCAATCACCGCGCCCACCACCGTTGCCGCCAACGCTCGGTTGTCCATCACGCGATGCCTCCTGTTGTCCAATCAGCGTCGGGGTTCAAGTTGTGTGCCACGAGGCATATACAAGAGGGCCGAAGGAATCAGCTCATCGCGAGGGCGTGAGCCCGTCAGCTTTCAAGACGGTGTGATGACGTCTGCGCTACTCCAAGAACACCCGAGTGCCGACGGATGTGTCCCACTCGCCGCCGTTCGGGCGGAGGCGTGACGACTATCAAAGTCGTGCCGAAGATATGTCATGCCGGACATATTTCGTACCGCGAGCGTGGGTTGTTGGCGACGCCTCACGAGTCGCGGCGCCACACGTGCGGGCGGAGGGCGAGGGCTTTAGCCGAGCCTTTATGTCGTTGCCGCTGGCGTCGGCGTGGAGGTCGAGGACGGCGCCCGGGCGGATTTGCCGGCGTCGCGGATGTCGTGCTTCTTCATCTTGCTGTACAGCGTCGGCCGATACAGTCCCAGGATCTGCGCGGCTTCCTGCTTGTTCCAGTTCGTTCGCTGCAGCGTCTGCAGAATGGCCATCTTCTCGATCTCGGCGAGCGTGCGATGCGGCGGGATGACGAAATCGGTCGAGCTGGTCGACTCCTCGCGGATCGACTCCGGCAAATCGGTGACGGCGATCTCGCTGCCTTTCGCGACCAGCACCGCGCGCTCGATCGCGTTCTCGAGCTCGCGCACGTTGCCCGGCCAGCGGTTGCGGATCAACAGATGGTAAACCGACGGCGCCAGCGTCTTGACGTTCTTCTGATAGCGCTGGCGGAACTTGTCGAGGAAGTAATCGCACAGCAGCGGGATGTCCTCGGTGCGCTCGCGCAGCGGCGGCACGCGCAGCGTGATCGTGTTGATGCGGAAGTAGAGATCCTCTCGCAGTCGCCCCTCGCGAAGCGCCGCGTCGAGATCGATGTTCGTGGCGCAGATCAAGCGGAAGTCGACGTGTACGATCCGGTCGCTGCCGATCGGCCGATACTCGCGCTCCTGCAGCACGCGCAGCAGCTTCGTCTGAAGATACGGCGGCATCTCTCCGATTTCGTCGAGCAGCAGCGAGCCGCCCTCCGCCATCTCGAAGAGCCCCTCCTTGTCCATCGTCGCGCCGGTGAACGCGCCTTTCTTGTAGCCGAACAGCTCCGATTCGATGAGATCCTTCGGAATCGCGGCGCAATTGATCTTGATGAAGGGACCCTTCGACCGCTTGCTGTTGTAGTGAATCGCGTTCGCGATCAGCTCCTTGCCGGTGCCGTTCTCGCCCTGAATGAGGATGTTGGCTTCGCTCGCGGCGACGCTTTCGATCAGCTCGAAGAGCTCCTGCATCTTCTTGCTCTTGCCGATCACGTTCTGGAACTTGTAGCGGTCCTGCAGCTTCTGTTTCAGCTGCTCGTTCTCGTCGATCAACGTCTTCTGCTTGATCGCCTTTTCCAGCTTGTCGAGCAGCCGTTCGGCATCGACCGGCTTCTCGAGGAAGTCGAACGCGCCGGCCTTCACGGCCTCGACCGAGCGCGGAATGTTGCCCTGTCCGGTAATGACGATCACCTCGGCCTCGGAATCGATCTGCTTGAACTTGCGCACGAGCTCGATGCCGTCGACATCGGGCAAAATCATGTCGGTCACGACGGCATCCGGGCGCCAGGTCTTGAAGAGCTCTTCGCCCCGCGTCCCAATCAGAGCGGTTCGCACTTCGTAGCCCGCATGTTCGAGCAGAATCTTCAGCCACTCGGTCATCGCCGGCTCATCGTCTATCGCGAGCACACGTTTTTTACGTTTGAGACTCATAGTTCACAAAGTGTAGGGAAATAGCGCAATAAGTCAATACACGACTTCTGTGATCGTCAATAAACGCTACATGAGTTGGCCGCTATCTACGCGCCGTCTCTGCATTTACAACGATTGTCTCTTTCCTTACCCCATCCGTACGACGAGCCGCCGGAGGTCCGTTCTCGACCCGATCGCCGCGGAGTGTGATGACCGTCAGCCGCTGGTGATCGGTCCGCCCGGAGACCAGACGGCCGCCTTCGGGACGTTGATCCAGGAGCGAGATGTGGGAGTAGGCGATGTGGCGCCGCGATGGCAATGCCGTCATCCGATGCGGCGGCCGCGTAACCGCCGCCGCCGTCGCCGACGATGACTTCGATGTTGTCGCAGCCGGGCGCGGCACGCGTCCCGCGCGCTCGTCGCGAGCGACTTCCGACCTGCTCGATCGAGATCGTTTGCCTTCGCCGACGACGAGCGCGCGATCGTCGTCCGCGAAGCGCACGAGATCGCGCCACCCGAAGGCATCGCGCGGCACGCGTCGCATCGCGTCGAGCGCGCGCGCCTCATGGATGCCGCGCGCGACGAGCTGCTCATCGATCCATGACATAATCGGCGCGTATGTCCGACCCGCCCCCTCGGCCGCCCGCCTCCGCGTCGCTGACGGCGAACGAAATGAAAATCGAACGGCCAGACCAGAACGAGATGCTCTGCGAACGGTGCGGCGCCGAAATGTTCCGCATGCACGCCGTCTGGCGCTGCCCGCGCTGCGGGTTCAAGACCGACTGTTGCGGCTGGTGATGTGGTCGGATGATCACACTCGACACCCACATCGACCCGACCGACGCCACGTTCAACAGCAACCGCAAACGGATGGAACAGCTCGTGGCCGAGCTGCGCGGTCGTCTGAGCCGCGCGCGCGAAGGCGGTGGCGCCAAGTACCTCGATCGTCACCGCGAACAGGGCAAGCTTCCTGTGCGCGATCGGATCGCGCGGCTCCTCGATCAGGCGTCGCCGTTTCTCGAGCTCTCTCCGCTCGCGGCGTTCGGCATGTACGACGACGAGGCGCCGGCGGCGGGCCTCGTGACCGGTGTCGGGCGCGTCTCCGGACGAGAGGTCATGATCGTCGCCAACGATGCGACGGTTAAGGGCGGCACGTACTTCCCGATCACTGTGAAAAAGCATCTGCGCGCGCAGGATATCGCGCTGCAGAATCGTCTTCCGTGCGTGTACCTCGTCGATTCTGGCGGCGCGTTTCTGCCGCTGCAGGCCGAGGTGTTTCCCGACCGCGATCACTTCGGCCGCATCTTCTTCAATCAAGCGCGCATGTCGGCCGAGCGCGTGCCGCAAATCGCCGCGGTCATGGGATCGTGCACCGCTGGAGGCGCCTACGTGCCCGCGATGTCGGACGAAACGATCATCGTCAAGGGGACCGGCACGATCTTCCTGGGCGGCCCGCCGTTGGTGAAAGCGGCGACCGGCGAGGAGGTCAGCGCGGAAGACCTGGGCGGCGCCGACGTGCACACACGCCTTTCAGGGGTCGCCGATTACTTCGCCGACGACGACGATCACGCGCTGGAGCTCTGTCGAACGATCGTCTCGTCGCTGCACGCAACCAAGCAGCTGCCTGCGGACATGACGCCGCCGGAAGAGCCGCGCTACGATCCCGCCGAAATCTACGGCATCGTCAACGCCGACATTCGCAAGCCGTACGACGTCCGCGAGATCGTCGCGCGCCTCGTCGACGGCTCGCGCTTCGACGAGTTCAAGGAGCGCTACGGGACGACGCTCGTCACCGGCTTCGCGCGCCTTCATGGTTTTCTCGTCGGCGTGATCGCCAACAACGGTGTCCTTTTTTCGGAATCGGCCCTGAAGGCGACGCACTTCATCGAGCTCTGCAGTCTGCGGGGCATTCCCCTCGTCTTCCTGCAGAACATCACCGGCTTCATCGTCGGCAGTAAGTACGAGCGCGCGGGGATCGCGAAGGACGGCGCCAAGATGGTGCACGCGGTGGCAAATTCGGTCGTGCCCAAGTTCACGGTCATCATCGGCGGATCGTTCGGCGCGGGCAACTACGGCATGTGCGGCCGCGCGTACGAGCCGCGGCTGCTGTGGATGTGGCCCAACGCGCGGATTTCGGTCATGGGTGCGCAGCAGGCGGCGTCGGTGTTGACGACGGTGAAGCGCGATCAACTCGCGCGCGAAGGCAAGCCGTTCTCGCAGGAGGACGAAGACGCGATCGCCGGACCGATCCTCGACAAATACGAGCGCGAAGGTTCGCCGTACTATTCGACCGCACGCCTTTGGGACGACGGCATTCTCGATCCGGCCGAGACGAGGCAGGTGCTCGCGCTCGGGTTGTCGATGGCGTACAACGCGCCGATTCCGGAGGCGAAGTTCGGAGTCTTCCGAATGTAGAGTCCTCGTGCCTTCGTGTCTTCGCGGCAAAAGAACGATGAGTTATGCATTCCTGACGACGAGACGCGATGGTCCCGTCGAGTATCTGACGCTGAATCGTCCCGACGTTCGCAACGCCTTCAACGAACAAGTGATCGCCGAGTTGACCGCGTGGGCAGCCGAGGCACGCGACCTGGCGGAACGTCGTCAGATCCGCGTCGCGGTTCTGACCGGCGCAGGCAAGACGTTTTCAGCCGGCGCCGACGTCACCTGGATGGCGAAGACGGTTCGCTACACCGAGGAAGAGAACCTGCGCGATGCGACCGCCATGTCGCGCATGTTCGCCGCGCTCGACGATCTCCCCGTTCCGCTCATTGGTCGCATCGCAGGCGCGGCGCTCGGTGGCGGCGCCGGACTCGCGGCCGTGTGCGACGTCGTGGTCGCTGCCGACGATGCGGTGTTCGGTTTCACGGAGGTCAAGCTCGGCATCCTCCCCGCGGTCATCTCGCCGTTTGCGCTGGCGAAAATCGGACGCTCTGCCGCGCGCGAGCTGTTTCTCACGGGAGCCCGTTTTTCGGCCGCGCGCGCGAACGAGATTGGCCTCGTTCACGCGGTGGTTCCAGCGGCAGATCTCGACGCGGCGGTCGCGGCCTATGTGAACGAGATTCTCGGCGCCGGACCCGAGGCGGTCGCCGCGGCGAAGGTGCTCATCCGGGCGGTCTGGGGCCGTCCGCTCGACGAAGCGGCGTCGATCACGACAAAGGCCATCGCGGCCAGGCGCGTATCGCCTGAAGGCCAGGAAGGGCTGAACGCGTTCCTCGGAAAACGAAAACCGTCTTGGGGCGTCTGATGGTCCGTCGCGTCCTCGTCGCCAACCGGGGCGAAATCGCGCTGCGGATCATTCGCGCGTGCCGGGAGCTCGCCATCGAGAGCGTCGCGGTGTACTCGGACGCCGATCGACACGCACCGCACGTGCTCGCGGCGGATCGCGCCGTGCACGTCGGCGCGCCGCCGGCTGCTGAAAGCTATCTCGCGATCGACCGCATCCTCGAAGCGGCGCGCGTCGCGAACGCCGACGCCGTCCATCCCGGCTACGGGTTCCTGTCGGAGAATGCCGCCTTCGCAGACGCGTGCCGGCGTGCGGGGCTGGTATTCGTCGGTCCACCGCCCGATGCCATCGCCCGGATGGGGTCGAAGATCGAGGCGCGGCGCATCGCTGCGAGCGCCGGCGCGCCGATCGTGCCCGGCGAAACGCCGCCCGATCAGTCCGATCGCGGCGTGCGGGCGGCGATCGAGCACGTGGGGTTGCCCGCGCTGGTGAAAGCCTCGGCCGGCGGCGGCGGAAAAGGGATGCGGCGGGTCGGCGACGTGCGCGACATCGACGAGGCGATTCAAGCCGCGCGTCGGGAAGCGACGGCGGCATTTGGCGACGGGACGCTCTACGTCGAACGGCTCGTCGACAGGCCGCATCACGTCGAGGTGCAGATCTTCGCGGACGACCACGGTCACGTCGTGCACCTGTTCGAACGCGAATGCTCCGTGCAGAGGCGCCATCAGAAAATCATCGAAGAGACGCCGTCGCCGCTCTTGAGCCCGGCGTTGCGCGCACGGATGACATCGGCGGCGATCGCGATCGCGCGCGCCGCCGGCTATCGCAACGCCGGCACGATCGAATTCCTGGTCGAGGCGGATGCCGCCGCGTTCTACTTCCTCGAGATGAACACGCGTCTGCAGGTCGAGCACCCGATCACCGAAGAGCTGACCCGCTTCGATCTCGTGCGCGCGCAGCTGCTCGTCGCCTCGGGAGAACCGCTGCCCTGGAGGCAGGACGACATCACCTCACGCGGACACTCGATCGAGGCGCGCGTGTACGCGGAAGACGCCGAGCAGCGATTCCTCCCCCAGGCAGGACGCCTCGTCCGCTATCGCGAACCTCGGCGGCCGGGCGTCCGCGTCGACTCCGGAGTGATCGAGGGGAGCGAGATTCCTGTGTACTACGATCCGATGATCGCCAAGGTGATTGCATCGGCTGAAACACGGGCACTGGCGATCGGCCGGCTTGCGGCGGCGCTCGATGAGTTCACGATCGAAGGCATCCGAACCAACATCCCATTTCTCGCGACGCTGCTCGATCTGCCCGCGTTTCAGGATGGCTCCATCGACACGGCGTACGTCGACCGCGAAGCCGACGCGCTCGCGGCATCAATCTCGCACGCGCCGGCGTCGCGATCGTCATCGCCATCCGACGTCGAACCGGCGATCGCCAATCCGCCATCGCCAGCGTCTTTCGATCCCTGGAACCCGTCTTCGCCCGCCCGAGGCGGTGCGCGAGCGTCGACGCGGCACGCGGCGCCGCCCCCCGTGCGTCGCCACCACACCGCCGCCGCCCAGGCCCTGACCGCGCCCATGCCCGCGACCGTGATCAAGATTCACGTCAAGGCTGGCGACGCGGTCAAGAAGGGTGACACCATCCTCGTGCTCGAAGCGATGAAGATGGAGCTGCCGATTCGTGCGCCCGGCGATGCCCGCATTGCGGCCGTCTGTTGTCATGAAGGCGAGCTCGTCCCGGCTGACACGACGCTCGTGGAGTTGGCGTGACGCCGGCGCGCGTGAGCGTTGTCGAAGTCGGGCCCCGCGACGGGCTTCAGAACGAGCACGTCTCGGTCTCGACGCCCGACAAGATCGAGTTCGTGAATCGATTGACCGATGCGGGATTGCCGGTCATCGAAGTATCTGCGTTCGTCAGCGCGAAATGGGTACCGCAGATGGCCGACGCCGCGGAGGTGTTCGCCGGCATTCGCCGTCGCGAGGGAACGCGGTACACCGCGCTCGTGCCGAATCTCGCGGGTCTCGATCGCGCGATGGCCGCAGGCGTCGCCGAAATCGCTGTCTTCGCGGCATCGACTGAAACCTTCAGCCGGAGGAACATCAACGAGAGCATCGACGACTCGCTCGCGGCGTACAAACAGGTCTGCGACCGTGCGCTCGCTGCGGGCCTTCGTGTGCGTGGTTATCTGTCGACGGCGTTCGGCTGTCCGTTCGAAGGCGCGGTCGCGCCGGAACGCGTCGCCGACATTGCCGCGAGGCTCGCGGATCTCGGCGTGTTCGAGGTCGCCGTCAGCGACACGATCGGCATTGCCCACCCGGGTCAGGTGCCGCGCGTGCTCGACGCCGTGCTCGCGCGGCTGCCGGTCGACCAGATCGCGCTCCACTTTCACGACACGCGCGGCACTGCGCTGGCCAACGTGATGGCCGCGCTGCCCTTCGGCGTCTCGACATTCGACGCGTCCGCGGGTGGACTCGGAGGCTGTCCCTACGCGCCGGGCGCCGCGGGCAATCTCGCGACCGACGACCTCGTCTATCTACTGGACGGCCTGGGAATCGAAACCGGCGTGGCGCTGAAGAAGCTGAGCGAGGCGTCGTCGTTCATCGGCCGCCGCCTCGATCACCGACTACCCTCGCGGTACGCTCAGGCCGTGGCTTCGGATTTTTCGGGTTCCTGAAGGATCTTCACGACTTCTTCGAACGGCATCATGTTGATCGCATCGTAATCGGGAGGACAGCCGAACTCGCGCTGCTGTGGAGCGGTCGGATTGCCGAGCGTGACGCACAATCCGCAGCCGATGCACAGATCCGCGCGAACCGCGCACACCATCCGGCCGTCGCGATCCGGCTCTTCCACGATGCAGCCGGCCACGGGACACGCGGCCTGGCAAATCGAGCACGAAAACGCACCGAAACACCGATCGGGGTCGATGACCGCAATCGTCTTCGGGGCTTTCTTGCGCGGCCCGCTCATCATCTTGGTCCACATATCTGGATCGCGATTATAGCTGATTCATCTGAGCGGATGACCCGACGGGGGATCGCCCACTTCCGGCATGCCGGCCCACAGCGACGACGTGTCTTCCCACACGGTTACCTGGGCGTTCGTGCCGAAGAATCGTGTGTTGGCCGGTTCGGTCGGATCGGCCGCGGCTCTGTAACTGCGGCCGGCGAGACCACCGGCGAGGCCGTTGCACGTCGGCGGCGCGCCGGCAAACGCCGTGGCGTCGAGCTGAATGACGTAGTTGCTCTTGACGACCGTCGCCGCGCTGCTCAAGTCGGGGCTGATGTACGCCTCGTTGCTGCCGGCTGGTGCGACGCCGAGCGTCGTGAGCGACGGTGCGTAGAAACCAAACCCGCACGAGAGCGCGTACGACAACTCGGCGCTGTTGATCGCGCGCATCGTGCTGATCGCCGACGCGGAGTTCGCCACCTGGCGGGCGAGCAGCATGCGCGGGATCGCGATGCTCGATAGCAGGCCGATGATGCCGCAGACGAACACGAGGTCGATCAGCGCAAATCCGTGCGCTTTCTTGAGTCTCACGCGCGTAAGTTCTCCAGAGGACCGCTGACACAATAGCAGAGGTCGTGCCGGCTGGATCACGCGGACAACGTCGTTGCATTTCAACGACTTACCACGCTGCGCCTGACCGGCGGGTTGACAGAATGCGTCAGTCCGCGGTCGCGCTGACAATTCTTGCCACTATCTTTTCGGCTGGAGGGCCGCTCGGCTGCACAGGTTAGCCGACGCGCATCAGCCGCTCACTGAGGCCGTCCACCAACTCTCGGTCGGTGTCCGGCAAATCGCGGAGGAAGCAGTTGATGGCTTCGACAATGACGCGCCACTGGGCGAGGCCGGTCACCGCACTGAGAGCGTTGAGGCGCGCTTTGAATTCCTGCGGCACTCGGACACTGAGCTGCGGATAGTCCTTGACCTTCTCTCCCTCTTTGGCGCCGGCAGGCGGCCGACCGGCGCGGCGTCGCTCTTTTTTATCGGACATGGTCGGGAGCGCTGGTGACGCACGGCTGAGATTCACGCACTCCACCGCGCATCAGACTCGCGCGATATCCAATTGACACCAGCGAAAGC
>Ga0070699_100001297_pt1 | contig 23078 bp, 26 predicted proteins | sample KBSK1503metaG_FD_65473 | JGI IMG/M metagenome (GOLD analysis project Ga0070699, IMG submission 65473) | Corn, switchgrass and miscanthus rhizosphere microbial communities from Kellogg Biological Station, Michigan, USA - KBS K1-50-3 metaG | ecosystem: Host-associated > Plants > Roots >...
CTGTTCGCCGCTGCCGGCAGCCGTCAGCGCCCCCTCCACCACCAGCCGGCGCCAGGTGAAGAGCTGGTTCGGGGCAACGCCATGTCGGCGAGCCACCAAGCTTACCGTCATGCCCGGCTCAAAGGTCTCCTCGACGATCCGAACCTTCTCAGACGCGGTCCAACGCCGACGGCGCTGAACCGATGTGATGATCTCGACTCGATCCGTAGGATTGCTCATAGACACGGTTGTATGCCTCACACTTGCTAAGTGGGAGACCGTGTCCGGTCGGTTCGGGGGCTATTTCACGATGCGCCGCGCGGGTCTTAATCGACATCACTGACACGAAACTCCCATGATTAGACTGGCATTTGCATTGCTGCCGGTCGCGACTGCAGGTGCAGTCGAATTTTGCTAACCATCCGAGTGGTTTAATATAAGAGACCGGGCTCGCTGGCGCCTGCGCGTACGCCGCGAGCGGCCAGCCACCGCGCCCCCGAGCAGCATGATCAACTCGCGTCGCTGCCGGTGAGAAAATTGCATTCGGTCCTTATCGAGCCACAGCCGAGCTGTGGGATATCGAATTTAACAATAGCTCGGTCAGGGGTACGCCGACTATTTCACAACCCGGCGGCACCAAAATCATATTGACCCTGGTCAGTGCCCAGGCAATGACCGAGGGAATCATGACAATTCAGATGGCGGCCGTGCTGTTGCTTAGTCGAGTGAGAAAGCCGTAATCCGACTCTGTCGGGCCTCAGGCTTTAATGATCCAATCTTGAATGAAGCCCGCGCGAGCGCATGCATTTCTGGTGTCCACCACCAGCTTTGAGTGCTTCACCACGGCGCCGTAGTCGATGTCATCATGATCAGTTGCAATGAGGACTGCATCGTAGCTGCGCATCGCATTGGACGTAAGGGGTACCGAGAGCCGTCCAGCAAGTGCCGCGTGATCCCGTGTCGGTGGAATCGTCGGTACGAACGGATCGTGGTAGTCCACGCTCGCTCCGCGAGCTTCGATGAGTTCGATGAGCTTGAGCGAGGGGCTCTCTCGCATATCGTCAACGTTTTTCTTATAAGCGAGGCCGAGAATGAGAACACGCGCGCCAGTGAGTCCTTTGCCCTGGTGACGGTCAATCGCCTCCGCCAGCTTGGTTACGACCAGATGGGGCATTCGCGCATTGATTTCACCAGCAAGTTCGATAAAGCGGGTCGGGATGTCGTATTCGCGCGCTTTCCAGGTAAGATAGAAGGGGTCAATCGGAATGCAGTGGCCCTCGAGACCTGGTCCAGGATAGAAAGGCATGAAGCCAAAAGGTTTGGTTTTTGCCGCCTCGATCACCTCCCAGACGTCGATGCCCATGGCGGAGAAAATAGTCTTGAGCTCGTTTACCAGAGCGATGTTGACGGCTCGAAAGATATTTTCGGTGAGCTTGACGGCTTCAGCGGTTTCCAGTGAGGTGACTGGAATTGTCCGTTTTACGATACGGGAGTAGAGAGCATCGGCCAGCGTTAATGCCATCTTGTCATCCCCGCTGACAATCTTCGGAATGTCTTTCGTGCTGAATTTCTCATTACCGGGATCCTCGCGTTCGGGAGAAAATGCCAGATAAAAATCTTCTCCACTCTTCAGTCCCGTCTCCTCGAGTATCGGCTTCATCACGTTCCGCGGGGTGCCCGGATAGGTGGTTGATTCGAGCACAATCAACTGACCCTTGCGCAAGCGCTCGGCAACCACTCGTGTCGAGTTGACTACGAAGGACAAGTCTGGCTCACGGTGCTTGGATAGAGGAGTCGGCACTGCGATGAGGATAGCGTTTTGCTCGAAAAGCCGATCAAAATCTGTAGTGACTTCCAACCGACCGCCACTGACCGCCGCCGACAGCTTGGCAGATGAGAGATTAATTTGCGCAACGCGAGCAGCGTCGATATCGAAACCAACCACACGAAATCCGCTTTCCACCGCCGCCATGGCCAGCGGAATACCGACGTAGCCAAGACCGATGACGCCGATGCGGGCCGTCATGTTTTCGAAGGGAGCCAGCAGATCCGGAGCTTCCGAATTCCGCGGGCCGGCTTTTACGGAATACACTCCACCCCTCCTTTTTCTGACGCTAATGAGATCAGAACTAAGGCATCTTAGCGCCATGTGTACGCGCTTTATTATCAGCTATACAACGACCGGTGCCCGTTACCCCCCATGAGGTTCGGCGTCTCCTGTTGTTTTAGTTTAGGCCGCGTGGACATTAACGGATCTTCGTGTGAATTTTGATTTCGGCGGGATGATCGGTTTAGTCCCACGACCTTTAAGATCGCCCCGGATGGTATCGGCGTCGAGCCTCTGGCGACTGCTCGGGCAGGTCGATCAGCGTTTCGTAGCCTTGCAATCCGTCGCTTCGCCAAGCAAATCAGCTGGCCTCTGATTCAAGATCGCGAACGATGGAGGTTCGCCGTGGGGTTTCGACATCTCTGCAGGGAGATTTCGACGCGGCTGCTGGGGGGCTTTACGAAGACGACGAAGAACGGTCCTTGCCTAAAGACGACGTCTCGTGTCATGACGCTCGTCTATATCCTGCAGCGTATGAGGACATTCGGTGTTTGCAAGACGCCACCTACAATTCATGGGCTTCGCCCTGACCGCCGGGTGCCTCGTGCTTGGCGCCTTCGTGGTAGATTGGCCTCGAACACTACAATCCGTAGCCGATGCCAATCGGCCATTGATCGCGCTAGCGGTCCTTTTGCTCGTTACGACATTTTGTGTTTTCGCGCTGCGGTGGCGTCAGCTGATCGCCGTCAACGACCCACCACCATTTCAGCACGTCTTCAATTTGCTTATGATCGGGTACCTTTCCAACGCCGTTCTGCCGGCACGACCTGGCGACATCATCCGTGCAATGCTGTGGCGCCAGTCGTATAATATTAGTTTCAGTATTGGCGTCGCGAGTGTGGTCTTAGAGCGCCTGTTCGACGTGCTTGCCGTTTGTATGTTGGGCTTTAGTGTTTCGTTTGTAATCACCCTTCCTGCGGCCGTGGTCTGGGTACTCTACAGTTTCGCCGCGGCGGCTGTGGGTCTGATTGCAGTCCTGATGCTTCTTAGTTGGCGTGAGACATCGGTCCACCGATTGCTGAGCCGTTATCCCAAACTGTCGAGCCATCCTGGGGCGCGCTTTGCCATCGAGTGGCTGCGCCGGTTCGTGCTGGCGATCAACGTGGTTCGCTCACCGACTCGCTTGGCCTTGAGTGTGGCACTGACTTGCGTCGGATGGGGTTTGCTCGGCCTTTACTTGATGATCATGGTCATTGCCTTCCGGCTGCCCGCACCGCTTGCGGCGGCCGTGCTTGTTCTGGTGATGACCAATCTCGGGGCTGCTATTCCATCCTCTCCCAGCTCACTCGGCGTCTATCATGTTTTGGCTGTGCTTGGGCTATCAGTCTGGAACATTGACACCTCTGCCGCGGTCGCCTTCGCGATCGGATCGCACGCGCTCGTGACCACATTGCAGATTCTTATCGGCCTGGTGTGCGCGTGGTTCGAGGGATGGCGGATTATAAGTCTCAAGCGGCTCGCCACTGAGCAAAATCCCGGAGATTTGCTGCCGGCGGCACGACCGTAACGTCCGGCGATGGGGCCGGTTGTATGTCAATAGTGGGAAGGGCAGTTCCTTCGGCCTGACCGTAAGGGTGGAGGGGTTGATCGGCCTCCGCGTCAGCAGTTGGGCCTCAAGCGGCGCCGGATCCCAAGCGCCCCGCGGCAACGAAATTGTGCAACTGATCGTAATTAATTACCGGTTGCCAACCGCTTGGCCGTCGCCTGAGTGCTCTTGCGATGGCCAGATCAGCCCCGGCACGTAAAAGCCGCAACTTTCGTATGCCTGCCTCGTCGCCCAAAATTTCCCACAAATGGCACAAGCCAAGTTTCGCCGCCTCCGTCCGGCTCATAACCATCGCTCCAACCAACACGGTCAGAGCGTCAATCCCACGAGGTTATCATTATCATTCCCTCAGTCTGCGAACGTGAAAATTGACAAATTGACGAATTCGTAATTCGTCCTGTCGTGTCAGGGCTATCTGGAAACTCATCGAATTCCCATTAGCTTGCGGGCCGCATTCTTGCGATGCTAAGTCCATGCGGTGGAGCGAGATTGGAACTGGGGTGAGCCATGGCTGCCGCATCGAACGAGGATCGTCACGGATATCTCACGGAGAGGCGGCCGCGGGTTGCGCTGATCACCTACGAAGTTCCACACAAGAAAACGCAAGAGGTGCTGCTTCAACTTATCTGGCGCGATTGCTTCAACCTCACGCTCGTCATCACCCCTTTCAAGAGCCGTCCGTCGCGCGACGTGCTCTTTCAGCATAGGCCGGCCCAGCTCACGGGTCCCGCACCGTCATCGCTCTCGAGTAGGTTCGGCCTTAACACCCTGCCGATCGAGGATTGGCGGTATTTTCGGGGCGACTTCGAATTCTTTCTCGTATGCGGTTCCGGCCTGATCGATCCGGAGTTCTGCCAGACCGCAAGGATCGTCAATTGTCATCCGGGCTTGATCCCGCAAAGTCGAGGCCTTGACGCTTTCAAATGGGCGATCCACGACGACCTGCCAATCGGCAACACGCTGCACTTCATCGATCACCAAGTCGACCTCGGCGAAGTGTTCCATCACCAGATCACTGACATTTTCCCAGAAGACAACTTGGCGAGTTTTGCGGAACGGCACTACATGGCGGAAATACACCTTTTGTCGCATTTTGATTCGTATTTGCAGGACGGGACGATCTTGGACTTCGTCATCGGCGATCCGCGCAAGCGCATGCCGCGCGAGACGGAGGCGCTGTTGGTCCACAGCTTCGATGTTTACAAGGAAAAGCACACGCCCGACCTCAAGAACCGCCAAGCCGGTCGGTCGACAACCACCTCTCGCGCCAAGGCAAAGTAAGCGAGGCGACGCAACCGTTGATCGGCTCCGGCGTGGCCGCATTCGCCTACGCCGTGATTGCCTCGCACCGGGCTAGAAGATGGTGTCGCATCGGCTGAGACCGATCGCCAGACTCAGTGGCCTTCGGTGAGCGTCCGGCCGATGCCTTCATCCAGCGCGCGAAATTTATTCGGGTCGCGTACCGTAGCGAAACGATTGAGATCGGCGATTAGCGGGGACGGTTCAGGCCGGCCCGTCCGCTCGAATATCGGCGCTACTCCAAGGAACCTGCCGATCGTGGTCGCAATGCCTCTCACGCAAGTCGGCTCGGACGCCGCCACGTTGTACGTGCCGTGCCAACCTTCCTCGGCTGCAGCTTGAAAGGTCGCCGCGACGTCGTCGACATAAGTCACCGAAAGCCGCAACCCACCTTCTACTCCATCGAGGGTGACCGGGCGGCGCTCCCGAACCCGCTCGATCAATGTGGGGATCAGCCGGTTGCGCTGGCCCGGTCCGTACGGTGTGAACAGCCGGAGCGCGCAAGTCAAATAGTGGCGCGCGTAGGGTTCCAGCAACGCCTCGGCCGCGACTTTGGTCGCGGCGTAAAAGTCGTCAGGCCGCAAGGGCGCATCCTCTTGACAGGGGTAGCAGCGAACGGAATAGACGCTAGCGGTCGAAGCAAGGATGAATCTTCGCACGCCGCCCTGTCGCGCGCGGTCGAGAAGACGGGCGGTCGCTAGGGTGTTGACCGCAAGGATGTCCTCGGCCGCGGCAGGAAAATTGCGATACTGGTGCGACTGGGCGAGATGGATCACCGTGTCGACCGAGGGCAATGTCTCGATAGCTGTGTGGCTTGCGAGGTCGCAGGGGAAGGGCGTCGCGCCGGCTGCACACGGCGTTCCCGGGCGCAGCAAACAAAAAAGCTCATGGCCACACTCGATGAGCAGCGACGTTAAACGCCGGCCGATAAATCCCGTTGCGCCCGTTAGCAAAATTCGCATTGGTTTTCTCAGTCGAGACCCGAAGATTGCCCCATTAGAACTGAGATTTTCCCTCGGAATCGAGGTGGTTGCAGACCCTTGGTAAAGTCGATATAGAGCGCTTCAATCGGTTCTTCGGGGGGGTGGGGGTCACCCGCCGTGGTGCAGGATCAGCATCGCACTCAGACTCTGTTCTTGGGAACGTAGATGGCGAAAGTCGCAGTCATCGGGTGCGGCTATTGGGGGAAGAATCTCGTCCGCAATTTTCATCAGCTTGGGGCGCTCGCGGCGATCCATGACACCAGTCCGCAAACCGCAGCAGCGATGTCGGCGCAGTATAGCACGCCGGCGCTCGATCTCGACACGATCCTCAACCGGTCGGACATTCCGGCGGTCGTGATCGCCGTGCCCGCGGAGGGGCACGGTCGTTTGGTTCGGCGCGGGCTCGATGCCGGCAAGCATGTCTTCGTCGAGAAGCCGCTTTCGCTCGACCTCGTTGAAGCAGAGGAGCTGTGCGCGCTCGCCGAGGCGAAGCGACGCGTCCTGATGGTCGGCCACCTGCTGCAGTACCATGCCGGCTTTCTCAAGCTCAAAGAATTGACCGCTTCAGGCGCGCTCGGCCGACTGCTCTACATCTATTCGAACCGGCTCAATCTCGGCAAGTTGCGGCGCGAGGAGAATATCCTTTGGAGCTTTGCCCCGCACGACATTTCGATGATCCTGTCGTTGGCGGCCGACTTGCCGGACGAAGTCTGGACGATGGGAGCTTGCTACCTGCATCGCACGATCGCCGATGTGACAACCACGCATCTGCGATTTAGCAACGGCATGAATGCCCATGTCTTCGTGTCGTGGCTGCATCCATTCAAGGAGCAAAAGCTGGTACTCGTCGGCGACCGGGCCATGGCCATGTTCGACGACGGTCAGGGCTGGGGTGAGAAACTGCAGCTCTTTCCGCACACGGTCGAATGGCGCGATCAGATCCCGATCCCCAATAAGGCGGCTGCGGTGCCAATCCCGCTCGTCGAACGCGAGCCCCTCGTCGAGGAATGCCGCCATTTCCTCGATGGCATCAGCAAGGGCACCCCAATCCGCACCGATGGGCTTGAGGGATTGAAGGTCTTGCGGGTTCTCGATGCTGCCGAGCGCTCGATGCGGTCAGGACGACCGGAGCAACTAGCGAATGCACGCGGGCCACTCACGGGGCGCAAGGCGCCGGCGTATTTCGCGCACGCGACCGCTATCATCGACGAAGGCTGTCAAATTGGTGAGAATACTCGCATATGGCATTTCTCGCATATTATCGAGGGCAGCGTCATTGGTCGCAATTGCACCATCGGCCAAAATGTGGTGATCGGGCCGGATGTCCGCATCGGCGACGGTTGCAAGATCCAGAATAATGTCAGCATCTACAAAGGGGTCGAATTGCAGGACAGCGTGTTTTGCGGTCCGAGCTGCGTGTTCACCAACGTTAAGATCCCGCGTGCCGAGATCGATCACAACAATGAATTTTTTCAGACCGTAGTTGAGCGTGGCGTCACGATCGGAGCGAATGCCACTATCCTTTGCGGCTCCCGCCTCGGCATGTACAGCTTCATCGCGGCGGGCGCCGTCGTCACCGGCGATGTAGCTCCCTTTGCGCTGATGGCCGGTGTTCCGGCGCGTCGCATCGGCTGGGTCAGTCATGCGGGCGAGCGACTCGGCAATGACCTTACCTGCCCGCGAACCGGTCAACGCTATCGCCTGACGGCACAAGACACGCTGCAGGAGATCGCGCATGCATGATCGTTTAGCGGCCATCCAAAAAAAAAAGCGGTAAAGTCGATCCCCCTGGTCGACCTGCAAGCGCAGCGTCGCCGGTTGGGAGCGCGGATTGATAACGCTATTTTGCGCGTGTGCGACCACACGAACTTCATTATGGGTAGCGAGGTGACCGGGTTCGAGCGCCGGCTTGCCAAATTTTGCGGTGCCCGGCACGCGCTCACCTGTGGCAACGGAACCGATGCGCTCCTTCTCGGCCTGATTGCCAAGCGGGTCGGCCCAGGTGATGCCGTGTTCTGCCCGACATTCACATTTGCGGCGACGGCCGAGGTTGTGGCTCTGGCCCATGCCACGCCGGTCTTCGTCGACGTGCGGGAAGACACATTCAATATTGACTCTGACAGCCTCGTTGCTGCGATAGAGACGGCCCGAAGAACAGGGTTGCGGCCGACAGGAGTTATCGCGGTCGATCTGTTTGGACAGCCCGCGGACTATCGGTTGCTGGAAGACATCGCCGAAAAGCATGGGTTATGGATCTTGGCCGATGCAGCGCAAAGCTTCGGCGCACAATATCGTGGCCGGCGAAATGGGCAGATCGGCGACATGACGGCGACGAGCTTTTTTCCATCGAAGCCGCTAGGCTGCTACGGCGACGGCGGCGCAATCTTCACCGATGACGATGACCTCGCCAAGTGCATCGATTCCCTACGAGTTCATGGCAAGGGCTCGGACAAATACGACAATGTGAGGGTTGGAATGAACAGCCGCCTTGATGCAATCCAGGCCGCGATCCTGATGGAGAAGCTTGCCATCTTCCCGCAGGAGTTGGCGGCGCGTGAGGTCATTGCGCGGCGCTATTCAGAAGGACTAAGCGACGTGGTACGCACGCCGTGCACCTCGAACGAGACGACGTCGGCCTGGGCGGGTTACACGATCGTTACCGAAGGCCGCGATCGCAACAAGATTGCTGCGGGCCTCAAGGCCGCGGGCATCAGCACCGCGATCTATTATCCGTTACCGCTCCACCAGCAAACGGCTTACAAGGATTACCCGCGGGCTTCCAGCATCGGGCTCCCGCAGGCTGAGCGGTTGGCCCAAAGCGTGCTAAGCCTGCCAATGCATCCCTACCTCGATGAAGCGACTCAGGACCGAGTCATCGGTAAGGTTCACGAGCTTGCGGCTTCTTGCGTGTTGAGCAGTTAGGCCTCACGTGGACATCACCGGCAAGAAATTGGTCGTCATCGGCGGGGCCGGCCTTATAGGCTCGCACACAGTCGATCAATTATTGCAGGAAGACGTTCGCGAGATCGTGATCTACGACAATTTTTGCCGCGGGAGCCACGACAATCTGGTCATCGCCTTGAAGGACCCACGGGTCAAGATCTTCGAGATCGGTGGCGATATCTGCCAATCGGACATTCTGTCAGCAGCGCTCAAGGGCGCCGACGGCATCTTTCATTTCGCCGCGCTCTGGCTGCTGCAATGTCACGAGTTTCCGCGCTCCGCCTTTGACGTCAACATCCGCGGCACGTTCAATGTGATCGAGGCCTGCGTGCAGCAAGGGGTCAAACGACTGGTATATTCGTCGTCGGCGTCGGTCTATGGCGACGCGGTCGAGGAGCCGATGACTGAAGATCACCCCTTCAATAACACCAACTTCTATGGGGCCACGAAAGTCGCCGGCGAGCAGATGTGCCGCGCCTTCTATCACCGCTACGGGCTCAATTATGCTGGTTTGCGTTACATGAACGTCTATGGTCCGCGGCAGGATTATCGCGGCGCCTACATTGCTGTCATCATGAAGATTCTCGACGCCATCGACGACAACAAGGCGCCGACCATCTACGGCGACGGCAGTCAGGCCTATGATTTTGTTTATGTTGGCGATTGTGCGCGGGCGAATGTCCTGGCAATGAAGGCCGAAGTGGTCGATCGCTTCTACAATGTGGGCACGGGCCTGCGTACGTCGATTAAGGAGTTGGTCGACATGATCATCGAGCTCACCCAGTTTCGCCTCGCTCCACGCTACGAGCCGGCCGGCTTAACTTTTGTCAAGAATCGCATCGGCTCTCCGAAACGAGCGGAGGCCGAGCTTGGGTTTTCATCGCAAGTCGATCTGCGCGATGGTTTGCAGAAGTTGATGACGTGGCGCGCGGAGCAGAAGCGCCGGGTCGGGGCCGCAGTCAGGAGCTAGACCATGTGTGGGGTCGCAGGCTTCTTGAACCTTAATGGCGCGCCGGCGTCTCCCGTCATTTTGAAGGCTATGACCGATGCCATTCGCCACCGCGGCCCAGACGGGGAGGGCCAATTCATCGACGGCGCCTTCGCGCTCGGCCATCGCCGCCTGGCCATCCTCGACCTCAGTCCGACCGGCCATCAGCCAGTGTTGACGCCTGACGGCCGCTATATCCTGAGTTACAATGGCGAGATTTACAATTTCCGCGAGCTGCGCATTGAGCTCGAGGCGCGAGGCCACCAATTCCGCTCGACCGGCGATTCCGAGGTGGTGCTCCATGCGATCGCCGAGTGGGGTGAGAAGGCTCTGCTCCGTTTCAACGGCATGTTCGCTCTGGCGCTGTGGGATCGTAAGCAACAAGCCCTGCTGCTGGCGCGGGATCGTTATGGCATCAAACCCCTCTATTACAGCTGTTCAAGATCGGTCTTTGCGTTCGGATCAGAGATCAAGGCACTGCTACCACAGCCGACGATCGGCACTAGCATCGACCGGGACGGGCTGGTCGAGTACCTCACCTTTCAGAATTTCTTCACCGACAGGACAATCTTCGCCGACGCCAAGCTGCTTCCCGCTGCGTCCATCCTGCGAGTCGGCCCGGACAGCGCGCCATGCGTCTATCGTTATTGGGACTATCGCTTTCGCGAGCGCACGACTCCGCTTGCCGAAGAAGACGCCGTCGCCGAGCTCGATTATCTCTTCCGCCAAGCAGTCAACCGCCAACTGGTCAGCGATGTCGAGATCGGTGCCTATCTCAGCGGCGGCATGGACTCCGGCGCAATCACGGCGATCGCATCCTCGCAGCACCCTTACATCAAGTCGTTTACTTGCGGTTTTGATCTCAGTTCCGCCTCGGGCATGGAGTTGAGTTTCGACGAGCGCGCTGCCGCCGAGCGCATGTCCTATCAGTTCAAGACCGAGCACTACGAGATGGTGCTCAAGTCAGGCGACATGGAACGGGTCATGCAGCGCCTGGTCTGGCATCTTGAAGAGCCGCGGGTAGGCCAGAGCTATCCGATTTTCTACGCGGCCAAGCTTGCCGGCAAGTTCGTCAAGGTCGTGCTTTCCGGCACCGGCGGCGATGAAATCTTCGGCGGCTATCCGTGGCGCTACTATCGGGCTGTACGCAACGATGATTTTGATCACTACGTCACGCAGTATTACGACTTCTGGCAGCGCCTCGTTTCGGACGACCGCAAGGCCGACATTTTCACACCGATCTGGCATCACGCGAACCGTGTCTCGACCCGCGAGATCTTCCAAAACGTCCTCGCGTCCCAGCGCCGGGAGCCTCTACGCCCCGAGGACTATGTCAACTGCTCACTTTACCTCGAGGCACGCACGTTCCTGCACGGTCTTCTCGTGGTCGAGGACAAGCTAAGTATGGCGCATTCGCTCGAGACACGTGTACCATTTCTCGACAATGATCTGGTCGACTTCGCAACGTCGCTCCCGGTCAGCCAGAAGCTCGGAAGTCTCGCCGAGTTCGCGCGGATCGATGAGAGTGATATTTCCAAGAAGCGTGAGCAGTATTTCCGTAGGTTTCGCGACGGCAAGATCGTGTTGCGGAAAATGATGGGGAACTATGTTCCGCAGGACATCGCGGATGGCGAGAAGCAGGGTTTCTCCGGCCCTGACGGCACCTGGTTTAAGGGCGACAGCATCGATTATGTTCGGCGCCTCTTGTACAATCGCAATGCGCGCATCTATGACTATCTCGATCGCAAAGCCGTGCAGGCTTTGGTCGACGAGCACCTTGAGGGAGTTTCGAACCGGCGCCTGCTGATCTGGTCGCTGATCTATCTCGAGAATCTGATGGAGATTTTCGTCGCCCAACGGAATCTATTTGAGGAGCCCACGGTCGCTCAATCGAGGTCCGAGGTGCGTCGTGCGCTCGTCATGTGAACACCCGTGTCGCCATTGAATTCGCTAGACCGTGCAGCTCGGGAATCGCTGATCGCTGAGCAAGAAATGATAGCATCCCCGACCCCAATCGAACCGGGCCAAGGGGGTGGCCCGCCATATCGTCCAAGTGTCTCCATAGTCGTTCCCGCACTGAACGAGGAGGAGACGCTCCAACATGCGGTGGAATGGACGATCTCTGTGCTGCGCGAGATCAGTGACGACTACGAGGTCGTCATCGTCGACGATGGTAGCAGCGACGAGACTGGCCGCATCGCCGATGGCTTAGCTGTCAAGTTCTCGCATATCAGGGTTATCCATAATCGGCGTCCAAGCGGCTATGGCGGCGCGCTGGACGCCGGCTTTACGGCTGCAGCCAAGGAGGTGATCGGCCTGATCACGGCGGACGAGGAGTTTCACCCGACCGATCTTCCACTGTTCGTCGAGGCGATTCGTGACGCCGACATAGTCACCAGCGTGTGCCCGCATCGACCGATGCCATTTTACCGCAAGTTTCTGTCGTGGGGTTGGCGCACGTGCGTGGCGGTCATTCTCGGCGAACGCCCAGTGATCGAAGGAACTTTCATGATCCGGAAGCAGCTTTTCGATACTTTGAAGATGGAAAGCCGTACGGGCATGTATGTGATGGAGATGCTTATCAAGGCTAGTCGTCGGGGAGCACGCATTAAAGTGATCGCAATTGGCGTCTATCCTCGACCTGATATGAGCAAATCAAAAGTCGCCAACCTTCGGACAGCGATCGCCCACTTCAATGAAATTCTGGCGCTGCGACGACGCCTATAGTCCAAAGCGGCTGCAAAAGCTCAGGGCCGCTAGCCGCCACCATTTCTCCAGCTAGGAGGAACGCTGTGCGAGGATGGGGGGCGCCCCGCAACGCGAAAGTAGGGGTCATTCACCGATATGAACTGGCTGTCTGGACCGATGCCAGACATGTCGTGCCGTCTCACGCGGCTAGCGCTCCTGAGCGCGTGAAACCAGATCGAGGCCTGCAGTGTCCATCGACAGTACCCGACAAAAGCAACATTACGAAGCGATCCACACGAATTATGAGGATCATTATTACGATGCGCAATCGATGGCCTATCGAGAGCGCTTCTATTACGACCCGCTCTTTGAAGGGCTGGATCTTAACGGCTGCAGGGTTGCAGATCTCGCCTCCGGCAGCGGTCATAATTCGGTTGCTCTTCTCAAACGCTTTCCAAAGGCCGTGGTGACGGGCTTTGATATTTCGAGCTCCGCATGTAAGGCCTATCGGCACAACGTCGGCCGGCCCGGCATCGAAGCCGACCTAACCAAGCCGCTCGACCATCCCGACAAGTTCGATGCGGCGATGGTGGTAAGCGGATTGCACCATTGCGTCGTCGACCTGCCGGCAGCCGTAGACAATCTCGCGAACATGCTCAATCCGGGGGGCGGCTTATGATGCTCGAGCCAAACCGTGGGTTCGCGCTCGAGGGCGCACGCCGAGTTTGGTATCGGCTCGACAAGTATTTCGATGCAGCGACTGAAAGAGCGCTCACCCCTTCGGAGCCTTTCATTGCGCGATGGGTGCGCAGCTAGCAAGTTGGAGGGATGCCGCTATTATCAAAGCGCCGAGCTTCACAAGCTCGCGGCTGAAGCTGACTGATCTCCAGCTACTCAGACCGCCGCCGTCTAGAATGAGAGATCACCGATTATCATCTTGGCTCCGGCCGCCATCACAGTCCTGGAGCAAAACGAATGGCTTTCTTTGGCGATCTTGCGGAGGCCACTCCGGACGGCGCGTTCATACTGTCGGCGGCACATCGAGAAGCTGCGGGACAAGATGACGGCGCTACCAGGATCACCGGAGGGCGCCGACGTTCACGTCGCCGCGGAAATCCGTGCTGTTCTCCGCAGCAAGCCGGAGCCGGAAAAGTTTGCGCGCGAGCTACTGTCCGATGCGAAGACGATGGGCTCTATTCTCAACGCCCCCGCCTTTCTCTCCGGAATGAGCGAGGAAGCGCTCGAACGGCTGCGCACCGCGGCGTTGCTGGCGTTGCATCCGGACGAGATCGCGGAGGTCGAGCAATTGGAAGCCGCGGAACGTCACGCACGTGACGCGGTGGAGCTCGCGCGCGAGCGGATCGCCAAGCGCGCCGGGATTATCAAATAAGCTTGGGGGCGGGTGATCGACCCGGCCTGTGGCGGCTGGAAAGGTGCGCGCGGTGCCCGTTTCCCCATCTGTCGGCCCGCGCACTAAGCCACCGGAAAGCTCGCCGGCGATGCCGGCGGGCCTTCCTGAAACCCATTACCAGAGAGCATAGGAATCAAAATGCAAGGCAAGATCAGAAATTGGGACCAGCGCCGGGCATTCGGCTTCATTGAATGTCCTGAGTCCAGAAACGTGTTCATTCATTTTTCGGAGATCAAAAACCGCGGCCCCGATCAGATTCAGGTCGGCGACTCAGTCGAGTTCAGCATGGGCGCTGACCGCGAAGGAAGGTTGTGCGGCAAAAATGCGCGCGTGATCGAGCGGCCGACGACTGACTGCAACTCGATGCGCTATGGTGACATCGGCGTTGAAGTTGACGGCAACGTTTGAACGAGTTGAAAGGAATCAGACAATGCGCGGAACCTGTGCAGTCTACTTCGAGCAAAAAGGCTTTGGCTTCATCAAGCCGGACAATGGCGACCACGATGTGTTTGTTCACATCTCCGACATCCAGGGCGGAATCCCTTTGCAAAAAGGTGACCTAGTGGATTTCGAGACGGGCACAAGCCACCGGAACGGCAAACTGTGCGCGCGCAATGTGCGGCCGATTTCTGTGCGGCTGAATCAGCCTGTGCAATTTGGGGATCGTCAATGCGCATCATAACTCGCACAACGTATCGGCGCCGCGTTATCAATACTGGCGTGGCTGCATTCGGCCCCCTCGCGGAGCCGGGCGCCGGCCTCGCGGATGGCTTAGGCGTTGCGTCGGCGGTCGCTGTCGGATTCTTCGGCGGCGCGGGCGAAGCGGCTGGCCTTGGCACAGCGGCGGCGGCGGCGGTCGCAGCACACGGGGGCGCTGGCCTGGCGCCTGGCGCCGGCGGAGCGCTCGGCATCGGCGAAAGCCTGGCGGCGGCGATCGGCGCGGCGGGCTCGATCGGCGTTGCAGACGCGGCGAGCGATTCAATCGTCGTTATGCCCGCGGACGGTGTTGCGGGCGCGATCGGCAATGCGGAGGCGGCGAGCGAGGCCATCATGGCGGCGGCCGGCTTCGCGTTCGGGCAAGGCGCCCCTGCAGGGTTCGGCGCGGTAGCTATGCCGGTTAACCCGAAACGAATCCTCCACGCGCACGATGGCTTGCGCGTCTACCATGTCGCGGCAGAGCTTCGCGACAGCCTCGCGGTGAGTCAGAGCCGCGAGGTCGAATGAGAAAGCAAAAGGCCCGCCCCGATGTTCGTTGACCGGGGCGAGCCTCGCGCGCTGGCGTTGGGCGGACGCTTGCTACCGCGCGCTATTCTTTTCCGGACGCTGGAAAGTGGGCCGGCGGAAGTGGTTTGCACTCTGACTCTGTCGGCATAACCCAAGCGACCCGCGGGTTAAGTGGCCCGACATAACAGGCGGCGAAATGGGGCAGTTGAATCATTTGGCCTAGCGCTGTCGTATAGGTCTTGATTCCGATGAACTTGGCCCGGAATTGAATTAGATCGCCCTCCAAAATCCGGCCGTTGTGGCCAAAGACTCGATAGTCAACCCACACGGTGTCCGACCAGTGGGCGCCCTTTTGCGTGACGTTGACGCGCAGTGAAAAATCGGGGCCGTCTTGCATGGACTGAATCACCTGGCCGCGACGGGTTAACGTCATGCCCTCATATTGTTCGGGATAACGGGCAAGCTCCTGGTAGGTTCCCGTCATTTGAGCCTCGACGCCAGCGGGCACTAGCAGCGCCGCGGCGAGCACCACGCAACCGGGTTTCCACGTCATAGGTTTGCCGCGGCTGCGCGCGCCTCGACGCTCGACTCTCTGTCGAACGTGCGCATCCATTCGCCCGCAATGGCGCGAGCCTCCCCGCGTTCAAGGGCGAACGTTTCGATCAAGTACGGAAAACAACCAAACATATTGATCGCACCGCTTTCCCGCAACGCGTCCAAGAAGCGGAAATAAGTCGCAACGTCTTCCTTCGTCGTCGTCATAGTCGACTCCTCTCTCTCTCTTGCCAATTCCCATTCCACACATCGGCGCCCGCGCCCCTCCGCGTTCGAGCTTTTCCGCGCGCGAATTGCAATAGGCATAGTCGGACTTGATCTTGACCATGCGATCACAACCGCGGCACCGCTTGCGCACTGAGTTGCGTTCCATTTCGTGATAAAATGCAACGTCATCTTCGGACTCGATTTCGTAGAATCCAAAGTTGTCGTCGTAGTAGGATCGGGTTGTCATCGGCAGTCCACCCATTGCATCGCCGTCGCCAACAAGTGATTGTAGTCGCCAGAGGTCGCCTCGCTCGTAAACGCGGACACTTCGGACTCGTCGAGGCCAGCACGACGCATGGCGCGCCACGCGTCCGAGTATCGCGAAGGCGTTACCGTCTTCGCCAACTAGTTGCACTTCGATGTGCGGATATTTCGATTCCATTTTTTCAATCGCCTTCTTCGATTTCGCAAATCGCGTATTCGACCGACTCCAGTATCGTGTCGATCACCGCGCGGGAGCGAGCGTATGCGCCAGGTTGCTGGCCTACGAGGTCGGCGGCACGGGAGTCATCTTCCGCCAATGCCGCGAGCTTCCGGTCCCGTCGATATGACGACACGCGAGGCACAACGCAAAGAGCGATCACGGCAGCTATTGAGCTACTTTCACAAGGTATCTGCCAGTGTTGGGAAAGCATAGGGACATGGGTATAGGGGCCGACAGCGAGGTTGCCATTCTCCGCCTGATCTTCATGGCCGAGGCATGGGCGTTCTGGGCGGACGATACAGCGACATCGCCGGAAACGGCGTTGGCTTGCGCCCTCCATACCAGTGATCCCACCGATAGCGGGACACAGGCCACTAGCGAGGCGAGTTGAATTTTGCAGTGTCCTAATTTAATTGGGTGTTCTTTTCCGACTGACTCTGCCAGATGGTTGTGTTATATTCCTACATCACCGACAGCGGTCCTGAAATCAGGCGCCGGTGGCTGAGAGACCGATCGCGCTCCCGGCTGCAAAAGCCGGGAGCGCGTCATGCCCACCACCCCATATTTCACTTTCGCGTTCGTCCTGCTTGCCATGTTGTTGGCCTCAACCATCACGCATGCACAACAGGGCAACTTGCCAGTGCCGGTGCAAAAGCTACCGTCGTATCCGCCGGCTGTATGTGTAACTCCAAATTGGACATCAGAATCGTGCGCAAGCAGAAGTCCAACATACGGACCCCAAAACGAACCCTCAGGATGGCAGTGCGGCGACGTCAGAATAATCGTGTCGTCGGACTCGACCACCTTTTTTTCCACGGAATTTCTGATCACCGGAATAGAAACGCGCGACAGCCGCTTCAAATTGGTGAAAGACGAACTTTACTTGAATGGCAGACTTTGCACATCATTTCCCGAACACAACAAAACAGAATCACTGCCGCCGTATCCACCCGTAACGTGTTTAAAACCAAATGGTGCGTCGAAACCCTGCGAAAACAGACAGGCAAGCCCGGCGCAAAGTCAGGCAGCAGTTATATCAATTGCCCCTGGTGACGAGGCGGCAACGGTGAGCGTTGAAGGGTTGCTCACACCTGACGATGGCGATCAATTTCGGGCAATGACGAATGCATTAACGAAAGCAGTAGTCGTTCTCAGTAGCAACGGCGGGAGCATTAAAGCCGGAATTACAATTGGGGAAGCTATTCGTTTAAAAGGATTTCACAGTGTCGTTGTGGGACGTTGCGCGTCTGCGTGCGCCCTTGCGTGGCTTGGGGGCACCCCGCGTTCGATGGCTGCTGAAGCCCAGATAGGGTTTCACGCCGCATATAATGCCTCAACCGGCCAAGAAACGGCTGTTGGAAATGCTCTCGTCGGCGCGTATTTGAGTAGGATCGGCCTACCATACAAGGCCGTCATCTACATCACTCAGGCCGCACCGACTTCGATGACGTGGCTGACCTTTTCAGAGGCGAAGCAGAATGGAATTGATGTGACCCTGGTTGACAAATCGACTATTCTTTCGAGAGGTCCTTCCGGCAGTGGCACCAGCACCCCCCTCGACGAGGCACAGAACCAATAGTGATCGACACACGCACGGGAATTCCAGAGGTCGCTTGCCCGAGCGGTCAAGTCACGGGGCCATGCCGATAGCTTAGGCTCTCCTTGGTGCCGGCACCTGACCCAGCTCACTTGTCAAGACCGTGCGTCCAAACCGGGGTAGGGAGGTCCTGCGGCGATGTTTATCCGGGATGCTTTCATCGCCAGCTTGCTTGGAATTTTTGGGTACGCAAGCACGGCTTGTGCTAACTCGTGCGCGAATGTGGATGTAATAGGCACATTCGACGAGAGCGGATTGCGAGAGAGTGAGTTTGGGATATATGCGGCTGGAACATTTCGAATAGAGGGGGAAGGGGATGAAGGCAAACAGCCTATGTTTAACCTCGCTACGGTAAATTGTGAAAAGCAATCCGATGATAGGGGCAGAGTGAGCCTTGAATGTAAAGTTACGCAGGCTGTTGTATGGGCTACATCAGATAAGCCGGACCCAGACAAACCAAATTGTTCGCTCGACCTCAACGCTTCCGCATATTCAATGAAGGAACTTCAGAAAGGCGTTCTTACAGGGATGGAGGAGTCCTCTAGTGCGTGTTTCAACACGATACTAACGATAGATAGAAATACGAAAAGGGTATATATGTCGTTCACGCGAACGAAATCCGCAGACAATTACGATAAGATTAAACCTGGCACCTGTGGTATGCTTCCTCGCATACAGGTATTAATGAACTGTACTGGATGGCCAAGAATTCGCAAACAAGGCCGAACACCGCCGCGTTACTGTGATTTCAGTAGCTCTAGCGACAAGTAGGAACTGGAAATCTCCGCTGCGCACAGTTTGTTTTTTTGAGTCCGGACTGCTTTTCTTTTGCACTTGGCAGAAATGCATTGCCGAAGCGAGTGAGGCCGACATCGTGCTGGTTCTACGCCGCTCAGGACGAATGCCAATGCGGGGGCTGCACTGGCGAGCGGCGTTAATTAGCAGGGCAGGATCATGAGCACTGAGGCGGAACTGGTGAAGCAAATCAGTGCAACCGCCTTCACAGAGGCGATTGACCTCATGGCCTGCTTAGGGGTGTTGCGAGAGAGCGAATCTCTCGGGGTGGCACAGGCTCTTCAAAGGGCAAACGCCTTTCGGGCAGCAACTATCGTGCAAATGGCGCTGGTGCAACGAGTGCTGATGACAGTTGAACGAGCATTCGCGCCTGTAAACCGCCCAAAGTCAGACCGTCACGCTCGGGTGGCCTTTAAGCATCTGTCGGACCCAAAGATATTTAATGAAGTCGCAAAGGCTGGATCGCGAAAACCACTCCACCAGGCGTGCACTATCTGGGACACATACGATGCAGACCCCCGACGCAAACGACTCAAGTACTATCGTGATAGAGTTGTGGCACACACGGGCGAGCAAGACCCGGCAATACCTGTGCCCCTCGTTCGTGAGTTGACTAGTTACGCGATGGGCACAGCCGATGCGCTTGCCCGATTAGCGCGTGGCTCGGGGGTAGTTCAATTGCAGTTGGGGGTGCAGACGGCCCCTTACGACGCAAGCGCCAAGGCATTCTGGAAAGTGTGGCGATAACCGTTATGGGGCGCAAGAAGCAAGATCGAAGCTGGCAAGCTCGAACTCAATCCCGAGCCTGTTGATTTGGCCCGGCTTATCGATGAGGTCATCGGCACCGCGGGACAACTTGCCGAGAAGAACAAGAACCGCCTCATCGTTGAAGCCCAAGAGAACGTGGGCGCGCTCAACGCGGACCCCATGAGGCTCACGCAGATTCTGCTCAATCTGTTGAGCAATGCCTGTAAGTTCACGAAAGAGGGCGAGGTCGCCCTGCGGGTGCGCAAGGTGGCGCACGGACGCGACTGGGTCGAGCTTGCCGTCGCAGATACGGGCATCGGCATGACCGCCGAGCAGCAGGCGAAACTGTTCCAGGAATTCACCCAGGCAGATTCCCTGACCGCGCGCCGCTACGGCGGAACGGGGCTCGGCCTTGCCCTCTCGCGCAAGCTCGCGCGCATGATGGGCGGCGATGTGACCGTCGCAAGCGAAGCGGGCAAGGGCAGCATGAAGCGTTCGATTGTCCCGCGTTCAAGCGCAATCGACAGGAGAAATGCGTCCAGATGTCAGTGAAAATGGCCAGATCAACCCCTCGACCATCGTTCGGGCTGCCCGAGCTGCTGGTAGCCATCCACACACCTCGCATCTGGCTTCCAGGGACGCTGCAAAATCGCCACTATCCACGCTAGTTTCGGAGTCATCCGGGGAATGTCGGCTTAAGGTTGTTGAGGGGAGGCTGTCGCGATGCGGCGACATGAATCGTGTGCCTGAGATCAAAATGTTTTCCACCATGGGGGCCATGAGGTGCCCCGTAACCCACCAGATTTTAGGTCGTATCCGCAGACACTTTGTGGGTCGCGTCGTGACGCTCGCTGCGGCAACTGCATTTAACGCGGCACTCTCGGTTGCCCTTCTACCTCTCGCAACCCGACATCTGGGGGCAAGCGACTACGGGATTTACACCCTTGTTATGTCAATCGTGGCGCTCGTGAGCGCTGCGGCGGATGGTGGTGCAGGTCTGCTAGTGCCAGCTCATTATGGCCCCGCTTCTTCATCGGAGCGTTCGCGGCTATTCGTTAGTCTTGCTATTTTTGCCGGCGTTGCGGCGAGCGCCGCTGGGCTCCTGATAATCATTCCGTGGCTTTGGCACCACGCCACCCTCTCTGATCACGCCATTCCACTCGCTGCGGTTACACTATCGCTCGCTCTGATGCCGCTGCGCGCAATCACGAATATTTGCGTCATGATCTTCTCGGTAACCGACCGCGGCCTCGCCATCGCCGCACAGCTGGTAATTCAATCTCTCGTGACGTTCCTCAGTACTCTTGTCGCCCTCTTCGATTTTGAAATGGGAGTGACGTCGCTCTTTATCGGCGCGTGCTGCGGGCAGTTCGCCGCACTGGGCGTCGGTCTCGTCGCGCTTGGACGTGGTCACTTATGGTCATTGCCGTCGTGCTACTGGTTGCGCCGCGCCGCTACCAACTCGCCGACTACAGCGGCGTCCGGGATCGTCGACGGGACCCGCGGTTTTGGCGAAAATGCGCTACTTACAAGCGCCATCAGCCTGCATGCGGTTGGGATTTTGGGCCATGCGCGCCTCTATCACGGCCTCCTGATGGCACTCAGCAATGCGGTCGGCCACAACCTTTGGGCTAAGTCCCTCGAGGAAGCTCTTAATCCGCATTCTAGCTTTGAATTGACTCGAAGCGCCTGGACCCCCGTTCAGATCGCCATTACCTGCGCAGGGCTCATTTTCGCATTCGTAGGAACACAAATCGTTGATCTTATCGGCAACGGCAAGTTCACCGACGCCGCACCCTACATCCCAACACTGTTCGTCATCGCGCTCATCCAAACCACTGAACAGCCTGCAAACGCCGTTGTATGTGCATTGGGACGGGCAGCGTCGGCAACATGGGCCCGCATCATCCTAGCAGTTGCAGGTTTTATCGCCCTCTATCCCGCGGTGGTGCTGTTTGGCATCAAGGGCGTCATTGCTATTTGCATCATCGAAGCGGTTGTATATCGCCTCTATCTCCGCATCCTCGCCAGCCGCGAACGCAAGATTCCGTTTCAAGACCATGTTGCAGTTTTTGGATCCTTCGCAATTTTCGCGGAGATCGTTTACGTTCATTGGGCGGTGCCGCCGCTCACGCTCCAATTGGCCCTAATGACGGCAGGCATCGTAGTGCTCTTCGTTGTTGGCCGGCGCTCGATCAGCGAGATGATCTCGGCGGGTCGTCAGATGGTGTTCGGGCAACCCGCATGATCGCAGTGCCCGAGATGCGCTGGGGAGAGATACTTGGTTGCGGAACGCCACCGCCAGCGCCACCAAGCCGCCGAAGGAATGACCGACGAGATGCGCGCGGCCGCCCGTCCTGCGAACGACCGATTCCAGTATTTCGGCCTCGTGCGAAATGGCAGGATCGCCGGCGGTGCGGCGCTCGGCGGTTCCCCCGTAGCCGAGGAGGCTCGTCGTCACGTAGCGAAACCGGCCGTTCAAGGCGGCAATCACGGGTCGCCACGCGGCGCCGGTGCTGCACGATCCCGGGACCAGCACAATGGTCGCACCGCGCCCGCGCTCTTCGTAATCGATGCGGCCACGCGCGTCCTCGATCATCCCGTCAATCCCTGATCTCAGATGAGGTCTTGCAAGCATGCGGCGGCGCGCCGCCCTCGGCTTCGGCCGGCTTTAATCCGGTAGGTCTTGGTCGAGCGGGGGCGGCGCCATTTCCCTGTGGGCTGCCGCGGTGTCGCCGTTTGACGGGACAGGGCGCGGCGACGCGCAGCTTTGTCTTTCGACTAAGCCGCCTGCCGTCGTGCAGGAATGCCGTTCCAGTCGCGATGACGGTCGCGATGACGGGATTGGCGCATCATGCGTACGGGCAAGCCGTCGCGCACCGCGGATTCGATCTCGCCACGCGTGACGCCGATGTCGGCCAACATACGATCGTCGAGCCGCTGGAGTTCGCGCACAGCGCTACGCAGGCGTTGCTTCGCGGCCAGGCCGCGCACCCAGCGCGTGCCGCACAGGACGAGGACGCGCAGCCACTGCGCAAACGCGCGCATGGTGCCGCGCATGCAGGCCTGGATGACGAGGTTACGCTTGATGCGAGCCTGCTGCTCGCATTCGAAGAACGAGAACAGCGGGGCGCAATTTTGTGTCTGGGACATCGTCGGCCTCCGGCGCGGCCGAGCTCGCCCGGCCGTAAGTGGGTCAAGATCAAAGCTGCTCGACGCGCCGGATCTCCGCGGCAGCGGGCAGCACATGGCGGAATGTCTAGGCTCGACCGCAGTGAGAGGCTTGAAGGAACTTTGGGGATTTTCTGGAGATTTCCGAATTAATGGCTAGGCGAAGCTCGGCCGACGTGCCAGGGACCCGCCGCAGCCGCTGGAAGAAGCGCGGCTGGAGTGGATTGCCACCGCCCGCTTAACGGCGAACGCCGTTTCGCTTATCCGCGGCGCGCTTCACCGCTCGTGCAGGGTCTCCTGCCGGTAGCGGATGAGCGGCGACAAGAGATAGCTCAGGATCGCGCGCGATCCGGT
>Ga0070699_100001298_pt1 | contig 23074 bp, 20 predicted proteins | sample KBSK1503metaG_FD_65473 | JGI IMG/M metagenome (GOLD analysis project Ga0070699, IMG submission 65473) | Corn, switchgrass and miscanthus rhizosphere microbial communities from Kellogg Biological Station, Michigan, USA - KBS K1-50-3 metaG | ecosystem: Host-associated > Plants > Roots >...
TGATCGCCCTTCGCGTACTTCTTGGTGCTGTAGGCGAGGACGGTGGAGTAGTAGATCGTGCCGATGCCGTACTTGTGGACGACCTGCGGAAACACGCCCTTGGTGTCGATCGTCTGGTAGTCGAGGGGCTCGAGCAGGTTGTCCTTGGCGCCCGCGACCACGTTCAGGTCGCCCACGTCGACCAGGTCCCATTCCACGTTGCCGCTCTGCACCATCGCCTTGAGCTTTCCGTAGTCGGTCGGGCTGGCCTCGACGATCTTGATGCCGGTCTCCTTCTCGAACGGCTGGAACATGGTCTTGCGCTGGGCTTCCTGGTACGCGCCGCCCCAGGAGCACACCACGAGCTGCTTGGACTGGGCCCGCGCGATCCACGGCCCGCCCGCCCGCGTGGCCGCGGAAGCGGCGGCGGTCAGGACCCCCATCTTCAGCACGTAGCGCCGCGTGATCGAGCTCATGGATCTCTCCTTTGGGTGAAGGCGTTGTCCGGGTCCCATCGAAGCGTCACGCGCGCGCCGACCTTCAGGCGGTCGGCCGCGTCCAGGTTGAGCCGCTTGACCGTGAAGGTCTCGCCGCCGGCGGCGCGGACCACGTACCGCGTGGCGTCGCCGACGAAGACCGTCTCCACGATGTCGCCGACCACCGTGGGGCCGGTGGTCACCGGGTCGGGGCCCGCGCCGGCGTCGGCCGCGATCGCGATGCGCTCCGGCCGGAGGAGCAGGACCGCGGCCTCGCCGATCACCGCGCCGCCCGGGCGGACCGGCAACCGCAGGCCGGAGCGGGTGACGAGCAGGGGCCGGCCGCCCTCGCCGGCGTGGACGGTGCCCTCCACGCGATTGGACTCGCCGATGAACCGGGCCACGAACCCGGTGGCGGGCGTGTCGTAGAGCTCGGTCGGGTCCCCGACCTGCTCGACCCGCCCGCGGTTCATCACCGCGATGCGATCGGAGAGCGTCAATGCCTCCTCCTGATCGTGGGTCACGTAGATCACGGTGACCCCGAGGCGCGCCTGCAGGTGCTTGAGCTCGAGCTGCATCTCGAGCCGGAGCTGCTTGTCGAGGGCGCCGAGCGGCTCGTCCATCAGGAGCACCGGCGGCTCGAAGACCAGCGCGCGCGCCATCGCCACCCGCTGCTGCTGGCCGCCGGAGAGCTGGCGCGGATAGCGCGCGCCGAGCCCGTCGAGCTGGACCAGGGCCAGGCCCTGGGCGACCCGCTCGCGGATGGCCGCGGACGGCAGCTTGCGCATGCGGAGCGGGAAGGCCAGGTTGTCGGCCACCGTCATGTGCGGGAACAGCGCGTAGTTCTGGAAGACCATCCCCACGTTCCGCTTGAAGGGAGGATCGAAGGTCACCCGCGCACCCTCGATCCACACCTCGCCCTCGCTGGGAACCGCGAAGCCGGCCACGCAGGCCAGCGTCGTGGTCTTGCCCGATCCGGACGGCCCGAGCAGCGTGAGGAACTCTCCCGGCCGAGCGGTGAGGGTCACGCCGTCGACGGCGCGGGTCGTACCGAAGGTCTTGACGAGGCCCTCGAGGCGAACCTCCGCGCCCCGCGCCGCCCGCTCGCTAGGGGCGGCCGCGACGATGGACGCCCTCCATCCGATCGAGGGTGCGCTTCCACGCCACGATGAGCTCGAACACCGGCCGTCGCCCGCGGTGGAACGGAATCGGGCGCAACGGGCTCCCGGGGAAGGCCGGGGCGCCTCCGCCGAGCACGCGATCGGCCAGGACCTTCCCCATGACCGTCGCCATCGCCACGCCGCGGCCGTTGTAGCCGAGGGCGGCGTGGACGCCGGGAGCCAGCTCGTGGAGATGCGGGAGATGGTCGAGCGTGACCGCGACCTTGCCGCCCCAGACGAACTCCCAGTCGCAGGCGCCGAGCTTCGGATAGAGCTCGATCGCGCTCGCGATGATGTTCGCGTAGTCGGACCGGTCCGAGGATTCGCGCATCCTCCCCCGCCCGCCCATCACCATGCGTCCGGCCGCGTCGAGCCGGAAGTAGCGGAGGAGCCGCCGGGAGTCGGAGACCGCCTGCCCCTTGGGCAGGATGCTCCGGCGCAGGTCGTCGGAGAGCGGCGCGGTCGCCGCGATGTAGCTGTACACGGGCACCACCGTCCGCGCGAGCTTGGGCCACGGCCCCTGCGCGCCGGCCAGGTCGGTGTAGCCGTTGGTCCCGATGACGACCTGGGCGGCGCGCACCGAGCCGCTCGCGGTGAACACCACCCACTCGCCGCCGCCCCGACGCGGCGTCGCGGCCACCGAGCGCTCGTGGATGCGCGCGCCCGCCTGCTGCGCGGCGCAGGCGAGTCCGCGCGTGTAGCTGAGCGGCTGCACGACGCCGCCGCGGTGGTCGACGAAGCCGCCGATGTAGGCGTCGGTGCCGGTGAGCTCGGCGATCCGGACGCGATCGATCGCCTCGACCGCGCCGTCGCGTCGGCTCCACTCCTCCGCGGTGTGACTCGCCGCGCGCAGGGCCGCCTCGGAGTGGCACGCCTTGATCCAGCCGTCCTGACGGGCGTCGCACGCGATGTGGTGGCGCCGCACCAGGTCGAAGACGAAGTCCGCGGCGCCCCCGACCAGATCGGTCAGCCGGGCGCCCCGCTCCGCTCCGAACTCCGCCTCGAGCTCGCTCGGATCGAGCTTGAGGCCCGGGATCACCTGCCCTCCGTTGCGGCCGGAGGCGCCGGAGCCGACCAGGCCCGCCTCCAGCACCACGACCGACGCGCCGCCCTCGGCCAGGTGCAGCGCGGCCGAGAGCCCGGTGAACCCACCGCCGATGATGCAGACGTCGGCCCGCTCCTCCCCTTCCAGCCGTGGATACGAAGCCGCCGGCGTCGCGGTGGCCGTCCACAGCGAGTCGGGGAGGGTCGAGGCCATGGAGCGGCTCAGCGAACGGCCGCCGCGGTCTCCGGCATCTTCTCGACCACGACCGTCGGATGCACCGCGGGCGAGTAGATCTCGAGGATCTCGAGGTCGTCGGTGCACTCGAGCTCGTTGTGGACGATGCCGGCGGGCTGGAGCACGCAGTCGCCGGGGCCGAAGGTGCGCTCGCCCTGGCCCTCGTAGACGAACTTGATGGTGCCCTTGAGCACGTAGAACATCTGGAAGTCGCACTCGTGCTTGTGGAGCCCGGTGGTGTGCAGATCGTGGGTGTCGCCGCCCTGCTTCACGCGCACGATGTGGGCGCGCATCTTGCCGTGGGTGGCGTCCGCGATGCCCAGGTCGCGATACTCCATGAAGCTGCGGAGGCCGGTCTGGTAGACCGCGTCCTTGGCGTAGCTCGCGCTGAACTTCTGCTTGGGCTCGTTCATGTCGGTGGCTCCTCTCGGGATCAGACGGTGCGCTGCAGGAAGCTGGTGGTGAGCGGCCACGCCAGGTCGGCGTAGTGGGGCTGGAAGCCCGGGTTGTCGGGGTGGCGGAAGCCGTGCTGGGCGTCGGAGAAGAAGTGCCATTCCACGAGCCTGCCGTTGGCGAGAAAGCTCTGCCAGAGCGGGCCCTGGATGGCCGGCGTCGCGATGTAGTCTTGGCCCGCCGCGAACACGAGGCTGGCGCACTGGAGCGTCTTGGCCAGGTGGAAGGCGTGGCGCGGGCGATGCGAGGTCTCGGGCTCGTCGCGCACGGAGGGGTAGTAGAGCACGATGGCCTTCACCGACGGGTGATCCGCCGCGAACGGGATCAGGAGGCGCCCGCCCATGCAGTGGCCGATGCAGCCGGTGCGCGCCGGCTCGGTGCCCATGCGGTCGATGAGGTAACGCCAGGCCTCGTCCATCTTGCCGAGGAACTCGTCGTCACCGTGCTTGGACTGCAGATCGGCGCCCATGCCGATGTGGGTGGTGCCCGCGATGCCGAACATGTTGAAGAGATCGGGCGCGAGCACGTTGAAGCCGAGGCGCGCGAGCCGATAGGCGTCGATCTTGTAGTCCGCGGTCACCCCGTGGGCGTGGTGGACCATGAGGATGCCCGGCCGCTTGCCGGGCGCGTCCGGGTGCGCCACGTAACCGGGGATGCCGTCCTGCTCCTGGGTGAGCATTCTCGCGACGACGTTCATGCCCGCTCCTTGATCGAGACCCGCCAGTGGATCCGATCCTCCGCCGGCGGGTAGTCGCCCGCCGCCTTGTGGTACGAGCAGCGATTGTCCCAGATCACGATGTCGCCCTTGCGCCAGTGGTGCGTGTAGCAGCCCTCGGGCTGGATCATGCGCTCGGTCAGCTCGTCGATCAACGCGTCGCTCTCCGCCCGGTCCATCCCGTCGATGTAGAGGATCTTGCCCGGATCGAAGTAGAGGCCCTTGCGACCGATCTCGGGATGGGTGCGGATGATCGGATGGAAGACCGGCGTCCAGTCCCGGTCCTCCGCGTCGAGCAGCGCGGTGGCCTTCTTCCGGCCGCCGTACGTGAACGCGCCCTTGTGGCCCTCCAGGCGCGTCTTCAGCCGCGGCGGCAGGGCGTCGTACGCCGCGTACATGCTCGCGAAGTGGGTGTCGCCGCCGCGGCTCGGCACCGCGAGGGCGTAGAGCTGGGTGGCCTTGAAGGGCTCCTCGTCGTAGGCGCCGTCGGTGTGCCAGCCCTCGGCCCCGCGGCGATAGATCGCCAGGTCGAGGGCGCCGTCGGCCCCGAACTTGTTCACCCCGAGCAGGGTGATCTCGGGCCGCTCGGGGTGCCGCGTCATCTTGGATGGATGCGGCACCACCTGGCCGAAGCGCCGGCTGTAGGCGAGGAAGTCGTCGATCTCGAGGGTCTGCCCCGGCACCACCGCCACGTTCCCGTCGAGCCAGGCGCGGTAGATGGTCGCGAAGCCCGCGTCGTCGAGCTTCCGCACGTCGACGCCGAAGATCTCGACGCCGATCTGCGGACCGAGCCGGCGGACCTCCAGGCTCACGCGGCGGGCCCTCGGCTCGCCTGCGCGAGCCACCGCTGATCGCGCGGGGAGGCGCGGCGCGCGAGACGCCGGCGCACCATGCGGGCGGCGTCGTCGAAGCGCTCGAGCGCGAGGTAGCACTGCACCATCGTCTCCTCGTAGATCTCCCACTGGGCGTGGCTGCCGCCGATGCGGTGCATCTCGGCCTCGATCGGCTCGAAGTGGCGAAGGGCCGCCGCGTGATCGCCCGCCGCGAACGCGGCCGTCCCCTGCACCAGCGGCAGCACCACGCTCCCCGCGATCGAGTGCCCCTTCGCGTCCAGGGCCCGCAGGCCGTCCATCATCCTCGCGAGGGCGGCCTCGTCTCCGCAGGCCGCGTAGGCGAAGGCGGCGTGCACCTCGCCGAACATGAAGCCGGGGCGCGCGACCTTCTGGGCCAGGTCGGCGAGGGCCCGCCACGGCAGGGGCTGCTCGCTCGCCCCGTCGAGCTTCACCCGCCAGAGCAGCGCGGTGCCGTCGGTCATGGCCGAGCGCGGGTTGCCGGAGGGCAGGATCTCGCGCGAGAAGATGTCGAGCGCGTGTGCGTAGCGGCCCTCGTGCAGGGCGAACATCGCCTGGTGCCACGCCATGTGGCAGTGGAACGAGGCGCGCCGGTCGTAGCCCGCCATCCACTCGTCGAGGAACGCGGCACCCGCCTCGACGTCGAGCGTCTCGAGCTGGATGTGGGCCAGGTTGTGCGCCGCGTGCGCGTTGCGCGGGTACTGCCGCAGCGACGCCTCGGAGAGCCGCCGCGACTCGTCGAAGCGGTCCACCTCGTGGTAGGTGAAGGCGAGCGCGGACTGGTACCACCAGTCGTCGCCGTAGGCGGGCGCCAGCCGCTCCATGAAGGCCACCCGGTGCTCTTCGCGGTCGCGGGCGCCGGCCAGCGCGATGGCGCTGCTGACCTGGTTCACCAGCACCGCGTCGCGCGGGAAATCGGCCACGTGCTCGTCGGCGAGCGCGAAGCCGCGCGCGGCCTCGCCGCCCACGAACGCGGCGAGCGCCTCCACGTGCTGCCGCTCGCGCCGGGTGGCGCCGCCCACCGTCTCGCCCGCACGGGCCATCGCGTCGCGCGCGGCCGCCGCGTCGCCCTGCACCAGGGCCAGCAGCGCGAGGCCGGTGTGGGCCACCGCGAGGCCGGGATCGGCCTGGACGGCCTCGGCCAGCCGCTCCTCACCGGCGGGGCCGTAGGCCAGCAGGTGGTCCATGCCCTCCTGGAAGCGCTCGAAGGCGAGGGGCGAGTCGGTGGTGACGGTCAATCCGTAGCGGTCGGTGAACGGCATGGGCGGTGGGTCCTCAGAGCAGCAGGGCCAGCGGCTCCTCGATCAGGTCCGCGAGCGCCCCGAGGAACTGGGCCCCGCGGGCGCCGTCGAGGGCACGATGGTCGCAGGACAGCGTGAGCACCATGGTCGGCTGCACGGCGGGCCGGCCGTCGACCGGGACGACGCGATCGGTGATGCGCCCCACCGCCAGGATCGCGGCCTGCGGCGGGTTGACGATGGCGCTGAACGCGTCCACCCCGTACATGCCGAGGTTGCTGATCGTGAAGACGCCCCCCTGGATGTCGGCCGGTCGCAGCTTGCGGGCCTGGGCGCGCGCGACGAGGTCCTCGCGGCGCGTGACCAGCTCCGCGAGCCCGAGGGTGTCGGCCCGGTGAAGCACCGGCACGACCAGCCCGTCCTCGAGCGCGACCGCCAGCCCGACGTTGACGTCGGGGTGGCGCTCGAGCGCGCCGTCCTTCCACGACACGTTCACGCGCGGGTGCTGGACGAGGGTCGCGGCGACCAGCTTCACCAGCAGGTCGGTGTAGGTGACGTGCGCGCCGGTCTGCGTGCGCGCGGTGGCGAGCCACGCCACCAGCCGCGTCACGTTGACCTCGCGCACCAGGTAGAAGTGCGGCGCGCTGGTCCACGACGCGGTCATCCGCTCCGCCATGATCCGCCACACCGTCCCCACCCCTCCCCCCTCTCCCCTCTGGGGAGAGGGCAGGGTGAGGGGCTCAGTGGTGAGGGGCACGGTGGTGAGGGGCACGGTGGTGAGGGGCCCGGTGGTGGAGGGCGCGGCGGCAGGCACGTCCAGCGTCAGCACCGCGCCCCCCGGCCCCGACCCCTTCAGCGCGCGCAGATCGATCCCGCGCTCCGCGGCCAGCCGCCGCGCCTTCGGCGACGCGGCGACGAGGCGGCCGGCCGAGCCATTCGCGGGCGCCGCGACCACGCGCTGGCTCTCGACGAAGGCGAGCACGTCGGCCTTCTCGATCTTGCCGCTCGCGGTCTTGACGCGGGCGAGGTCGACACCGTGCTCCTCGGCGATCTTGCGGGCGAGCGGGGAGGCCTTCACGCGCGTGTCGCCGGGCCCCTCACCCTGCCCTCTCCCCTGAGGGGAGAGGGTGGACGCGGCTTCGGTGGCGGAAGCGATCTGGGCGATGGTGTGGCCGACCGGAATCACGTCGCCCTCCTGGGCGGTGACCGCGCTCAGGATGCCGGAGGCCGGCGCCTCGAGCTCCATCGTGACCTTGTCGGTCTCGATCTCGGCGATGGGCTCGCCCTTGCGCACCGTATCGCCCGGCGCCTTGATCCAGCGCAGGAGCTTGCCCGTCTCCTGGGCCAGCTCGAGCGCGGGCATGATGACGTTGGTGGCCATCAGCGAATCACTTGCGACACAGGGCGCGGGCCGCCTCGAAGACGGTCTTCTCGGACGGCACCGTGAGATCCTCCAGCACCGGCGAGAACGGCACCGGCACGTCCATGGCGCCCATGCGCCGGACCGGCGCGTCCAGGTGGTAGAAGGCGCCCTCCGCGATCACCGAGGCCATCTCGGCGGTGACCCCGTAGCGCTCGTAGCCCTCGTCCACCACCAGCGCGCGCGAGGTCTTCTTGGCCGAGTCGATCAGGGCCTGCTTGTCGAGCGGCCACGTGGTGCGCGGGTCGATCACCTCCGCGCTGATCCCCACGTCTTCCAAGAGCTTGGCGGCCCCCAGCGAAACGGGAACCATGCTGCTGGTGGCCACGATGGTGATGTCCTTGCCCGCGCGCTTCACCTCCGCCACCCCGAAGGGGATCGTGTAGTCGCCCTCGGGCACCGGGCCCTTCACCCGGTACATCATCTTGTCCTCGAAGATGACCACCGGGCTGTCGTCGCGGATCGCGGTCTTCATGAGCCCCTTGGCCTCGTAGGGGCCGGAGGGCAGCGCCACCTTGAGGCCGGGCACGTGGCTCACCCAGGCGTGGAGGGACTGCGAGTGCTGGGCCGCCGAGCGGCGCGTGGCCCCGAGCGTGGTGCGGAACACGATCGGCACCTTGATCTTGCCGCCCGACATGTAGTGCGCCTTGGCCGCCTGGTTGACCATCTGGTCCATGGTGAGCGTGATGAAGTCGCCGAACATCACGTCCACCACCGGGCGCATGCCGGTCATGGCCGCGCCCACCCCGATGCCCGCGTAGCCGGGCTCGGAGATCGGCGTGTCGATCACCCGCTCGGTGCCGAACTCCTGCACCAGCCCGACCAGGGTCTTGAAGGGATGCCCCGCCTCCGCCACGTCCTCCCCGATGAGGAAGACCCGCGGGTCGCGCCGCATCTCCTCGGCGATCGCCTCTTTCACCGCTTCCCCGTACGTCAGCTCGCGTTCCGCCATGAACGTCTCCTCTTTTTATTCGATGACGCGGTCGGCCCGGGCCAGGATCGACGACGGCACCGCCAGGCCCAGCCGGCGCGCCGCCGTCATGTGGATCGTGAGCGAGATCCGGCTCACCTGCTCGATCGGCACCCGGCCCGCCTCGGCGCCCTTCAGCACCCGGTCCACGAAGGTGGCCAGCAGCTTGAAGCTGGGGAGCACGCTCGGCCCGTAGCTGACGAGCCCGCCCACGTCGGTGAACTCGGTCCAGCCGAACATGCTGGGGATGCGCTCCCGCGCCGCGAAGTCCACGATCTCCTGGCGGCGCGCGAGGGTCAGCGAGTCCGGGAACACGAGCATCGCCCCGGGACGAGCCGCGCGGATCTCCTCGAACACGGTCGGCAGCTCGCGGGGGCTCCGCGCCAGGTAGCGGGTGATGGTCGAGCCCACGCGGCGGGCCGCGTCCTCGGTGACCCGGTACTCCGCGAGCTCGCCCGCGTGCTCCGGGTTCGAGAGCAGCGCGATCTGGGCGGCCTGCGGCACCAGCTCCTTGAGCACCTCGACCCGCTTGGACGACAGCTCCAGCGCCATGAAGGTGATGCCGGTCATGTTGCGGCCGGGCCGGGCCAGGCTGTCCGCGAAGCCGGCCGCGACCGGATCGCCGCTGTAGGCGAACACCACCGGCATGCGGGACCGGACCGGCACCGTGTAGTCCACCGAGGGACCGCGCGAGACCAGCACGTCGATGCGCTCGGCCATCAGCTCGTCGACCAGCCTGGGGAGCCGGGTGAAGTCCCCGTCCGCGTAACGCGGGATCAGCACGTAGCCCTTGCCCTCGACATAGCCGAGCTCGCCGAGCCCCTCCCGGAGGTTGGTCACCCCCACGTCGGGCGGGGCGATGTAGGAGAGCCAGCCGATGCGGGCGGGACCGCCCGGCCGCTGGGCCAGCGCGCGCGAGGCCCACACCGCGAGCATTCCGGGGGCGAGGGCCAGCACGCGCCGGCGCGACACCGCGCCGCTTCGCCCCGCCGCGACACCCGCCATGGCTACCTCCCGCCGCTCCGGATCCTTCGTGGCCGTCACCGGGTGCCTATCCTATCCCAAGAGCCTGGCCTCGGCATGACCTCAGCTATACTGTCCGGCAACCAACCACCCCTGGAGAGGACACCCATATGAAGATGACGCGCGCCGCATCGACGCTCGCCGTTTCACTGGTCATCGCCCTCATCGTGGCGGCCTGCGCCTCCATGTCGGGCGGGGGGACGAGTCTCGTGGCTCGCGGCGTCCAAGCCCAGGGCGGCGCAGACGCGCTCGCCTCGGTCAAGACCGTCTCCCAGAAGGCGACGGTGCGCTACTGGGAGCCCGAGCAGTCCATGGTGGCGGGCGGGGAGATGCGCTTCGCCAACGAGTCGGCGCTCGTGATGGACACCGACGTGAGCGCCCGCGCGACCCGCATGGACTGGGTGCGCAAGTACGAGGCCCCGCGGTCCTACACCTTCAGCGAGATCGTCACCGCGGAGGCCGGCTACGTGGCCGGCATCGACAGCAGCGGGCGCAACAAGCAGAGCCAGGAATCGAATCCGCCCGCGCACTCCATGTCGAGCCTGCGGCTGGCCGCCGCCCAGCGGGAGCTGCTCCGCACCTCGCCGGTGCTGCTGCTCGAGATGTCGAAGAACCCCGACCGCGTCGCGGCCACCGGGGACGTCACGGTGGGCGGCGCCAGCTACCCGGCGGTGACCTATCGCGCGGTCAACCAGACCTTCACCGTGATGTTCGATCGCGCTACCGGCCTGCCCGCGCGGGTGCGCACGCTCGACTACGACGGTATCTGGGGCGACGTCATCTACGACCTGGTGCTCGCCGACTGGCAGGTGGTCGAGGGCGTCCGCGTCGCCACCTCGCAGAAGTACGAGCTCAACGGCCGCACCGTGGTGGACGCGAAGATCACCGAGGTCAAGATCAACGCGCCGGTGGTCGCCGACCGCGTGGCGATTCCCGCCGCGTTCCGCGAGGGGGCCGCCGGCCCCGCCGACCGCAACGTGCCGTACCAGTGGGTCATCCGCCGCCAGTTCATCGGCACCTATCTCGACTCGGAGGCGCCGAGCTTCGATCGGCGGGCGACCGGCAGCCTGCGCCTGATGGAGCTGGCCCCCGGCGTCCAGCACGTGGTGGGCGGCTCGCACAACAGCCTCGTGGTGACGATGAAGGACTCGGTGGTGGTGTTCGACTCGCCGGTCTCCGACTGGCAGTCGAACTGGACCCTCAGCGCCATCCGCGCGAAGTACCTCGGCAAGCCGGTGAAGTACCTCGTGCTCACCCATCACCACATGGACCACGCGGGCGGCCTCCGCGCCTACGCGGCCGCCGGCGCCACCCTCGTGGTGGGCAAGGGCACCACCGAGCACTACCGCCGCGTGCTGGCCGCGCCGTACACGCGCAACCCCGATCTCGCGCCGCCACAGGATCTCAGCCGCACCCCGATCGTGGAGGTGGCCGACCGGTACGCGATCATCGACGGGCAGCGCGAGGTGCAGGTCTTCGCCATCGAGCCCAACCCGCACGCGCAGGGCCTCCTGATCGGCTACGTGCCCGACGCGAAGCTCGCCTTCGCCACCGACATCTGGAGCCCGGGCGCGGCACCGCTGCCCGACAAGCTCACCCCGGCCCTCGCCGCGCTGGTCGCGGGCGTGAAGAAGGCCGGCATCCAGCCCGACAAGTTCGCGGGGGGCCACGGCTCGACGGGCGACTACGCGCCCCTCGCCGCCCTCGAGGGCAAGTAACCGGCGGGGGCAAGCCGGCGGCTAGTCGCGGCGCGGGGGGGCGGCGGGACGGCGCTGCGGTAGGGCGATCGCGCGGAGGCTCTCCAGGTCGATCGCGGGCATATCGAGGCTGAGGGCGCGGAGGACCCCGTTGGCCAGCGCGTTGTAGTCGGGGAAGGCGCGCCGCAGTCGCGCGCGCCACGCCGGCAGGCCGCCGTTGGCGTGCAGCTCGAAGGCGGACTCGCGGCCGTCCAGCGCCGAGGCGACGTGATCGGCGGCGAGCTGGAGCAGCGCTGCCCGCTGGAGCGCGGTGTACCCGCCCCCGCCGAACGACTCCTCGAGGCCGGCGCCCACCTCCGGCGCGCTCAGGTCCTGGTCGGACGGCGCCACCACGAGCGAGGAGCCGGGCACGATCCGCAAGATCTCCGCCATGCGCTGCCGCGCCTTCTGCAGCGCGATGCTGCCCGCGGCCAGGTGGGCGCGGCCGGGCATGCAGTAGCCCTCCGCCGAGCGGTCCGGATCGAGCTCGGCGGCGGTCTGGCAGCTCCGCACGGTCTGGACGTCGATCACGAGGTCTATCAGGTACTCGATGGTCGGCTCGTGGTCCTTGAGGCCCATCGCGTGCGCGCACGCCAGCGCGAGGCCCAGGGTGAACTCGGCCTTGGCGAGCCACGCGTAGAGCTGGTGCCAGAAGCACCAGGCCGCGATGGGGTCGGGCGAGGCCTCGGTGAGGAAGACGCGGTCCCACGGCACCAGCACGTCCTGCAGCCACATCTGGCCGTCCAGCTCGTCGAAGCGGCTGCTGAGCGGGGCGAGAAACGGGTTCGCGTGGCGCGCCGCGATCTTCCGGCAGAGCACGGTGACGCCGGGCGCGCTCACCGGCACGATGAAGGTCGCGCGGTGGCCGTCGCGGTCCACCCCCGAGTGCGCGCCGATGTACACGTCCTCCGCGAAGGCCGGGCTCGTGTGCATGCCCACCTTCCCGCTCAGCACGAGCCCGGCGCTGCTCTCGCGCACTATGCGGAGCGCCGCCCGCTGGTCGGGGTCCTCGCGCAGCCGGGCGCCGATGGTGGCCGCGCCCGCCGAGAAGGTCAGGAACCGCCCGGTGCGCGCGATGAGCTCCCGATAGGCCGCCGCGCTCGCGATCTGCTCGGCGGAGACGTTTCGCTGCCGGACCACGTCGTGCAGCCCGAGCGCGATGAGGTTGCCGTAGCCGGGCGTGTGAGTCACGTTGCCCGCGGTCGGGAAGATGGTCGCGGCGTAGCTCCGCCCCATCGCGCGCAGGTCGGCCGGGGTCCGCGGCAGCGCGAAGGCCCACGGTGCGCGCGCCCCGCCCGCGTCGGGCGGGGCCAGCAGCACGTCGCGCCACGCCGCTTCGTGGTGGCGGTCGTACCACGCCGCGTACTCGTCCACCATCGCGCGCGTGGCCGGATGGAGGGTGACGTCCTCGATCAGCCCCTCCCCCACGACCCATACCCGGCGGCCGTCGCGCAAGGCCAGGCGATACTCGCTCCCGGTCCTCACCGCTCGCCTCCTAGACCCCCGCGAAGACGTCCGCCCAGTCCTCGAGCATCTCCGGGTGGCCGTGCCGGATGCCGATCGCGAAGTGGTTGTAGCCCGCCTCGCGCAGCTCGCGGATCCGGTCCTGGAGCGCGGGCCGGGTGGCGGTGAAGGTCATGGTGCGGATGAGATCGGCGGTGCACACCTCGTGCTCCTCCGGCCGCAGGAACATGAGGTGGCCGCGGTGGTTCGCGAGGTAGCGGGCGTCCGCCGGCTCGTAGGCGCGGTAGATCTCGCGGTAGCGCTCCAGCAGCGGGGCCAGGGCCGGCGGCACCGTGCGGCCCATGTTGCCGAACTGCTCGACCTCGACCAGGTTGTGCAGCGCGATGGTGGCGTGCGGCCCCGCCTGCGCGCGCGCCCGCGGGCTGTCACAGGCCTCGCCCTCCGCGAGCACGCAGCCGCCGGTGAACGCGGTGGCCACCTGCCCGTCCGGATCGACCGCGGCCGCGCGCCAGGCCTCCCGCATGTCCGCCGCGGCGGCGCGCGCGGCGCCCAGGTGCCCGGTCGCGTAGAGCCATCCGGCGCGCAGCTCGGCGGTGAGGCGGCGGCCGCGCGGGCCGAGGGCCGAGATATGCAGCGGGATCAGGTCGGCCACGTTGACCGCGCCGATCTCGGGGTTGAGGAAGCGGATCTTCCGCCGCGCGCCCTCGAACTCCCACTCGAGCGTCTCCCCCGCGATCAGCCCCTGCACGATGCGGATGTACTCGCGCATCGCCTCGAGCGTCACCGGCTTGAGCCCCATCGTGCGGCGGGCGGTGAACCCGGTGGAGATGCCGAAGTCGATGCGCCCGGGGGCGAGCGCGTTCAGCGAGGCCAGCGCGCTCGCGGCCACCGGGGCGATGCGGTTGGAAGGGATCAGCACGCCGGTGGCCAGCCGGATCCGGCTCGTGTGCACCGCGGCCGCGCCCATCGCCACGAACATGTCGGCGTTGAGGAGCTGGGTGTCGTAGAACCACGCGCGCGCGTAGCCCAGCTCCTCCGCGCGCTTGACGACCTTCCACGAGTCCGCGGAGGTCGCCAGGTTGATCCCGAAGTCCATCAAAGCTTGGGCATGACCTGCTCGGCGAACCGCCGCATCACGCGCTCGACCTCCGGGCGCGGCAGCATCGAGCCCTGGTCGAACCAGCAGATGACCTGCGAGAGCTGGAACTCCTCGATCGCGGCCTGGAGCCGGTCGATCACCTCCGAGACGTCGCCGAACACCGCCTGGTCGCGGAAGAACTTCTCGTACGGCAGGTTGCCGAGGGTGTCCTCGATGATCTTGAGGCGGGGCAGGTGCTCGGCGTACGAGTCGGGCAGCGCGGAGAAGATCGCGCGGAGGTTCTCGTAGTACTTGCGCACGCCGGGCCGCATCGCGTCCCGCGCCGCCGGCCCGCTGTCGCCGAGGTGCACCGGGAGCATCAGGGCCATCTGGTCGGGCTGCCAGGCGTGCCCGGCCTCGGCCAGCCTCGCGCGGTAGGTCGCCATGAACTCGCGGAGCTGCGGGAGCGGGGTGGTGGTCGTGCCCGAGTAGATCGGCAGGCCCAGCCCACCGATGTGCGCGAAGCTCTCCCCGGAGTGCACGGCCACCCGGATCGGCGGGTGCGGCTGCTGCAACGGCCGCGGCACCACCGAGACGTCCTCCACCTGGTAGTACGTCCCGTCGTAGCTGAACCGCTCGCGCGTCCAGGCCAGCCGGATGATGTCGAGGGCCTCGCCGAAGCGTCCGCGGTTCTCCGACACCGGCACCCGGAAGCCGTGGAACTGGCTCGGGATCGAGCCGCGCCCGACCCCGAACTCGAGCCGCCCGCCGGAGAGCACGTCGGCGGTGGCGGCCTGCTCGGCGCAGGCGAGCGGGTGGTGGAGCGGCAGCAGGGTCACCGCGGTGCCGATGCGGATGCGGCGGGTGCGCTGCGCGATCACCGGCACTGCCATCAACGGGTTCGACAGCAGCGAGAACGCGCCGCCGAAGTGCAGCTCGGCCAGCCACGCCACGTCGAAGCCCAGCGTGTCGGCCAGGCCGATGAGGTCGATCATCTCGCCGTAGCGATCGGCGTGGCTCTGCCCCGGCGCCTCCGGGGCCTGGAAGAAGAGGCCGAACTTCACTACGAAGCGACCTGCTCCGTGGTCGGCCCGTCGCCCATGAGGGTGGTGCGCCGCACGTCGCGCGGCTCGTGCTCCGGGAACGGCCGCGAGCGATGCATGGTCTGGCGGTTGTCCCACATCACGAGGTCGCCCACCCGCCACTGGTGCGAGTAGACGAACTGGCGCTGGGTGGCGATCTCGTTGAGATCGCGGAGGAAGGCGCGCGCCTCCGGCACCGGCCAGCCGACGATGCCGCCCGCATGCGAGGAGAGATAGAGCGACTTGCGCCCGTGGCCCGGGTGGGTGCGCACCAGCACCTGGCGCACCGGCTTGAAGCGCTCGCGCTCCTCGTCGGTGAAGTCGGTGAAGCCGAGCAGCGCGCGGGAGTAGAGCTGGGAATGCTCGCAGATCAGGTCCGCCACCCGGTCCCTCGTCTCCTGGTCGAGCGCGTCGTAGCCCGCGCGCATGTCCGCGAACTCGGTGTTGCCGCCCTTCGAGGGCACCGAGCGGGCGTGCAGGAGCGAGTACTTGGCGGGGACGACCTTGAACGAGCTGTCGGAGTGCCAGAGCCGGTTGCCGAGCGAGAAGAGCCGCGTACGGCTGTCGCGCGCGAACACCTGGTTGTTCACGTCCAGGTTCGACACGTCGGCGAAGGTGGTCGGCAGCCGGTACTGCTCGCGCAGTCCCGTGCCGATTGCGTGCTCGATCTCGCCCAGGCTCCGGGTGAAGGCCAGCTGCTGGTCGTCGGTCAGCGGCTGGTCGTGGAAGACGAGCACCGCGTACCGGTCCATGCCCGCGTGCACCGCGGCCACCTCCTCCGGGGAGAGAGGCTGGGTCAGGTCGATGCCCTCGACCTCGGCCGCCAGGCAGGGTCCCACCTGGCGGAAGCTCACCGCGCCGGCCGTTCGCGTCGTCGCCATGCCGGGAGAGTGCGCCGCCGGCCGGGCCCTCGTCAAGGCCCCCCGGCCTGTGGTAAGGCAATGACCCATGACCCAGGCCCTGACCGGCGTCCGCGTCGTCGATCTCACCAACAACCAGGCGGGACCCTCGTGCAGCCAGATGCTGGCGTGGCTGGGGGCGGACGTGATCAAGGTGGAGGAGCCGGGCCGCGGCGACGTGGCTCGCTACTCGCAGCAGGATCGCCCCGGCGCGGACGCCCTCTTCTTCCTCGCCTTCAACGCCAACAAGCGGAGCCTCACCCTGAACCTCAAGCACGCGCGCGGCCCGGAGATCTTCCGCGCGTTGCTCGGGCGGGCCGACGTGCTGCTGGAGAACTTCGGCCCCGGCGTGATCGAGCGGCTCGGCTTCGGCTACGAGGCGGTGCACGCCCTGAACCCGCGCCTGGTCTACGCCTCCATCAAGGGCTTCGGCACCTGGGGCCCCTACCGCGACTACAAGAGCTACGAGCCGATCGCCCAGGCGATGGGCGGGGCCATGAGCGTCACCGGCTTCCCCGACGGCCCGCCCACGTTCACGTGGCCGTCCATCGGTGACTCCGGCACCGGCATGCACTGCGTGATCGGCATCCTCGCCGCGCTGATGCAGCGGCACGCGAGCGGGGAGGGCCAGCGCGTCGAGGTCTCCATGCAGGACGCGGTGGTGAACCTCATCCGGGTGAGCCTGCGCGATCACCAGCGCTACGGGAAGGTCATGGAACGGGCCGGCAACCAGCTCGGCGCCGGCGTGCCCGGGACGACGTACCGATGCCATCCGGGCGGCCCCAACGACTACGTGTTCGTCTTCGTGCAGCAACAGATGTGGCACGCCCTGCTGGGGGCCATCGACCGCAAGGACTTGGTGGGCGACGCGCGCTACGAGACGCCCGACGCGCGCTGGCGCAACCGCGCCGAGGTGAACGCGATCGTGGAGGCGTGGACCAGCGAGCGCTCCAAGCACGACGTGATGCAGATCCTGGCCGGGGCCGGCGTGCCGTGCGGCGCCTGCCTCGACACCGGCGAGGTGCTCGCCGACCCGCACCTGCTCGCGCGCGACATGATCGTCGAGGTCGACCACCCCGTCCGCGGCCCCTTCCGCACCGTCGGCAACCCCATCAAGCTCTCCGCCTCCCCCACCCGGATCACGCCCTCGCCCCTCCTCGGCGAGCACCGCACCCAAATCCTCGAAGAGCTGGGCTACACCGCCATCGAGATCGACCAGCTAGCAAAAGACGGCGCGATCTAACCCCGCACATCACGGAGGGAATCGGGGCGGGTGAGCCGGACGGGTGGCGCCGCGGGCGGCTCCCGGGCGGCCGCGAAAGTGGGACCCCCGAGTCCGGTACGCCGCTCGAAGAGCGGCGAATCCGGCGAGTGGGTGACGAAGCGGTCGTCCGGGAGCCGCCCGCGGCGACAGGACCCGTTCGGCTCACCCGCCCCGATTCCCGCCCGCGACCGCGCGTGAGTTAGGTCGCGGCGGGAGACGCGTTACGCGTAGACGTCCTCGGTAACCTGCTCGGGCTTCGGGAACGGCGCGTCGAGCGCGAACTGCACGCCCTTCTCGATCTCGCTCTTCACGTCGACCAGGATGCGGTCGAAGACCTCCTGCTCGGCGAGCCGCTGCTGCAGGAGCCGCGAGGAGAGGGTCTGGAGCGGATCGCGGTTGGTCATCCAGTCCCGCTCCTCGTCCCGCGTGCGGTACTCCCGGTTCACGTCGCCCACGTGGTGGCCGTAGTAGCGGTAGGTCTTGCACTCGAGGAACGCGGGCCCCTCCCCGCGGCGCGCGCGCTCCACCAGTCGCTTCATGGCGGCGTGGACCGCCTGCACGTCCTGCCCGTCCACGCTCTCCGCCTGCACGCCCACCGCGCGCGGGCGCGAGAGGATCTCGCCCGCCACCGTCTCGGTGCCGGGAGTGTACTCCCCGTAGAGGTTGTTCTCGCAGACGTAGATGACCGGCAGCTTCCACAGCGCGGCCATGTTCATCGACTCGTAGAGCAGCCCCTGCCCGAGCGCGCCGTCGCCGAAGAAGCACACCGCGACCTGCCCGCTGCCGCGCATCTTGGCCGAGAGCGCCGCGCCGGTGGCGATGCCCGCCGAGCCGCCCACGATGGCGTTGGCGCCCAGGTTGCCGGTCTCGGGATCCGCGATGTGCATCGAGCCGCCCTTGCCGCGGCAGTAGCCCGACTCCTTGCCGAGCAGCTCCGCGAACATGCGGCTCACCGAGGCGCCCTTGGCGAGGCAGTGGCCGTGGCCGCGGTGGGTGCTGGTGATGAAGTCGTCGCGCTTGAGCGCCTCGCAGACGCCCACCGCGACCGCCTCCTCCCCCACGTAGAGGTGGGCGAGGCCCGGCATCTTGGCGCCCTTGTAGAGCTCGTTCACCTGCTCCTCGAAGGCGCGGATCTTCGCCATCTGCCGGTACATGTGGAGGTGCTGCTCCAGCTCCATCCGCGGCTCGGTCGTCTGGGTCGTCACGGGAGGTCTCCCTTGGGACTGCGGTCGTCGTCGCCCGGCCCGATGCTGCCCCGGCGCCGGGGCATAGTCAAGACCGCGCCGCTCACCACCAGAACCCGAAGTCGATCGGGACCGACTGCACCAGGATGCGGTTGCCCAGGTACACCAGCGCGATGAAGGTCAGGTCGTAGTGGCGCTGGTAGCCGGTCGGCTGGAAGTTGAGCGCGTAGTACGGAATGACGATCGCCCGCGCCCCGAGCGCCTCCCGGGCGGTGCCTACCGTGCGCGCGCCGGTGCCGGTGGCCACCAGGCCCGCGAAGTCGCGGTAGACGATCTCCTGCGGGTTCGCGTAGAGCGGCGGCCCGTTGGTGAAGTTGAACTTCACCTCGACGTGCAGGATCTGGCCCTGCGCGTTCAAGATCTCGCCGGGCACGAAGATCTCCATGCCGAGCACCGGGCCGCGCGGGGACGGCACCGTGACGTCGTGCACGTAGGTCGGACGCCCGAGCTGCGCGAGCGGCACCAGCAGGGGCCTCACCGGGGCCGGAGTCGGGCTCGGGGCCGGAACCGGCCGCGGCGCGGGGGCGGGCTCGACCGGCGGCGCCACCGTGACCACGTCCTGCGCCACGTACGCCTCGCGCACCGTCTGTGTGAAGGCGGCGTAGCCGATCCAGCCGAAGCCTCCGTTGCCCCACTGGGTGCCCCAGGAGTTCATGACCTTGAACGCGCCCCGGTCGTCGTCGTAGCCGACCAGGATCATGGCGTGGCCGCCCTCGGTCTTGCCGGACGACTGCGCGTACGCCACGTCGCCCCGCAGCCGCATGAACGCGGTGTCGACCATCATCCCGATCAGGACCGGGAATCCGGAGGCCAGGTGCGTCTTCACCTCGGTCGGGTCCTGGACGTTCACGCGCCGCCAATCCGCGATGGCGAACGGCCGCGCCGCCATCCGCACCGCCGGATCGGGCTGGCGCGAGCAGTCGTCGTCGCGATAGGGAAAGTCGGCCAGCGTGGCGACCCCGTCGCGGCGCAGCAGGTTCAGCGCCTCGACGAAGGTCGTGCCGCCCTGGCAGTCCGGCGTCTTGTTGAGCTGGTTGTAGATGAACGCGGGGCTGAACCGGTGCTGGGCCGGGCCGGTGCCCCACGAGCGCTCGAGCCCCTCCTGGTACGTCTTGAGCGCGTAGGCCACCGCCCAGCCCACGCAGGAGTTCTGCTTGCCCTGATCGCCGGGCTCCGGGAAGCGGCTCGAGAGATCCACCGCGCGCGGCACCTGGCCGAGCAGCGGCGGGGCGGCGAGCGGGATGGACTGGTACGCGACGTCGTCCATGAACCGGAGCCCGGTCGGCCGCGCGCCCTGTGCGGAGGCCAAGGCCGGCCACAGCAGGAGGGCGATGGCCGTCGCGCGGATGAGGGCTGGGCCCATGGGCACCGGGGAGTATACATTGGGGGCCCATGACGCCATCGATCGACGTCCACACGCACATCTTCGCGAGCAGCTGGCCCGACTTCGCGGCCCGCCACGGCGGCGACCGCTGGCCACGCCTCGAGGGCAACCCCGCCACCGGCTGCCGGCTCTACCTCGGCAGCACGCTCAACCGCAACCTCACCCCGCACGCCTTCGACCCGGCGCGGCGCATCGAGGACATGGACCGCACCGGAGTGGGCCGGCAGCTCCTCTCGCCCGCGCCGCCCACCTTCTGCTACTGGGCGCCCGGGGTGGCGGCGGCCGAGTGGTGCCGCATGCAGAACGACGCGATCGCGGAGCTGGTGAGCCGGCACCCGCACCGGCTGCTCGGCGCGGGCGGGCTCCCGCTGCAGGCGCCCGACCTCGCGGTGAAGGAGCTCGAGCGCGTGGTCTCCGAGCTCCGCTTCCCGGCGGTCGAGATCGGCGCCAACGTGGCCGGGCTCGACCTCGACGACGTGGCCCTCGCCCCGGTGTGGGACGCGGCGGCCGCCCTCGGCGTCGCCATCTTCGTCCACCCGCAGGCGCCGATCCTGGGCGACCCGCGCTTCCGCAAGGACAACCTCACCCAGGTCGCGGGCTTCCCGCTCGAGACCGCGCTCGCGATGACGCGGGTGATCTTCGGCCGCGTGCTCGAGCGCTGGCCGACGATCCGGTGGTGCTTCGCCCACGGGGGCGGCGCGTTCGCCTACATCCTGCCGCGCCTCGACCAGGGCTGGACCGCCATCGCCGACGCGCACGCCGCGCTCGCCCAGCCGCCGAGCGCGTACGTCCGGCGCGTCTGGGTCGACTCGCTCACCCTCTCGCCACGCGTGCTCGCCTTCGCGCTGGAGACCTTCGGGACGGAGCGCATCGTGCTGGGCAGCGACTACCCCTTCAAGATGGGGGTCGACGATCCGATCGCGGCCCTGGACGGCGTGCCCCTCGACGCGGCCACGCGGCAGCGGCTCCTGGGCGACAACGCGCGGGAGTTCCTGGCCCTGGGCCCGGCTTGACCGCGGTCGCCGGCCAGCGCAATATCGCGCCCATGAACTTCGGGACCTTTCTCCTGATGCAGTCGCCGTCGGCCCGGTCGTCCCGGGAGATGTACGCGCGCGCGGTCGAGATGGCCCAGTCCGCCGAGACCCTCGGGTTCCACAACATCTGGCTGGCCGAGCACCACTTCTCGACCTACGGCTACCTCTCACGCCCGGTGCAGCTCGCCACCTACATCGCGGCCCGCACCACCCGCATCCGGGTGGGCACCGCGGTCATCGTGGTGCCGCTCCACCACCCGCTGGTGGTGGCCGAGGAGATCGCGACCCTCGCGGTGCTCGCGGGCGACCGGCTCGACATCGGCCTCGGACGCGGTTACCAGCACTACGAGTTCGAGCGCTTCGGGCTCGAGCTCGAGAGCGGGCGTGCCCGGTGGGAGGAGTCGGTCGACATCATCCTGAAGGCGCTCGCGGGCGGATCGTTCGACTACGAGGGCAAGCTCTTCAAGATCCCGGAGACGATGATCTTCCCCCAGCTGGAGGGGGCGCGCCCGCCGATCTGGATCACCGCCCAGAGCCCGGACTCCGTCGAGGGCGCGGTGCGCCGCGGCTTCAACGTGCTCACCGGCGGCTTCGGCGTCCCGGTCGAGCGCATGGCCGAGTTCCGCCGACTCTTCGACCGGATGGTGGCGGAGGTCAAGCCGCCGACGCCGCTCGCGGTGGGGGTGCAGCGCGCGGTCTACGTGACCCCGAGCGAGGCGGACGCGCGGGCCGCCGCAGAGGAGGCGCGCTGGAACATGCGGGTGACGCTCAGCCTCCGCAACCACTACGAGCGGGTGGAGAGCGGCTGCGCCATCCCGGTGCCCGCGCCCACCGAGCCCGACGTCGACGACCTGCTCGACCGCTTCCTGGTCATCGGCACGCCCGAGACCTGCGTCCGCCAGATCCAGCGCTTGCAGCGCGAGGTGGGCATCACCCACTTCAACTGCAGCTTCTGGTTCGGTGACCTCGACCAGGCGCGGGTGCTGCGCTCGATGGCGCTGTTCGCCCGCGAGGTGATGCCCGCCTTCGCCTAGCGGGCACCCGCCCATGCCGACCCCGAGCCCGCGGCACGAATGGCCGGGCGCGTCGCTCGCGCGCGTGCCGTACTGGGTCTACCAGGACGCGGACAACTACCGAGCCGAGCTGCGCCGCATCTTCGAGGGGCCCACCTGGAGCTACGTCTGCCTCGAGTCCGACCTCGCGCGGCCGGGCGACTACCGCACTACCTTCGTGGGCGAGATGCCGGTCATCATCGTGCGCGGTGCCGGCGGCGAGATCCACGCCTTCGAGAACCGCTGCGCCCACCGCGGGGCGCTGATCGCGCTCGACGACGGAGGATCGGCGGGCAGCCACTTCCAGTGCGTCTACCACGCCTGGACCTACGACCTGCGCGGCGACCTGGTCGGCATCGCTTTCGAGAAGGGCAGCAACGGGCGCGGCGGGATGCCCGCCTCCTTCTGCAAGGCCGACCACGCCCCGCGGAAGCTCCGCACCGCCATCCTCCACGGGCTCGTGTTCGCGAGCCTCTCGGCCGAGACCCCGCCGATCGAGGAATACCTGGGGGCGGAGGTGCTCGGGCGGATCCGGCGGGTGCTGCGCGGGCCGGTGCGGGTCATGGGTCGCTTCACCCAGGCCCTGCCCAACAACTGGAAGCTCTACGTGGAGAACGTCAAGGACACCTACCACGCGAGCCTGCTGCACGCCTTCTTCGGGACGTTCCGCATCACGCGACTCACCCAGGGCGGCGGCATCCTGGTCAGCCCGGACGGCGGCCACCACGCGAGCTACACCATCGACCGGCCGGACGACCGCACCAGCACCGCCTATCGCGAGCAGGGCATCCGCTCCGAGAAGGAGCGCTACCGGCTCGTCGACCCGAGCCTGCTCGACTCGGTCGACGAGTGGGGCGACGGCATCCAGCTCCAGATCCTCACGGTGTTCCCCGGCTTCGTGCTCCAGCAGATCAACAACTGCCTGGCGGTGCGGCAGGTGCTGCCCAAGGGGCCGGGCGCCATGGAGCTCAACTGGACCTACTTCGGCTTCGACGACGACTCCGAGGACATGCGGCGCCGGCGGCTCAAGCAGGCCAACCTGGTGGGCCCCGCGGGCTACGTCTCGATGGAGGACGGCTGCGTCGGAGGTTTCGTCCAGCGAGGAGTGGCGGCGGCAGGGGACGTGCTCTCGGTCGTCAACATGGGCGGCGAGGGCGCGGAGTCGCAGGAGACGCGGGCCACCGAGGCCTCGGTGCGCGGGTTCTGGAAGGCGTATCGCCGCTACATGGGGGAGTGACGTGCTGGGCGAGCGCGTCGCGCAGCTCAACGCGGA
>Ga0070699_100001300_pt1 | contig 23052 bp, 19 predicted proteins | sample KBSK1503metaG_FD_65473 | JGI IMG/M metagenome (GOLD analysis project Ga0070699, IMG submission 65473) | Corn, switchgrass and miscanthus rhizosphere microbial communities from Kellogg Biological Station, Michigan, USA - KBS K1-50-3 metaG | ecosystem: Host-associated > Plants > Roots >...
AGGCGGGATCCGCGCCGCCATAGAGATCCTGGAGAAACACTTCCTGCCCGGCCAGGTGGGCGCTGACGTGGGCCAGCAGCTTGTCGAAGCCGGCCTCGGAGATCTTTGCGTTCTTCTCCCACCAGACCTGGCCCGAGGAGCCGGGCTCGTCCACCACGAACTTGTCGTTGGGGGAACGCCCGGTATGCGGCGTGGTGACGACCGCCAGTGCACCACCCTCCGCCACCACGCCTTCGTTGCGCCGCAACGCGTGTTCGTACAACTGGGGCGCGATCAGGTTGGCGTGGATGCCGCGAGGCTCGAAGCCGAGGCGGTAATCCGGGTGCGGCTCACGGGTGCGGGGGGCAGCCTGGGTACTCATGACGTCCTTCCGCGCGTCGAGCGCGTGGGTGTTCAAGTGGCAGCGCCCGACCTCCCGACCGGAAGGTGGGGCGCATATGCAGGGAGGGGAAAGATCAACCGTGGAGCGGTGTGTCGCAACCACCCGGCGGCTGGAGTCCCTAAAGCTCTTTATTGCAACCACTTGCGCTGCAAGAAATCGCTAGGGACGTACCGGGTGCATGTCGGAATCGCGGTGGTAGAGTGCTTCAACGGTGGCGATGTCCCGAGCCGAGAGCCGGGTCGCCTGGGGGTCGGTAAACATGATGTCGTTCACGTCGCCCGAGTGCTGGAGCAGGCCCATGGTGTGGCCGACCTCGTGGGTCGCGGTGATTTTCATGCAGAGGCCGAGGCTGTCGCTCTGGAACTTGGGATTCAGAAAGACCCGGACCGGCACCAGGAACTCCTGCCGGGTGGCGACGGTGTCCACATCGGTCGCGCCTTCGCACTCGGGGCGCAGGCTGGCCAGCCGGATGGTCGCCGGGCTTGGTTTGGGAGGAATGTTCTCCACCCGGACGATGACATCGGCGGAAGTGGAATCGCTCACCACGATGGCGTCCCATTCATTGTAGAGGAAAGCCGATTTCCAGGTCGCAATCGCGTTGCGCACGAGTGCCGGAGCCCCGAGGCTGTCCTCCACCCAGTAGCGGACCGGCATGGAGCTCCGGGGCCAGTGAAAGCGCAGGCTGTCCACCGCGGGCTGGCCCTGGTTGTCGAACGGAATGAACAAGCGTGACTCGTAGGGTATCGGCCGGGTCGGCGTGCCGATATCGGTGCAACCGCCGAGCAGGGTCGCGGCGATCAGGAGCGAGAAGCGCATGGCTGGTTTCATCTCAAAAATCCTTCACCACTCCAACCTCGAGTCCTGCGCGATGAACGGCCTGGCTCCGGGTGAAGCCGCGGGATTGCAGTTCTTTGGTGGTAAAGCTGCTCAGCCCATAGCGAGCCGCAACCACCCATTCCCAGCCGGGACGGAGGCTCTTGCGATACTCGGCGGTGAAGTTTCCGATGATCCGGGTGGGTCCGCCCTGCTGAAAGATCCCGGTTTTCTCCGAGGGCAGGTACTTGAGCAAGCCGACCCCGATCCGGAAGTAGAAATCCCGCACCATGAGGGGACCTTCCGCCCCCAGCAAGAGGCTCGCGGTGCGAAGCGAGCCCAGGTCGGTATCGATTCCGTTCTCGGTCGCCTTCACCGAGGCGGTCGAGAAGACCGCCTCCAATCCGAGCCGATATTTCCTGCCGCCGGGAATCGAAGCGCTGAGCGCGAGGGTGGGCGCGATCCCCGCTTTCACCGTGATGGGAGCGATGATGACGTCCTTCATCAGCGTCGAGGACCAGGTTGCGCCGATCCGCGCGCCGAGCCGCACCTGCTGGGCGGAGGCGGTGGTGGTGAGCCCAAGCAGGATCAACGAGGTATTAAGGATTCGCATGGCCGGAAGATGGAGACGAACCGCCTGAGGGTCAACGCACCAACACGACAATTTCTGCAGTCCCGCCAAGTGGTTCCCGGGTAACCATTAGTGGCCCAGACGCGACACCATCTCAGCGCTTCCAAGTGCTTCTGCAGGCGGTAGTTCCGACTCAAAGACTTTGCGAGTCGGCCAGTTAGGGGGTGTCCGGTCCGGCCGGATCTATCGGGTACGAATCGTGCGCATACCCTCCCCGAGGCTGCTATGTTCCGGCTCGCCTCGAAACGCTGAAAACAATCTGGCCGATCCAGGCTCGCCCCGATCGCCACGCCTCGTCCCGGGCGTTGGAACTTCGCCCAGGATCGAAACGTGCGCACCGAGGCGATCGTCGTCTTGGCCTTGCAGAGGCGCTCTGTCGCTTGACAGTAGTGACCTTGAGGGTACGTTCCCCCGCTCTTTCAGGGCGATATCCGGTGAGTGATTTCGTACGCCCTCGCGTTCTCTTGCTTGGCGATCCGGCCGCACGGCCGGAGGGGCTGGAGCGCGCACTGGTGCGAGGCGGTTTTCAGGTCACCGAGGCCGACAGCATCACGATTTCCCGCCCCAGCGGTCCGCTGCCCGATCTTATCCTGCTCACCTCGGCCCAGGCCGACCCGAAGTTGACTGAGGAGCTGGGCCGGCTCGCAAGCCGGCACTGGCAAGGCGTGCCGATCGTCGTGGTGCTGAACCAGGGCGATGCCGAAGCGGTGACCCGGGTGCTCGGGCTCGGGGCGTCCGATGTCATGGTGAGTCCGGGTCACCTGCCCGAAATCATTGCCCGGGCCCATGCCCGGATCCGGGGCCGCACCGACGTGGACGGGATGCGGCAATCGTCGGTACAGAGCGAGCTGTTGTTCGACATTTTCCAGGAAGCCTCCGGCGCTCTCCGTCCCGACGAAATCGTGCAGACCCTGGTGCGCCGGATCGGCGAGGCGCTGAACCTGGCGCGCTGCTCTTTCGTCCTCACGCCCCCCGGCGAGCAGGTGGGGCGGGTGCTCGCGGTGTTCGAGAATCCCACGGTGCGCGATCTCCAGGTCGACCTGACTCGTTACCCGGAGATTGTCGAAGCGGTCCGTACCGAGCAGCCGGTCGTGGTGTCCGACGTGCAGGAGCATCCGCTTTTCCAGAGTGTCCGGCAGCGGTGGTCCGACCAGCAGGTGCAGCCTGACCTGCGCAGCGTGGTGGCGCTACCGGTGAACCTGCAGGGCCGCACCCCCGGAGTGTTCCTGCTGCGAACCGGCGCCAATGATACGCCGCTCACGGTTCAGCAGCTCGAGTTCGCCCAGACCCTGTCCAAGGCCGCCAGCCGGCTGCTGGAAACCGAAGAGCGTCGGGCCGGCGTCTACCGCCGCCAGATGCAGGCGGGCGCCACCGATCCGCTCACCGGCTGCGGCAGCCTCGACGCGCTGGACCGGAGAATCCGCGAGGAATTCGAGCGGGCCCGGCGTTACGCGCTGAGCTTCAGCCTCATCCTGCTCGATGTCGACGAGCTCCGGACCTTCAACGACCGCTTCGGCACCGTCACCGGCGACCGGGTGCTGGTCGAACTGGGGTCCATCCTGCAGCGTGAGTTGCGGGCGCCGGATTTCGTTTCCCGTTACGGCGGCGACGAGTTTGCCCTGATTCTTCCCGAAACCGACCTGGACGGCGCGCGTCGATCGGTGGGCCGGGTGCGCAACCGCATTGCCTCGCACCCGTTCGCCGACCTTACCCCCGAGAACCGGCCCCGGCTCTCCGCCGGGATCGTGTCCTTCCCCCATCCCTCCGCATTGCAGACTGAAGACCTGTTCGCCCTGGTGGAAGCCGCGTTGCTGCGAGGCAAGGCACAGAAGGAAGAGCGGATTGGAACTGCAGAGAGTGTCGCAGCCTAGCGGTAACTCCGATGCAGGGCTGTCCACCGATGTGGTTTCTGGCAGTAGCCGGCGGTAACTCCCCTGAGCATTCCCATCCGTTACTTCCCCTTCCGCCCATTACCGCCCATTACCGCCTTCTTCTCAACCAGTCAGCCGGATCCAGCGCAATACCATTCTCCCCTCGAATCTCGAAGTACAGGTTGGACCCCTCGTCCGATGTGGCCTCACCTACCGTCGCAATGACCTGTCCGCGGGTAATCGCGGCGCCGACCGCAACCCGGGTTTCGCCCAGGTGCATGTAGAGGGAGCGGTAGCCGTTGCCATGCTGGATGCCCAGGGTCAAGCCGTAGGTGCTGAGCCGCTGGATGAACTCCACCGTGCCGGATTCCACGGCCTTGACCGGGGTGCCTGGACTGGCCGCGATGCCGATCCCGTTGCGTCGAATCACGCCCCCGCTGGGCAAGGTGACCCGACCGAAGGGATAGAGGATGTTCCCGTCCACCGGCCAGTCGAGCTTGCCGATGTCGGACGTGGTGAGCGAGCCTGCCCCGGTGGTGCCGGCGTCTCCGGCCCGGCGGTTCCGTTCCAGCGTGGCGAGCAGGTCGTTGAGCCGGTTCTCGTCGCGTTCCAGGTCGCTCAACCGCTGTTCGGTGCTCCGGGTGCTCCGCTGGACCTGCCGCAAGCGCTGGGACCGCTCGTTCGCCAGGGTGCCGTAGTTCTGCAGCTCGGTTTCCCGTTCCGCTCTCCGCCGGCTGAACTCGCTCCGCATCTGTACGACCTCCTGCCGCTGCCGTTGCACCCGGTCGCGGAGGCTCTCGACCTCCTGGAGCAGGGTCCGGTCCTGCCGGCTGGTGAGGTAGAGGTATTTGTAGCGGCTCAGCAGGTCGCCGAACGATTCCGCGGCGAGCAGGACCTGGAACCCGTAAAGTGGCCCCCGCTTGTAGATGTCCACCAGCCGGCGGGAAACCACCGCGCGCTTCTCCGCCAGGTTGTCTTCCGCCAGCGCGAGATCGGAGCTGACCTTGTCCACCTGCACATTGAGCCCGCCGATCTGCGACTCCAGCTCGTTCACGATCCGGTTGGTGGTTTCTCGCTGCCGCTCGATGTTGGACAGCTCCTGGTCCAGGGTATGGGCCTGGCCCTGTAACCGGGTTCGCTCTTCCTGGAGCTGTTCCCGCTCCCGGCGGATCTGCTCGATCCGCCGCCGGCTTTCTTCGAGCTGTTGGGGAACGTTGTTCTGTGAGTGGGCGACCGAAGGGCTGACGATCACCAGCAGGAAGAGAAATCGCGCGGCAGAACTGCTTACCGTCCTTCCGTCCTGCCGTCCTGTCGTCCAGTTAGACATTGCGCAAATGCCGGCCGACGCTCACCAGGCTGGCGCTCAAGCCGAGCAGGGTTCCGAACAGCATGATCAGCGCAATGTGTATCGGTTGGAAAAACACCAGTCCCGTCCCGCTGCCGAGCTGGTTCCCCTGGAAAAGCAGGTAGCCGAGGTAGCTGAGCAGGACCGCCAGGGCTCCGCCGAGGAACCCCTTGAGCGCGCCCTCGAGCAGGAAAGGACCCCGCACGAACCAGTCGCTGGCTCCCACCAGCCGCATGATGGCGATTTCCCGGGCCCGTTGCAGGACGGTCATCCGGATCGTGGTCCCGATGATCACCACGGCCACCACGGCGAACGCCAGGCCGATGGTCATCACCACCAGGCCGGCGATGTTGCGCAGCTTGTCCAGCCGCTCGATCCAGTCGCGTCCGTAGCGCACGTCCTCGACGAACTGGTACGCCTTTACCCGGTCGGCCAGGGCCCGGACGTGCTCGGCATCGCGAAAGCCCTCTTTCAGGCTGATCTCCAGCGAGGCCGGCAGCGGATTCACCTCGAGGTCCCGGTAGACGTCGCGGAATTCGACCATGGTGGTCCGGGCCCGCGCCAGCGCCTGCTCGGCGCTCACGTAGTCCACCGTCTGCACTTCGGGGAAAGCCGAGATGTCTTCCGATGCCGTCGCGATGGTTTCCGGCGGGGTGCCGCGAAGCAGGTAGGCGACCACCTCCACCCGCTCCTCCACGCCCCGCAATGCCGCGCGCAGGTTCAGGGCGACCAACCCGAAGAGGCCGACCACGAAGAGCGAAAAGGCGATGGTGGTGACGGAAAGCGCCGACAGCAGGGGCGCCCGGCGGAAGGACAGCAGGGCCTCCCGAGAGACCAGCCTCACGGAAGCTCCGCCCCGTTGGATTCGTCGAGCCCGCTGTCGAAGACGATGCTGCCCTCCCGGAGTTCCACGGTGCGATAGGACGTCTGACGGACCAGGTCGAGGTCATGGGTCGCCATGACGACACAGGTCCCACCCGCATTGATGTCCCGGAGCAGCTGAAAGACGCCGCGGGTGGCCCGCTCGTCGAGATTGCCGGTCGGCTCGTCGGCAAGGAGGATGGCCGGGTCGTTCACCAGTGCCCGCGCGATCGCCACCCGCTGCTGCTCGCCGCCGGACAACTCCCGGGGGTAGGCTGACGCCTTCCCCGCGAGGCCCACCTGGGCGAGCACCCGCTGCACCCGGCCGGGGATGCTCTCCCGCCGGGATCCGGTGACCTCCAGCGCGAACGCGACGTTTTCCTCCGCCGTCCGGTCTTCCAGCAGGCGGAAATCCTGGAACACGATGCCCAGCCGCCGCCGCAGCCGGGGAATCTCGGAAGGGGAGAGCTCGCCGATGGCAAAACCGGAAACCCGCACGTCGCCGGACGAGGGACGCTGTTCCGCGTACATCAGTTTCAGCATGGTAGACTTGCCCGCCCCGGAATGTCCGGTCAGAAAGACAAACTCTCCCTTCGCGACGTGAAGGGAAGCGTCTTTCAGCGCAAATCCACCCTTGGGAAACGACTTGAAGACGTGGGAGAATTGGATCACAATAAAAAGATACAACGTGCAGGGTACAGGGTGCAGGGTGCAGAGTGAGGCACAGGTTCCCTGCACCCTGCACCCTGTACGCTTCTTATCCCAGGGCTTGCTCCAGGTCTGCGATCAGGTCGTCCGCATCCTCTATTCCGCAGCTCAGCCGCACGAAGCCATCGGGGATCCCCGCCTTTGCCCGGTCCTCGCTCGACATGTGGGCGTGCGAGGTCAGCCGAGGCTCGGAGATGAGGCTCTCCACGCCCGCGAGGCTCGGGGCGTGGGTGATGATTTGGAGCTTCTTGAGGAAACGCTCTGTCGCCGGGACCCCGCCCTTGATCTGCAGGCCAACCATGCCGCCAAATCCGTCGAGCAGCTTGTTCGCCAGCTTGTGGTCGGGATGGGAAGCAAGCCCGAGGTAGGTCACCTTGGTGATCCCGGCGTGCTTCTCGGCCCAGGTCGCCACCGCCTTGCCGTTCTTGCAGTGCCGTTCCATCCGGACGCTCAGGGTCCGGAGACCGCGGTCGATGAGCCACGCGCTGTGGGGGTCGATGGACTGTCCCCAGAGCCGCATCAGCCGGGTAACCTCCTCGATGAAGGAGCTGGAGCCCGCCACCGCACCGGCGATGACATCGGTGTGGCCGTTCAGGTACTTGGTCGCGCTGGTGATCACGACGTCGGCGCCGTGCTCCAGCGGACGAAGATGAATGGGACTGGCGAAGGTGGAGTCGACCAGCAGGGCATAGCCGCCTTCCCGCGCGAGCGATGCCAGTGGAGCGATATCCAGCATGCGGGTGAGCGGGTTGGTGGGAGTCTCCAGGAAGATCGCGCGGGTGGACTTCCGGAGTCCCTTGCGCCACTGCCGGGGCTGCTCCGGGTTGGCGTAGGTCACCTCGATGCCGAAGCGGCCGAATTCCTCATCGAAGAGGCGCCGAGTGCCGCCATAAATCCAGGCGCTGGATACCAGGTGGTCACCGGGGCGGAGCACCGCCAGCAGGGCGAGCGCCGTGGCTCCCATCCCGCTCGCGAGAAAGAGCGCATCCTCCGCGCCCTCCAGCAGGGCGTATTTTTGGGCCAGGGAGACCTGGTTGGGATTGTTGCCGTACCTGGTGTACAGCACCTCTTCGCTGGATCCCACGGGATTGGCGAAGGTGCTGCTCTGCATCAGGGGAGGGACGACCGGAGACCAGTCCGCCCGGCGGTGGGGTTCGCCGTGCACCGCCGTGGTGGAGAAGCCAAACCGGCGCCGGCTCATTGCAGGGGAATCGGACGGTAGTAGTCCCGGTCCACCCCCACCAGCCGGTGGCCGGCCAGCTCCTGGAGGGCGGAGAGCGCGAAGAAATGATCCCAGTTCATCTCCTGGGCCAGGTCCGCCACGGTGCAGGGGCCCACTTCATGGACGAAGCGGAACGCATTCCTGGCTTCCGGCGATGTGGCCCCGAGCAGGAAGGGGGTTTCCCCGGGGCGCGGCAGCACCGCTACCACCAGGTGGCGGTTGCGCAGAACGTGGTCGATCGCCTCGCTCTGGTCTTCCGAAAGGCCCATGAGCAGGACGTGGCCTTTACCGCTCCTGGCCCCGAGCAGCAGCTGGGCGACTACTTCATCGGCGCAGCTGAAATCGAGCAGGCCCACCGCGGAGAAATCCAGCAGGGCAGTCACACAGTGAGCCTCGGAAATGGATGATTCAACGCTGCGCCGGACGGCGGCGCCGGTAGGGCGGGTCACGAGGTCACGATAAGGCGTGTCCACCGCACCTTGCAGAATGCGGTCGAGTTGAATCGTATGGATCATCGCGGAGTGTCGCTTTGTGCGGGAATGACGATCTGCACCTGTGATCCGGGAAAATAGGGGAGATGTTCGCTGAGGGGAACGTCGTCGTCCCAGCTCGGTACAATGGTCAGCCGGGCGGTGCCGCTCCGAATGGAGATCTTGCCGTCCCATCGGGCCAGGTAGCGCTTGATTCCGGCGAGTCCCTGGCCGCGGCCCGGGTCGCGGAACCGGCTTACGCCCTGGATGAGGGCGGACTCGAGCGCGGCCCCGTCGCCCCAGCGATCGCCGTAGCGGCGGGCCTGTACCCCTTCCAGCGAGCGCCGAAAGCCGATTCCGGCGTCGCTCACCGCGATGACCACGACCCGGCGGCCCAGACGCCGCCGCCACGTATAAGCCTGGACCGCCGCCCACCCGCTGGTTCCGGCATGTTCCACAATATTCTGACAAGCTTCTGAAAGCGCCATAGCAAACCCCATCGTTGCCTTGGCCTCGAGCTTCAGCTCGCCGGCCAGGATGCGTCGCGCGCCCTCCTGGATCTTGCCGACCACGTCATGAACGTCCTCCGCGGCGCGAACCGGGGTGATGCCGAGCAGCACGTCGGACTCATCCGTGGGCACCTTGGGCACCTTGCCGTGGATCTCGAAGAGATCGGCACCGTACTTGAAAAATCCGGCACGGGCCCAGTAGCGGCGGACCTCGTCGCTGGTGGGAACCGCGAAGAGCGGCTTCTCGCCCCGCAGCTGCCCCAGGCCCTGCGCCGCGGTCAGCAGCCCGACCAAACCGTAGGGCGAGGCCCACTGGGCCGCATGGGCATCTACCAGCACCCGTTCGGGGGATTCACTCTCATACGCCAGGGCCTGGGCGAACTGATCGAAGCTGCGGTCGTCCAGGTGGGCGGGAACCTCGACGATTCGAGTCACCGGCTTACCAGCTCGCCGCGGAGAAACCGGTTCAAGCCGGTGGCTCCCCGGTACCCCGCGGTCCTGGCTCCCATGGTGTTGGCTCGGGTCATGGCGTCATCAAGAGTATCTCCGGCGAGCAGCCGGGCAAACAGGGTTGCGCCGAACACGTCGCCACATCCGGTCGGGTCCAGCGCTTCGATCGCCGGGGCCGGCAGCAACGCGGTGCGCACCGCGGACGCGCCGGTCTCGGGGGCTGCCACGTACACCGCGCCGCGGGGTCCCAGGGTCACGGTCAGCAGGGTCACCCCGGCGCCAAGGGCCGCGGCGGACAGGGAGAGCGGGTCGGGCGAAAGCTGGCCCATCTCATCTTCATTCAACTGCACCATGTTGAAGCACCCGAACCAGCGGGCCGCGTCCGGCAGGGGTTGCAGCCGGCGAATGCCGTCCTGCTGCATGCCGAGCAGAAGGCTGTGGAAATCGGCGTATATCGGGCCCGAGAATCCCTGGCGCAGGGCCTGCGCGGTGCCCAGGCCCATCTCGAATCCGGAAATGAAATTCACATACAGGGCATCGAGATCCCGGACCATGGGGCCGAGCTCCGCCCAGCTCCACCCCGGTACTCCGCCCTCCATTCGCTCGCAGCGCCGCTCGGCCGATTGGTAGCGCAAGGTGACGCGATTGTTGGGGACGGGGACCTCGATGCAACGGCCTCCCGGAGCCAGGTGGGTCAGGGTCTGGAGAAAACGCGCCGACTCCGGCGCGAGGTCACGCCCGACCTTGATCAGCGGCATGATGCGCCAATCGGCTTCCAGTGCGGCGTCCAGTCCGGAAAGCGCGTAGGCAATCCCGCCCCATTCCTCGACCGGGGCCGCGGCGGGATCCCTGCCATGGATGAGATCCCAGACCATCGAACCGACGATGCCGACTTGTTTCATTGCCCGGGGGCTGGTCAGCTGCCGGCCCGGTCGGACTGGCGGGACGCGGGATGGTTGTACTGCTCGATGAAGGCCCGGGCCGCGCCGTAGACTCCCGCAGTCCCGGACAATTCGCCCGGCACGATCCGGCACACTTCCACCGCCGGCTTGAATGCCCGGCGGTTCACTTCCCTTCGGAGCGGAACGAAGAGGCTGTCGCCCGCGTAGGTGACTCCGCCGCACACCACGACGACTTCAGGGTTGAAGACGTTGACCAGGTTGGCAAGGCCGGCGCCCAGGAATTTCGCGGTGTCGCTCACGACCTCATCGGCCAGCGCGTCCCCGTTGTGCGCCGCATCGTACACGGTCTGCGCGGTGATCAACTCGAGCCGCCCGTCCACGTATCGGGGCAGCGAGGTCTCGTATCCCGATTCGATCGCCTCGATGGCCCGCCGGGCAATGGCAGGGCCTGAGGCGTAGGCCTCGAGGCAACCGTAGTTCCCGCACTTGCAGCGGCGTCCATTGATCTCGATCGTGGTGTGCCCGATTTCGCCGGCGCAGTCGGAATGGCCGTGGTAGAGTCGGCCGTCCACCACGATGCCCCCGCCGATGCCGGTGCCGATGGTTATCCCGATGGCGTTTCGGGTGCCCCGCGCTGCGCCCTGCCACCACTCGCCCAGCACCGCGCAGTTCGCGTCGTTGTCGAGCGCCACGGGAATCTCGACGCCTTCCTGGATCAGGTCCCGGAGCGGGAGGTTCACCCACCCCAGGTTCGGCGTCAGCAGGACCACGCCGGTTTTCGTGTTGAGCGGCCCCGGTGCTCCCACGCCGACCCCGATGACCTCGCTTCCCGGAACCTCCCGCTGGCACTCGGCAATCGCAGTCCGGGCCATCCCGATCAGCCTGCCGGTCACCGCATCAGGTCCCTCCTCCGCGCGGGTGGGCTCGGAGCGGAGCCCGACGAGCCCGGAGCCATCCTCGGCGACGCATCCGATCACCAGGTTGGTGCCGCCGATATCAATACCGACGATGTAACGCAATCCGGCTCCTCTCATCCGATGGCCTTGATGGTTGCCAGCACGGTCTCCAGCGTCAACTCCCGCATGCATCGGTGGTGTCCTAACGGGCAGCGCATGGGGCCGTGCCTGGAGCACGGGCGGCAGCTCAGGTTGGGGTGCTCCACGACCAGGTCCCGCGGACCCCGGGGGCCAAATCCGAACGCCGGCACCGTCGGTCCGAAGATCGCCACGATCGGCGTCCCCACTGCGGTCGCCAGGTGGAGCGGGGCCGAGTCGTTGGTGACCAGCAGTCGGGACCGCTGAATGATGGCGGCGGAAACCCGGAGCGGAAGCTCGCCCGCCGAGTTATGTACCCGGCCGGGGGCCGCCTGGGCAATCTCGTCCGCCAGGCCGCGATCGTCGGGTCCGCCGACCACCACGACCGACCCATCCAGCGCGGCGACCAGGGCGTCGTAGTAGGGCCATCGCTTGGTTCCCCAGATCGACCCCGGCGCCACCGCAATAAACCCCGGAGTCACTCCATGCTCGGTCAGCCAGCGATCGGCTGCCGCGCGGTCGGCTTCGGTGAGCACCAGGTCGACCGGCGGAGCGGAGCCTGCGTCGCTCCCACCGGCGAGCGCGAGCAGCCGTTCCACCTCGTGTCCGCTCGCCGGCCGGGGCCTGGTTTCCGTGTAGAAGAACCGTGCCCCGTCGGCGAAACCGATCCGCTCGGGGATGCGGGCGACCAGCGCGAGGGCGCCGGAACGCCACGACCGATGGGGGAGATAGGCGCGCGCATAACCTTCGCGGCGGAGTTGACCCGCTACCCGAATGCCCCCGATCCAGCCGCGGTCCCGGCCGTGCTTATCAAATGAAATCACCTGCCGCACGGCGGGATGCGTGGCGAGCAGCGGAGCTGCCGCCGGCGTCGTCAGCACATCCACCGGCCCGTGTCGGGCCGCCAGCGCGGCCAGCAGCGGGGTCGTCAGCACCACGTCGCCCAGGAAAGCGGTCTGAATGACAAGCACCGGTGAAGGGTGAAGGGTGAAGGGTGAAGAGTCCGCTCCACCACGATCGGGCTGGTGTTCTGCCGCCCCTTCACTCTTCACGCTTCACTCTTCACGTTGTTAGTCGACCTGCAAGACAGCCAGGAACGCCTCCTGGGGAATCTCCACCGACCCCACCTGTTTCATCCGCTTCTTTCCTTCTTTCTGTTTTTCCAGGAGCTTGCGCTTCCGGGTCACGTCGCCGCCGTAGCACTTGGCGAGCACGTCTTTGCGCAACGCGGATACCGTCTCCCGGGCGATGATCTTCTGGCCGATCGCAGCCTGGATGATCACCTGGAACAGCTGCCGGGGAATCAGCTCCTTCAGCTTCTCGGCGACCTTGCGCCCCCACTCGTAGGCCTTGTCGCGATGGATGATGACGCTGAACGCGTCGATCTGGTCCCCGTTGATCAGCATGTCCAGCTTGACCAGGTCGGACTCGATGAACCCGCCCATCTCGTAGTCGAACGAGGCGTAGCCGCGGCTCAGGCTTTTCAGCTTGTCGTAGAAGTCCAGTACGATCTCGCCGAGCGGGAACTCCCAGTCGAACTCCACCCGCAACTGGTCGAGGTACTTCATCCCGAGGTACACGCCCCGCCGGTCCTGGCCCAGCTTCATGATCCCGCCGATGTACTCCGAGGGAGCCATGATCCGGGCCTTCACGAAGGGCTCCTCGATCCGGTCGATGCTCGCTGGGTCCGGCAACAGGGACGGGTTTTCGATCAGCAGCATCCGGCCATCTGTGGCGTACACGTGGTACTCCACCGTGGGCACGGTGGTGATCAGGTTGAGGTCGAACTCCCGCTCCAGCCGTTCCTGGACGATCTCCATGTGGAGCAGGCCCAGAAAGCCGCAACGAAATCCGAAGCCCAGCGCGGTGGAAGATTCGGGCTCGTACTGGAGACTCGCGTCATTGAGGCGCAGCTTTTCCAGGGCGTCCCGAAGGGTCTCGTACTGCTCCGAGTCGGTCGGATACATCCCGGCAAACACCATGGACTTCACGTCGCGGTACCCGGGGAGCAATTCCTCCGCCCGATCGGCGGCATCCAGCACGGTGTCACCGACCCGGCTGTCGCCGACGCTCCTCAGGTTGGCTACGAAGTAGCCGACCTCCCCCGCCTCCAGCTGCTCGGCCGGATGCTGGCCCAGTTGCAGATAGCCGACCTCATCCACGTGGTAGACGTCGTCGGGGTGGGCCCCGAAGGCGATTTCGGTACCCTTGCGAACGACCCCGTCCACCACCCGGATACTGGGAATCGCGCCGCGGTAGCGATCGAAGTAGGAGTCGAAAATGAGCGCCCGGAGGGGAGCAGTCTCCCTCCCGTGGGGGGGAGGAACCCGGGCCACGATAGCTTCGAGCAGGGCGGGCACCCCGGTCCCCTCCTTGGCCGAGACGTGGAGAATCTCCTCGGGCCGGGCCCCGATCAGATCGCGGATCTCCTGGACCCGCTTCTCCGGCTCGGCCCCCGGCAGATCGATCTTATTGAGGACGGGGATGATTTCGAGGCCGGCATCCAGCGCCAGGAACAGGTTACTCAGCGTCTGGGCCTGGATTCCCTGGGAAGCGTCCACCACCAGGAGCGCGCCCTCGCAGGCAGCCAGGGAGCGAGAGACCTCGTAGGTGAAGTCCACGTGGCCGGGGGTGTCGATGAGATTGAGCTCGTACTCCCGGCCGTTGCCGGCGAGGTAGGCCATCCGCACGGCGTTCAGCTTGATGGTGATCCCGCGTTCCCGCTCGAGATCCATGGTGTCCAGCAGCTGCTCGCGCATGAGGCGCTTTTCCACCGCGCCGGTGGCTTCGATCAGCCGGTCGGCCAGGGTGGATTTGCCGTGATCTATGTGGGCGACGATACAGAAGTTACGGATTCGGTCCTGAGACATAGCGAGAATATAAACCGACGGAAGGACGGAACGACGGAAAGACGGAAATGCTCCTAAGAGAGTATTCCGTCCTCCCGTCCTTCCGTCCTTCCGCCCAATTCCTCAAGTCTCGCCATCGCACGCCGGAGATGGGGAATCACGATGCTGCCGCCTACGACCAGCGCGATGGAGAATACCTCGAGGAACTCTTCCCGGGTGGCTCCTTCCTGGTGGCAGCGCTCGATATGGTAGGTGATACAGTCATCGCACCGGAGCACCATCGAGGACACCAGTCCCAGCATCTCCTTGGTCTTCACCCCGAGAGCCCCGGCCTCATAGGCCCGGTTGTCCAGCGCGAAGAAGCGATTGATGGTTACGTTGCCCGCGCCCAGGATGATGTCGTTCATCCGGGCGCGGAATTCGTTGAAATCCTGCAGAGTGTCGGCCATTCCTCAAAAGTAACCGCGTAAAGAGTGAAGGGTGATCCCTTGGCGCAGTTTTCAGGGCGTTGCCGCGCTCTCCACGATTTGCTTGTAGCTCTCCGGGTTCCATTGCGGCCGGGCCGTTGTATTGGCGATATCCTGACCCAGGAAGAACAGGAGTCGGAGCAGCCGCGCTTCCTTCTCTCCGTCGATCTTGTCCGGCGAGTCCGACACCTCGTGGTAGTCCGGGTGCAGCCCGCTGGTGAAGAACAGGATGGGGACGCCCTTCTTCGCGAAGTTGTAGTGATCCGAACGGAAATAGAGCCCTTCCTCGGGCCAGATGTCGTGGATCGGGGTCATCCGGAGATCGCGATGCAGCCCAGCTACGCGCTCCAGCGTTGTGCCAAGGTCGGAATGCTCCATCCCGATTGCCACGATGGTGTCTTTCCAGTTCCGGCCGATCATGTCGATGTTGAGGTCGGCCACGATGTTCCCGACCGGGACAGTGGGATGGTCGGCAAAGTATTCGCTGCCCCAGAGACCCTTCTCTTCACCACTCACCGTCATGAAGATGACGGAGCGCCGGGGCCGCGCGCCGCGAGCGCTGAAGGCCTCGGCCAGCTCGAGAACGCCCACAGTCCCCGACCCGTCGTCGTCCGCGCCGTTATTGATGCTGTCCGCCTTGCCGGGCGTGACGCCGATATGGTCCATATGGGCGGAATACACCACGTATTCGTTCCGCAGCCGGGGGTCGCTGCCCTCCAGAATCCCGATCGCGTTGGGCGCGCTGGTCGCGTCCAGGGTGTGCTGGTTGATCGCCAGCGTCCCGCTCCATTCCGGCATTGGCTGCACGACGATCGTCTCGGCGTTGCGCATCCGCTCAAAGTCCTGCGCGGCCTCGGGCACCACATCAGTGATTGCCCGCTCCCGCACCTCGATTACCAGCGGTCCGGAATTGTCGCCACCGACCCTGCTCACCGACTTGCCCTGCCGGTTTATCAGCTCCGAATTGAACGCCGTAGAATCCCGGTTGGAGATAACCACCAGCACCTTGCCACCGCTGCTGAAGACCTTGCTCAGGATGCCGCTCGCGTTAGCCGGCAGCGGCTTGGTGAAGTCCACCGGCCACACCACGATTCGATCCTTCATTTCTTCGGCGGGAATCTGCTCGGGATCGATCTTCCCACCGAGGATTACCAGATCGCCGGTCAGGGCCTCGGCCGGCGGATCGCCTAACAAGACGAAGGCATCGCGGGTGAAGGAGACCGGAATGTCAGTGTTGGTGCCCTGGAATATCAGGCTGGAGGTGGCCACGTCGATCTGCCGCAGTGCCAACGGGTAGTGCTGGAGAAATGTCCCGCTATCGCCACCGGGCTTGAGTCCCAACCGGCGAAACTCACCGGCCACATACGCTGCAGTCTTTTCCAGGCCCGGGCTTGGCGTGTCCCGCCCCATCATGGAATCATCGGCGACGATGTTGATGCGCCGGATGACGTCCTGCTGGGTGATGGTGTTGGAGACTCCCACCTGGGCGGATTGTGCGGCGGCGGGGACAGCGGCCATCAGGCCGAGTAAGACGAGGTATCTCATACGTTTCCCGATTGGGGTGGATTGAGCCCATCCCCATACGACCAGAGCACGTAAACGTTTCAATTCACAACATCAACGACCGGCTCCCTCCACGATCTGCCGGTAGCTGTCCGGATTCCAGCGCGGCCGGGCGGCCGTATTGGCGACATCCTGTCCCAGATAGAACAACAGCTTGAGAATTCGGGACTCCTTCTCCGCTTCAATCTTGTCGGGGGAATCGCTGGGCTGATGATAGTCCGCATGCACCCCATTGAAGAAGAACAGGATGGGGATTCCCTTGCGGGCGAAGTTGTAGTGATCGGAGCGGAAGTAGAAATTCTCCTGGGGCCAGCGGTCGTCGATGGCCGTCATTCCCAGCTCGGGGTGCTCCTGGTTGACCCGGTTCAGGGTGGCGCCGAGGTCCGAGTGCTCCTTCCCGATCGCCACGATGGTGTCTTTCCAGTTACGCCCGATCATGTCAATGTTGAAATCCGCCACGATGCTCTGGATCGGCACGGTGGGATGCTCGGTGAAGTACTGGCTGCCCCAGAGTCCCTTCTCCTCGCCGGAAACGGTAATGAAGATCACCGACCGGCGAGGCCGGGCTTTGCTGAACGCTTCCGCCAGTTCCATCACTCCCACCGTCCCGGAGCCGTCGTCATCAGCACCGTTGTTGATGCTGTCGGCTCGGCCGGAGGAAATGCCGATGTGATCCATATGGGCGGAGAACACGATGAATTCCTTCTTGAGCTCCGGATCGATTCCCTCGAGGATCCCGATGGTGTTGGGCGCCGAGGCCCGTTCCAGGGTGGTCTGCTTGAGGTCGATCACAACAGTCAGCCCGGGCAGGGGGCGCCGCACCAGCGCGGGTGACGATCGCATCTCCGCAGGGTCGATCCCGGCGGCGCGAAGCAGATCGGCAATCGCCCGCTGGTGCACTTCGATCACCGGGACGGCGCCGGTCGCCATCCCCTCGATGGCTTGCCGGACCATGCTCTGGCGGCCCTGTTCCATCGCGAAGGTTGCCGAGTCGCGATTGGAAACCACGATGATGCCGCGAGGCTTGGCCTGGATAAGTCCACGGATAAAGCCGGTTCCTGCCCGCGACATCGACCCTGTCGCCCGCTCCAGGACGACCACGACGACCTTGTCCTTTACTTCCTCCGGCGCCACGATCGCGGAGTCGAGTTTCCCGCCGAACAGCACTGCCGGTCCTTCCACGTCGCCCTGCGGAATCCCGCCGTAGAGGTACCGAGCGTCCCTCGACAGCTCGGCATAGACGTGGTTACCGCCCAGCGTGAAGCCGATGTGAGACGATGCCGGGTCGAGCCGGGAGCGGCTGATGTAATAGCGCTGGAACCAGGTGCCGTTGTCTCCCCCGGGCGTGAGCCCGAAGCCCTGGAACTGATCCGCGACGTATTGGGCGGTGAGGTCGAGTCCGCGGCTCGGAGTATCCCGGCCCAACATGGAATCGTCGGCGATGATGCCGACTCGCCGCGCGACGTCCGCTTCTGTGATGGTGGCCGCGGCCTGGTCGAGCGCGCCGTGACCGGGCGACTGGGCGGCAAGCGGCGATGCCAGAAATACGGCGAGTAAGGCAATGCGTGGCATGTGGTTCCGGATCCTGGGGCAAAGTGAAGGGCGGAGAATAGCACCGCCCGGCCGTGGATGGTACGGCCGGGCGGTCAGGGTGTTTCAGCTACTGGCGCTTCTATTCAGTCCGGCCGGCGGCGCCGAAGTGACGGCTCTCCGGTGGGCTGGCCCCGCGCCGGCGGCGGCGGCGATTGCACCCGTGGCGGCGGTTGGGTCCGAGTCGGTTCGGTTCTCGAAGGCTCCGATCTCGGGGGTTCGGACCTCGAAGGCTCGGCCCGCCGCGGCTCATTGCGAGGCTCGGTGCTGGGCTGGTTCCGAGGCTCCACTCGCGGCTGAACATTGGGCTGGCTTCGCGGTTCGTTCCCGGGATCCGTCCGCCTGCCCGGTTCCTGGGTCGAGCGACCATCGGGGTTCGACCGGTCATCGGTTCCCCGGCGATCGGGCGGACGCTGGTTGTCGGTTTCTCTGATATCGGACTTCCGATCCGGCTGCTGGCGCCGATCGCTTGCCGGGTCGGAGTTCGGCCGCGCGGGCGGCTGAATGTTGGGCCGGGTGCTGGTGTTGTCATCCGACCGTCGGCGCGGTTCCGGTTGGGACGGATTGCCGGATTGATCGGTGGTCGTCCCGGTCTCGCCGGTACGCCGTCGAGGATTCGACTGGCCGTTGTCCGGCTGGCCGGTGGACGTTCCGGAGTTGCCGGACACCCGGCGCCGGGGGTCGACCGGGGCGGGAATCGAACCCCGGCCGCCGACGTCCGCGCTGGTGCGATCGCGCTCGGTTATCCGACGGCCATCACCTGAGGGGCGCTGCCGCTCCCGGGTGACATAGTCACCCCGGCCGTTGTAGTCCTTGAAGACATAACGGGGACCTGGGCGGTAGGGCCGTACGATCACCACGTTCCGGCTGTTGTAGTAGCGATAGGGGTAATAGTAGTAATCGTCGTAGATGACGATGCGGAACCGGTTACAGTTGTAGTAGTAGGGATTCCAGTACGAATAGCTCACATAGCTGTGGCAGTCGTAGCAGAGGAACCGGGGGTAGTCGTAGTGCTGGTCCACGTAATACGGCGTAATGTCATAGTCATACTCGCCGGGACCGGCGATCCGCGAAGCGAAATCGGTGAGTGACACGTAGGGGTCCCCTCGGATCCGGCCATCCGCGATCAGCCGGTAGTCCCAATGGTCACCCCGGACGAACTCGTCATACTGAAACTGGTCGGGCGACGAAATGGCGAAGATGTATCCGACGCCGGGGTAGTCGTCCACGCTGAAAGCGTTGTCGTTCCGGTCGAGGACCTCGAAGGACCGGCCGCCCCGGGCGAAATTGTCTTCCCACGGTTCCCGGGGGAACAGCACCCGGATCCGGCCATCGGTATCGACCCGGAGCACGGTGATGTATCCGTCAGTCTGAGCCTGGAAGTAGACCCGGGCCCGATCGCCCCGGTGGTAGGGACTTTCGTCGCGATCAGTCCAGATCGAAACCCGCTCGCTTTCGGTGGAACGGACCCACGAGGCAATGCGACTTTCCGCCAGGGGGCTGGAAGTCGGGGCCGGGACTGATGGGGCCAAACTGGCCAGGGCGAGGCCAATGAATGGAGCGTACATGTCACCTCCGGGGGAATGCTGCCGGGAATGTCGGGTTAGGGTGCAGGCCATGTGCCAGTCAGCGTAATTCAGCTAAGCTGATGCCATGAAACTTTTTAGCCCCGATTTGCGACGGGTTCTTTTTCCTGCCAATGTCCGGCTCGGGTGACACGGCCCCGGTGCGTTGACTTCGGCCCTCATTTCCCGATACGTTGCCCCTCGAATGAATCCCTCTGTCTCCTCCCTGGGTCCCGCCCGCATCGACCTGCTGGATCCCTTCGAAGTCTCCCGCCTTGGCGGCCTCGAGCTGGTCTCGGAAGGTGTGGTCGAGGGCTTTCTGGCCGGCCTGCACCGCTCCCCCCGGCGCGGATTCTCGGTCGAATTCGCCGAGCACCGGATGTACCAACCCGGCGATGAGCTGCGCTATGTCGACTGGAAGATCCTGGGACGCAACGACCGGCTCTACGTCAAGCAGTTCGAGGAAGAAACCAACCTGCGCGCCATGATCGTGAGCGACATCAGCCGCTCGATGGCCTGGACCGGCGCGCCGGACACCCGGCTCACCAAGCTGGAATACGCCCAGCGGCTCATCGCCGCGCTGGCCCTGGTGCTGTTGCGGCAGCGGGATGCGACGGGCCTGATCACCTTCGATGATGAGGTTCGCTCGGTGACTCCGGCGCGGGCTCGGCTCAGTCACTGGCGTACCCTGCTGCGGGTGCTCGCGGCGTTGTCGCCGGGGAAAGGAACCGCCGCCGAGCCGGCACTCCGCCGGGTGATGGACCGATTACGGCGCCGGGGCCTGGTGGTCTTCGTTTCCGACCTGCTGCTGGAGCGGGAAACTGCGCTCCGCGCCCTGCAATTCCTCCGGCATCGCGGGCACCAGGTCATCGTGTTTCACCTGATGGACCCCGGTGAGGTGAACCTCGAAGGTCCGGCCGAAGCCCGGTTCGAAGACCCGGAGACCAGGGCGGCGATCACGCTGCGCCCCAAGGACTGGGCTGACGTGTACCGGGACACGGTGGCGGGCGTTGTGACCGAGTGGTACAAGGCCTGCCGGAAGCGGGGCATCAACTACCATCGCATCACCACGGACACCCCGTTCGGAGTCGCGCTGCGCCAGGCCCTGGCCCGGCCCGCGGGGCTGGCGTGATTTCATTTCTGCATCCGTGGGTCCTGGCTGGACTGGTCGCGGCAGGCCTCCCCATACTTCTGCACCTGATTCAGCGGAGGCAGCCACCCATCGTGGTATTTCCCGCGGTGCGGTACCTGGTCGACACGACCCGGGAACATCAGCGCCGCCTCAAACTGCAGAACTGGCTGCTGTTGCTCATCCGCACGCTGCTGGTCGCGCTGGTGGTGACGGCGGCCGCGGGCCCCACCTCCCCGATCCGGAGCGCCGCCGGCCACTCTCCCGCCGCCCTGGTGTTGATCCTGGACAACAGCCTGAGCAGCGGAGCGGTGGTCAACGGGACCTCCCGACTGGCAACTTTCCGGACGGCGGCGCGGGAGATTCTCGACCGGGCAACCTCGGAAGATCATCTCTGGCTGATGCTGGCTGACGGGGTGTTGCGGGGCGGGGACCCCGCCGCCCTGAAGCTTTTGGTGGACAGCGCGGCGCCCGCGTTCACCCGGCTGGACCTCGGCCACGCGTTGTCCCAGGGCCAGGAAGTTCTCACCACCCAGGCACTCCCCGGGGAGCTGGTACTGGTCACCGATCTCCAGCGGACGGCGGTCACTGAGGCCGAAATCCGTTTCCCCCTCTTGATCATTCGCCCCGAGGATGATCCGAGCGGCAACCTGGGCGTATCCGGCATTGAAGCCGGCCCGCAGCCCTGGTCACTGGGCGGAGGCCGGGCCATCGTCTCCGTGGTCGGCGATTCGAATCTCAGCCTTCCGCTGACCGTGCGACTGGGTGATCGGCCGCCCCGGCAGGCACTGGCGAGCGCCGGTGCCGCGGTCCCGGTCATCCTGAGCAGCGCGGTATCCGGCTGGTGGCCGGTCCAGGCCGAGCTGGACCCCGACGAACTACTGGCCGACAACATCCGCACCGGCGTAGTGCGGATCGCGCCGGTCGCGCGGGTGAGTTGGGATTCGACCGAGCGCTTTGTCGCCGCCGCCTGCGAGGTACTGGAGCGCAACGGCCGGATATCCCGCGGCAACGAGGTTACCATCGGGCCGGTGGCCCCGGGGCTCACGGTCGTGGAGCCGCCGCAGGATCCCGCGCAGTTGGGCGCCATCAACCGGGCTCTCGCGGCTCGCGGCGTGGGGTGGCAGTACGGGACACTGAATGCCGCGGCGGGGACGACCGACAGCAATGCCCTGATCAGCCGGGAGCGGGTAGCTCGGCGCTACACCCTGGAGACAGTCGAAAGCGGGCGGACCGGTGTCATCGCGACGGTGGGCGGGGCGCCATGGATCGTGCGGGCCGGAGACGTGGTACTCCTGGGCAGCCGGATCGATCCGGAATGGACCGGCTTACCGATCTCGGCCGGTTTCGTTCCCTTCATGGATGCGCTGCTCAACCGGATCGCCCGGGGAGAGCTGACGGTAAGCGGCGGTAACCCGGACGAACCCATCGCCCTGCCGGACCTGGTGACCGCGGTGCGCCAGGGGGCCCGCCAGTGGGTGGTCGAAGGGGGTGCTCCGTTCCGTCCCGGCGACATCGGGATCTATTTCCTCCTGGCGGGCCGGGACACCATCGGTGCGCTGGCGGTGAATTTCGACCCCCGGGAGTCCCTGCTCGCGCGGGCCGCGGACGGGTCGGTGCGCGACCTGTGGCGCGGTGCCAGCTTCGCCTCGCCCAGTGGAGGACCCAGGCAGGCGTTCTCACTCGGGGTTCGTACCGACCTCCGGGGTCCCGCCCTCTGGATGGTCCTCCTGCTGGGACTCGCTGAAGTCGCGCTGGCAAGCGCGCGGCGGAAATCCTCGTGACCCTGCAGCTCATCCTCGATGCGTTTGGTCGGGCGGCGGTAGCCCGGGAACTGGAAACCCGGTTGCCGAGCCGGGGCAGCACCCTCAAGGTGGGCGGGCTCCCCGGTTCCAGTAGCGCAGTGCTGGCGGCGTGGCTGGCGCACCGCTTCCCGCAGCGGTTACTGACCATCTGCGCGCCGACGGCTTCGGAGGCGGAGCGGTGGTTGAGCGACCTGCGCGCCCTGACCGACGCTCCGGTGGCCCTGTACCCCCAGCGGGAAGGTCTGGGAGAAGCCGAGCCGCACTACGAAATCGCGGGCGAGCGGGTCGAAACCCTCGAGGCGTTGCTCTCGGGCAGGCTACGGGTCCTGGTCACTACGGCGCGGGCGACCGCCGAGCGCACTCTGGTTCCTTCCGGGCTGGCGGCGCTGCGCGTCGTGCTCCGGGCCGGCGAGCGGCGTCCGCTCAAGCAAGTAATCGAGTCGCTCGAGGCGATGGGGTACACCCGGGTGCCGACGGTTACCGAGGTAGCGGAGTTCAGCGTCCGGGGCGGAATCATCGATGTGTACGGATTCGGGATGGCCGATGCGGCGCGCGCCGAATGGTGGGGTGACGAACTCAACTCGCTGTGGACGTTCGATCTCACCAGCCAGCGTTCCCAGTCGCAGATCGACGAAGTCACCATCTTGCCGATTTCCGTCCCCGACCCGCCCCGCACGCGGGGAGCCGGCGCCGGCGAGGGATCTCCCCACCGCCAGACCCTGCTCGACCTGCTGCCGAGCGACACCATCATTATCGAAGAAGCCACCGGCCCGGACCGCGATGAAGTCGAGCGGGCCTGGCGGGAAGCGGAACATCACCTCGAGGTCGCCCGGCGGTTGGGGGAAGATGTACCGCGGCGGGAAGACATTCTGGAAGCGCCGGAGGA
>Ga0070699_100001301_pt1 | contig 23046 bp, 22 predicted proteins | sample KBSK1503metaG_FD_65473 | JGI IMG/M metagenome (GOLD analysis project Ga0070699, IMG submission 65473) | Corn, switchgrass and miscanthus rhizosphere microbial communities from Kellogg Biological Station, Michigan, USA - KBS K1-50-3 metaG | ecosystem: Host-associated > Plants > Roots >...
TGTGCCATGGTTTTGCCTGCCAGTCTCGCTCCGGAGTTCCCGCTGCGCAACTGCCCATTTTTGGTTCAATCTATTTTCCTCGCCGGCCGCAAACTACCGCCCCACTTCAGGATGTCTGAAGTTGGTCGATGAGATCACGGAAGCAGCGAAACAGCTCCTCGGCATCACCGTGAAGCGGGAAAAGGCGATGCTGCGAAAAGCCAAGGGGGAGAAGAAGGCCAGCAAATGAAACGCGGAAACATAGAGCTACTGCTCCGGCACCGTTCTGAAGGATAGGTAGCAGATGGGCGTTCACAACCCGGTAGTGGGCTACTTTGAATTTTTGAGCGCCTTGAACACAAAAACTGCTCCCACACATGCCCCGATTCCTACGAAGACCTTTAATCGTTCGACTAGGAGTACGGACAGGGTCATAGCTTCCTACGCCGCTCTTTCCGTCCTCCGCTGCTCGAGTGCTTCCCAGAGGACAAGGAAAGTAGCCCACTACCCAGAACCCCTACATCTTGTATTTCCCCAGATCCTCGTCATTAAGCCCTTCCAACCACTTGCGGAGCTCATCGGTGGACACCCGGTCTGACGCATTGGCAGCCAGCCTTGAGTTCTTCAGCACGATATCATCGACGAAAATGGGACAATCCACGCGCAGCGCCAGAGCCAGCGCATCTGAGGGCCGCGAATCAATGCTGATAACCTCGCCGCCCCGGTCGAGCCAGATGACGGCGTAGAACGTGTCCTCCCGCAGTTCGGTCACTACAACCTTGTGAACCTGGGTCTCAAGGCCGGTCAATACGCTCTTAATCAAGTCATGGGTCATGGGCCGAGGCGTGCTGACCTTTTCAATCTCCAGCGCGATGGCATTCGCCTCGTAAACTCCCACCCAGATAGGCAGCACGGCGTCCCCCGACACGTCCTTGAGAATCACGATCGGCATCTGGGTGACGGGATCCATCATTAGGCCTCGAATTGTCATCTCCACTTCCATCGTGACCTCCAGCGATTCTTTGCTCCTTATATCACCATTTCTCCTAAAAGGCTGTTGGGAAAGCTGGCGGTGATACTCACTGGAACATAGCTTCCCACCTTGGGCTCAGCCCCTTCCGGGGCGCTGAAGTTGAGCGTCTTGTTTTGCGAGGTTCGGCCAATCCACTGCTTGCGCGCTTCGTTTCTTCCTTCAACCATTACTTCAGCTCGTGTGCCTATGTATTTCCTGTAGCGGACAATCTGAATCTCCTTCTGCTTCGCCATTAGGAATTCCAGGCGCCGTGACTTCTCCTGCTCAGGAATGGCGTCGTCCAAGGCCAATGACGGTGTGTTGGGACGGGGCGAATACTTAAAGGTAAAGATGCTGTCGTACCCAACTTCCTCAAGCAGGCTCAGGGTCTCAGCGAAATCAGCCTCGGTCTCGCCAGGAAATCCAACGATCACATCGCTGGTAATGCTGAGCTCCCGCTTCGCTGCCTTCATCCAGCCGATGCGCTCGAGATATTGCTCGCGGGTATAAAGACGCTGCATCGCCTCCAGCACCCGAGTGGACCCACTCTGCACCGGCAGATGTACGTGATCACACAGCGCGGGCACCGCGTCGATTGCCTCAACGATGTCGTGTCCGAAGTCGCGGGGATGCGAGGTGGTAAAGCGCACCCGCTTGATTCCGGGAATCTCGCCCACCGCGGCCAACAACTCCGCGAACGACTTCTTCCCTGCTGGATCCTTATAGGAATTTACGTTCTGGCCCAGCAATTGGATTTCTGTGTAACCGAGGTCCACCATTTGCCGGGCCTCAGCCAGAACTGATTCCGACGTGCGGCTTCGTTCCTTTCCGCGCGTAAACGGCACCACGCAGTAGGCGCAGAATTTGTCGCAGCCTTCGATGATGGTGATGTATCCGCGATGAGGATTGGTACGCACAGTAAATTCGGTTTCGAAACATTCATCGCTCTCACGGTCGTCCAGTCCTGTCGCCCGCTTCCCTGCTTCGATCTGCACCAGCATTTGCGGCAGGCTACGGTAAGAGGCAGATCCGCAGACCAGCGAAACATGCGGCGCTCGCTCAAAAATCTTGTCGCCCTCCTGTTGAGCGACGCAGCCCAGGACGCCAAATTTCTTGCCTTGGGCCAGGAGCTTTTTGTAATCGGCGAGACGGTGGAAGACTTTCTGCTCCGCCTTGTCGCGGATGGAGCAGGTGTTGTACAGGATCAGGTCAGCCTGCTCGACCGTTTGTACCTGGCTGTAACCTTCATGCACCAGCGTGCCGATAACCTTTTCGGAGTCATGCAGGTTCATCTGGCAGCCGAAGGTTTCCAAATAGAAAGTCTTCTGCGGAGCCGTGGACATAAATAAAGTATAACGCGTTGCCGGCTCGGCACTCAGCATTCAGCGGACGGGCAGTCGACCGCGTGGCCGTGGCGGGAGCCAAACGAGAACGGCTGGTTGCGCTGAAGGATGTTCCACGCGTCTCGATGCCTGACTCGGGAGTCCCTGAAATGGGCGTTGCTCCCGACGGCTCGCCGCTGATCATGCGCGACGGGGGGAGCCAGGAACTGTATTCGCTCGAATTGCAGTAGCCCTAGTAGTGCACGTATCCCGCCGATGGAAATCCTGAAGCAATCCATCATCGACGCCCCCGGGATTAGGCGCTCACGGGCAACCCAGATGGAACCCGATTACCCTTCGGGTTGGCCGACAATACGAGAGTTGGTTGCGCAATCAGAATTCGTATCGCAGCGCGAATTGCATCACGCGTGGCTGGGTCAGCAGGCTGGTGTAGGCTCCGAAACTGTTCGGCGACTGGGTAAGCGAAGTGAGCAGAGATGATCCTACACCTTGGGCGTTGAAGCGGGTGAGGTTCGGCACGTTAAAAACTTCCCACCGAAATTCCAGGCTGTGAGTCTCGGCATAGGGCATCCTCCAGCGCTTGACTAGGCTCATGTCTAAACCCGCGAAGCCGTTCCCACGCAGGACGTTGCGCGAGCCGACTTGGCCGGGGAGAGGCAACGTGAAATCAGCCTGTGCTGCGGCGGGATCTGCGAAAATGTTGACCCTGCCGTTCCCTTTGAAAGTGCCTGTTCTCGGTCGTGAAGTCATCTGCGTGATGGCGGTCAGGAACCAGTCTGTAGGCCAGCGCTGGCCACCATCCACGCTGAAGGGGAAGCCGCTGGTCCAGCGGGCAAGCCCGGAAAGCTGCCAGCCACCGATAAAGGCGTCCAACAGGCCGCTGTCATGGCCTGCGAAAGCCCGCCCTTTGCCAAAGGGAAGTTCGGCAATCCAGTTGAGGTTGACCTGGTGGGTAAGATCAAAATCGGAAACGGCACGGGCCAAGTTCGGGGAAAAGGCATTCGCCAGCCGGCTTCCGACGAGGCCGATATTCTGGTAGCCATAGACGGAAAATCCGACGCGTGACGCTGCGGACGTGATATCGAGGGACTTGGAGTAGGTATAGTTCAGGTCAAACTGAATTCCATGGCTGAACTGCTTTTTCAGGTTCGCCTGCAGGGCATGGTAGCTGGAACTACCAATGGAGCTCCATCCATACATGGAGATAGCCTGGTTGTTCAAGAACTGGCCGGAATTGTTATTCAACAAGCCCTTGGGGCCGTTGAAGAAGTACGGTTGGGGCGTGGTGCTGCCGCATGGCGTCGTGTTGTCGCCGAGCCCGCCGTACAAATCGATGTCTGCCAACCCGACGATCTCATCCCCGATCACCGAGAGAGCGGGGTTGTAGTACAAGTCGAAAACAGATTGCAGCAGTCCATCCGTGGTATTCGCAGTGGAGGGGATAAAACACGTGAACAGATCCTGATACTGAGCCGCAAGGGGGCGAAGTTTCGGCAACATGTCCACCCAGTATTGCGCCGTTGGTCCTAGCATCGCGGCGGTAACGCTGCCAATTTGGGCGGTCGTCGGAAAGCCCTGGTAATAGTTGGTAGGCGCCCCACCGTTGTTGGCCAGTGCGAAGGACCTTGCCAGATTCGACAAGGCAGATGCAGCTTTGTAGTAGTCGATTCCTGTCTTCGGATCCACGATGTCGAGCGGCTGGGTCAGATCGCGCTGCGTCAGCAGATCGCGGCCGAACCGGCCCACGTACGATAACTGCACCGAGAATCGCTTGGGCAGCTCGCGTCCAATGGAAAAATCGGCGGTATAGGCGTGAGGGGTCTTCATCGTGTTGTCGGTTCCCCACAAATTGGCCTGAGCGTTAACCGCGGGTATCTGTGGCCAGGTTGGCGGGGGCGGCGGCAGGAGGAACTGAACGCCGTTCAAGTTGGTTTGCGGGATCTGGTGAATGCCCGTAATCCGAGGCAAGTCCTCGGCGCTCGTGACACCAAACGTACAGCAGGTATTCTGGATGGTGGTCGTCAAGCCGGCGGCGCCGATCTGGTCGAAGCTGTTCAGCAGCGCGAAGCCCGCCCGGTCGTAAACTCGGCTGAAGCCGGCGCGGATGACGGTCTTGTCGTTATCGCCGAGGAGCCTCTTGAACAGACCGCCACTGGGCCGTGGCGAGTAGGCTATCGAGATTCGAGGAGACCAATCCGTCTTTTCGAATGGATAGAACCCCGGACCATGGTTTACCGGGCCAGCCAGATTGAACATAATAGGCGGCTCCGCGCCATACCCGATGCCATGGATCATGTTCTTCACGTTCTGGTTGAACTGCGTCCCCAGGCCGACGGTCGGAGACGTCTGCAAACCATTGGTCTCCCATGGTGGAGGAAAGAACGACCAGCGCACTCCATAGGTCAGCGTAATGTTTGGTTTCATGCGCCAGGTATCCTGCGCATAAAACTCGTACCAGTCGAGCCCATAGTGGCGGTTGACTGGCTGCCCCTGTCCCAGTGGATTGGCATTGCGATCCAGGTTGTAATTGGCGACCACGTCGGAGATCATGCCGTACAACGCCAGCAGGGGACGGTCGTACTGGGTTGCGGTTATAGGTTCTGGCGCATTGATGAGTGGGTGCGCTTTGACGTTGGTCGGATCGAGTGAGCTGGTCGTGCCCGCAAAGCCGATCGGAGAAGTCCAGTTCGTCGTGCCCAGTCCGAGCGTGTTGGAGTGCAGATAACTTGTACGGGGATTTCTGGCGATTGCAATGGCGGCTCCGAACTGGAAGGTGTGAGTTTTCCTGGTCCACGAAAGGTCATCGACAAAGTTGTGCAGAGGCACCTGGAAACTGTGGCTGAAGGTGATGCCCTGATCCAGGCCTAGAAACGTGTTCCATTGCGCGTCGGTATTGCCCACGATTCCAAAGCTCTGGCGAGTGAATCCCCAATGGAAGGAATTGGTGAGAGCGGGACTGAGAACCGCGATGTAGCCCAAGACAAAACCTTTGCTGTGATCAACGGTGGTCTCTTCAGGAGCATTACCGGGCAAGAAAGGAGCGCCCGGGTTGCGCAAGTCCTGCAGCGCGCCGCGCCAGAACAGAGTATGCCGGCCGCTGGCGTTGAGACGGTAATCGAGTCGCGCGATGAAGACATCGTTGTCAAGCTTGGTGGGCGCACGGAAAACAAAACCTGCATAATTCAAGCCATCTCCGGCGGAAAGATCATTCGTCACCGTCCGACCAGTGCAGAATGTCTGATCGAGATAACCGGTGTGGTTGGTCAGATCGAGCATGGCTGGATCAATCCCGAAATGGCGAGGATCGAGATTTGACAGGTCCGTAGGATTAAGAGTCGTGATCCCGCCGTTCACGTTTACATACCGAAAGATGCCCTGGCAGAGAGACGGCGTAGGAATTACGCGCTCGGCCCGCTGCTGCTCCCGCTCGCGGGTCCCTTCGTAGTTGGTAAAGAAAAACAGCCGATCCTTCTGCACCGGCCCGCCCACCGACACGCCGAAAATATTGCGGTTCAGCTGCAGCGGTTTGTTCGGGTCGCCGATATTCAACTCCGATTGCTTGACCAGGTAGTCATTAGCGCTGGTGATCGTGTTGCGCAGGTATTCATAGACCGAGCCGTGAAGGGCATTCGTACCGCTTTTTGTTACTAGCGCTACTTGTGCCCCCGAGCCCTGTCCCTGATCTGCCCCATAGTTTGTGGTCGTCACTCGGAATTCCTGAACGGAGTCCTGCGTCACGGGCAATACGGACGTAAATGCATAGCCATTCGACTGATCGTTTACATCGACTCCGTCAAGCGTGACATTACTCTGATCGCTTCGCGCTCCATTCACTGCACCGTTGCGCGTGTCTTGATCCTTGTCCGCGATGCGATTGCCGGTGTAGGCGACTCCGGCTTGCAGACTCAGCAAATCGGGGACGTTTCGGCCTTCCAGCGGAATCTGGCGGACTTGCTTTTCGTCAAAGGAACTGCCGACAGAAGCGTCGACCAGATTCAAGGCCGGAGCCTCCGCTGTGACCGTCACGACTTCGGTGGTCGCGCCAACCTTTAGCTGAAGGTTGGCCGTGGCCGGGGTATTCACTAGCAGCGCAAGACCCTTCTGTTCATAGCCGCGAAAGCCGGCTGCCGTTACCTTGAGGGTGTAGGTTCCGGGCGGGATAAGAAGGAACTGGTACTCTCCCTGCCCCCCGGTTGTCGCATTGCGTTCCGTCTTGGATTCGGCATTCGCGAGCACAACGTTAGCCCCAACTAGGGCGTTGCCGTCGGGATCGGTGACCGTTCCGCGGACCGAGGTGGTGGCCTGCCCCAGGGCGAGACCGGTGCCGAGCATGGTTGCAAAGAGAGTCAAGACCAGAGTCGAAAAGATGGGCAAGCACGGCAAAGAGCGCCAAGGAAATACCAAAGCTAGGCGGGCTAACGCGGTGTTTCTGAGCATGTCTTTTCCTTCTCGAACAGCGATTGGTTTTTGGGTTACCCTTTGCTGAAATGATCCCCGTCTACACCTGGCAGCGTACGGTTGTCAAGCGACGAATCGGCGACGAATCGGCGACGGGTGCACGACACCGAAGTGAGGATGGGTAAAAATGGAGTTGTAGAGGAGGTGTCTTGCCGAAGCTCCGAGCGCAGTCGAAGAATCAAGTGCCAGGGAGTCCCCGGGTCACATGCGGATTATCGCCCATATTCATCGCGGCGCTGCACCCAGTAGGGGCCACGGGTACCCTCGTCCCGGCCCTTGGGCACAAGGTCGAGATAGTGATAGTGGAGATTGAGCATGTCGTTGCCCCGGTCATAGCAGGAGTAAGTATGAAAGACGGCTCCGCTCGCGTCCTTGTAGAAGACGCTGTGTCCTTCCCGCTCGGGAGCTTGCGGGTCTTGAATTTTGAAGTTGTAGAACGCTTTTTTCTGCGCAAACTCTTCTGCCGTGAAAGAGACGTGGTAGTCGAAATTGAAATCTGTGGCGCCGGATGAGACCCACTTGAAAGTCCATCGCATGCGCTGCTGGAAGGTCGCTAGCTTGCTGTAGGGGGCCCGAGAGACGGCGATCATGGTCACGTCGCGTTGGTTCAGGTGCGGGATGATGCCATTGAAATTGTCGGCTCGCAACGAGCAATGCGGGCATCCCACGTCGTCACTGGGATGAAACATGAAGTGATAGACGATGAGCTGGCTGCGTCCATCAAAAAGGTCAGCCAGACTTTGACTCCCGTTCGGTCCATCAAAAACATAGTCTTTGCGGACGGCCTCCCAAGGAAGCTCGCGACGCAGCTGGTTGAGCTCGTCGCGAAGGCGGGTGAATTCCTTTTCTTTGGCGAGGAACGCGGTTCGCGCGGAGAGCCAGTCGTCATGCGATACGACTGGATGGTTCCTTACCTCGCTGCGGCTGTCGTTGGTCATGCGCTTAGCTCTCCTTGCAATATGAATTTCCGGTTCAGGCGCCTGCGTGCTCGTCCACAGTTTCGTCCCTCTCCAGATAACCTTCCAGCCACACCAGCACGCGTTCCCAACCCTTGGCGTGGCCAGCGGCGTTCTCCGGAGCGCCGGCGAATCCTTGGTGACGGATTTTCACCAGCGTGCCCGTACCCGCCTTCTTCGGACCGCCGGGATGTAAGTCATGGACGCTTTGCGGCTCAAGCTCCCATCGGACAACGGTTTTGAGCGGGCCGCTCCAGCTGCCGACCCAGGTATGGACCAGCAGCCGAGGCGGATGGACCTCCAAATATTCACCCTCGACGCGAAAAGATGTTCCATCGACACTGACGCCCACGCTTGACCACTTGCCACCCGGACGCAGATCGGCTTTCCATTCTGTAATTCGATAAATGTCTTTCTGTCCCCACCATTTCGGCATCTGGTTGGGGTCGGTGATGGCCTCGAACACTCGCGCCGGCGGCGCAGCGATAAAGATTTCTGCGGTGACCACATCCTGGTCGGGAGTAATTGCAACCGTAGCCATAGGGTCTCCTGTTTATTTCCTCTCCACAAAGTTCTTCAGTTGTTCGACCACGCCAACCCAGCCTCCACTGTAATCCTTGCCAGCAACGGGCAGAGTCGCGAGGCCGCTGTGCGTAACTTTCACGCGCGTGCCGCCAGCTTTCGGCGTGAGTTCCCATCGCACAACGGTGCGCTTGGTTTTGTCGTCGTGCCAGTTGGCGATCCAGGTGTAGGAGAGCAGCCGCGGAGGATCGTACTCCAGCACTTCGCCATCGCAGTGAAACTTGCTCACGCCGTTCACATTCAATTTGCCCTGCTTGGTATCGTAGGTCCAGCGTCCGCCGGGCTTGGTTTCCATGGCGAAGGATTCAATCTGACACTCGTCGCTCGTCCACCAGCTCATGACCTGCTTCTGGTCGACCAGCGCCTGGAACACGCGTTCCGGAGGAGCGTCAATCTGCACCTCGGTGACGACAGCATCCTGATCTTGCGTGATGACGGAATTAGCCATGGTTGTTTCCGGAACTGCGTCGTGCTTCTACCCGAACTGAAACTCGATCTCGGTGAAACGATAAGCCGAAGGGCTGAGCCCGCATTCCTTCCGTTGTTCTTGGGGGGCACGGCTCAAAAGCCGTGCCCTCCCAAAAACGAATATCTCCCTCAAGCAAAGCAACGGCCTTAAATCAGTTCTTGCGTCTGAGATCAAATACTTGGTTCATTTCTTTGCCGTGATTGGTGAACGTCCATTCTTCGGTGTGATGGTTGGGGTCGAGCATGGCAATCACGACGTGGTCCATGTGTCCACTTTCGGGGCTCTCGAGATTCGTGGCGTCCACGAACTTAAACGTCAAAGTCTTGCCATCGGGCGAGGCGCTAGCCTGCATGCGAGGCTGGTTGCCCGCGCCGCAGTAGTGCGTCATCATCAGGCGGTTGGCGCCATCGAGGTGGAACATCGTGATCATATCCTCGGAGCGGTAGCCGTTGATTTCGCTCATCAAAGCTGAGCCTCCCGCGGTGTCGCGGAAGGAAACTTCCACAGCCTTTCCGTCTGGAGTCTTCCCTTCCCACGTCCCGGTCAGCGACTTCAATTGGTTGAATGACTTTTGAGCTTCGGATTGGGCCACAGCGGCAGTCGCCGCCAAGGCTACGGCCGCAAGGAATGTGAGGGCAACACGAATTGATTTTGTCATGGCTTCATTTCCTTTCTTCTTGCCTGTTGTCAGGCTGGTTTCGGAAAACTGCGTGGAACGTGCTTCCTGTGTTTCCCCGCGACTGTCGGCCTGAGGCACGATCAACAGCCTTGATCGCAGAGTTCGCTGAGGACTGCCGCTGAGAACGCGGAGACTTCGCACTGCACGAAATCGATGTGGACCTGTTCCCTTCATTTGTGTTTGCGCTCCTGCGTTTCTTTTGCGTGTTCTGCTTCCACGAATGCTTTCAAGCTGGCCAGGTTCGCGCTCCAGAAGCTGCGATAGTGCTCGAGCCAGGAATCCACAGCTCGCAGCGGTTCCGGATTGAGCTGATAAACCCTGTGGCGACCTTCGCGATGTTCGCGCACCAGATGCGCCCGGCGCAGCAATCGCAGGTGCTTTGAGATTGCCGGACGCGAAACTGGGAAGGCTTCGGCAATGTGGCCCGCAGGCTGGCTTCCCCGCCGCAGCAGATCGAGAACCGCGCGACGCGTGGGATCGGCCAAAGCCTGAAACGTCGCTTCCGCCGAATATGTAACCGAACGGTTTCGCATAATATGTAACCGTATAGTTACGCGATGTCCCTGTCAAGAACTTTTTTCGGGTGTCGAAAAAAAGCCCAGCTTAGTTAGCGTGCGGAGACGCCCGCCCCACGGGCGTCGCACTGAGACCTCTTTGCAGCGGCAGAGCGTGGGAATGTCTTCCGAGCTGCGGGCTTTGCGCGAACCATCCAGCAGGCACCGAAGCCTCGCGGTATTTTTTCATACAGCGCCCGGCTTCTGGGTTGTGGGCTAAAGCGCAGCGTGCTTCGCGGTGTGAAAGATTCGACGGGCACTACGTATCACGCATTCTCGGGTAGAAGAAAGACAACTAGAAAATCGATGTTGTCTTTGGGTGTAGGGCTTGCCGTGTGTCTCTGCTTTCACAACATACTCTCGGCGGCGACAGACTTGCGAGCACACTTTAGTCTGTATCCGCCAGAAACCGTGTCCGGAATCGACGACCATGCCATAGGAATCGGCGGTCTCCCCAAGGTTTCGATACTGCGAAACCAAGGCCCGAGGCCTTGGTTCGTAAATGGGAGATTCGCGAGGACGATATATCTCACACAGAATCAACGCGTTAGAGATTAATATTCAGATTACGGGTGAAAAGTTTCGCCAACCGGGCACGCCCACGACCCATATCACTTTTCTTCTCTTTTCATTTTCTTGCAGACCAGTGTGGTATGCCCGGTTTTTGAATCGATCAAGGTGGTTGCGGGCTGGCAACGGCAGGTCACCGTGTTGGCATTTTCCTGCTCGACGACTACACAGTGCTGAATGACTTCGGCGGTCGGTGGCGGCACCTGACTCCGCATGGGAGGGGGGGGCGCCGCAACCGGCTGCTTCTTCGCGGCGCAGCCGGTCAGGAGCAGGCAAACCAAGAGGCAAACTTTCCTCATGCCGTTGTTTTCGCTCTCTCCGGACCGCTTGTCGATGGCAATCTTGGTTACACGCCCTAAGCCCTAGGATTAACCCGTGGCTTAGCTTTGCTGGAAGAGGCCGATTACGTTTCCTGCGGGATCGCGGAACCGGGCAGTGATTTCGGGTGCGTCGCCGCCGATCGGCTGCACGCATTCGCCTCCGTTAGCGACGATCGCCTCGAGGGTTGCAGCCACGCTGTCTACCATGACGTAAAACAGAAGGCCAGGCCTCGCGGCGGGTGGACGCCCGGTAACCCAGGTTCCGCTCACTTCGTCGACCGTATCGTCAAACGATGTGCTGCCATCCCCGCGCTTCCGGATGTTCCAGCCGAAGACGCGTTTGTAGAACTCGGCCGAGCGTGAAATGTCCGTGGTCGGCATCTCGATGTAGCAGATCTTTCCGTTCGCAAGCTTGGGAGGCATAGTCTTCCTGGAGGGGTCTTATTCTAGCAAAAGTCCAGGGGGAACTTCCCCACCCTGTTTTTCCAAAACCGGGAAAGACTGAGGATGGGGCACCCCGCGTTTGTTGGTGGCCCTAAGCCGCTGAAGCGCGGTAATAGGCGACTCCGCCAAAGAGCATGGTCCGGCGTCCAATCTTCTTCGGATCGGTAAAACCCGCCTCCCTCATCAAGCTAAGGACGCGATCCTCGGCATGGTCTGCCAGAGTCTTCTTGGCATGAAGCACCCTAGCCAGCAGGCCGTGCAAGCCGTGTGGGCCTTCGAAATCCATCATGCAAAACTCGCCACCGGTTTTGAGCACACGTCGCACCTCACGCAGCGTACTTCCCTTCTCCTCCGCCGGGAGATGGTGGAACATGAACGAGGAAAACACTCGATCGAACGACGCCTCGGGATACGGAAGCTCATCTCCAAATCCGTGATCGAATTGAACCGAGACCGCGGCGCGCTCGGCCTTGCGCCGGGCTCGAGCCAGCGCCTTGGGGTCAGGATCAAGCCCAACCACCTTAACCTCCGGATGAAGCTGCTTGATCAGCGTGGCCAGTGTGCCCGTGCCGCAGCCCACGTCGAGAACGCACTGCCCCGGCCGCAGCGCAGCCTGATCGAGTAGCGCCATGCGCGCCGCGTCCCCGCCAAGCAGCTTCACGAACGGATCGTAAAGCGGCAAGCGCCAATCACGTCCTGCCGCAGGAAGATAAGTCCGCGACGATTCCACCATGGGTTCGACTCCTGATTGTGGGTTCTTTGGTTACGCAGAGTTAGATCGCAGGCGCGAGGTTTGGTAGCGGGAAAATCGGCGCGGAGGCCGGTGCTGCCCACCCACCGAAAACCGCGACAGGTTGGGCCAGCTTGACGTAAGGTGCGTCAGCCTGCACCATTTGGTGAATTGACTACATCGCGCCAACGGCGAGCAACTCACGGTTGACCCAAGAATCCTTCGCGATTGCCGAAGTAGTCAGTTTGAAGTGCTCATTCACCCTTTCTTGAAATTCTGATTCGGGGAGGTCAAACCTGCGAGAAATTTCGACGGGGCCGCTGCCCTCGGCGTCAACTTCGAGCTGCTTAACAGAGTTAGGACAAGAGTGTCCGACCCACAACAGATGAGGTAATGTCAACGGCAGTGGATACGCGTGTCCGAGCACAAGAAAAAATTCATTGGAGCGGACCGCAACCTGTGGGAGACTGTGGGGCGTAAACGGAAACCACGATGCCCATTGTGCAAAAGTTGAGCGGAGTTGCGGTACTACTGCTGACGCTGCACTTTACCCATATACTGCACCGTGCCTTTGCTGATTGGCCTCACGACAGCCCTTATTATTGGGCGGGCATGGCGTCCGGCGTGGTGGTATGGATCTTCTCCCTGATTGGCGGAGTTTTGCTGCTGAAGCGCAGTCGCTGAGTCGACATTACCGTCGGCTTTCAAGTTCATAAGCAAAATCAAAAGCCCCGGACGAGGGCGTTCCGTCCCTTGGATGCGAGCCGGGCTCACTGTCTTTCAGGTGGTTACGAAAGGCAGTGTCCTTTGAACATCCCGAGACGGAACTACCGAGTTAACCCTCTTTAATGCACTTGGCGCTAACGTAGTTGTATGCACGCTTGGGTTACGGGCCGAGCGACACTCACTCCTGGCGACAAGGCGGAGGCTATGCACAATACAAATGTCCCAACATTACGACGCAGCTCGCGAGTTCCGGTCACGCTTCCAATATTGGTGACCAGCCTGGAACCGGGAGCGCAGTTCTCTGAAGTCTGCGAGACTTTGGTGGTCAACGCCCATGGTTGTGCCATGCGGTCTCCGATGAAACTGGAGAACGGAGTTCCCTTGCACTTCCACCATCAGGACGGTCGTGAAACGACGGCGCAAGTGGTTTCATGCCAGCCCCTCGGGACCGAGCGGCACAGTTGGATGCTGGGCGCGAGCTTCGACCGTCCGGACAATTTCTGGGGGTTGAAGACTGTTCCCAAAGATTGGACGCGACTGCCTGCACCCGTGGACGTCAAGCTTGGGTCAACGCTTCCGGCTAACAAGATACAGGCAATGCCGCCGGACCAAGCCGCGGCCTCGCTGAAAATTGCTCTCGACAGAATGCGCAAGCAACTCTCCGACGAGCATCTCAAGGATGTGCTTGCCGGACTTGTTAGTCCGATCGAAGCACAGGTAACGGAGATCAAGGAAAAACTCGCGCAAGGGGCAAAGCGAAACCGGTTTGAAGTATCGCTGTCGCAAATTCCTCCCGAGCTCGAACAGCAGTTGGAACTCCGCCTGAAGAAAGAGCTTGGGCCGCAAGTGCTAAAGCAGGCGCGGGAGCAGTCGGAACAGGTGCTGGAAGCGGCGAAAACGGCCATCGACCAGAAGACACGAGAAACCTACGAGGAATTTCGGCAGCGGATCACACGCGACTTTCAAGCGGTTGAACAACGAACGCAGGGCCTTTCGACGAATGTGGCGCAGAATCTGCGGGAGCACCTGAATCGTGGACTGGGAGAACTGCACCAGGAGGTCATGGACGCAGGCAACCGTCTCAAGCGACTGAGCGAGGACTTGCTGGGAGTGATGGAGCATAGCCTGGGCGAGGAGCACGAGGCGCATCGCCGGCAATTGGAGCAGGTTCGAGGCACGGTCTCGGCGGAAGCATTGCGCCTGCAGGAGCAAGTCTCTGTCCTCGACGGCCGCATGGCCAAGCTGGACGAATCCGCACGCCTGCTCGAGTCGGGCCTTGACCAGCGGCTCTCGAAAATGGCCAGCGACACCGTCCGCACTGTGCGTGGTCAAATGGAGGGCGCGCTGGACGTGGCTCTGAGAGAACTGGCCACGCGCGGTGCCCAGGAACTCGGGAATCAACTCGATGAGGCCAGCCTAAACTTGAAGATCATGCAGAAGGGGATGGAAGCGTCAGTTTCGGAATCGCTGAAAATCCAGATCAGCGAAACTCTACAATCTTTCGAATGCCGCATGGACGAACTGGCCCAGAAGTGCGTGGAACGCTGGCGGATCGCTTTCGCAGGCGGTCTGAACTCGCTGGTAAGAATTCTTGGCGAGCAATTTGTCTTGCAGGCTGCGCCCGACGCCACCGCCGGCCAACTTGGCTCGACCGACAAGCCGCCTAGCGACGCCCGCAAATAGCTCAGCACCTCGAGCTGGGGCTGAGTAGCACAGTTCACAACGGAATGTCATTCCGAACCGGGCTGAAAACCCGGTGAGGAACCTGCTTCGCGGCTTGCGCAAATTGCAAAAGCCAAACTGTCAAAGCGCAGTAGCCCGCTTGTATCTTCCTCCGACGGATGTGGAGGTAATGAGACCACGCGCTGTCCATCCGCCTGGGCGAAATGAACCATAGACACGGACGCGACAACGAATTCTGAGTTAAGGTTGAGATCACGTCATCGCCGCAGGGGATCTAACCACATGACTTCGCCATTGTTAACGCGACTGCTGGAAATGCTTTGCCGCCACGAATTTTCCTGGCCACACACTGGAGCCCAGGGCCAGGACTACCAGGTCTGTCTCGTTTGTGGGTCGGCTTACGAATTTGATTGCACAACCATGCGTCGAACCAGGCGGCTTACGGTACCACCCGATCCGCGGTCGGCGCCGTTAAGGGCTTCCACTCCAGTCTGAACCGGAATCACTTGGGCGGCCGCAAGCGCAAAAACGCCCTACTCGGTTTCGGGCACGCTTCCCCCGACGGAAAGCAGATAGCATTTTTCGGGGGCATGCCCGGCAAGCCGTGGAAGGTGTACCTGATCGCGGCCGAGGGCGGAGAGCCGCAGCAACTGCTTGCCGACGAACTGAACGAGGGCGACCCCGGTTGGTCGCCAGACGGAGCCTCGCTTGCATTTGGCCGGCTGCCCTGGAAAACCGGGACTACGGAGTCCTCTGAGATCTACATAATGGATTTGAAGAGCCATCGACGGACGACTGTGCCAGGATCGAACGGCCTCTTCTCTCCTCGTTGCTCCCCGAACGGCAAATATCTCCTCGCCACGAAAGCCGATTCGAGCGCGTTTCCGTTGTTCGATCTGGTCAACCAAAAGTGGACTATCCTCGCCCAGGGCGTTATGGGGTATCCCTGTTGGTGGCGGGATAGTAACTACCTTTATTTCGAGGATTTCAATGTACCGCATCGCTCCAGGGTTGCACGGGTTCGCATTAAGGACGGAAGCGTGGAAACGATCGCAGACCTGAGTACGTTGCGACAGATCTCAGATAGCTGGATTGGCTGCGGGGCCCGGCGATGTTCCCATCGCAGTGCGAGAGGTTGGGACACAGGAAATCTATGCCCTGGACTTGAATGCGCAATAAGGTCCGAACCCAAATAAAACCCCTGACGTGGCTGGAGTGAGCAGCAACCTGTGGGAGACTATCTGGCGTAAACGGAAACCACGATGCTAATTGTGCAAAAGTTGAGCGGAGTTGCGGTACTACTGCTGGCGCTGCACTTTATCCACGCAATTCACTTTTTCTTTCTTGACGCACCTCACGACAGCCCTTATTTTTGGCCAGGGATGGCGGCCGGCGTGGTGGTGTGGATCTTCTCCTTCATCGGAGGATGTTTGCTGCTGCGGCGCAGCGCGGATTCGAGATCAGGCTGATTCGCTGCCGACCTCCACCGGTCAAAACCAGAGTCAGAGGGGGCGGACAAAGCCGCCCTGAGCGAGGCCGAGGGGAGTATCCGCCCCACATCAAAGCTAGCGCCTCGCTGCCCTTGGCGAGACAACCGAGAGGGTCTCCCCACGTTAGCCTATACGGCCGCGAACGCTAATGGCGCGACACTGGATTGCCAGACTTTGACCACCAATGCTGGCTGAAAACCACCACCCTGGTGGAATCGGGCCACCGGAGCCCTGTGAATCGCATCTTGTCCCCTCTGCCTCTTCCTCAGATACCTGCTTAAAAACAATGCCATTAAGAAGAGTCGCCGCTGTCGGTCACCCGTTGGTACACGGCCTGCACTCTGTCCCAACAGCATGAGTCGGGGCACCCCGGGTAGGCGTCTACCAACGACCACTCCGCGATCTAGACGGGGGAGCCCTTCCAAACCCATCCGATAAGGAGCATCACCATGTCTTCCCGTACTTTCGGTTTGTCCTTCGCCGCCCTGCTTGCTCTCTTGTTCCTTGCAGGCTGCGGCAACAACACCCTAAACCCGTTTTGCGGCAGTGCCAGGCCGGCACCACTGATCGGATCACTCGCGCCCAACTCAGTTACTTTTGCGCAGGTGCAGCAAGGAGTTCTGCTCACCGTGAACGGCAGCAATTTTGTTGCCGCGTCTGAGGCTGTCATCAACGGGAAGGTTCTTAGCGCGAATGTTCTCACCGATAAAAAGTTGACGGTGAAGCTTACAACCGGCGAGATCTCTGGGCCGGGAGCGGTGAACGTTACGGTGCGGACTCCGAGCGGGAATTCCGAAAACCTGGGTTGCACCAGCGGAGGGACCAGCAGCGCACTCGTACTCACCGTCAACTGAGCTCGCGCGGATGAAGGGCACGTGGTTATGACCACGTCCACGGTAAGAGAAATCCAGTACCCGCGGCTGGAGACTCGCGCACCCAGTTTCGCCCACACTTCTCCGACGGCGAATTTGACGGTGACAGGCGATCCGCCGCTGCTGACCGCCACTTCGGCGATAAGTGACGAGCGCTGCATCGTGGCGATGGGGACGGCTTGCAAGTGCGTGAGCGAGTACTGATTGATGGGCGCGGCGGCGATCTCCTGCCCGGTGGGCCTACGCGGATGCAACGTGCCGTCGGGATGGACGGCGCGGTAGTCGTCGCTGAGGATAGCATGGTGGGCAACCGCATCTCCGCGCTTATACGCAGCCCAAAGATTTTCGATCGTCTGCGCGAGAGTTTGGGTTAAACCTGTCTTTGGTCAGCAGATGAATTTCGTCCACATAGGTTTCTTCCTCGGCGTGTCCCCAAAATAACAATACATTTACAAGTTAGACGGATGGCGAGGGATACAATCGTGGCCAATAGTGGGGAGGCACGGATGACCGACAAAGCGAATCGCGCGGTCACACGACGGCGAGTGATTGCCGGCACCGCTATGGCACTGGGTGGTCTGGCCTTGTCCGGGGGCCAGGGCGCGGCTCAAGAAAAATCGGCAAAAGCGGGCGCCATTATTGCAACGAGGGCCATCCATCAGGAAGAAGACTTCAATGCCAGCGCGCAACGCATTTACGAAATACTGTTGGGCAGCAAGCAGTTCACGGCTTTTTCTGGCGGTCGCGCGGCCGAGATTCACAGCGAGGTTGGCGGCACGTTCTCCCTTTTCGCTGGCCACATTGTGGGACGCAACCTTGAGTTAGTGCCGAATCAGCGGATCGTCCAGGCATGGCGGGTAGTCCCGTGGCCGGAAGGCATTTATTCGATTGCCAGGTTTGAGATGGTGGGACACAGTTCGGCGGGTCAGAGTTCCGCAACACGCATTATCTTTGACCACACTGGCTTCCCTTCAGAACTTGCGGAGCACTTGGAGAGCGGTTGGCGCGAGAACTATTGGAACGCGCTGCGCAAGTACCTGGCGTGAGGGTGCTTGCGCGCTGGTTCTTCTACGCTCGCGATAAAACGCGTGCGGTCAGGGCTTCTTTCCGTTGCGGACCAGATCGAGGAAGGCCTGGTGAACTCGCGTGTCGTCAGAGAGCTCGGGATGGAAGGTCGCGGCCATGACTGTTCCCTGCCGGACGGCGACCGGGTCGTCGCCTTCAGTAGCGATGACTTCGACTCCCGGCCCGACGCGCTCGATCTTTGGAGCGCGGATGAAAACCATTTCCAGCGGCGAGTCTTCTGTAGGCAAAGCCGGCACCTTGTCGTTGCCCATTTTGCCCTGAAGAAATTTGCCTTCGCGGATGGAGCTGTCGATCTGGCGTCCGTAGGCGTTGCGGCGAATGCCGATGTCGAGTGCGCCGAGGCCTTCTTGTTTGGGATTCTCTACTTCGTTCGCAAGCAGGATCGCTCCCGCGCAGGTGCCGAACGTGGGTTTCACTCCGACAAACTCTTTCAGCTTTTCGAATCCGGCTTGGCCCAGCAGATTCAGGAAGGTTCCGGATTCGCCCCCGGGAATCACCAAGCCGTCGATCTGGTCGAGTTGCTCGGGCTTCTTGACCAGCACAACCTCGGCACCCAGCTGTTCAAGCCGGCGGCGGTGGGCGTCGAAATCACCCTGCAGGGCCAGGACACCGATTTTCATGCTGCTTTGATTCTACCGGAATGGATGAAGATCAAAATTCGACGGGGTTTGAGTCTGCTTGCTAAGCGTACAATTGCTGACGTTTTTACAGGAGCCTCGCTATGCCCCAACGATTCATCGCTCACCTCTGTTTACTGTGTTCGGTTCTTTCCGCTGCCGTGACCGTGCAGGCCCAGCAGACCAATACCAATTCTGATGCCGCCATCTCGGAAACCTTGCAGGCCATGGAACACGACTGGCTGAATGCCGAGAAAAATCACGATACGGCAGCATTCGAAAAAATAGTGGCAGACGACTGGATCGCCATCGGCCCTGACGGCAAAAGCCAGACCAAGGCCCAGAGAGCCGCTGAGATCAAGGCTGCCCACATAAGCTCCGCCACGATGGGCGACATGAAAGTCCGCCTCTTCGGCGACACTGCCGTGGTCACCGGCACCGACGATGAAATCATCATGGAAGCCGGCAAGAAATCCAGCGATCATTATGCCTGGACCGACGTTTTTGTGAAGCGCAACGGCAAGTGGCTGGCCGTGGCCTCACAGACTGCGCAGATCAAGTAGCTCGCTCTCTGCTTGCAAGTCTGCGACAGAAATCCCGCCCAGGCGGAGTTGACAGGGCACCCCTCGGACTGGAGAGCTTTGCCCGAGATCCTGAGCGAGCGGAGGTGCATGTGGCAAGCGCATCTATTCCGAAAGACAGGCGGAAGGCGCGTATCGCAATTGTCGAGCAACACATTCGAATGGAGAACGAGCATGACCTTGAAGGTGTTCTCGACACCTTCGGCGATACTGCACGGTACGATGATGAGGCGTGGGGCGAACACTATAAGGGCGCGGACGGGGTCCGCCTGTTTTACGAGCAGCTCATGAAGGCGCTGCCTGACTTGGAAATCGAGGTACAGCGCTGGCATCTCACGGACGACGCCGTTGTCCTCGAAGTCATGATTCGCGGTACGCACCTCGGGGAGTGGCGTGATCTTCCGGCAACAGGGCGACGAGTCGAGGTCCCGCTTTGCGGGGTGTACTCATTTGACGCTGATGATCGTCTGGCCGGCGAAAAAATCTACTACGACCGGGGGACAGTGTTGAGACAACTCGGCGTTTTCCACGAGCCCCAAAGCATATTGGGTCAAATCTGCATCTTCGCGACTCATCCGGCTACGATTGCATGTGCTTTCGCGAGGAAACTACTGCGCAGGTGATGTCCTTATGAATGCTGCGCATGCAAATATATTCATCGCCATCTGGTAAAGAGGTTTGGCTTCCGTAGCGGAACAGTCCGTCTACAGTTCCGCGCGGCCACCGTTTCAGCTGGATGACTGATCTCAGCGGGCTAGGGCGAGTAGGGTGGCCGTTCGGCTGGGATGCCCGCCCCTGTGTGATCTTGCGAGACACAAATAATAAGACGAGAGCGGGATAGCCGTTAGCAGACTGGAGCCGATTGGACGGGTAGCACGGCCTAGTATATGTATCCAAACACTCGGGGTACGCGGATCATAGCGCTAACTCCCTCGAAAATAGCCGTAAGTGATTGATTCCACGTCGGCACATTTTCATGATCCGTTGTGAGCCACGGATCATGAGCAACTTAAGCAGAATTCCTTCCGGATCGCGGACTCGGGACCGATCTGAACTATGGCTGAACCCGGGAGGCTACAGGCGAACCCGATTGCGAGGGGTATGGTGTTCGGGACCGGACACAAAACCACGCTTTCGGGTGTGGCACACTTCGAACCGGAAGCAGCGGTCGGGTCGCAGGGCGCGGTTGGATTTTGCTGCTTGCGACGCCTCGGGGCGCCGGGCGTGTGCCGGAGTCTCGCCGTTGCTGATCGAGGTGGAGAGTGCGAACTCTAGTCAGGAATATTCGTTACGGCCTGCGCATGTTGCGCAAGAATCCGGGCTTGACGACAGCGGTTATCGCCACGCTCATGCTGGGGATTGGCGCTACCACGGCCATCTACACGGTGGTGTACGCGGTATTACTAGCGCCATTGCCTTACCCCTCGCCCGAACAGCTGGTGATGGTTTGGTCGAAGGTCAACGGGCACAATAACGGAATGTCGGCGGGCGATTTTCTCGACTGGAAGGAGCAGAGTAAGTCTTTCCAGCAACTGGCTGCGTGGACCGGAGGCAGTTTCAATTTGGCGACACAGGACCAGCCTGAGCAGCTCGGGGGCATGCGCGCCACTCCCGGTTGGTTTCGTATGCAGGGGATCTCGTTCCTGTCGGGACGCGACTTCCTTCCGGAGGAAGGAGTACCTGGCAGAGACCACGCCGTTATTTTGACTTACAGATTGTGGAATCGGTTGGGCGCGAATCGCAGCATGATCGGGCAAGTGATGCGTATCGATGGCGAACCCTACACCGTGGTGGGCGTGTTGTCGCCGGGTGTGGGGGACCGTTTCGACTTTGAGTTGGCAGTTCCGCTGGCCTTCCGGCCGGAACAGATCAACCACGACTACCACTGGTTGCTGACGATGGGCCGCCTGAAGTCCGGCGTCACGCTGCAACAGGCGCAAGCCGATATGGATGCGGTTACGACCCATATTGCGGCCGCATATCCCAGTTCCAACAAGGGCTGGGGCGCGTCTGTCGAGCCGCTGCAGAATGACTTTCTTCCCCCCGAGCGCATTCGCAACCTGTGGCTTCTGCTGGGTGCGGTGGGCTTTGTGCTGCTCATCACCTGCCTTAACATCGCAAATCTGCTGTTGGCCAAGGGCGCGGCGCGGCAGAGAGAACTTGCGATTCGCAGTTCCGTGGGAGCGACTCGCAGGCAGATTTTCGCTCAGTTTCTTACCGAAAGCCTGGTTCTCGCCCTTCTGGGTGGCGGACTCGGGATAGGACTCGGCGTGGGACTGCTGCGCGCCATTCTCAGTATCGTGCCCGACGGGATATTACCCTCGGAAGCGAATTTCCAGCTAGATATTCACGTCCTGACTGCAGCCCTAGCCGCAACCACGCTCTCCGGGCTCCTATTTGGTTGCGCACCCGCGTGGTACGCCTCTCGAGTGGACCCGGGAGAATCGCTGAAAGACGGCGGACGCTCAGGCACAGGCACTGGCAGCCACAAACTGCGGCGAGGGGTCATTATCGGTGAGTTCGGGCTTGCGTTGTCGTTATTGGCCGGAGCGGGCCTCGCGATTCACAGCTTCTGGAATCTAACCCGCGTTGATCTTGGTGTGCGCACCGATCATGTGCTTACCTTCCGGCTGGAGCAGCCCCATGGGCGCTTAGAAAATCCTGAGCAGATGAATACCTACAATCAACAGATGTTGAGAGTCCTTCGTTCCGCGCCGGGAGTGTCCGCTGCCTCCAGCGTGACTGGTATGCCGCTGCGCGGAACGAGCGACGGCATGCCCTTCACTCTGGTCGGTGGACCTACCTATAACGATCCTTCGCAACGGCCGGGGGACCGGTTTTCAATCGATCTCGCCTGATTACTTCAAAACCTTCGGCATACAGGTGGTCAAAGGGCGGTCTTTTAGTGAGCAGGATACGGCATCGAGTGTACGGGTCGCCATGGTGAATGAGGAGTTTGCCAATCGTTACCTGAAAGGCGTGGACCCGCTCCAGCAGCGGGTGCTCATCGAGCAGGTGATTCCCGGGCTGCCGAAACTGGGTCCCGCGGTCGAGTGGCAGATCGTCGGCATCTTTCACAACGTGAGGTATGGGGATTTTCGCGACGCCTACCCCGAGGTGGACGTGCCCTTCGCTCAGTCGCTATCCCCGAACGTGACCATTGGCGTTCGCACTGCCGAGGATCCGGCAGCCATGATCAAGACCATTGCCGCCGCCGTGCATTCTGTCGACCCACAGATCGCGCTGGCGCGTATCCTCACCATGGACCAAGTGAAGGATGAGTCCCTCGGCGAAGACAGATATACGACGGTTTTGTTTGCCAGCTTCGCGGTTGTCGCTTTGCTCCTTGCCGCTGTTGGCATTTACGGGCTGATGGCCTTTGCCGTCTCCCAGCGAACGCAGGAGATCGGGTTGCGCCTCGCGCTGGGCGCAGGCAGGCAACGCGTGATCAGGCTCATCCTGAAGGAAGCGTCACTGCTCGCCGCGATCGGGCTCGGGATTGGCTTTGCGGGCGCTGCGCTGGTAGGCCGCACCATGCGCACTACTTTGTATGGGGTTGGGGCGATGGATTTCTCCGTGATCGCATCGGTTGCCGTTATCCTGTTTTGCACGGCCTTGTTTGCTTCGTACCTGCCAGCGCGCCGGGCCGCGACGATCGATCCCATGCAGGCACTCCGAACGGATTAGTTAGGCAGTATTCTCAAGTGTAATTCGCACCGAGCAAATCATGACCAAGCACAGAAAATGCCAAATCAGCCATGACCATTCCTTCTTGCCAGTGCTTGTTGGTTATCCCGTTCTCTGCAACTCCGTGATGTCGAGCTCGCCTCGACGTAGACCAACCCGCTTCCGGATGAGCGTGTGCGGCGAAATAGTGTGATGGCGGCAATCACCC
>Ga0070699_100001302_pt1 | contig 23032 bp, 18 predicted proteins | sample KBSK1503metaG_FD_65473 | JGI IMG/M metagenome (GOLD analysis project Ga0070699, IMG submission 65473) | Corn, switchgrass and miscanthus rhizosphere microbial communities from Kellogg Biological Station, Michigan, USA - KBS K1-50-3 metaG | ecosystem: Host-associated > Plants > Roots >...
ATCCTCCCACGCGATGTCCCCGCGGATGACCGGCGCCAGCCACTTCGAGTCGAGGCTGAATCTGTACTGGACTTCATGAGCGTGGCCGCCAAGGTCGACTCTCACGCCTTCCGGTCTGATGTCGACATCCCAGCGACCCTCGACCGCGCCGGTCAAGTCGAAGCGAACGGTCATGTCGATGCGCTCCCGGAAGTACGGGCTCATCTCGCCCAGCCGGTGGAAGTGCTCGACGAATGCTTCGGCGAGCTCAGGACCGGGGTCGGGATGAGCGGCGTACGTCTCTTCGATCTGCGGCCGGCGCGCATTCGAGTATGCCTCGAGATACTCCGTTATGTCGCTGTACGAGAAGTCGCGCCAATGTGGGTCCGAACCATGCCGGCGCGTCAGGATGTCATACGTGTCCCCCGGCATCCACGTTGCCACTTCCACGTGGGGGGCACGGCGCGAGAGGTAGCTAGCGGCCTGGGACTGATCAGGAAAGATGCCGTCGCTCTCGGTCAGCCAACGATTGTGCGCCTTGAGGGACGGGTCGAGGAAGCACATGGGTCCGGCGAACGGAACCACCATCCGTGGAGCGGCCAGTTTGATCAGCCGGCCGACAGATTCGAACTTGCCGGCCCTCTTCTGGGCGCTTATCCGCGCCATCTCCGGCTCCGAGTACTCGTAGCAGATGGGGTGCCAGCTGGCGCCTGACATCTGGACGGCCACGACGTCGAGCTGCCCGCCGCATTCCAGTGCCGCACGGCGCATCTGGCCAACCGTCAAACGCGCGTCGTTGCAGTGCAGGAATGACGCCCCGCCCGCATGCACAAGCACCGCCGAGTCGCTGCACATAGGTGACTGTTCCGGAATGAAGCAAACCCAGTCACCGCGATCGTTCAGAAAGAATTTCTGCCACGCGTCCAGCTGCACCACATTGCGGAGGCCGTGCCGTGCGAGTCGATTGCGAAGGTTTGGCGAGGGATAGCGGTGTACAAGCAATTTAGTGCGCGGCGGAAGCCTGGTGAGCACGTCAGCGTCCATGTGGTCGAGGTGCTCATGTGACAGGGTGGCGTAGTCCACATCGAGCAGCCGAGCATGGTCGAGATGCGCATTGCTCGGGAACTGATACCAGGAGCCCTGGAACGCACCACGATCCGACAGCCAGCAATCCATCACCATCGTGAGGTCGACGCCGTCGACCCGAATCCCGGCGTGGCCGAGGAAGGTGAGCTGGATCGAGCTTGCAGTCATGCCTCCTCCGCCGGCACGTGTTCACGGCCGGATGCCGCTTGCGACGTCTCGGTCACGTGGAGAGTCTGAATACGATCAGCGGGCGACCCAATAGGCAATTGCGGCATGCAAATGGGACGGCCCACTGCCGTTCGGGGACCTTGGTCCCGTGGGCGTCCAGGAGGCGTCATCGAGCTCTAGGCTTCGAACTGTTCCGTTCAAACAAAGGCGACCATAGGAGCCCGATTCATTGGTAAACAGGGGCGCTTGCTTGGGGTTAACGATCAGCTGCCTGGTCGTCCAGGTCTCTTTTGGAATACCCATGGGGTACCAGCTAACGGGCACCGTAACACCGGTTCGCGGGATCTTCCGCTTCGCCTCGACGAGTTGGGGCACGTTGGCCGGCGACGGATTCAATTTTGTTACTGATGGGGGCACCAACACGAGCAACTACGCCGGCCAGAGGGCCGCGGGCCTCACCGGCATGGTCTACCTGAACGCGTACGACAACTCGAGCTGCCGTCAGACGATGAAGGACGCAGCCATCGCGCAAATCGTCCAAATCAACGTGAGTGGCGGTGACGCGGGGGCCGTCTATCAGGTTGGCGACGAACCGACTACCAATGGATGCAATGCCAAAGCCTCTTACACGCACATGACTTCGGTGATTCACGCTGCTGATCCGACAGCCAGGTCATGGGTCGCCGACGACGAGTTCAACGACCCGACGACGTCGCACTGGCCGGCCGGGTTACCAATGGAAGGTTCGGTCGACATCCTGGCGTTCGACATCTACCCGTGCCAGACGGGACCGTGCAAGTACACCATGATCGATCTCGCTGTCCAACGCATCCACTCCGCCGGGCTGACGAGCTGGGAGTTCATCCTTCAGGATTTCGGGCCCTGCCAATCGTGGAGAGCGCCGACCGCTCAGGAGGTGGCAGCGCAGTTCGAACATTGGCAGGGGGCGGGTGCCCTCGGGTACTGGGTTTATGCCTACGACAGCGACCCCACCCCCTGTCCGGGCAACGTCGCCGGCAGCGCGACGCTGAGACAGATCAACGCGCTCGCCGTGAACCCTTCGCAGCCGTCGATCGTACCGACGCCGGCGCCGACCGGAATCTCGAGCGCCTCAGCATCGCTGGTCCCGAGCCCCGAACCTCAGGCGGCTTTGGACGCAATCAGCCGGTTTGTGTTGTCGCCCATAGCGCTGATTGGAAGTGGCCTGCTCCTGGGGCTAGTCGTTGTTGGCCTGAGCTACGTCCGGCGGCGGTTCAGGTAATCGCCGGTTCGGCGCAGTCCGCAGACGCCAGGCGCGCGTCGTGGTTGTCAGCGGCACGGCCAAGGGGGCCATTTGCATTGGGAACCCACGCAGCTGGGGCGATCGGCAATTCGAGGGCTCCGGTCCTGAGCTCGGCGCCACCGTGATTCGACAGGCGTGCGAAAAGCTGCCAGTGCAATAAAGCGAAAGCATCGTGATCGGCGGTGGCCGAAACCTCGGCAAGGCCGGCCAACGTCGCGTCGCGCCAACAGTCCGGATCGGCGCCGAGGCGCGAGAGACCATTTCTAATGAAGTCACGGAAGAGGTTCGGAAACCAGCCCTCGCCGTAGATCGCAAACTCGATGCCAGAGCCCCACACGCCGGTACGGAGGCCACTGTGGCCGGCGACGCGACCACCTACGGGCGAGTGCCGATCGAGGTACAGGGCATAGGTGGTGGCGAATCGAACCACGTCCCGGACAGGTTCTCCACAGGTGACTCCCGCCTCCCAGTCGATAACGCCCGAGATTTCGTCGTCGACCACCAATAGGTTTCCGAACCAGAAGTCGCCGTGCACAGCGGCGCGCGGGGTCGTGGTCCTGCCGAGGCGGGCATAGGTGGCGGCGAGCTGAGCCAGCACTCTGTCACGAGATGGGTCATCTGCGAATCGCCGGCGAAGCGCATCAGTGGTACCTCCGTCCATATCAAGTGGCATCGATGGTCCGGCGGTTGCGGACTGAAATCGTGCCAGCCAGGTCTCGACCATTCTGAAGTCGGCTCGCACCGCGCTCGGCGTTGCCACATGCCGCCATCCGTGGTAACGGGTTGCCATTGGAGATCCCGGCAATGCGGTTGTGACCAGGACCGGGCGTCCGTCTGGGTCGAACAGGTCGATGGTCCTGGGGATCGTCGTGAGCATCGTAGAGGGCAGGCGAGCTTGCAGCTCGGAGAGCACCCTCCGTTCGGCCGAGATGGTCGCCCCGGCCCCTTCAGTGGTTGGAACCTTCACCGCCAACGCGGGCCGAGTACCGCCCCGCGGTAGGAGGAGCACGGTCAGCTTCGCATTGGGATCCTTGGAGAGGGCGAGGACGATCGCCTCCATTCCCGGCATGTCGAGCAGGTCGGATGCTCTGAGCTTTCGAGAGCCGACGCCTGAGGCGGCGCGCGCGGCCGGCGGAATCCGACCCACGACGATTCGTGTCGGGGCTAGAGCCCCTATCAAGTTGGAGGGGAAGACCAGGCGGGCGGCCTTCTTCGCACCGGCGAGCAACGCCGACACGGCAGCTCCGCCGCCAGGAAGCGCCGATACCTCTGTGAAGAAGTAGCGGAGCGCCTGGGGCGTCTCCTCGACGTAGCAGGTCGGTGGCGCTGCTGAAGGGATGGCGACAAACTCTCGCAGCACCTCGATCCCCGCATCTCGTGCGAAGCGGCGGCAGCGCCAGCGCGACCCGAAGGCCGAGCTACACAGAACCACGGGGGTGCCGGCGGGCAGGTCGCGCACCTGCTGCCGCAGCTCACGCCGCCTCTGTGACGAAACGGAAAGGTCGAGCTGCATCGCGCTCGGGGACGTCAGAAGGCGCCACGGGCTCTCGTGCGCGTGGCTGGCGCGCGGGCCGAACAGGCGGACGGTCTTCGAGGGTCTCTGCCTGGACGCCGGCATCACGCCGAACACGACGTTGGCGAAGGTGCTCACGATAAGTGCGACGGTCCGGCCGGCAGTCGGATTCGCCAGGTACTCCAGGTCGAGCTCAACACGTAGGGGCACGAGCTGCGAGATATAGGCACCCTCGACATCAATGTCACTAATGAGGCTCTCGCTTCGACGCAGGTAGAGCTGGGCAGGGCCGGTCAGGCCGGGACGGTACTTGAAGACCTGCTGTAACGCCGCCGGATAGCGGCACGCCAGTGCCACGGTCTCCGGTCGGGATCCGACCAGCGTCATATCACCGCGAAGGACGTTGATGAGCTGTGGCAGCTCGTCGATGCTGGTGGCGCGCAGGATCCGCCCCAAGCGAGTCACACGAGAATCCCTGGAGGCCGTCAACTCAGGGCCCGCAAGGCCAGGCCTCATGCTGCGGAACTTGAGCATCGTGAACGAGGTACCACCCTCGCCGACCCGGGCCTGCCGAAATATCCCCGAGGCGCCCGTCGACATCCGGGCAGCGACCCAAATGACGAGAATCAAGGGACTTAGAACCACGAGGGCAACGCTCGCAACAGCGATGTCGACGAGCCGTCGGAACCTTCCAGGCCGGACAGCGTCGCCAACGTCGACCACCGTCTCCGTCGACCTGGGTTGCATGAGCAAGAAGCAGAGGCCAAGCAGCGACGTGGTCGTCAAGTACGCGGCCGTGGAGGCGATGGAGGCGCCGATCAAGCTGAAACGGGGGATCAGGACAAGATCGAGCCCGACCGTCACGACAACGCCACCGAAGGTCGCGATTGAGTTGAGGCCGGGGCGTCCTCGTCCGAACAGGTAAGCCGTGATCACTCCTGAGGCCCCCTCGACCGAGAGGCCGATCAGCAGCAGCCGCGTTGGTTCCACCGCGCCGGCAAAGGCCGACCCGTAAAACAGGGGGATGACGGGCTGCGCAAGCAAGGCGATAGGCAATGCAGCAAGTGCGGTCGCGCCCGCCGCACGAGGCACGAGCCACGCTGCGCGCGTCCACGCTTCCGCAGGCGCCTGGCGCGCAAAGCCGGGATATAGCACCCATTCGAAGGAGATCGGCAACAGGCGCAGCAGCTCCGCGAACTTCGATGCCACCGCGTATACACCGAGGATCGCAGGCCCCGCCAGGAGGTCGACGATCATGAAGTCCAGTCGAAGGTTGACCAGGTACATGAGGCTGCCCACCTGGCCGCGGAGACCGAAGACGTAGACGCGCTTCGCGAGCGCTAGCGAAGGGCGGCCAACGCCTGCGAAGTAGTGCCGCCCAAACAGACGGCGCCAGGCAATGGCGCCGGTCACGACGTCGGCGGCGATGAGGGCGGCGACAACAGCCGCGCCACCGTCGAGGCCGAGCAGAAGGGCCGCAGCATAGCCCGGGATGAAAAGAAGCTCCTCCAGGACAATCGCCAGGTTGGTCCCGGGGAGGTCGCCAGTCCCCTGTGAAGCCGATTTGGCGGTTATGACCAGCAGCCTGGTCACAGTCTTCAGGCCCGCCCACGCCACAATCAGAGTGCTCAGATCCCGGAAGAACGTCACCCTCAACACGGGCGAGGCCGCCGTCCAGATGAGAAGCGACACGAGCGCCGACCCGACGGCCATCGCCACCAGGGTCAGCTTCACATGGGGGTCGTCGCGTGTCGGACCGGCAAGGAACCAGGGCGTTGCTGCGGCCAGGCCACCCGACACCACCACCGCCAACAGCCACGGCATCACGCGCAGCAGCGCATAATCTCCGACCGCCGACGGCCCGCCTATCCTCGCCACCATGAGGGTCGCCAGTGTCAGGGACACCAGCGCGCCAATAAGAGCGGCCACGTTGCCGGTCAGTGCGCTTCTACGAAATCTCAGGAGGCGGATTACTTGATCGCCCAATCCCGCCCCCAAATCTGGAGGGCCGCGATGATGGCCAGCAAAGCCCAGGCGTGCCGGAAGTGGAGAACCTGATAGTAGGCGGCAGCCACGCCAAGTCCGAGGAGGGCGCCGATCAACGCCTCGCGTCGCGGAACCACAGCAGCGAAGTCCGGCCGGAGCCGTCCTCCCACTGATTGGCGGGCGCGCCAGATGATCGCGCAGATCAGGACGATGAGCGCGATGCCGCCTTCGACACCCCGCTCGACTACAGCGGCCACGTAGTCGTCGTGGGCTTGGTGTGGGAAGGGAGCGAGGCTATCCTGCAAGATGGGCTGAGTCGCGCCCGGCCCGGCCCCGAGAGGGCCACTCTTCTGGAATAGGTTCCAGGCCTCCTGGAGGATCTCAACGCGCTGACTCGCGCTCGAGTCGCTGCGCCCTATCCAGTCGCGGAGCGTGGGCACCCCGCTGTCACGAGCCCACTGCTGGATTTCCGCGGGGTGGACGACCTGGGTCGCCGCGGCACCGGTGGCGAGGGCCAGGCAGGCCACGAGGACTGTAATCACCGGCCCAAACCGGCGTCGCACCGCGGCCAGGGCGATGAACGCGGTGCCGACACCGAGGCTGAGAAAACCTCCATTCGAGCCGGTGTAGATCATCGCGATCAACAAGAGCCCCGCAAGGCATGCCCTCATCCAGACACGCCGCGGGAAGGCGGTCGACCAGAGTACGAAGATGGAGATGGCGAAGTAACCGGCGGCCATGTTCGGGTCACCGAACTGGCCCTCGGCTCTGACGCCGTTCCCGACTTCGATGCCCGAAAGCGCCGTGATCCCGGTCACTACGCCGACGATGAGCAGGGCAGCCCAGAACGCCGAGGCGAGCACCCACGCGGCCAATAGCACACGAAGTGCCGGAGCAGACCGCGCCAGGTTGACCAGAGCCAGGCACCAACAAAGGAGGTAGAGGTCCTGGACGACTGCGATCAGGGGGGCCTCGGGATACCCGACTGAAACCAGCGATCCCCTCAGGACCGGGCCCGCAACTCCGGAGATGCAGCCGGCGACAACTATGAGGCCGACTGAGATGCCATACGGTCCCCTGATCAGCTCTCGTGACAGGTAGGCCCACAGCCCGACCGCCGCGATTGCGGGCACCATGGCGAGGTCCGTCGGCGAGCTGTTGCCTGGACCTGCTGGATGCAGCCAGGGGAGCGTGCCGATTGCGACCACGGCCAGCACGAGCGCGAACCGGCGTGCTGCTTCCGCATTCGTCCGGTCGAGGACGAAACGTGATGACGGCCAGAAGGAGGCCCCGAGGGTAACCGGTGCCGTACTCAAGTCCCTATGCCCTTCCTATCGCCGCGATCAGCCCGCTCGCAATGAAGATCCCCATTGCTGCTAGCAAGGCGACCCAGAGCGCGTTGTCTGTCAAACGATGAAAGGTCATCCGGCGGCGGCTTCTGCGAAGCATCTGCAACCGGACGGCGAAAGGTAGCTCCTCAGAATGTCGGTGACCTTGGTTCATGCATCCCCCCGTTCAACTGACGGCGCGGTTCGGCCTACGGCTCGGCGGCGGCGTGATTGCTTGCGCATCAGTTGAGGACCGCAAAAGGCCGCATGCGTGCGACGGGCTTGACGATGTCGTTGCCGACAAGGATCGAGATGCCCTCGTCAACGCCACGGTTGTCAAGGTGATGCACCACCCTGGGCTCCGGATGTCTGTAGCCGAACCGCAGCGTCGTGTGACCCTCGGGGTCGCTAAGCGACAATCCTCGACTGGCGAAGTCATCAATGATGCTGCCGGTCCCGTGACAGGCCGAGAAGAGGGCCTGTTCGGAGCCAGAAGACGCGACGCAGAGGTATGAGCAGGTCCGGTTCGTGCCTGGCACCAGAATGGGCTGGCCGGTCTGTCCAAAGATCGTGTGAGTCGCCATCCTTGCCGCCGGATAGGCGCGGACCGAGTTGTGACGATGAACGAGGGCGGTCCTGCCGGCGACCTCCTCTTCATATATGGAGTTGTGGGGTGAGTCGACGATCAGCCGGCTGGACGTTCCGAAGATGTCGGCCGCCATCTCGCGAAGCGCGGAGTAGACGCGCAGCCGGAAGGCGAAACCGTAGTTCATCGCCGCTGCGTTGGCAACCATCAGACGCTCGCCTTCGACACTGTCACGCGGCACCGGCGGGCAGTCGTTGGCGAAATACAAGCCAAAGCGGGAGCGAAGCTCACCAAAGGACCGCGCGCTGGCGAGATGGTGAAGCGGCTTCTGAGCTCGCATGATCTGCTTCAGCAATCCGTTGCCGCCCGCGCGAGACCCGTAAAGAGCACCGATGGCGCCGGTGAGGACGCCGCCGCCGGCGTGGAACTGAAGCGCGATCTGGCCTTGCTCAACGCCGAGCACGGCGGCAACGTCCGGCTCCAAGACCTCCTCCACCTGCTGGAGCTCTACGAAGTGGTTGCTGGGTCCGATGGTGCCGAAGCGCATCCTGCTCAGCTGGAGGAGCAGCCATGGGACCTCTTCCCGGACCCGTTGCTTGCCCCCATAGCTCTCGAGGCCAAGCCGGCCGCCCTCCTCGACGCGAAGCAGCTCATCCGGGTCGATGTCCCAACGTCCGACGGCAAACTCGGCCCCCTCGACCGCGCAGCTCACGACCTCGTCGAAAGTGAGATCTCGGCGGGTGGTGGCTGGGAATGGATATGCGGCGCGCACCCGATCGTAGAAACGTGCGATCTGGTCGCTGCTGGGTTTGCCACAGTCGAAGGTGATCAGGGCCATGCCACAGTTGACCGACGCACTGGTCAGCGTTGGCCGGATACTGTCGAGCGTCGCCACGGCGATGCTTGACGGCATCTCCATGTTGTGCTTGTGGTAGAAGTCGGGCAGCACAACTGGGGGCGCCGCCAGGTCCGCATCCTTGAGCTCGGCGGCGAGAACCGCCAGGGTCTCTTGCCGCGCCCGGTGGTTGTGACTTGCGAAGATGCGAGGTTCGTAACCGGTACCAGGCCGACCGACATGGTGGTCGCCCCCAGGCGCCTGACCGTGGTTGTGCCCGCCGGGGCTGGTCCCGGTTCCATTGAGACCGTTGCCGTCGGCCGCGTGTCGTTCCGGGTCCTCGAGATAGGCGGGACTCTCCGGACCGGCGGCGATGATCTTCAGGTTCATGCAGTGGCCTCCACGCGATTGAGAATGTCGCTCAGTCGAACTCCAGGTCGCCGCGGTAGGTGCAGCTCGCAGCAGTCGAGTCGGACGGCAAACGCGCGTGCCGTTTCGACGACCGGTGGGTGTGAGGGGCCGAGGCCCGTGCCTGCAGCCAGCGTTGCCGCAAACGACCAGAACCTGCCCAGTTCACCTGCTGAGTAGGTGCCGGTCACGAGCGAGCGCACCGCGGTTTCAGAATCACAGACGGTCGTCAGCGCCGTGTCGCCGTCGCCACGGCGTACGACGACTATTCGGTCGGGGCTGAGCTTAGGGACTCGGCCGGCCAGAGGGATCTCAACACGACCGTGTGTCACGTGGCGGCCGTGGGCGCCCTCGATCCGCATCGGCTCAACCAGTCCCCAGACCAGGTGGCCGTCACCGACGCACAGGTTGTCGCTTGTGGCCCGTCCCCCGTCAGCGAGCTCGAGCTGAAGCAAGGTCGATTTACCCACCCCGCCAAGACCGGCCAGCAGTATCACCGAATCGCCCGCCGTGCACGCCACCGCGTGAAGGGGCGCTCGGCCTCGGACCGACGCCCACCACATGACCGGGTACTGAACGAGGACTTCTCTCGTGAGCAGTTGGAACCTGGAGGGCAGCAGATAACGCGCGCCGCTGCGGGTGGGCCGCGGCCGCCACCGATAGGTGAACTCTGGACGGCCGGCGGCGTGGCTAACGTGAAGATCGAAGCCGCTCCCGCACGCGTCTTCCACAACGACCTCGCCTTCGCGGCTCCATGCGCTGCGAGTGAGCGGGATGAGACCAGCGACCGCGAAGGGTCGCGTCGTCGCCTCGACGTGGATGGCCATCGTCGCGGAGATCGCGTGCGAGGTGAGCGCCCCCGCACTGGCTTCGTCCAGCAGACGGGTCACCCAACCCAATGCGGAGTCAACCGAGACCACCTCACCGGCCGTCTCCAGCATCGCGGCGCGGCTCATGCCGTCATCGCCACTTGGGACGCTGGCGCAATCTGGGCGTTTCCGTCAAGCGCCGAAAGGTATGTCTCGGTCAGGTCAATGCCAAGGACGTCCACATGGAACTTGTCGCCTAGGTTGGCGCGAGCCGCTGCGGACAGCCGGCTGCCAAGGTCGGGCCGGTCGAGAAGATGTTGGATGGCGCGCGCGAGCTGATCGGGCCTCGCCGGCGCCACAAGCAACCCGGTGCGGCCAGGAACGACGACCTCTGGCACCGAATTGACCGCGGTTGCAACGACTGGGATTCCGCAAGTCATCGCCTCTACGACCGAGCATGGAATGCCTTCGTACAGGCTGGCCATCGCGAACACGTCAAGTGCTGGCAGGAGCTCGGCGACATCGCGTCGCTCACCCAGAAGGTGGAAACGATCCGATAAACCCGATTCAGCGACCAGGCGAGTCACTTTTTCGAGCAGTGGTCCACTTCCGATCCATACGAAGTGCACGTCAGGCTCGAGCCTGCGGAATGCATCTAGCATGTCGGTGGGGGATTTCTGGAAGTCCATGCGTCCCACCGTTCCCGCAATGCGCGCGTTGACCGGTACCCCGATGAGGCGGCGCGCCTCGTAGCGCGCGGATGGCGTGGCCGGCTGGATCGCATCGATCGCGCTCCCGATGGTGCGGATCTTTTCAGCGGGTGCGATACCCAGCCGCACCGCCTCCGCCGCGACCGCGGATCCAACGGCGAGAAATTGATCGGTGATCCGGCCCAGTGCCCTCTCGATCCCGATATATACGCGCCGGCGCAAAGGCGATTGGTACGCATGGAATGGGAACCCGTGAAAGGTGTGGACGATGGCCGGAACGCGGTGCCAGCGAGCCGCGAGCCTCCCTACGAGGCCCGCCTTGGCGCTGTGGGTGTGGACCACCTGGTATCCGCCGGCTTCCAGATGTGCAGCGACCTCACGCACGGCGGCCACGTCTTCCCTCGGCGCGATCTGCGGCTTCATGTGTCGGAGCGGGATGACTCTGATGCCCGCCTTGGCGGCGTCTTGGAGGAGGCTGCCTTCCGCCGCCGCAAGGACCGTGATGGAGAACCGGTCCGGATCGAGGGCGAGAGCCCCGCGCAGGGCAACACCCCCAGCGCCGGCCATGAAGCGCGTGACCACGAGGGCGACGTGAATCCTGCTGTTGGCCGCAGGCACGCTTAGAAGTCGTCCGGGTACGGGTAGCTGAAATACCCGTTGTGATCAGCGGGCTCGGGCGGCGGCTGGTATTCCGGGAGGACGAACGCGAGATACCGCTTGATCTCATGCGGCGGACGGTTGGCGCCGGCGGCAAAGAGGAGGGCGTCCAGGCGATCGGCGAAGTTGGGGGGCAGCTGTCGGGGTGCCGTCGCCATGATCTTGGGGTGCGCGGTGGCGATGCGCTCCTCGGCCTTGCTGAACAGGTCCTCGTAAAGCTTCTCGCCCTGTCGCAGCCCGGTGAAGCGGATCTCCACTCTTTCGGGTGCGAGGTGCATTTGCGCGGCGTAGGTATGAACCAGATCGACGATGCGAACGGGCTCGCCCATGTCGAGCACGAAGGTTTCACCGGCCTCGGCCATACTTGCGGCTTCGATCACAAGACCAACAGCCTCCTCGACGGTCATGAAAAAGCGTGTGACTTCCGGGTGTGTGACGGTCACGGCGTCTCCGTTCTCGATCTGCTCGGAGAGCACGGTCAGGAAGGAGCCTCGACTGCCAAGGACGTTGCCAAAGCGGACGGAGGCAAACCGCGTCGAACCGCCGGCTCGAGACTGGACGATCATCTCCGCGATCCGCTTGGTCGCTCCGAGAATCGAGACCGGGTCGGCGGCCTTGTCGGTCGAGATCAGGATGAACCGTTCCACCCCTGTTTCCAGCGCCGCGCCAACAAGGGTCTTCGTCCCAAGCACGTTCGACTTGACGCCTTCGCTCGGGTGCCGCTCGAGCAGAGGCAGGTGCTTGTGTGCTGCAGCGTGGAAGACAACCTCTGGGCGAAGGGCGCGAAAGATCTGGTGGATCCGCCCGGGATCCCGGATGTCGGCGATTATCAGCTCGTCGTTGTCAAGTAGGGCCTGGCCCTCGAGCTGCATCTGCAGCCGGTGTAGGTTCGACTCGTCGTGGTCGAGCAAGAAAAGGGCAGCGGGTCCGAAGCGCTTGATCTGGCGGCAGAGCTCGCTGCCGATCGAGCCGCCCGCCCCGGTCACCAGGACCCGCTTCCCGGCCACGACCGCCTGCGACGCGGTGCGGACGACGCGCAGCTCGTCCCTACCGAGCAAGCTCGAGATGCGGAGATGTCGAAGCTCGCTGATCAGCGTCTCACGCTGCAACGCGGCTACGAATGACGGAAGGTAACGGACCTGGATCCCAACCGCAGCCGCGGATTCGGCCAGGCGGCGTATACGTGGCGCCGACAGGGACGGGATCGCAATGACGACGGCGTCGATACACTCCCGCCGGCACACATCCGGTAGCTGCTCGAGGGTGCCGAGAACGGGCAGTCCGAGCACGCTGTGCCTACTCGGCTTGTCATCCAAGAAACCGACGGGGACCAGGCCGTACTCTGGAACCTTTCGCAGGTCGCGCGAGATTATCCGTCCGGCGTGGCCGGCTCCCACGATCAGACAGCTCAAGCCCTTTCTCTGTGAGTTGCCGTTGCTCTGTGGGTGGCCGTTGCTCTGTGCATGGCCATTGCTGGGGCTGTCGCTTTCGAGCTTGGTCACGATGCTCATGCGACCACCACGCGAGGCGGACTGGCTGTGCCGAAGTGTGCTCGCCGAGAGCCGGCACGCACGGCTATCGCTTCGCAAACCGTGTCGATTTCACGGGTGGTCAGCGAGTGGTAGAAGGGAAGGGACAGGATCTCTTCGAAGGCCGCGTCGGCGTTTGGAAATGTGGAATCCTCGTCCAGGAACCGCTTGAAATACGGTTGCGTGTGATTCGGAATGAAGTGCACCGAACAGTGGATGCCCTCCTGGGCGAGCCTTGTCATGAGCTCGTCTCGGCTCATCCCGAACTCTCGCCGGACCCGGATCACGTACAGATGCCATGCATGGCGTCCATCGACTGGTCGCGGCGGGATGGCTATTCCTGGGATTCCCGCGAGACCGGCGTCATAACGGGCGGCCAGCCGCTCGCGACGGCGCTGCCATGTCTCGAGCGAGCGGAGGTGGACTCTACCGATGGCCGCCTGGACATCGGTCATGTTGGCCTTGATCCCATCCTGGGTCACGCTGTAACGCCAGCTGGCCCCCGGCATGTAGCGCTTCCAGGCGTCCCCGCTCATCCCGTGGATGCGGAGACTGCGCGCCCGTGCAGCCAGGTCGTCGTCGTCGGTGGTGATCATCCCGCCCTCGCCGATCGGCAGGTTCTTGGTCGCGTAGAAGCTGAAACAGGTCGCCGCTGAGAAGCTGCCCAGGCGCCTGCCTTCGATCTCGGTACCGATGGCGTGGGCTGCATCTTCGATCACCCTGGACATCGGGAGGCGGGCGGCGGCCGACGATTCGGCGAGTGAGGCGCCATGGCCACCGTAATGGATCGCGAGCATCGCCCGAGCGCCGTGATGGGCAGCCCTATCGATGGTTTCCGCATTGGGCATGAGCGTCACCGGATCCACGTCGATAAGAACCGGGCGGAGGCCCGCGTGGACGATCGCGTGAATTGCGCCGCAGAAGGTGATCGTGGAGGTCAGAACCGGCGAAGCCGGCGGCAACTGAAGGGCACGAAGCGAGATCTCGATCGCAGCTGTGCACGAGGAAACGCCCACCGCATGGCGGGCACCGACCCAATCCTTGAGCTCGGCCTCGAAGGCAGCCACCTCCGGGCCGGTGGTCACCCAGCCAGACGCCAGGACGCGCGCCGCTGCTTGTCGCGCCTTGGGCGTGATGACTGTTCGTGTAAACGGCACCATTTCGGCTGGTCTCAGCGCGACGGCCATCTCAACTCCTAGAGGTACCCCGACGGAGTAAATCTGTTGTCGACATCGGCATGGCGGGCTCGAGCAGGGGACCGTCGACCGTAAGTCTCGAGTTCCCAACTACGACCTAACTTCCGACCGTAGGTCACGACACCGGCCACGGGCCACCCGGTCAAGGACCGTAGGTCCGTGCTCGCTTCGATGACCCCTTTGCCGAGCACGGCGGGGGTTACGAGTATCACGCCGGTCTCCGTGGCGTTGCCGTTCTTCATGAAAAGGGCAGGATCGAAAGGAGTCACGTCGAGATGGTGATTCGGACTCCGGCGACGAGGATGCGTGACTGCCTGTCCGTTGCCGTACAACGGAACCGGAACGCTCGCGGCCGCCGGCCGGGAGCCGAGCCTATCGGCGAGCACATTGACCACGTTCACCGCCTCAACCGAACCGTCGAGTGGCACCAGCTGGATGTGCTTCACGCCTAACCTCATTGCGGCTATCCCGACCCGCGCCGGAAGGGTGGCGTCAACCTCGTCGTCCAGCCGGTTGACGTTGCCCAACACTGGAGCCGCGAGCAGGCGCTCGATCTGCCGGGTGCCGCTGATTCGCGGTCGCAAGGTTGCGAGGAGGGTGGCAAGGATGACGGCGAGCACCAGTCCACCAAGTCCGCCGAGGGCCATATCGATCGGCGCTCTCGAGGGATCCGGCGCCGACGCCGGAACGGCAGCGTCGATGATCAAAGCCTGAGGCCGCAGCGCGAGTGATTGGTTGATCTGATTGATCTCCGCCTCGAGCGTCAGACGCTCCTGCGCCAGAGAGGCGCGCTCTGAGTAGAGCCCGCTCAGCGCGGCGGCCGATGTGCTTGGGTCAGGCGAGCTCGACCGATAGTTCGCGATGCGAGCGTCGAGTTGAGCGATGCTCGCGTCAAGCGCCTTGACCTGATCGGTCAATGACGTCGCTAGCTGGACTGCCTGGAGCTCGTTGACGCGTAAACGGGTACTTATGACGTCGATCGCCAACGCGTTGGCGATCGAAGCGGCCGCGACCGGGTCGGAGTCTTTGACCTGCAGATCCATGACACCTGAAGTACCGAGAGGCTGCAGGTCGACGTTCCGTGTCGCAAACTGCTCGACGTCCCGATCGACTCCGGCGGAGAGCAGGGCCGCGGAAACGTTGGCGGGACTGGTCGCGATGGATTTCGCGGTGTCTGCGATCGCCACAGACTCCGAGGCCGCGCGCGGGTCGGAGGTATCCAACACGAACCGAACTTCGGACGTGTAGATAGGCGCGTCCTTGAAGTGGACGGCTCCCGCCCCGGCGGCGCCGACAAAGGCCAGTCCGAGGATCAAGGGCCAATAAGCAAGCCCGACCCTGCGCACGACCTCGCCAACATCCATCCCGAAGGTCGGCTGAATGGCAGCGTTCAGCTTTCGATCTCCATAGTTATGACCACGTGTATGTCTTTCAACGAGGAGACTAGGGCGGAGCCGAGCGTGCGACCATAGGTACATGCACGCCTTGTCTCGGGACAGTCTCCCTATCAGCACGATGTCCTCAATCGGACGTAGGAAATTTGTCACGGGACGAGCCGACCCGAGATCTTTCGGACCGTGCTCGAGACTCGCCCCAAACCAACGGGGTCGCTATCGCGTCCGACGAGTCCTCAGCTGAATCGCGAGGGCTCCTACGCCGATCAGCGCCAGGGCACTGATCAGCGCAATCGCAAACAGATTTGCCGGTGGTGAGCCAGACGGCTGCCCACCCGATGTCGAAGTTGATGAGGTGAGTGACATGGCGTTCTCGGTCTTCAGCTCGGCAAGATTTTGCGGGTAGCTGCCCAACGCTGCCCCGACACATTTCGGGTCGGCCGGCTGATAGTTCCACGAAAAAACGAAGTAGCCGGACATGTTGGACCGTGACCAATGTTCGAACTGCGTTCGGAGTTCCGCCGGCGTTGGAAGGCGGTAGTAGCAGTCCTGGAAGTCCTGCATGATGGCCCAGTAACGCTTGACGCCAGCTGCACCAATCGCCCTGACTGCAGCATCGATCAAGCCGAAGTCGCACGCTGTGGATGCTTTCCTGCAGGGATAAACGTCGAAGCCGATGATGTCGACGGTACCGGCCCACGGCGCGTAGTCGTGTTGAACGCCGTTCTCGCTGGCCTGGATCACGGTGAAGGTCGTGCTGCCCGGGTCCAGGGAATGGACCAGGTCGCTGCGCTTCTTGAACAGCGCCGGCGCGCTCGGGCACTCGCTCACGTGGGGCTCATCGCCCAGGTAGTAGGCAAGGATGGCCGCGTGGCCCGCTATCGAGGTGACCAGCGACGTGATGGCGGCATCACTTCGTTGAAAGCCGCATGTGGGCGCGTTCAGCCAGTTGCCCAACCAGACCACGCCTTTTAGACCTCGAGGGACCAGGGGATCCAGAAGCTCCCTGTATGGCCCGGTCATCACGCTGTTGAAACCGGTGGCCGCCATCACGTCGAAGCCGAGGGAGCTTCCGTCTTTGCCGTAGGCGCCTCGGACGAACTCAGTCGACCCGTGGGACGGGGTCGCCGTCGCCGCGAAAGTCGGGCCAGAGGCAGACACCATCACGGAGGCGACAAGAGCGAGGCCCATTGGAAATGCTCTGATGCCGCCCTTGAGTCTCACCGGGGGTCTGCCGCCGCCTGATCCAAAAGGCGCCTCGAGGACGCGAGCTCGCTCGCTGGTTCCCACAATCCGAGGGCGTTCAACTGGCCAATCGTATGAGCGCCCGTCGCTCACGCACATGAGGCCGTGGTCCCAGGCCTTGCCGGGACAAACCGGCCCACGAGCCGCCCGAGCCGATACCTGAGAGCGGGTGGTTCAGGTGAAATGAGACAGGATGACACTCGACGAGGCCCTGGACCGCTTGCTCGAACTGGGCGGATCAGACCTGTTGTTCAGCTGCGGAAGCAAGCCCCGCATCCGAAAGGATGGACATCTCGAGCCTCTGGGCGCCGACTCCAAGGTGTTGGCACCGGACGATACCCAACGCATGATGCGCGAAATCCTGGATACGAAGCAATGGAAGGAGTTGGAGAAGAGGCGCCACGTCGACTTCTCGTTCACCTGGCGCGACAAGGCGAGGATCCGCGGCAACGCCTACCACCAGCGCAACTCGCTGGCGGCCTCGTTCCGGCTGCTCCCGCTGGTCATCCCTAGCTTCGACATGCTCGGCATCCCCGAGTCGGTGCACCGGCTGCTGGAGCGTCAGCACGGATTGGTCCTGGTCACGGGTCCGACCGGCTCTGGGAAGTCGACCACGCAGGCGGCGATGATCGATCACATCAATGCGACCAGGCCATTCCACGTGATCACCATCGAAGACCCGATCGAGTACGTGCACAAGCACAAGATGGCGATCGTCGACCAGCGGCAGGTGGGCGAAGACACCCCGTCATTCGCAGAGGGACTGCGGGCAGCGTTCCGCGAGGATCCGGACGTGGTCCTCATCGGCGAGATGCGCGACCTGGAAACGATCTCGGCGGCCGTGTCGATCGCGGAGTCGGGGCACCTGGTGCTCGCGACGCTTCATACCAACGATGCGCCACAGGCTCTCGATCGAATCATCGACGGCTACCTTGGTGCCCAGCAACAGCAGGTGCGGATCCAGCTGGCCAGCTGCCTCGCCGGCGTCATCTACCAGCAGCTGGTGCCGGCGGTCGGCGGCGGGCGCGTCGCTGCGTTCGAGGTCCTGATCGCCAACACGGCGGTGCGATCGATGATCAAGGAGGCCAGGACCGACCAGATCCGGACCGTGCTGCAGACGAGCCTGCGCGAGGGCTCGCAGACGCTCGAGCGCTCCCTCAACAACCTGCTTCGCGCCGGGCTCATCAGCGAGCGCCACGCCCGCAACCACTCGATCAACCCAGCGGACATCCGCGTCTAGCCGCTTCGGGCTCGGGCCATCGACAGGGCCACCGTGGCTACTCCCACAACCAAGATGGCGAGCACACCGACCACGGCCCCTCGGATCGGCCCGAGCAGGCCCAGCGCACCCACCATCAAGCTTCCACACAACGCCTCCACGGCCGGGGACGAAGGCCCTATCGCGGCGCCGCAGCTCGCGCAGCGCCCGCCTCGGATCAGGTAGCCGGCGAGCGGGATCAGGTCGACGAGGTTGAGAACCCTTCCGCACGAGCGGCAGTGCGAGCGAGGCCTGACCAGGGACTCGCCTCGGGGCAGCCGGTCGGCGGCCATATTGATGAAGCTGCCGACCAGAAGGGCGACCATGACGAGGTAAGCCATCGAGGCAACGGCGATGACTCCCTCAGGAGCACGCATGCTCATTCCTCGTACAAAGGCAAAGGGCGCCGCCCGCGCGGCGCCCTCTTCTCCTCTTACCCCTGTTGTCGCTACGCCCCGGATACAACGCACCCACTCGGAGGTAGGCCGCCCGAGGTTGTATTGATGGCTGTGATGCGGCCGCTTCCGTTCCACGTGTAGGCGTAGTTGGTCGGGGAGTTCCGCAGGAACGTTGGCGTCCCCGCCGAGTTGTACAGCGGGTCGGTACCATCCGGTTTAACCGTCATGTCGGCGGTCGGACCGGCACCCGTCACGGCGTCGAGGTTGAAGTAAGCCATGTATGCGTCGAGGCCGGCCTGCACAGTCTTGTATTCCTGCTCGCAAGCCTTGGCCTGGGCGTTCGTGGTCAGGCCGACCAGGCTGAGGGTCACGATCGCGGCCAGGATGCCCAGGATCGTGACCACGACCAGGAGTTCGATCAGGGTGAATCCTGATTGGCCTTTCTTGCCGCGAACATTCCTGGCGAAATAGCCGTACAGACCGTGCATACGCAAAAACTCCTCCCAGCCGGCCCCCGCAGTTACCCGCAGCGGCGGCGCCTCTGATACTTTCGCTACGTGTCCCACTCTATGGACAGGGCCCGCAAACCTAAATGGATGGTTTGGCCCAAGCCCTGGGCGTGTGTCCGGGGCCGACCTGGGCGTCCCTGAAGCCGAGGCTAAATGAAGTGCAAAATGACGTCGGAGGCGATCACGAGCAGGGTGCCGCCAAGAAACGGGAGCGAGCAGCCACGGCGCGCCCTGGCCAGCGCTCCACGCTCCTCGGACTCAGCCAGGAGGTTGACCTCGACGTGTTCCCTGCGGCGCTCCTCGCGCGGCCGTGCCTTGCGCCTCTTCAACCACGTCTCCTCATGACCAGCCCCAAACAAGTGAGGTAAGGCCCGAAGCGCACCGCCGAATCGACCCGCGGCGGCTGCTCGATCGCCTTCACAGGACGGCCGGTCAGCTGTTTGAGCCGCTTCATGAGAGTGGTGGGCAGCGCCTCGTCCGAGCGCACCATGATCGGCGAATTGGGTCCGAAGCCGCCATCCTCCGAACGTCGATGGGAGGCCAGTAGCGGTTTGAGGCCGTTCGCAATCGCCAGTGCGAGATCTTCGCTTGCCTCGACATTGAACGTGTGCCACAGACGGGGCACGCGCTCGTCGACCAGGACAGCCTCCGGGGGGTCGGCGGTCATGTCGAGGAAGACGCATGAGTCGACGGTAAGGACACGCGCGACGCACAGAGATTTGAGATCAATCGCCGCCGGCTCCAGGCCGGCTCGCCTCACTGCTGTCGCGATCGCCTGCACCTGGTTCCGGTCCCAGACGGCGGCGAAGACGGTGCGAGAATCGCGACCGGCGAACACCTCGAATTGGCGACGCGCCATCCGATCAGAGCCCAGGTTCGTCTCGCTACGGATTGCGGCCTGTATATCGGCATCGGTGGTGTTCTTGGGAAACGTAAGAACCCTGTAGCTGGCGATGGCGTCGCTGGCGGCCACCAGCGCGCGGGTCGCGGTGATCTCGCTACGCGCGATCAGCTGCCGCAGCGCCTGCCCGACCGCCGTCGGGTCGATGACGCGCCCGCCCTCCAGCAAGCCTGGCGCGGCGGACGCCTCGCCGCAGCGCATGGGACCGCCCGGCGTGCCCTCGAGAACGCGGATGGTTCCGGATGAAAGATCCACGGCAAGTCGAGATGTGGACACCGCTTATGGAGAGTAATACGACCAGCCCTCCACGTAGACTCCGCTGCCGCCGACGATGGCAGGCGAGCCGACCTCCACCCGTGCCCACAGGCGAGGGTCGGCGGCGCAGGAGATCGAACCCGAGGCGGAACTGACGCACGCTCGAAGGTCGAAGATGCGAGTGCCTCCCAGGCGCACGAAATAGACGCCCGCGGTCGAGGAGGCAAAGTACAGACAGGGACCAGATCCGCATCCGTCCGCGACTCGGCCCACGATGGGCGAGCTGAGGATGGCGCCACCGGGACCGAATCTTGCGGCCTTGAACATCTGCGTCCCGCTAGTCGGGATCTCGACGTCGTATACATGGCCGTCGTCCGCTCCGAAGTACCAGTCGCCGTTCGCGTCAGCCTGGGGAGTGGTGTTGATGGCAGGGCGCCCGTCGGCCTGACCGTCATATGACCACTGGACCACGAGCCCGGTGGTGAGCAAGTAAAGGACGCCATTGGTGCCGCCCACCCCGATCAGGTCCTGGCCTGGACAATGGCACCAGTAAGGCGACCGTGATACTCCGCCAGGAAGCGCCGCGCTGGCGATGGTCGACACCGTGTAGGAGGGTCCGGATCCAACGGTGATCCGCACCGTGGCCACCCTGCCGGACGCCCCCGCCACGGCGAGGGTCAGGCTGCTTCCCGGCACCGGCATAGTAGAGCTGATCGCGTAGCCGACGGCGCCGCCTCCCACCTGGTTGGTGAGGACCAGCGAGCCGACCTCGCCCAGGCTGTGCGTCACGTTGCCCGCACCGTCGACCGCCTCCGTGTAGCTCCAGTGCTCGAGGTTGGTGGTGCTGCCATTGACCACCAGAACGAATATGTCGTCGCTGGTGCCACTCGATTTCTTCGGGCCCGGAAATACGAGCGGGCTGCCGGCTGCGCCACCGCCAAGAGGAGCCCAGGCCAACTGGTTGCAGACACTGCTTCCATCAGCATCGTAGACGTACAGATTGCCGCCATTGCCGGAGCTCGCGAAGAAAGCCCCGTCGGGAAAGTTGAGCGAGCCACCGCCGCTGAGCTCCGCGGCGGCCGACGTGGTTACGGTGCTGGAGGCGGGCATGCTGCAGCGAAAGCTGGGAGCGCCGCCGGCGTAATTGAAAAGCGCGACGCAGTGCCCGCCACAGCCCGACCCCGCCATCGCTGACGGGATGAGCAGAACGGTCGTGCCATCGCCATCGATTTTCGTCAGCGGGGCGGCGGTCGGCGCCCCACCCGTCGCCACCGACCAGCTGGCCGCGGTTGCGCCGAAGTTATACCCGCGCAGCATGCCCGAGGAATCGACGACAAGGTAGCGGTCTCTCCCGGCGGTGGTGTCATGCACACCGTCGACCAGGAAAGCGCCGGGTGCCAGCGTGGCCGCCACATCGGGAACGATAGCCGTGCAGGTCCCTGTGCCGGCCGCGGGGCTGTTGTTCAGCGTCAGGAACCAGGGCCCGCGAGTGTCGCGCGCGCACACGGGCGGTGCCGTGGTGGATTGGAGTTGGTGGATCCCGAGCTCCACGGCGGATGTCACCGTGGCCTCCCGCTGCATACGGCTCTCGAGATTGCGCGAGATGAGGAAGGAGTTGGTCAGCTCCGTCATCAGTGCTCCGACCAGGATGGCGAGGAAGGCCACGATGATTAGCACGGCGCTGAGGACGCTGCCGCGTTGGCGCCTGGTCCTGTCAGCGGCCAGAAGCCTCAGCCAGGTCACTAGGAGGTCACTCGCGGGTAGAACAGGAGGGTCTGCGACTCGCTGAACGGCGTGCCGTTGGCGCTGACAGTGACTGTCAAGCTGACGACGACAACAGGATGCGGTGCGCTCGTGTCGACGTACCACGAAAAGCTGGTGACGCCGCTGGCTGCAACCCGGCTCCCGCTGCCGACAAAGCGAGTCACGGTCTGCTGGCTCTGGTCCCAGGCGTACCTGGCCGTGAAGGGCACTGGGACTCCGCCGGTCGCGTTGGGCATGCGGTCACCCATGAGGACCATGGTCTGCGTCGTGCAGGGGCTACTGGGCGTACCGCAACCCGACGGCGCCGGCGGGCGGCTCAGTGCGAAGTCGTCATAAGCAGTGAACTGGAAGTTGCGGATCTGCGCGCTGGCCTCGACCCTGCTCGTGGCCGTGTTGGCTCCGATCGTCATCGTGAGCACGACCGAGGTCAGCGCGCTCATCACCAGCAGGCCGATTGCGCTAGCGATGATGAGCTCGATGAGCGTGTAGCCCCCTTGCCGCCGGCGGCGTGCAGCCATGCGAGCCTGGGCCGGAGACAGCGTCATCTGTCTACCTTGTAGACCGAGACCGGTGTGCCGACCCTACCGAGGCCCGGATATGTGCTGACTTCCACTGTCCACTGCTGGACTCCTGCCTCCACATCCCTTTCGGTCACGTCAGCGCGCAGGTTCGTGCTTGCCGGGCATGAGCCGCCCAAGCCGACCCGCTGCGGAGTGGCGGCGCTGTCGACCGCGAAACATTCGGAGTAAGGCGCCGGGCTAGGCGAATACGATGCGGCGCCGATCGCCTCCAGCTCGTACTCGACCGCGGCATTCACGGCGGTGTTGCGCTTCGCAAGGGTGGCGTCGATGAGACCGGTGCTGAAGGCGCCCACCAGAATGAGCACGGCGGTACCGATGATCGTCATGCTCACCAGCAGCTCGATGAGCGTGGTGCCGGCTTGCGCCCGATGTCGCCGCTGCCTGCGGCTCGTCATCAGTGGACAGCTCGTAGCAGCCCATACATGGGAAGGACCACCGAGATGGCGACGAAGCCCACCGCGACGCCGACCGTGATCACGAGCGCCGGCTCCATCAACGCGATCATGTTCTTGACCTTGTAATCCATCTCCTCGGCGAGGAAGTCGGCGATTTGCTCCAGGCTCTGATCCAGAGTGCCGGTCTCCTCGCCGACCCGCACCATCCGGATCACCATTGGGGCGAAAAGGCCCGTCGCTGCCAGTGGCTCTGAGAACCC
>Ga0070699_100001303_pt1 | contig 23023 bp, 12 predicted proteins | sample KBSK1503metaG_FD_65473 | JGI IMG/M metagenome (GOLD analysis project Ga0070699, IMG submission 65473) | Corn, switchgrass and miscanthus rhizosphere microbial communities from Kellogg Biological Station, Michigan, USA - KBS K1-50-3 metaG | ecosystem: Host-associated > Plants > Roots >...
GCGCCAAGTTCGCGAACCCGTACATCGCGGCGGGCCGCGGCTTCATCGACGAAGTGATCCAGCCGCGCGAGACGCGGCGGAAGCTGATTAGCGCGCTCAAGAACCTCGACAACAAACGCGACAAGAACCCGCCGAAGAAGCACGGGAACATTCCGCTCTGACGGGCAGGACGGGCAGCACGGGCAGGATGAGCGGTGGGAAATGTTGTAAGGTTTTGTCCGGTCTCGTAGTATTCACATTCGAACTTTTCGGAGCACGCTCGACATGTCATGAGTCGCCAAGCCTCCTGTCCCCCGCGGTGGCGATTTGAATTCTGCAACCTGCTCCGTGTCGTGTAGTTGATCTGAACCGATTGACGCCGCCGTTCAAGCCGATCACGCGTGCCGACCGGCAGAGCTCCTCGCAAAAAAGCCGTTGTAATTCCGTTGGGTTCCCATAAAATTCGCGGCGCCGGTCTGCTTTTGCCTCGGAGGGGCTCATGCATCGAGTCGCGCCCATCGCCGCCGCCGTCTTCGTATCGTTCCTCGCCCCCGGATCCGCTCACGCGCAGCAGGGCACCGGCGAACTGCGCGGGCGCGTCGTCGACGCGCAGAACGCCGTGCTGCCGGGTGTCATCGTCGTCGCCCGGAACGAGGCGTCGGGCATGTTCCGCGAGATCGTCACCGGTCCCGACGGCTCGTTCTTCATGAGCGCGCTCACGCCCGGCACCTACGAGATCGACGCTGAGCTCTCCGGATTCAAGAAGTACCAGCGCAAAGGGGTGCGCGTGGAGGTCGGCAGGACACAGTCGATCGAGGTCCAGTTCGAGATCGGCGGTATCGAGCAGCAGGTCAACGTGACCGCCGAATCGCCGCTGGTCGACACGACGACCAAGCAGCTGGGCGGCAGCGTTCAGGCGCAGGAGCTGAACGACGTGCCATCGATCAATCGGAACTTCACGTCGTATCTCAGCCTGCTGCCGGGCGTCACGGCGACGATCTCGACCGACTCGTTCGGCGCCGACTCGATTCGGGTCAACGGGCAGGCCACGCAGAACGCCAACTACCTGTTCGACGGCGCCGGCAACAACGACAACTTCAACAACGGCAACGGCGGCGCGCAGGCGCGGATCCCCGTCGAAGCCGTCCAGGAATTCCAGCTGCTCACCAGTCAGTTCGACGCCGAGTTCGGCCAGAGCTCGGGCGGCATCGTCAATGCCGTCTCGAAGCAGGGCTCCAATGCGCTCCACGGCACGGCGTTCTTCTTCGATCAGAACCAAGCCATGACGTCGCTCGATTACTTCGCCGAGCAGCAGAACCTGCCGAAGCCGGATGCCCGGCAGCTGCAATGGGGCGGAAATCTCGGCGGGCCGATCGTCAAGGACAAGCTCCATTACTTTGCAAACCTGGAACGCATCGATCAGAACCGCGCCCGGACGATCAACATCAACGCGCGACCCGAGCTCAATTTCACCGACTTCACGCACGACAACGTCTGGAACTGGATGGTTCGCCTCGATCATCAGATGAGCGCCAACAACACCTGGGCCGTGCGTTGGCTGCGCGAGTCGTCGCCCCAGACAAACCAGTTCACGGCCACCAACCTCACGAGATCCCGGGCCGAGCAGGAAAATGACGTTGACTGGACGATCGTGGGCACACTGAACTCGGTGATCAAGAACACGCGCGTCAACGTGCTGAAGGTGTCGTACACGCACGAGGATGTCTTCTTCGGCAACCCCGGCTACTTCGACAAGGGAGATCAGGCGTCGCTTGCGCCGCGATTGAACCACCAGACGTTCGAGGACGGAGCGAGCACTCGCGCGAACCGGCGCATGGATCCGGCGTATCAGTTGGACGAGACGTTCGCGTGGTTCGTGCCCGGGAAGAAAGGCGACCACGATCTCAAGTTCGGCGCCAGCTATTACTACCTGCCGCTCGAGATCTTCGATGCCGGGACTCTGAATGGGGCGTTCACGTTTTCCGCGAGCGACCGGGATTTCAATGCTGCTGACCCGCGAACATATCCGGACCGGCTGCAGATCCGCGTGCCCGGCGTGTCAGACTTCTTCGTCAAGGGGAAGGAAGTCGGCGTGTTCGCGCAGGACAAGTGGAAGGTGAACAGCCGTCTGACGGCGAGCCTCGGCCTTCGGTACGACGTCGAAATCGTCCCCATCGACGAATCGAACAACTACTTGTTCTCCGACCCGTCGGCGTACCCCATCGACAGGAACAACTTCTCGCCGCGCCTGGGTGCCTCATGGGTGCTCGACGAAGCCGGCACGACGGTCGTGCGCGGCGGCTGGGGCCTGTACTTCCAGAAGACGGCGTATTCCAACTTCACGCCGCTCGTGTCGGCAGGTGTCTTCTCCAACTCCTTCCTGGTGAACTTCCCAGCCAACAATGTCGATCCGGGCCCGTCAGCCGGCCGCTTGCCGAGCGATCCGTTCCTCGTCAACGGTCCAGTGGTGAACAGTGCGCTGCTGAATTCGATGTTCCCGACCGGCAGCACGCAACGGAACACCGGAACCGTGAATTTCGACAACCCGGTCCGACACCTGCCGTACGCACGCCAGGCAAGCATCGGAATCGAAAAGCAGCTTCCAGGCGCGGTTGCGGTCAGTGCCGACTACGTCCGCCTGAACCATCGCGATCTGTACATGCGCCAGGATTTGAATCCGGGCGTGCGCGACAGCACGAACCGGACGGCCACGCTCCGCCGCATCGATCCGCGTTTCACGGCAGCCGTGCTGGAATTGGTCAACACCGGCTGGGCCGACTACGACGGCCTGCAGGTCAGCGTCCAAAAGCGCCCAAGCCGCGGTTACAGCTTCCGTGCGTCGTACACGTACTCGCGCGGCTACGGGATCGTCGGTTCGCCCGGCGCCACTGATACGATCACCACGCAGACCGTCGATCCGGTAACCAAAACGACCGACCTGCATCTCGAAAACCTGGAAGGGTTGACCAATCAAGATCGGCCCCACCTGCTCTCGATCAACGGAGCACTCGAAGTTCCACGAACGCATGGATTGAACGTCAGCGGGGTGTTGCAGTACAACAGCGGCACACCATTCACGCTGACCGACGGCAGCACGGACGCCAATCGGAACGGCCAGTTCGAGGAGCCGCTGCCCCCCGGCACCTACAGCGGCGCATCAACCAACGTCAACGCGATTACCGTGCAGAACAAGGGCGGGATCAACGGCGCGCGCGGCCCCAGTTATTTCCTGATCAACCTGCGCACCGCGTATCGGTTCAAGCTGCCGGGCAACCGGACGCTGCAGGCGCACTTCGACATCTTCAACCTGACCAACCACGCGAATTTCAACAATCCGGTCAGCACCACCGGAAACGTGACGAGCGCCAACCGGTTCGACGCCGCGACGTTCCTGATCGTGCGGTCGATTCTCAACGGCGGTCCGACGCGCACGGCGCAGTTCAACCTCACGTACCGCTTCTGACGCTACACTACGCGCATGCGACGTGCGCCCGTGGTCACCGCCGCGGCATTTGCCGCGGTGGCGGCGTCCGCTCAAGTCCCTCCACAGTTCACCCTTGAAGAAGCCACCATCGCGCAGATCCACGCGGCGTTCGCGAACGGATCGCTGACGTGCCGCTCGCTCGTCGAGCGGTACTTGGAGCGAATCGATGCGTACGACAAGAAGGGTCCGGCGCTCAACGCCATCGTGACGATCAACTCCGGCGCGCTGAATGTTGCCGACGATCTCGATCGCCGCTTCCGCCAGTCCGGGCCCGTCGGACCGATGCACTGCGTCCCGACGATCGTGAAAGACAACTACGAAACGGCCGACATGCCGACCACGGCGGGATCGCTGTCGCTCGAAGGGATGACGACCGGGAACGACGCGTTCGTCGTGAAGCGGCTTCGCGATGCGGGCGCGGTGATGATCGCGAAGTCGAACATGGCGGAATTCGCGTTCAGCCCGGTCGAGACCGTCAGCTCGATTCTGCCCGGCTACACGCGCAACCCGTACGATACGAGTCGCGTCACGGCGGGATCGAGCGGCGGCTCGGCTGCCGCGGTCGCGGCGAATCTCACGGCGATCGCGACCGCCAGCGACACCGGCGATTCGATTCGCGGTCCGGCGTCGCATCAGGCGCTCGTCGGTTTGCGATCGACGATGGGCCTCGTCAGCCGCGCGGGTGTCGTGCCGTTGAACCTTGCCGCGGACATCGCCGGCGTCGTCACGCGCACCGTCGCCGACACGGCAGCGGTGCTTCAAGTGATCGCCGCTCCCGATCCGGCCGATCCGGTGACGATGACTCGCGGGGCCGAAAGGCCCGCGCTACAGGTGGACTACGCTGAATCGCTGCGCCGCGACGGCTTGAAAGGCGCGCGCCTCGGCGTGCTGCATCAGGCGTACGACACGCCCACGCTCGATGCGGAGATCAAAGATGTGTTCAGCGTGGCGATTGGCGAGCTGCGCGAGCTCGGCGCCGTGGTCATCGATCCCGCCGCGGTCGCAGGCTTCGACGAGATGCGCCGCGGGCAGACCGGCGGCTGCAATCAGTTCAAGCACGACCTGAATCAGTATCTCGCGGCGCTCGGAGCCAGGGCGCCGAAGCCTTCGCTCGACGAAATCATCAAGTCGCGCCAGTTCCATCCGTCGATTCTGGGACGCCTGGAGGCCGCCCAGGCGGCCGAGGCCGATCCGGCCTCGTCGCCCGGTTGCAGGAGCCGCGACGAGTTCCGCGTAAAGCTGCGGACGGGTGTCATGAAAGTGATGGACGATCTCCAGCTCGACGCGTTGATCTACCCGACCTGGAGCAATCCGCCCCGATTGATCGGCGACCTCAACACGCCGGGCGGCGACAACAACCAGCTGTTCTCGCCGAGCACCGGCTTTCCGGCGATCACCGTACCGATGGGCTATACGCGCGGCGGCACGCTCCACCCCAACGCGCACACTCCGCGCGTTGGGGACCCCGGGCTGCCCGCAGGCCTCCAGTTCTTCGGCCGTGCGTGGAGCGAGCCGATGCTGCTCCGCCTCGCTTACGCGTACGAACAAGCGACGCATCATCGTCGGCCGCCTCCGGCAGCGCCTCCCCTCAGGTAGGGGCCGACCAGCGTGTCGGCCCCGCGGCGACGCGGTGGCCCCGCGGCGCCGAGTTGGACCGGGGCGGACACGTCGGTCCGCCCCTACGGATTACAATTGTGCGCTGCCTTGAAAAAAATCCTGATAGCAAACCGGGGCGAGATCGCCGTGCGCATCATCCGCGCGTGCCGCGAGATGAATCTGTCTCCCGTGGCGGTCTACTCCGAGTGCGATCGCGCGGCGCTTCACGTACGGCTTGCCGACGAGGCGTACGCGATCGGGCCGAGCGCCCCGCGCGAGAGCTATCTGCGGATCGATCGCCTCATCGATGCGGCGCGCCGCAGCGGCGCGGATGCGGTGCATCCCGGCTACGGTTTCCTTGCGGAGAACGAAGATTTCGCGGCCGCGTGCGCAGCCGCGGGGCTCACCTTCATCGGTCCGGACGCTCGCGCGATCGAAACCATGGGCAGCAAGACGGCGGCGCGCAGCGCGGCGAAGCGCGCCGGCGTTCCGGTCGTGCCTGGCACGGAAGATCCGCTTGGCGCCGACGTCTCCGATGCGGCGATCGCGGCGACCGCGCAGTCGATCGGCTATCCGCTGCTCGTGAAAGCCGTTGCTGGCGGCGGCGGCAAGGGCATGCGGACCGTCGTCGATCCGTCCGATCTTGCGAGCGCGGTGCGCGGGGCGCGGTCGGAGGCGGCCAGCGCGTTCGGCGACCCCACCGTGTATCTCGAGCGCAAGCTGGCGCGGCCTCGTCACATCGAAGTGCAGCTGCTCGTCGATCACCACGGCACTGTCGTGCCGTTCGTCGAGCGCGAATGCTCGATTCAGCGCCGCCACCAGAAGGTCGTCGAAGAAACGCCGTCGATTGCCGTCACGCCGGCGCTGCGCGCCGCCATCACGTCGGCGGCCGCAGCCGTTGCGAACGCCGTCGCCTACACCAACGCCGGCACCATTGAATTCCTCGTCGACGAGAACGGTCGATTCTACTTTCTCGAAATGAACACGAGGCTGCAGGTCGAGCATCCGATCACCGAGATGGTGACCGGGTTGGACCTGGTGCAGTGGCAGATTCGCATCGCGCGGGGCGAGCGGCTCGACGTCGATCCCGCCCGCGCGCTGACGCCGACCGGCCACGCGATCGAGTGCCGCGTCTACGCGGAAGATCCGGACAACAATTTCCTTCCGTCGCCAGGACGGATCGTCGCGCTGCGGCCGCCGGCCGGACCGGGGATCCGCGACGACAGCGGTGCGACAGCCGGCCTCGACGTCCCGATCGACTACGACCCGATGATCTCGAAGCTGGTCGCGTGGGCGGAGGATCGGACGCGCGCGATCGCGCGAATGCGGCGCGCGCTCGGCGAATATCTCGTCGGGGGCATCAAGACGACCGTGCCGTTCTTCATATGGCTGCTGTCCCAGCCGGATTTCGCCGACGGGCGCTTCGACACGACGTATCTCGACGCGGTGCTGAAAGCCCGCAACGGCCGGCCGTTCGTCGAGCCAGACGCCGGCGTCGAGGAGATGGCGGCGATCGCGGCGGCGCTGCATACGGCGCTGGCTGCCGCGCGACCGTCGACCAACGGCGGATCGACCGGCGGTCGGTGGAAGACCGAAGCCCGCCTCGAAGGGTTGCGGTAATGCAACACTTCGAGATCGAGGTCGGCGGACGAACCCGTCGCGTCGGCGTCGCCCGGACGGGCGACAAGTTTGCAGTCACGGTCGACACTCGCACCGTCCACGTCGATGTGGCGCGCATCGACGCGCACACGCTGTCGCTCCTGGTGGACACGAAGTGTCCGCCGGGCACGACGGACGCGGTCAGGACTGCCGCCGAAGTCGTGATTGCGCCCGACGCCGCGACGGGGCAGCTCATGGTGGGCGTCGGTGCGACGCCGGTCGCCGTCGCGGTCAACGGACGCCGCCCCCGCCGCCGCGACGAGTCGAGCGGCGGAAACGGTCCGCAGCGCCTGTCGGCGCCGATGCCGGGCAAAATCGTGCGCGTGCTCGTGAAAAGCGGCGACGCGGTCCGGGCCCGCCAGCCGCTCGTGGTCGTTGAAGCGATGAAGATGGAGAACGAGCTGCGCGCCGGACGTGACGGCCTCGTCGCCGAGATTCACGCCCGCGAAGGCGAATCGGTCGACGCCGGCGCGCTGCTCGTCGTGGTGAAGTGAAACTGTTCCGGCACCTCCGCGAGCACAAGGTCCTGCGGTACCCGGGCTACGCCTGCGCGATGTTCATCGCGCTCGTCGCGGCCGCGGTCGTCGTGTCGCTGACGATCGATCTCGGGCCGTCCGTGCGCGGGCTGGCGGAACGCCGCGGATCGGAATACCTCGAGCGCCCGATCCACATCGGCTCGCTCAGCATCCACGTGCTCACCGGACGCGTCATCATCGAGGACCTGACGATCGACGGCTTGCACGAAGGCGATCGTCCGTTCTTCACGGCCAAACGGATCGCCGTGGCGCTCGACTGGCTGCCTGCGCTCGCGCGCAAACCCGACATCACGATCTCTGGCGTCGAGATGACCGACTGGCGGATGCTCGTCGAGAAATGGGAGAACGCGCACAACTTTCCACGCTTCACGCGCGACGACAACCGGCCGAACAAGAACCGCGGCTTCACCGTGACGATGCGGTGGCTGCGCGCGTACCGCGGCCAGTTCGCCTTCGAGGATCATGAGTCGCCGTGGAGCATCGTGTGCCCCAACCTCGACATCACGATGGGCAATCTGCCGCAGTATCGCGGCATCGCCACGTTCCACGGCGGCACGGTCACCATTCAGGACTACGTGCCGATGTGGGCGAACATGAGAGCGCAGTTCGTGCTCGACGGTCCCCGCGTGCATCTCGAGCAGGTCGATCTGGAGAGCGACGGCGCGAAGAGCGTGGCGCGGGGCGACGTCGACTTCGCCAACTGGCCGAACCAGATCTACCAGGTCGAGTCGCGCGTGAACTTTCCGCGCATGCGCCAGATCTTCTGGAAGAACGAGAGCTGGCGTCTCGATGGCGACGGCGATTTCAGCGGGACGTTCGCGCTGTTCAAAGGCGGCCGCCGCGACCTCGCCGGCACGTTCCGGAGCGCGGCGCTCGGTTTCAACGACTACCAGTTCCCGTCGCTCTACGGATCGTTGCGATGGACGCAGTCGTCGTTCGAAGTCTGGGATGCCGGCTCGGAGTTCTACGGCGGCAACGCGAAGTTCACCTACGCGATCAAGCCGCTTGGCGCGAAGACACGGCCGACGGCGCGGTTCGACACGACGCTGACCGCCGTCGATCTCGCGCGCTTCACCGATTTCGAGCAGCTGTCCGGACAGCGGTTCGCCGGGTCGGCCGACTGGCAGAACACGCTCGAGTGGCCGCTCGGAAAATTCAAAGAACATCACGGCGAAGGACGGCTCGTCGTCTCTCCACCGCCCGGCTTCGCGCCTGCCGCGCGCGCGCACACCAACCGGGAGACTCAGGAAGACGGAGTCGATGGCCTTCGAGGATCCCAGGCCGCGCGAGTCGAAGGGGCTGACGACTGGGGACCCTTCGCGCCGATTCCGCTGCCGGCGCACCTGCCGATTGCCGGCGAAGTGAGCTACCGGTACGAACCCGATGACGTGGCGTTCGATGATGGACGCTTCACGACCGAACGCACGAACGTCACGTTCGGCGGTTCGACGGCGTACGGCGATCGTTCGCGAATCAGGTTCCACGTGATGAGCGCCGACTGGCAGGAAAGCGATCAGCTGCTGGCGGGGATCATGAGCGACTTCGGATCGCCCGCCCATCCGGTCACCTTCGGCGGCCGCGGCGAATTCGACGGCATGATGACCGGCGCATTCCGCCATCCGCGCGTCGAGGGTGATTTCACCGGCCAAGATCTCCGCGCGTTCGACACCGTCTGGGGCACCGGCAGCGGCCACATCGTCGTCGAGAACAGCTACGTCGACGTCGTCAACGGTCTCGTCCGGCTCGGCGACTCCGAAATCCACGCCGACGGACGCTTCTCGCTCGGCTATCCGCGCGACGACGGCGGCGAGGAAATGGACGCGCGGTTCCGTGCGGTGCGGCGCGATCTCGACAGCCTGCGGCACGCGTTCAAGATCGACGACTATCCGGTATCGGGGCTGCTGTCGGGCGATTTCCACCTCGCGGGCCGGTACGAACGGCCGGTCGGATTCGGCGCGATGACGATCGATCAGGGCGTCGCCTACGGCGAGCCGTTCTCGAAGGCGACCGCCGCCGTGCGCTTCGACGGATCGGGCGCGCGCCTCGACAACATGACGATCGCCAAGGGCAGCGGCGCCGTCACCGGCGCTGCGTTCGTCGGGTGGGACTCGACCTACTCGTTCACCGCGAAAGGCGATCGAATTCCCGCCGACCAGATCTCATTCCTGCAGTACCCGAACGCGGTGTTCACCGGCGTCGCGGCCTTCACCGCGAACGGCAGAGGAACGTTCGATGCGCCGCGCAACGACATCACGATCAGCGTCGACGACGTCTACGTGAACGAGCTGAGCGTCGGACAGGTGAGCGGCTCGCTGGCGCTGCGCGCGCGCACGCTGGGCGGCACGCTCGACATCGTGCACGGCACCGGTGTCGCGGAGGGTCGGCTCACGGTGCACGGCACCGGACAGATTGCGCTGACGCCGCAGGCCGATGCGCAGATCGCGCTGCGGTTCGACGACAGCTCGCTCGATCCGTACGTCCGCCTCTACGAGCCGCGGCTCTCGCAGTACATCTCGGCGGTCGTGAGCGGATCGATCCGCATCGTCGGCCCGCTTGCCGACTTCAATCGCCTGCTCGTCGAGACCACCGTGGACAGCCTGGAAATGCAGTTGTTCGATCAGCGCATCGCCAACGCCGGACCGCTTCGCCTGTCGCTCGACAAGGGCGAGATCAAGTTCGATCAGGTGCAGCTCACCGGCGTCAACACACAGCTGCGCGTGACCGGCGGCATGAACCTCACCACCGAGCGCATCGCGGTTCAGGCGTCGGGCGACGCGGATCTCGGTCTGCTCCAGGGCATCGACAACAACCTCCGCGGATCGGGGCGCGCGGCGTTGCGCGCGGCCATCAATGGGCCGCTGCAGCGGCCCGCGTTCTCGGGCACCGCCACGATCGCCGACGGCCGCATCCGCCATTTCTCGATGCCGGCGGCGCTCGACGCGATCAACGGCGCGATTACGTTCGACGCCGGCGGCGTGCGGCTCGACAACGTGACGGCGACGATGGGCGAGGGGCGCATCCAGTTCGGCGGACGAATCGGGTTCGACGGGTACGCGCCGAGCGATCTGAACATCACCGCGCGTGGCGGAGGGATTCGCCTGCGCTATCCCGAAGGCGTCCGTTCGATCGTCGACACGGACCTCGCGGTGACGGGCAACTTCCGGTCGCCGACGCTCGGCGGCACCATCACGGTCCGCAGCGCCGTGTGGACGCGTCGCATCGACGCGCCGGGCAGCATTTTCGATCTCGCCTCGCGGCGGTCGTCGTCGGGCGGCGGAACGGTCAGCGGCGAGACGCCGCCCACGGTGCCGCTGAAGTACGACGTGCAGGTGATCGTGCCGTCCACGCTTCGCGTCGACACGAACCTCGTGCGTCTCCTGGCGAACGCGGATCTGAATCTGCGCGGCACCTACGATCGGCCGGTGCTCTTCGGGCGCGCCGAAATCGAGCGCGGCGAGGTGATCTTCGAGGGGCAGCGCTACCGCATCACGCGCGGATCGATCGACTTCACGAATCCGAACCGCATCGAGCCGTTCTTCGACGTCGAAGCCGAGACCAACGTGCGGGTGCCGGGGCAGACCTATCGCGTCACGGTCGGCGCCGCCGGCACGGCCGAACAGCTGCGCCCGACGGTCAGCTCGGATCCGTGGCTGCCGACCGCGGACGTGCTGGCACTGCTCTTCGGCGACGTCAGCCGGCGATCGACGCGCAACGACATCGCCCCCGAACTGCGTGCGCTCCAGAATCCGACGCAGGCGCAGACCGACATCCTCGCTGCGCGCGCGACGCAAGCGATTACGGCGCCGATCTCGTCTGAAGTGGGGAAGGTCGTGGAGCAGACCTTCGGCGTCGACACGTTCCAGCTGACGCCGTCGTTCATCGATTCCTACAGCACGCAGACGTCGCGCGTGAATCCAACCGCGCGGCTGACGATCGGCAAGCGCATCTCCGATCGCGTCTACCTGACGTTCTCCCGCAGCCTCGGCACGACGCTCAGCGATCAGATTCTGCTGCTCGAGATCGAGCAGAACGATCGGCTGTCATGGATCCTGTCGCGCAATGAGGACGCGCAGACCTACGCGCTCGAGTTCCGCGTGAGGCACACCTTCTGATGATCGGAAGGCCGGGACGGGGTGGATGGGCGGCACGACAAGGGTTGGCTGTCCTTCTGCTGCTCCTCGGCACCCTGACGCGTCCGTCGTCGGCGGCCGTTGCCGATTTCATCGGCAAACCGGTTGGCGCCGTGCGGTTCTTTCTCGAAGGGCGCGAGACGACCGACCCCGCTTTCGTGTCGATCGTCGAGACCACCGCCGGCGCGCCGCTGTCGATGGTGCAGGTGCGCGAGTCGATCGCGCATCTGTTCAGTCTGGGCCGCTTCGACGACGTCCGCGTCGACGCGTCGCTCGAGAACGCGCGCGTGACGCTGCGCTACGAGCTCAGCCCCATCCATCCGGTCACCGACATCCGCTTCGTCGGACGCACGCGCGCGGCCGGCATCGACATCGGGGCGCTGCGCCGCGTCGTCGCCGATCGCTACGGCGCGACGCCGCCGATCGGCCGCACGATCGACATGGTCCGACTGTTGTCGGATGCGCTGGCCGACCAAGGCTACCTGCATCCGTCGGTGTCGTCCGCGGTGCGGCTCGATCATGCACCGGAGCGTGCGAGGCTCACGTTCACGCTCGAGCCGGGCGCTCGCACGACGATCGGCACGATCGACATCACCGGCACGCCGAGCGTGCCGCGAAGCGAGCTGCAGCGTCGGATCAATCTCGTCCAGGGCGCGCCGTTCCGGCGCGATCGGCTCGCCACGGGACTCGAACGCTACATCCAGGATCGCCGGAGCCACGGCTACTACGAAGCAAAGGTTACCTCCTCGATTCAGCTCGTCGACGGGGATCGCGTCGCCAACGTCACGCTCGCGGTCGATCCCGGTCCGCGTGTCCGCGTCGTCTTCACCGGCGATCCGCTGCCGAGCGATCGCCGCAAAGAGCTCGTGCCGGTCGAACGCGAGGGATCGGTCGACGAGGACCTGCTCGAGGACTCGACGAACCGGATCGAGGACTATCTGCGGAACCTCGGCTACCGCCAGGCGAAGGCGCCGCACACGCGCGAGCAGCGCGACGCGGAGCTCGTCATCACGTTCGCGGTCCGGCGCGGCCCGCAGTACCGCGTGGCGAAATTCGACATCGTGGGCAACGCGAACATCGCCGCTTCGGAATTCGAGATGGCGTTGAAGCTGCGCGTGGGACAGCCGTTCTCCGACAGCCGCGTCAACGACGATGCCGCGCTCGTCGAGGATCTGTACCACCGCCGCGGCTACGCGTCGGCGAAAGTTCAGCCGACGACCGAGCCGCGGCCGACCGGCAACGCCGTCGCGCAGGTGCCGGTGACCGTCCGCTTCGACGTGTTCGAGGGCGAGCGCATTGTCGTCGACAGCATCACGCTCACGGGCAACACGGCGTTCGACGACGCCGCGCTGCGCGGCAGGATGGCGCTGCAGGTCGGTGCGCCGTATGTGCCCGGTCAGCTGCGGCAGGATCGCGACGCCGTGCAGGCCCTCTACAACGATCGCGGTTACGAGAGCGCGACCGTCGACGCGCGGCCCGAATTCAACTCGCAGAACACTCGGGCGTCGATCGTGTTCGCGATCCGCGAGGGGCCGCAGGTGTTCGTCGATCACGTGCTCATCGTCGGCAACGTGCGAACCGATTCGAGCACGATCGAGCGCGAGCTGCAGATCAGGCCCGGCGATCCGTTCAGCCTCTCCAGCATCAGCGAGAGTCAGCGCCGGCTCATGGCGCTCGGGCTATTCCGGCGCGCCCGCATCGGCGAGCTGAGGCACGGCACCGAGACGGCGCGCGATCTGCTCGTCACGGTCGAGGAAGCGGCCGCGACGACGATCGGCTACGGCGTCGGCGGAGAAGGACGCCTGCTCCCAGTACCGCAGGCGGAGGCGGGCGGTGCGGCGGCCGCGCGATTCCAGGTCCTGCCGCGCGCATTTTTCGAATACGGCCGGCGCAACCTGTTCGGCAAGCCGCGGTCGGTGAACGTGTTCTCGAGCGTCAGCGTGCCGCTGAATCAGACGCAGACGAGCGGCCGCTTGACGGAATACCGGCTGCTCGGCACGTACCGCGAACCGCGGCTCTTCGATACGGCGACGGACGGTTTGCTGAATGCCACCATCGAGCAACAGATTCGTTCCAGTTTCACGTTCCGCCGCGAGGGGACCACGGCGCAGGCGGGCCGCCGACTGACGCGCGATGTCAGCGTGAGCGCCGCGTATCAGATCCAGCGTACCGCGCTGGTTGCCGTGAACGTGAACGTCGCCGAATCGGACGTGGCGCTGATCCACCGTCTGTTCTCGCCCGAGCCGGTGCGGTTGTCGGGCTTCTCCGCATCGATCATCCGCGACACGCGCGATGATGCGGTCAACCCCGGGTCGGGCCAGTACCTGAGCGCCAACGGGCAAATCGACGCCGTCGCCATCGGATCGCAGGTCGGCTTCGCGAAGTCGTTCTTCCGCGCGCAGTCGTTTCACACGCTGCCGGGCTCGAGCGGGATCGTCCTCGCTGGCAACGCGATTCTGGGCATGGCCGCCGAGTTCAACACCGAGCAGCTGATACCGGAGCCCGAACGATTCTTCGCCGGCGGCGACACGACCAATCGCGGCTTCGCGCTCGACACGCTCGGCGTCCGGCACGAGCCATCCGACCCGCAGCGCGACACGGTCGACAGGAACGGCTTCCCGATCGGCGGCGACGCGACGATCGTGTTGATGGGCGAGCTGCGCGTGCCGGTGCGCGGCGGTCTCAGCGTCGTCGGATTTCTCGACAGTGGCAACGTCTTCCTGCGGGTGAGCCAGCTCGCTCTGACGGAGCTGCGCGGCGCGGTCGGGTTCGGCGTCCGGTATCGATCGCCGTTCGGACCGCTGCGCGTCGATCTCGGGTTCAAGACGCATGTCGCCGAATTCCTGTGTCCGACGACCGATGATCCGGCGAAGCGCTGCCCGGAATCGCGTCCGGCGCTCCACATCAGTTTCGGACAGGCGTTCTGAGATCGGAAAGACACGAAGAGCGTGATCGCGAAACACACGAAAACACGAAACGCACGAAAAAGCTTTCTGTACAAGGCGGGTTTCGTCTGTTTCGTGTTTTCGTGTGTTTCGTGGCGATCGCCGGTGACGGTCTCGGCGGAGGTCCTCGATCGCGTGCTCGCCGTCGTCGGTGGACAGCTGATCACGCTGACCGACGTGACCGCCGCCCGCGATCTCGGTCTGCAGTCCGCCGACAACCAGACCGATCCGGTGCGTGCGATTCTGTCGAAGCTCATCGATCGCGAGCTCGTGCTCGCGGAGGTCGAACGCTACGCGCCGGCCGAGCCCTCCGCCGATGCCGTCGATCGCGAGGTCGCCAGAGTCCGGACGCGCTTCACCAACGCGGAGACGTTCGACGCCGCGCTCGCACGATCCGGGCTCGACGAAAAGCATCTGCGCGAGACGCTGCGGCAGGATCTGCGCATCCAGGCCTACGAGGATCAGCGGTTCGCCGCCGCCGGCGATCGTCGTCAGGAGCTGATCGCAGAGTGGATCGCCGGCTTGAGACGGCGCGGCGACATCATCGACCTTGATCTCACTGGTCGTTAGTCGTGACGACGAACGACGATGACCAACGACCAACGACTAACGACCAACGACTAAGAACTCCGCGATCTGAGCGAGATCGAATCCCGCGTGACTGATCATCGGCGCGACGGTCGATCGCCGCCGAAGATAGACGACACCCCAGAACGCGCCGAGCAGCCCCGTAGCGATCGCAGCGTCCACGCCCTGCAGCAGGTGCCCCGACCCGAACGCGACGCTCGTCGCTGCGATACCGAAGCCGCCGCCGCCGAGCCACACCTCGAACCGGTGCAGCAGGAACGCGCGCTGGATTTCTTCGCGCACGCCGCCGGCAATGACGACCACGAGCGCGAGCAGCCACGCATCGCTGCGCGTGCGAAGCAGCGTCTGAAACGGGTTCTCGGGCACGGTGTGCAGCGACGGCGCCAGGCGCTGGATGACGAGGATGACCGTCAGGCCGATGCCGAGCGCGACGAGGATCATCGGCACGCCGACGGCCGCTTCCTGCAGCACGGGCCGCGTCCCGATGAGCACCTCGCGCGCGCTCTCGCCGTGCGCGGCGAGAAACAGCAGCACGAGCGCGATCAGCGCCACCGTGTCCGCAATCGACAGCCCGACGACGTACCACAGGCGAAGATGGCCGGGCGACGAATAGGGGCCGTAGCCGAACGCGCTGAAGGTGGCGCCGATGGCGAGCTGCGTCGGGTAGTCGGAGCACAGAAGAACTTCGATCAGTGCGACGACGCGTTCGACGAATGCTGGAGCAGGTTGCTGGTTGCTGGTTGCCGGTTGCTGGTCGTCGGGGACTGGCTGCACGGCGGCCTAGCGTACTGCATGGAGGGGCGGACACACAGGTCCGCCCCTCCACCGCAGGCCGACTGATCGGCAATCGCTACGATTTCACGCGAACGGTGATCGGCTCGACGAGCCGCAGCGTCAACGCGGCGCCTTTCGGCAGGCTCACTTCCTTGCCGCGCGTCGAGAGGACGACTGCGGTTCCCGCGCCGGCGCCGGTCGCCGTTCCAATGGCCGCACCCTTCTTGCCGCCGATCAGCGCGCCGATGAGCGCGCCGCCCGCCGCGCCGCCGCCGATCTCCAGCGCATCCTTCTTCTTGGTGCCCGGAGCGGTGCGCCCCACGGCGGTCGTCCGGATGTTGTAGCGCTCGTCGACACCGCGCGGCGTTAATGTATCGAATCGCACCGCGACGTGCGCGCGCCCTTTGACTCTCGCCGAACGCGTCGCGTCGGTCACGACGCCGCTGACGGCCGATCCTTCAGGCAGCACAGTCTGGCCGTTCACGACGACGCTCCTCGCGAGATGCGCGTGCACCGGCTGCTCGACGCGGCTCGTGCTCGATCCGACGCCGGTGTCGAGCACGATCGGCAGCTGGGTTCCGGCCGGAATCGTCACGTCGCGCACGGCGGCCTCGGCGCGCGGCGCCGCCGCGGCGTCGGCGCCGCTCGTCGCGACCGGCTTTGCTGCCGTAGAATCCGCAGCGACGCTCGCGCTCGCCACGTCGCGATTGCACGCGCCCACCGCGAGAGTCGCCGTCAAAATTGTGATGAAGAATCGCATCTGAGCCTCCCGTCATCGGGTCGGTGCAAGGTGCCGGCCACTCGGCTGAGTTCGCGATCCATCTGCGATAGTTCAGCTTGCTAAAGCCTGCGTTGGGCGCTCACAATGTAAAAATGACATTGTTGAGGCTCCGATGACAACGACGACGACCGCCGGTATCGGCGTCACCGATGACCCGCCCAAGGTCGTCGCCGAACGCGTGCTGATCGTGGAAGACGACTCGGCGGCGCGCGTCGGGCTGGAACAGCTCGTCAAGAGTTGGGGCTTCGTCGCCGAGTCGGCGAGCGACGGCGAAGAAGCGCTCGAAAAAGTCACGACGTTCCGTCCGGCCATCGTCATCAGCGACGTTGTCATGCCGCGAATGGACGGGCTCGCACTGCTGCGCGCGCTGCAGACCCAGGGCGCCGACGTCACGACGCTGTTGCTCACCGCGCAGGGCACGGTGGAAACCGCCGTCGAGGCGATGAAGGAAGGCGCGTACGACTACCTCACCAAGCCGATCGACATCCAGCGTCTCAAGATCCTCCTCGACAAGATCGTCGAGCGGCTCGAGACGATGCGCGAAGTGAAGGCGCTGCGCCGCCAGCTGCGCGAGCACGGCACGTTCGGATCGCTCATCGGCAACGGCCCGGAGATGCGGAAGATCTATTCGATCATCGAGCAGGCGTCGCCCACCAGCGCGTCGGTGCTGATCACCGGCGAATCGGGCACGGGCAAGGAGCTCGTCGCGCAGACGATCCATCAGCTCAGCCCGCGCGCGTCGTTTCCGTTCGTCGCGATCAACTGCGCCGCGATTCCCGAGACGCTGCTCGAAAGCGAGATCTTCGGCCACGAGAAGGGCGCGTTCACGGGCGCGGCCGATCGCCGTCAGGGCTGCTTCGAGCTCGCCGACCGCGGCACGCTCTTCCTCGACGAGATCGGCGAGATGACGCCCGCGACGCAGGTGAAGCTGCTCCGCGTGCTGCAGGAGCGGAAGTTCAGGCGTCTCGGCGGCAGAACCGAGCAGTCGGTCGACGTACGCGTGATCGCCGCGACCAACGTCGATCCGCAGGAAGCGGTGAAGCAGGGCAAGCTGCGCGAGGATGTCTTCTACCGCCTCAACGTCTTCGCCTTCCGGCTGCCGCCGCTCCGGGAGCGGAAGGAAGACCTGCAGCTGCTCGTCCAGGCGTTCATCAACGAGTTCAACACGCGCAACCAGAAGAACATCGCCGCCGTCGATCACCAGGCGATGCGGATGCTCGAGCACTACGCCTGGCCGGGCAACGTGCGGGAGCTCCGGAACGTCATCGAGCGCGCCACGATTCTCGCGTCGGGGCCCTTCATCGAGCCGAAGCACCTTCCGCCCGTCCTCGCCGAGGAGCCGCCGCCGCAGCACCAGCCGCAGGTCGCGCTCGCGCCGGGGACGACGGTCGAAGAAGCCGAGCGGCGGCTGATTCTCATGACGCTCGAGCACACGCGCGACAACAAGACGCGCGCCGCCGAAATCCTCGGCATCTCGCTGAAGACGCTGCACAATAAACTGAATAAACTGAGGCTCAGAAAGAAAACAGAGTAGGGCTGGGGTCCGGGGGCTGGCGTCGTGGTGCCAGCAACCAGCCCCCAGTGCCCAGTTCCCCAGTCCCCATGCGATTAGGCATCAAAGGCAAGCAGGTCCTCGGCGTCACGTCGATCGTCGGCGTGGTCGTCGTCGTGCTCAGCGTGCTGCACCTCTCGCAGCTCGCGAGGGTGGGCCTCGACGAGAGCCGCGCGCGCGCCGAGCTGCTTGCCAACGCCGTCTTCCACCGTGCGCGCGAGGTGGTCAACGTCGGCGCCGATCCGTATCAGGCGATGCGGAACGATCCCGGTCTCCGATCGATTCTCGAGTCGAGTCTCTACTCCGAGAACGTGACGTTCGCCGCGATCGCCGACGTGAGGAACGTCGCCGTCGTCCACCAGGATCGATCGCTCGAAGGACACGTGCTGCCGCCAGGTGATCCGCTGCAGAAGCTGCTCGAGCGCCGCGGCTTCGCGCAGCTGCTGGCGATCTACTCCGGCCAGGGCAAGAACCTCGAATTCCGGCAGCCGCTCGTGCTCGCGCCGAGCAACACGGAGTTCGGATCGATCCGCATCGGCATCTCGACGCTGCTGATCCGCGATCAACTGAGCGCCTCGCTGCGTCCGGCGGTCGCGACGGCGTTCGCGGCGCTTGCCGTCGCCGTGCTCGTTGCGACGCTCCTCTCGCAGCTGCTGCTGCGTCCGATTCACGTCATCAGGAGCGGGCTGACTCGACTCGGTCGCGGCGAATTCGGCGTGCGGCTCGACCTGAATCAGCAGGACGAGTTCGGCGAGCTCGGCACCTTCTTCAACACCATGAGCGAGCAGCTGTCCGCCGATCGATCGCAGATGGCCGGACAGGTCGCCAACCTCGAGCTCGCCGTCGAGCATCTCGAGGATGCCGTGGCGATCCTCAACCCGCGCGGCCAGCTGCTGTTCACGAACCCGGCGATGCGGGCGCTCCTGCCGAACGCCGCGGTCGGCACGACGATCGACGATCTGCTGCCGGGCGACGACCCCGTGCGGAAGCTCGCCGAGCAGACGCTCGTCAACCGTCAATCGCGCGGGCCTCTCGCGGTCGAATGGCAGCACGGCGCGGAACCAACCGAGCGGCTCGTGATGACGCACGCCATCAACGATCCGAAAGGCGATCTCGTCGGCGTCATGCTCGTCGCGCGCAACCTGGAATATTTGAGCCGCGTCGAGTCGACCTTGCGCTACTCACGCAAGCTGGCCGCGCTCGGACGGCTGTCGGCCGGTGTCGCCCACGAGGTGAAGAACCCGCTGAACGCGATGATGATTCACCTCGAGCTGCTGCGGCAGCAGTTCGCGGGGAGTCGTCCTTCAGCAGGCTCAGGACGACCGGAGATCGCGCGTCGCGATTTCGTCGAACCGACAGGCTCGGGACGGATAGAGATCGCTCGTGGCGAGTTTGTCGAACCGCGAGCCGCGGTCGCGACCGCGCCTGACGTCGATCCGTCCGAGGCGTTGCAGCACGTCGAGGTCATCGCCGGCGAGATCAAGCGCCTCGACGAAGTGGTGCAGGGATTCCTCAAGTTCTCGCGGCCGGAGGACCTGACGCTGCAGCCGATGTCGCTCGGAACGCTGTTCGACGAGATCGTCCCGATCGTGCGGCCGGAGACCGACCGGTCGAATGTCGCGCTCACGGTCGACTGTCACGACGTGCCGGATGTGAACGGCGATCCCGCGATGCTGCGTCAGGCGTTTTTCAACCTGGCGCTAAATGCGTGTCAGGCAATGCCGAACGGCGGGTCTTTGCGGATTCATTGCGCCGCCGCGCGCGGCCGGCGCGTGACGGTCACGTTCACCGATACCGGCGTCGGCATCAAGCCGGAACACCTCCAGAAGATTTTCAATCTCTACTTCACGACGAAGGAAAAGGGCAGCGGCATCGGCCTCTCGATGGTGTACCGTACCGTGCAGATGCACGACGGCGAGATCGAGGTACAGTCGATACCTGGGAAAGGCACCACGTTCACGGTCCTGCTGCCGCAGGCCTAATCATGCGCGCGACTCGAATCGCGTTCCTGTTCGTCCTCGGCGCGTTCGCGGCGTCGGGCTGCAGCCGCGCGGCGGCAAAATCATCGCCCGACAATCCACCGCTCGAGACGCCGGCGCCGCCGCCGCGCGACGTCGAGCCGATCGATACGGAAACGCCGGCGCCGGTCCCGCTGCCGCAGGAGCCGGCGCGTAACGCGCCGCGACTCCGTCCCGCACCTTCGTCCCAGCAGCCTCGCGAGAATCGGACCGAGCCGCCGAAGGTCGAGCCGCCGAAACCCGAGCCGCCGCCGGCTGCGGCCGAACCGCCGAAGCCCGAAGAAGCGCCGCGTCCTCCGACGACGCTGCAGACGATGCCGACGACGGCTGAAGGTGAAGTCGAGCGATCGATTCACGCGACGCTGCAGCGCGCGAACGCGGATCTCAACCGCGTCGATTACCGTACCCTGAACGCGGACGCAAAAAACCAGTACGACACCGCGAAGAGCATCATTCGTCAGGCAAACGAAGCGATTCGCGCGAAGAATCTGCTGTTCGCAAAAAATCTCGCCGACAAAGCGGCCGCGCTGGCGGCTCAGCTCGCGGGCCGCTAACTCTTCTTTACGCACGCACAGCTGAGATTGCGAGCTTGAGTAGGTCGCTACACACACGGTTGGAGTTTGCTTCTCATCTGATCTGCGTACCTCAGCGCATTTCGCGATTCGCGCGACAAACACCCGAATCGATCGTGGCACCTCACTTGCTCCTTGGAGAGCAACCTCGTTCTTCTCGCAACCTGCGGGAAGAAAAAGAACCTTCCATCAACCCTGCCTGTGCACCGGGGGGCGTAGAAAAAACGCCTCCCACCTGCCTGTACGCGAGTGAGCAGCCCGAGCGCCGGCGGTTTACACGAAAGCAATACCCTTCAACATCTTGCGACTGACCTAAAAGAGAGGCACAATTAGTAGTGTTACACGCTTGACAAACAGGCGATGCGCGCGCATATTGGACGGCCGTAACGCGAGAGGTCGTCGGGCGCGGGAAACCCCCTCTTCCGCGTCCAGGCCGCACGATGGTCCCAGCCTTCGCGAACACGCCGCGTTACGACAAGCCAATTAAAGTTGACGGCCGGCTCTCCGGGGCAGGGAGCGATCGTCTGTTTCGTCGGGGGAGGATGCGATGGAAGATCGTGCTGCCTATCAGGTCGCAAGCGCCGCGCAGCAGGGGGTGGAAAGCAGTACCGGTGCGCACAGCGGCTCGACCGCTGACGCGCCGCGCCCCTCGAGCTCTGCCGAGGGGCGCGCAAAATCGAAAGCGGCGGCGCCGACGGTTCCCGGCCTGACGTTTCCGCGCTTCTTCACCGATCGCGGTCCGCTTGGAACGGATCCCTTCGACGAGATCGAATGGGAGCTGCGCGACGCGGTCATCGGCAACGAGCGCGGCGAGGTGGTGTTCGAGCAGCGCGACGTCGAGATGCCGAAGACGTGGTCGCAGCAGGCGACCAACATCGTCGTCTCGAAATATTTCCGCGGGCAGATCGGCACGCCGGATCGCGAGCGCAGCGTCAAGCAGCTGATCGGCCGCGTCGTGACGACGATCACCGACTGGGCGCGCGCGCAGAAGTATTTCGCGACCGACGACGATCTGCAGGCGTTCAGCGACGATCTGAAGCACATCCTCGTGTACCAGAAAGCGGCGTTCAACAGCCCCGTCTGGTTCAACTGCGGCTTCGAGGCGCATCCGCAGTGCTCCGCCTGCTTCATCAACTCGGTGCACGACACGATGGATTCCATCCTGTCGCTCGCGCGCACCGAGGGCATGCTGTTCAAGTACGGCTCCGGCACCGGCACGAACCTGTCGCCGATCCGATCGTCGCGCGAGCTGCTCGCGGGCGGCGGCACGGCGTCGGGCCCGGTGTCGTTCATGAAGGGCTACGACGCGTTCGCCGGCGTCATCAAGTCGGGGGGCAAGACCAGGCGCGCCGCGAAGATGGTCATCCTCAACGCCGACCATCCCGACATCGTCGAGTTCATCAACTGCAAGGTCGAAGAGGAAAAGAAGGCGTGGGCGCTGATCGACGCCGGCTACGACGGCTCGTTCACGGGCCCGGCGTACTCGTCGGTGTTCTTCCAGAACTCGAACAACAGCGTCCGCGTGACCGACGACTTCATGCGCGCGGTGCTCGACGACGGCGAATGGAACACGTACGCGGTGCTGCCGCCGCACGGCGTGATGGACACCTACAAGGCGCGCCACCTGATGCGCCTCATCGCCGAAGGGACTCACATCTGCGGCGATCCGGGCATGCAGTTCGACACGACGATCAACGAGTGGCACACGTGCCCCGAGACCGATCGGATCTACGCGAGCAACCCGTGCTCCGAGTACATGTTCCTCAACGACTCGGCGTGCAACCTCGCGTCGATCAACCTGATGAAGTTCGTGAAGGAGGACGGCGAGTTCGACGTCGCGGCGTACAAGGCGGCGATCCGGACGCTGATCACCGCGCAGGAGATCATCGTCGACAACGCGAGCTATCCGACGCCGGCGATCGAGAAGAACTCGCACGCGTACCGTCCGCTCGGCCTCGGCTACGCGAACCTCGGCGCGCTGCTGATGTCGCGCGGCCTGCCGTACGACAGCGACGCCGGCCGCGACGTCGCGGCGGCGCTGACCGCGATGATGACTGGCGAAGCCTACGCGCAGTCGGCGCGGATCGCGCGCGACCACGGCGGTCCGTTCGCCGGGTACGAGAAGAACCGCGACGCCTTCCTCCGCGTGGTGCGCAAACATCGCGAGGCGATGCGCGACGTGAACGCGCGCAACGTCCCGCCCGATCTGTATCAGGCGGCGAAGGCCTCGTGGGACGACGCCATCGAGATCGGCGAGCAGTTCGGGTTCCGGAACGCGCAGGCGACCGTGCTCGCGCCGACCGGCACGATCGGTTTCATGATGGACTGCGACACGACCGGCGTGGAACCGGACATCGCGCTCGTCAAGTACAAGAAGCTGGTCGGCGGCGGGCTGATGAAGATCGTCAA